>Ga0247841_10001481_pt1 | contig 52643 bp, 42 predicted proteins | sample LaCruzMarch2015__2_FD_192410 | JGI IMG/M metagenome (GOLD analysis project Ga0247841, IMG submission 192410) | Freshwater microbial communities from meromictic Lake La Cruz, Castile-La Mancha, Spain - LaCruzMarch2015_18m | ecosystem: Environmental > Aquatic > Freshwater > Lake | place: Spain... | reverse complement strand
CGGGTGGCGGAACAGGTAGACGCGCTGGTCTCAAAAACCTGTGAGCGAGAGCTCGTGCCGGTTCGATCCCGGCCCCGGGTACTGCAAAAACCAATGCCAATCGGTATTGGTTTTTGAGTTTTAAGGGTTTAATGTTGAGTTTTGTGTTAAGGAATTATGAATATATTTTGTAATTTTGATAAAAAGACGAATTATGACGGTCTCCGATTTAAAATTGAAAATATTCCGGCAAATTGATTCATTGGAAAAGAACAGATTAGAGGAGTTATATGGCGTGCTGATGAATTTCATTAACAGCCAAAAAGAGCCAGTTGGTTGGGAAAAATTAACCAATGAGCAACAGAAAGGAATTATTGATGCAATCGATGAAATAGACTCAGGCAAAGGAATTCCTCATAATAAAGTCAGGGATGATATCCACAGGAAATACTTACATGCCTAAGCCCATTATTTGGTCTCCTTTATCAGAATCAGATTTTATCACTATACTCGATTATCTTCGAAATAATTGGGAGGATAAAGTAGTTCAGGGATTTATCGAATTGACTGAAGAAACTTTGGTCCAGATATCGAATCATCCAAAGCAATTTCCTCTGATTCATAAACAGAAAAAAGTGAGAAAATGTGTCCTGACTAAGCACAACACGCTATTTTACCGGGAAAGGAAGGATTGCATCGACATTTTAAGGATATTCGATAACCGCCAAGATCCTAAAAAACTTGGATTTGAATGAATTATAAAGATCAGATCAGCCCGAATCCGCCTGCCATTCCCCTGCATTTTACCCGATCTCCCGGAAGGTGGACAACTTTTATTAATGCCTTTTCCTGCCTGAATAACCCCTTTATCTTATTGATTCTCATATAATCCTTGCCTTAACCTGGAACTTCGTATCTTTATAAGTTCAATATTTGACTTCTAAACCAATTCACCATGAAAACCAGGGTCATTTTGGTTTCGTTGCTTTTTATGACAGGTATGATGGCTTTCAGCCAGAATCTTGTGCCTAACTGTGATTTTGAATATTTTGTATCATGCCCTGATAGTTCAGGGCAATTGGCAAGGACATGGGATTGGTATTCTCCCGGAGACGGCACAAGCGATTATTGCAACCATTGTGCTTACAATCAGGTGGGTATACCTTATAACTTATGGGGAGATGAGGAAGCCAAATCAGGGGAAGGATATGGTCATATCATCTGTTATTATCCTCACATGGGTTATGATTACAGGGAATATTTGCAGGTGAAGCTTCTCAGCCCATTGGTTGCGGGAGAACAATATGACGTCTGCTTTTATGTCTCTTGCTCAGATAACAGTTTTATGGCTATTGACGGTATAGGACTGTTATTTTCAGTTGATCCTGTCACTCAGGAAGGTGGTAATATGATCGATCCTGACAATCCTGGCCACATATGTAACCCTCCGGGGACTGCTATCACTGAGAAAACCGGATGGAAACAGATAGCCGGGCAATATATTGCAAGTGGTGGGGAAAGGTATATCACCATTGGAAATTTTATACCCGGAGGCGATCTGACTATCATTCCTTTCATAGATCCGAATTCCGAATATACTTCTTTTTATGTCGATTTGGTCTCCGTTGTTGGCCCTATCGCGGAGCCAATAGATCTCCTTCCGGAAGATACGACTATATGTTATGGTGAGCGTATCTTAATAAAGGCTCCGTTTGTTTGCGGTGGTACTTATACATGGGACGACGGTTCCTCTGCCCCTTACCTGCTTGTCAAACAACCTGGAACTTATTCGGTATTCCTTACTATAGGTATTACCGTCATTTCCACCGACCAGATAACCATTAGTTGGTGGCCTGAAATTACGCTTAACCTCCTGGATGATACCGTCGCTTGTAATGGTGCCTTAGTCTGGCTCGAACCCGGAGCATTCTCGTCCTATCTCTGGCAGGATGGCTCATCCGGTGACAGGTATCTTGCGGATAAAACCGGCACTTACTGGGTGGAAATAATCAATGAAAATGGCTGTCCTTTCCGTGACACAGCGGTAATCAGTTGGTTGCCGATTCCTGATGCAGATATTTTACATGATACACTTTTATGTCATGGAACTTCAATTTTACTGGATCCTGGTGATTTTTCTTCCTATAAATGGCAAGACGGCTCTACCGGTGAAAGTTACCGGGCAACTCAGGCAGGTAATTATTGGGTAGTGTTTTCCAATGAAAATGGCTGTCATTTTCGCGACACCCTTGTCATCAACTGGCTGGATTCACTTACCGCCCGGTTAGGCGATGACCTTACCCTTTGTCTCGGGGATAAAATATTGCTGGATGCAGGAAATGAAGGCAGGTACGCCAACTACTTTTGGCAGGATAATTCAATGAACCGGTACCTCGCAGTCAGCGCTAACGGAATTTATACTGTTATTGTGACTAACCCGTGCGGATCCATTACGGATAATGTCCTGGTCGAATTCATCGATTGCAATCTTCTGGTCATCGTCCCGAATGCCTTCTCCCCAAACGGAGACGGAATTAACGACATCTTCAAACCATCCAGCCACCTGATTTCCGTTTACAACCTGCAAATATTTAACCGATGGGGAGAACTCCTTTTTGCGACAGATGATCCTTCCACCGGTTGGGACGGTACAATAGACGGCCGAAACTGCCCCGGCGATGTCTATGTCTGGTTGATCTATTACGAAAGTGAGGCTACCGGGAAACTCATCAGGAAAATGGTGCGCGGAAACGTACTTCTGATCAGATAAATATTAATATTGTTTTTCGATATAAATCGAAGGAGATTATGGTTTATCCCTTTCTGCGCTATTTATTATCGATTCAGAATAATTTTTTGTTGTTTTACCCTGTCTTTGATCATCAGATGGAAATAGTATACGCCTGAAGCCAAATTCTTTCCCGAGGCATCAAACTGATATTTATGTTTTCCGGTTGGAAGTACGGTCCGGTTAAGGATTACCTCCACAGGCCTGCCAAGTTGATCATAGACGATAAGACTTACCGGTGCAGGAGCCAGTGTTTTAAAAGATATCCATGTCGACTCACGGAAAGGATTGGGGTAACTGTTTTCTATACTGAATGGCACAATATTCTTATCCTCTTCAGTACCAAGGATCGATGTGTTTATTATGGCTGTATATATTCCAAGTTGGTCTTCATGTAACCTGGTCCAGACAGGCCGGATAACATTGTTATGAGCAGTTATATTTGTATAATCGCCGAAAAATTGATTAGAAACAGGCACAAAAGGCTCTTCCGAAATTTTGAAATTCTCGAAAGTTTGTCCCCCATCGGTTGATCGTGCCATATAGACATCAGTGCTGACGCTCTCAGGTTCATAGTTACGCCGGTCATAAAAAACAAAATATAAATAACCATTGGTTTGATCGATAGCCATCCAGGTAAAAAACTGCTGCCTGCCCGGCGGGTCATTGTTCACACGGATCAGGTCACTCCAGGTAGTTCCCTTGTCTGTCGATTTCACAAGCCAGATATCGGTATCATCCGGCCCGTTGCGCTGGTCTGAAAAGTTGATGTAAATCGTACCGTTGTAGGGCCCTCCGCTGACATCACAAGCGGTTACCGGCAATCCGTTTACACGGGAAATTCCCGGAATTGGCATATCCCAACCACCCCCAATATCCGAAACGAAAATATCATTGGCAAGCCATGTTGTTCCCTGGTCGAGCGAGCGGTCGAATACCAAACCGGCAGGTCCCGCCCATGAAACATAGATATCCCCGTCGGGTCCGACAGCAGGGACTGCGCCTTCAACGGTACTATCGCTATCCATGCAATTACCTGAAAATTCATTGATCTTAATTGCATCGCTCCATGTCATCCCTGCATCAAGTGATTTTGCGAACATTATATCTGTGAGATAACCGGGGTTAGGAAGACCATAAGCATGGAATTGGGTCCAGGTCACATAAATATTGTTGTTATTCCAATCAATCGCCGCCCATTCTTTATCCTGCACTTTAGGGGTATTCAGGCCCATGAAAGTCCCATTATTCCATTCCCCGCCAGGTCCTGAAACCTTCTGACATACTATCCGGTCAAGCGCATTAATATTTTCCGGGACTGAAAGATGGAAATTGTAAAATGCACCTGCAGTATCGCATAACATTACGGGATCACAGCAATTCCCAAAGGATGAAAGCAAGGTCTGTTCTGTCCAGGTATATCCGCCGTCTGTTGAATAATAAACCAATTCACCATTAATGCCGACATAAAGTTCGTTGGTGCTATTCGGATTTATAATGATGGATGGCTCATTTGGGTTAGAATTATTTGTGATTAATACATTTGTGTGTTGCCCAAAGGTTGCTAAAGTGGCCAGCAGAGAGAATAAAAAGGAGATGCCTGGCTTTTTCATAGGTAGTGCGTTTTGGTAAACAAAGATATGTATTTATGCTGCATTTATTATCGTTACATCGCTACATCGCCACATCGCTACCTCGTTACATCAAAAACTCCCGGTAATTCTCTTTGTTTACTACCTTAAAATCAGAGCCGGGATAAGCATTCAGAAAATCTGCCGGAGGTTTTATCTTTTGAGGTTTCCATTTAAATTCGAAGGCCGTAAGCTTCCCTTCCGATTCTTCGATAAGGTCAATCTCTTTCTGGTCGTAGGTTCGCCAGAAATAATAATTTACGATTCTGCCCATCGCCTGGTTGCGCTTGATTCGGTCTATGAAGCAAAAGTTTTCCCAGAGTTGACCGGTATCGTTACGGATTTCGGGCGGATTGAAATTATTGATCAGACTATTCCTGATACCCAAATCATAAAAATAATATTTCCTGCTTCTGCCTATTTCTTTCCGGAGGTTTCTGCTGAAGGAAGGCAATGAAAACAGGACGAATGATTTTTCGAATAATTGAAGATATTTTTGTACGGTATCTACAGATAGCTTTAGCAAACCGGAAAGTTCCCTGAACGATACCTCATGCCCGACCTGCAGGGCAATAGCTTTAAGTAAGTTTACCAACATGTCCGATTTTCTAATATTTTCAAAGCTGAGCACATCGCGGAATAAATAGTCGCTTGTCAACGTTTCGAGCAACTGGATTTTTTCATTTTCGCTTCGGTCTACAATATCCGGATAGGAACCAAACCTCAGCAGTTCAGGTACCTTTTCGTCTAGTTGAAAAGGATCGTACCTGGCCGATAATTCTTTCAAAGCCAGAGGGTACATGATAAACTTGACATTTCTTCCGGTGAGAGGTTCAGAAAGTTCACTGATGAGGTTAAAGCTGCTTGATCCGGTAGCCAGATATTGAATTTCAGGATAGGTATCAATCAGCAACTTCAGGATTTCTCCTATCTTCTGTATTTTCTGGGCCTCATCGAATACGACAAGCCGGACATTACCAATAAAAGAATGAATTCTTTCCAGGTTACCTGATCTGAGCAATTCCGCGACATTTGGCCGTTCACAGTTCAGGTATAATGAACCGGAATGCTGGTCCAGGATGTTTTTTGCAAGGGTAGTCTTCCCAACCTGCCGCGGGCCATATATGATGATCACTTTCCCCTGGAATAACCACAGCTGGATTTTCTCCATCAATATCCTGGAATAGATGTATTTTTCCATAAATTCTAAAAATGATTGTTATAATCGACAAATTTATAGAAATATGTCGACTAAAGCAAACAAAATTTGAATATTATCTAAAATTAATACTTTGACAGGTTACTTTTTTCGTATCTTGGCATGCTCAATAATAACCTTTCAAATCTCACAGCCATGAAAAAAATATCTCTTTTCGTTTTTATTCTGGTATTTATTCAGGTAAACGCATCGTCACAATCTTGCCTGCCTGATGGCATCTCTCTTACCACGCAATCCCAGATCGACAACTTCCAGGCAAATTATCCCGGGTGCACGGAAATAGATGGAGATGTAACCATTGGAGGTACCGGGGGAAACAGCATTACAAACTTGAATGGATTAAGTGTAGTAAATGCCATAGGAGGTGAACTTCTGATTGAAAATAATGGGGCGTTAACCAGCCTGACAGGGCTGGAAGGACTAACTTCGATCGGTGGATCATTAAGAATTTTATTAAATCCTTCCCTGACAAACTTAAACGCATTAGCTAATCTCATTTCCATTGGGAATGACCTGGATGTATGGAACAACAGCTCCCTTTCCAGCCTATCCGGATTGGAAAGTCTGACCGAAATCGAGGGAAATCTCAGTATCCAGGGAAATGATGTTCTGTTAAGTTTGCAGGGGCTGGATAATGTGACTTCTATCGCGGATGATCTCGTAATTGATGATAACGATGCCCTGAACAGCATGACAGGACTTGATAATCTGGCTTCCATCGGGGAATCCCTGATGATCTTCGATAATTCCACACTTAATACACTAAATAGTTTAGAAAATTTGACTTTTACAGGAAATTGCATTTGGGTCAAATTTAACGACGGACTGATCAGCATGGCGGGACTGGAGAATGTGACTTCCATCCCAGGATTCCTCAATATTACCGGTAACAATTCGCTTACCAGTCTGTCAGGCCTGGAAGGATTGACTTCTATCGGGAGAGATCTCAGTATTGCTGAGAATAATGCACTTACTAACCTGGAAGGTCTGAATAACCTTGCATTCATTGGTTGGTACCTGGCTATTGGAGAAAGAGATGATTACGGTAATTGTCATGGCAATGGTGCATTGACAAGCCTGACGGGACTGGATAATCTGGCGACTATAAGTGGAGGGATTAATATTACCTGTAATGATGAACTAACCAGCCTGGCAGGATTGGACAGCATCACTTTAGCAAGTGGTCTTGAAATCAAATACAATCATGATCTATCGAGCCTGACAGGTGTGGATAATTTAATTGCTGATTCGATCATGCGTTTATCCATCCATAACAACTTCTCTTTATCCACATGTGAAGTGCAAAGTGTATGTGCTTATCTGGCAACCCCCAACGGAACAATCGAAATCTACAATAACGCCACCGGCTGCAACAGCCAGGCAGAGGTGGAGGCGGCGTGCCTGGAGGATGTGGAAGAAGTCGTCAGTCGTCAGTTGTCAGTCGTCAGTTATCCGAATCCCACCAGTGGGATTGTCGATTTTCGATTTTCGATTTTCGATTTTGGAAGGTTAATCTTGAAAGTATATAATGCTCAAGGCCAGGAGGTTGCAGTAGTGATGGATGAGAATACTCCGGCAGGTGAGCTTACCATGAGATGGGATGTGACAGGTCTGCCGGCCGGCATCTATTTCTATCGTATATCGACCATCGACCATCAACCATTGGCAATGGGAAAGCTGGTGGTGATCAAATGAAAAAATCGCACTAGAATGTAATCATATAACATAAAATCTTTGATGCTTGTCAATAAATTCACGCAAATTTGTTGACTTAAGTGTACAAATTCATGATGAGCCGATTTCTCTTTGAACAATTGACCGATTCTATTTTTGGCGCACTTACGAGCAACAGGAAATTGATTTGGTGGAAGTAAATGATGAACAAATAAGCGCATTTGAATTCAAATGGGGTGAAAAAGAAGTAAAAGCGCCAAAAGCTTTCAGGGAAAGTTACCTGGAATCAAAATTCCAAACCATCAATCGTCTGAGTTTTTATGATTTTCTCAATTAATTCGAACCAATATTGCCATGGCAAATAATATTGTCTAAACTTACTGCGGTTTGATAAATATTTATATAGCCATCATATACCAGCCAATTATCATAAGTGATATCTGTTCCGCCATCAAGCTTCCGTATGTTCGTAAAGCTTTTACCGATGGTTCCGTTGACATTATTCAGCGTCATGACGACTGGCCCGCCACCCACCGATTCGATGGATCCGAGGTTAATGGTTGCAGGATAAACCTCGCCGGCAATAGTTCCTGTAACGTTAATGGTAACAAGGGTGTTTCCATTTACTCTCTTTTCAAATAATGCAGTCCCGGATACACCGAATGTGGCTACAGTCACCAACGTATAGGTTTTTTTGGTTGAAGTAATGACATTACCCCCAATATCGCCCACCACAAGAATTACATCCGGTTCGCTGCTGCTTTTATGGACTATAATATATCCATCGTAAACAATCAGTTCGTTGTAAGATATCGTAGTTACCCCGGTAGTACTTTTCCCGGTCTCATCAACAGGATTTAGTGTTATAACAACGGAACCTCCTTCAACGGCCGAATTCATGCAAAGTTCTGCCGGGTGGGTTCCCGAAGGAGCATTGATCAGTGTTATATCAATGGTAGTCAAATTGTCAGCGGTTTCTTTGAAAGTAGCTGTGCCGGTTACACCGAGCACGTCCTTTACCATCAGGCTATAAGTAGTCTGCCGGCTGTTGAATTCATCTTCTTCACATCCACTAGCGGCCATCAGTATAATAAAAACTGAAAGCAGGGTTATTACTGTTATTACTTTTCCTGTTTTAACCATCATAATAAGTATTATTATTTCCGCTTCCGGCGGCACAGTTGTGAAAGGATTTTCACCATACAAAGGTCAGCCATTAATTTCAGAAAGCATTACACATTTCCGGAAAAGAATTACATTATTCACACATTTCCGGCAACATTTTTTACTATACCGAATAAGTAAAAATCTTTTTATACTTTAGCCTGTCGCTATTTCGACCTTAAATGCTTATCAATACATAACAATTCAGAATGATAACTTTTGGAAAGACCTGGTGGGGTGAGAAGTGGTTGTCATCACTGTCGCATATTGATTTCTCCAACCGTTTGCCGCGTGGCCGTGCCTATGCCCGAAACGGTTCCGTCAAAGGGATCATCATTAAAGAAAACCAGATCCACAGTAAAGTCCAGGGTTCAAGGCGAACCCCGTACCAGGTTTCACTGGTAATTCCGGAGTTTAGACCGGAACAAAAGAAACTGCTTCTCAGCGCTATTTTAAAAAGCCCGCTAACCCTCTCCCGCTTGCTGAACAGGGAGCTCCCCTCTGATCTAAACCGTATTGCTCTTGATTCCGGTATCCGTATTTTTCCTTCTTCATGGAAAGACTTATCCATGGAATGTTCCTGCCCGGATTGGGCCGTTCCCTGCAAACACCTTGCTGCAGTTATTTACATGGTTTCTTCCGAAATCGATAAAAATCCGTTTCTTATCTTTCAGCTTCATGGCCTGGATATCATGAATGAACTTGAAAAATCGGGTTTCTCGGGCATGGCAGGGATGCACATCCCAAAAGCATCGGAGCGGCTGTTGAAGAATCCGGAAAAACATCAAAAAACACTGGTCGAACCTAAAGCTCCGGATTTCTCCCGTATTCCATTTTTAGCAGACGATCTTCTATCTTTATTGGATGAAAAACCGCTCTTCTACAGCAAGGACTTCCGGCATATCATTAAACAGCATTATAAATCAACGATAAAAAATACACAAAACCTGCTTGCATCGGGAACAACCATAGATGGTGTTGTTTCAGAACTGGAACAATACGGCAATATCGAGATAATCTTAAAGGATGATATCTTATTCGATAAAATAATCTTTCACTCTGAAAATGATGAAATAACCTTCTCCAATTACCAGGGGTTGAATAAAATGGTCAATCTGATGGCGGAGATTCCTTCGAAATACGTAAACCGGCTTTCACCAGGGATGGTGAGCCTTTATTATACCTACCAATTTTGCCTCAAAGTATTAGAACAGGGCGCTTTCATCTCTCAATTGACTGAAATGAACGGGAGAAGATATATTATCCGCTGGATTCCTGCAACTATAAATGATGAGGTTGAAAAGACCGTTCTGGAACTTAAAGAGATCATTCCACCGGGTATGGTAATCGTAAGAAACAAGGATGCCAATGATATGTTCCTAAGCAATTATGACCAGGTGATGGCTATATCAGGTTTGATGCTAAACTTCTTATTAATTCCTTCCATTTCCATTAAACTCTATAATTCAAACCCGGATGATTCCAAAATTGAACGCTTGTTTTTCGGACGTGCTGTTCAAACATTCAACGGTCTGGGTGAATCAGAAATTCCGGGCAGCATTTTCCAGTGGTTGAGCAGTTATTTCCTTGCCCATAAAACTTATGTGCCGATGATCAGGGTTGATACCTTTAAAAACAATCGCTTTCAGGTTGACCTGCTGTTTGAGAATAGGAAAGACACCCTTCAGGAAGCTGTTAGTTTTTCCGTTTTTATGGATGAGGGAAAATACTCTGGCATGAGAGCGTCCGTGTTACATTCCCTGGCACGGCTTGTCAGGGACTTTAAAGATATTGGAACATTTATAGAATCACACGGGAAATGGAAACCCGATTACGGTCCGGATGAGTTTGCAGAAGTGCTGCTAAATATCCTGCCTGTTATTCGATTATTAGGCATCCGCATTCTGCTTCCCAATGCTTTGAAAAATCTGGCACGTCCCAGGTTATCGCTCATTTTGGATCAAAAAAGCAGCGGCAAGACCGAAAAGACCTTCCTGAACCTGGAGGAAATGCTGGAATTTGACTGGCAGATTGCTTTAGGAGACCAAATGATCTCACTGCAAGAGTTTGAAAAATTGGTTAAAGGGCTGTCGGGAATTGTCAATATCAAAGGGAATTATGTCTTCATCGACCGGGCAGAAATTCAGCAATTGGTAAATTCATTATCTGCTGACAGAGAATTATCTGCCAATGACCTGCTCAAGGCGGCACTGACCGAAGAGTACCGGGAGGCAAAAATTACTATTTCCGGGGAAGCGCGTGATATGATCAGGTCGTTGCTTCAGGAAACAGATATCGAACTTCCGCAGGGTATAAATGCCCTGTTGCGTCCTTACCAGCTAAGGGGTTGGCAATGGCTGTACCGCAATGCCAATGCGGGTTTTGGGAGCATCATCGCCGACGACATGGGTCTGGGAAAAACTTTGCAGGTAATCACACTGCTTTTGCGTTTCAAGGAGGAAGACCGGCTCAAAAATCACCCGGTTTTGATCATTGTTCCTACCACCATTATCACTAACTGGCAAAAAGAGATCGAACGATTTGCCCCATTGCTTGTCTCATTTGTTTACCATGGTCCGGGCCGCCGTTTCCCAGACAACGGATATGACCTTTTGATAACCTCTTACGGTGTTTTGCGCAGCGATATCGATATTTTACAAAAAAGGAAATGGAGTGTTGTAGTCATCGATGAGGCACAGAACATCAAAAATCCCCTGACAGAACAGACTAAAGCAGTGAAGAAACTGAAAGCACCTGTAAAGATAGCTATGAGCGGCACTCCGGTGGAGAACAGGCTGAGCGAATACTGGAGCATCTTCGACTTTACCAACAAGGGCTACCTGGGTTCCCTGAAGTATTTTAAAGAGGAAATAGCCACACCGATAGAAATGTTTCGCGACGAAAAACAATTGGATAAATTCAGGAAGATCACATCCCCGTTTATTTTACGACGCATGAAGACAGATAAAACCATCATCGACGACCTGCCTGAAAAGATTGAGAACGATCGCTATGTTTCACTGACAAAAGAGCAGACAGCCATCTATCAGAATGTTGTGGAATCGATGATTTCCGGGATCGGGAATGAAGAAAGCGGCAGTATAAAGCGGGCCGGGATGATATTCAAGCTGATGACAGCGCTGAAGCAGGTCTGCAACCATCCCAGCCAGTTCCTGAAAAAGGAAGATCCGAATCCTGAACTTTCGGGAAAAGCCATGATGCTGATCGAATTGTTGCAAACAATATATGAGAACGATGAAAAAGTGCTGATTTTCACACAGTATAAAGAGATGGGGGATATTCTTGCTCAAATGATAGAGAAATACTTTGGTAACAAGACGCTTTTTCTGCATGGATCGACGACCTTAAAAAGACGCAATGAACTTGTCCAGGATTTCCAGGAGAAAAGGCAATACAAAACCTTCATTTTGTCGATCAAGGCAGGAGGAACCGGGCTGAATCTTACGGCGGCAAATCATGTGATCCATTACGATTTGTGGTGGAACCCTGCTGTGGAAGCACAGGCAACCGACCGTGCGTTCAGGATCGGGCAGCACAAGAACGTCATGGTTTACCGGCTGATATCGAGGGGCACCTTTGAAGAAAAGATTAACGAAATGTTGATTTCCAAGAAAGACCTTGCTAATCTGACCGTAACCGCCGGCGAAAAATGGATCGGAGAGTTATCGAATAAGGAGCTGGGGGAGTTGGTGCGGCTGTAGGTATCGAGTATATGCAAAAACCAATGCCCTCTGGGTTGCAACAGCCGGAACAGCAATCACCTGGTAACCCGGAACGCTGAAAGCCTTTCATCTGGCATCTATTTCTATCGTATATCGACCATCGACCATCGACAATCGAAAATGGGAAAGCTGGTGGTGGTGAGGTAGAAGAAAAAATTATCCAAACATCAAGTCATTCAGGATAAAAATAGGTGTATTTACAGGAACCGGAATTCCACCAATAACCAATAACCACTATCTTTGCACCCTCTAATCTTATCATTCTGTTATGGAAAACCGCTCCCGCTTTACTTTATACTTCCCCATCATATTGGCTTGCGTCCTGATCCTCGGCATCTGGCTGGGCAGTAAACTTTCGTATGTCAGGAACGATGATTCAGGGAATTCGCTCTTTGTCAAGCCTGCTCATCACGACAAAGTTACCGACCTTATCAACTATGTTCAGCAGGATTATGTGGATTCAGTGAGCCGCGAGGATCTGTCAGAACATGCTATAGAAGGTATCCTCGATAATCTTGATCCACATTCGCAATACATCCCGGCAGAAGATTTTACTGAAGTGGAAGATCAGCTTAACAGCAATTTTGAAGGTATCGGCATCCAATTCCGGATTGAAAAGGATACGATAATGGTGATCCAGACCATCCCGGGCGGGCCTTCGGAAAAAGCGGGATTAAAGGCCGGCGACCGTATCGTGAAGATCAACGACTCGATCGTGGCCGGAACAGGAATTACCAGCAGGGAGGCTGTAAGCCAACTTAAAGGTAAACGAGGATCTGAAGTAAAGGTGGGCATACACCGGCGCGGTCTTGACGAGCTGATCGATTTTACGCTGATCCGGGACGTTATCCCTACTTATAGCATTGATATTTCTTATATGATCGACGATTCCATCGGTTATATCAAGCTCAGCCGTTTTGCTGCCAATACTTATGAAGAATTGTTAAGCGCACTCAGCAAACTTATGGAAGAAGGGATGACCCGGCTGATCCTGGACCTGCGGGGGAATACCGGTGGATACCTGCAGGCTTCTATCAATATATCCGACGAATTCCTTTCTGATAAGAAACTCATCGTTTACACCGAAGGTAACAGCCGCCCCAATAGTTACGCTTATGCCACCCAAAAAGGAATTTTTGAGCAACAGGGCCTCGTGATATTAATCGACGAATCATCTGCCTCGGCCAGTGAAATTGTCGCGGGAGCCATTCAGGATAATGACCGGGGCCTCATCATCGGCAGAAGGTCGTTTGGTAAAGGACTGGTGCAGGAACAACTTACTTTCCCCGACGGATCCGCTGTCCGTTTGACGGTTGCCCGCTATCATACCCCGACTGGAAGATGTATCCAGCGCCCCTATACAAACGGAAGCAAAGAATATTATGAAGAGCTTTATGAACGCTATGCAAGCGGGGAAATGGAGAATCCCGACAGTATTGCCTTCAGCGATACGATCAAATACTTCACACCGGGTGGAAAAGTTGTATACGGCGGTGGCGGAATCATGCCTGATGTTTATGTAGCCCTGATGGCCGATGAAAACGACAGGCTTTACAACCGCATGATCCATCAGAACCTGATTTTCCAGTATGCTTTTGATTACACCGATAAAGAGCGGGCAACACTGCAGCAGTTTACGACGGTTGAAGATTTCAGAAACAATTTCCAGGTCGATGACCGGCTACTTAACGGATTACTTGATGATGCCCGCAGCCAGGGAATTTCATTCACTGCAAAAGAAACCAGCGATTCTGAAAAAAAGATCAAAACCTTGCTCAAAGCTTACATCGGCCGCAACCTGCTCGACGATGCCGCATTCTACCCGATCTACCATGAGGTAGATAAAATCTTCCAAACAGCTCTGGATACGGTGGGAAAATGATGTTCAGGGCTTAAGGCTTAGGGCTTAATGTTTTAGCATTATCCGGTTCAATGGATGGAATTTTTACTTACCTTTGCCGGGTTAAACTATAATTTAACATTCTGAGTAGTTAATAGCCTGATTATTAAATGGTACGCTATTTTAATTGTAACCGGGCTTTTGTTAAACGAAAACAGATTTGATGAATTTATCTAAAAAAATAAGCATCTCTTTTAAGTTTTTTCCATATTTTCTCACGCTTTTACTTCCTATTCTCTTACTTACTTCCTGCCTGAACAATCACCAGGAAAAAATGAACCAGATCACGACCGGTGAAAATATTCCGGACCGTTTCCTGATCCATGAAATCCAGGAAAGAGGCAAACTTATTGCCACCACCGATTACAATTCCACCGATTATTTCATCTACCGGGGTGAGCCGATGGGTTTCCAATATGAAAAACTGAAGATGTTTGCCGCTTATCTCGGTGTGGACCTGGAAATCAATGTTGCCGCAAATATTGATGAAGCTTTTCGCACCCTGGAAGAAGGCAAATCTGATGTGATTGCCATGGGCCTTACGGTTACACTCAACCGGTCGGAAAAAGTAGATTTTACTCAACCATTTTTTCAGACCCGCCAGATGCTGGTTCAGCGCAAACCCGCCAACTGGCGCAAAATGAGAACCTGGGACGATATTGAAAAGAGCCTCATCCGCAACCCTATTGACCTCGCGGGCAAGACCGTGATTGTGCAAAAGTCTTCTGCCCATAAAGAGCGGTTGAAAAACCTGTCGGAAGAAATCGGATGGCCGATCCTGATCGGGGAAGATCCTGTCTATGAAGTTGAACAACTGGTTGAATCCGTTGCGAACGGTGAAATCGAATACACCGTCTGCGATGAGCACATGGCCGGTTTCTTTGAAAAGCAGTACCCTGACATAGACATCAGGACTGCCATCAGCTTCCCCCAGAATATCGCCTGGGCAGTCGGGCAGGATTCTGACAGTCTGCTTATTGCCATCAATGAATGGCTGTCGGAAGACAACAATTCATACGCGTCAAAGCATCTTATAGATAAGTATTTCAACAGTTCGCGGACTGCATTCATGGCCAAAAGCGAGGCCGTTTCTTTCAACGGGAAGAAAATCTCACAATATGATGAGATCTTGCGGAATATCTCCCGGCAACATGATTTCGACTGGCGGCTTGTCGCCTCGCTTGTTTACCAGGAATCACAGTTTAAACCTGATGCCCGGTCATGGTCCGGGGCTTTCGGTCTGATGCAGATGATGCCGGCTACGGCAATTTTATTCGGTATCGACAGCACCGCTTCCGAATTTGAGCAACTTGAAACCGGCATCCAATACCTGAGGCTTCTCGACAGGGAACTACCTGAAGAGATATCCGATCCTGATGAGCGGATAAAATTTATCCTGGCAGCCTACAACTTAGGCATAGCTCACGTTTTTGATGCCCGCAGGCTGGCTGCAAAGAATGGAAAAAACCCTGATGTCTGGACGGGTAATGTCGATTATTATATCCTGAATAAATCAAATCCCGTTTATTACAAGGATTCTGTTGTGCGTTACGGATACGCAAATGGGAAAGAAGCCTATAATTTCGTGAAGGAAGTGCTCGACCGGTTTGAGCACTATAAAAGTACGGCCACCGATTAAATTCCGAATTCCTTACTGATCTGGGCGACCCATTTTTTGATGCGGTCGTCGGTAAGTTCGTCCTGGTGGTCAAAATCAAGCGCCAGGCCATAAAACATGCCGTTTTCAACTGATTCGGAATCCTGGAAATCATAGCCTTTCGTGGGCCACAATCCCTTCAGGACAGCTCCGCGTTTTTCAAATATTTCTTTCAGGAAAGCCATGCCATCGACAAAGTTATCCGGGTAAAGCACCTGGTTACCAAGCCCGAACAATGCGAAAGGTTTTCCTTTGAGCTCAGCCTTTTCCAGCTTGTCAAAAAAAGCATTCCATCGGGATTTATGCGCGCTTTCCCAATTGTCAGCTCCCGTAGTTGATCCGCCGATAATAAAAGCATCATACATGGCAAACTCTGCCGTGTTGATCTCTGTGATCGTGAATATGTCGATAACATCTTTCTCAAACCCTGAATAAATCTTATGAGCGGCGGTTTCCGTGCTGCCTTTCTTCGGCCAGTAAATCAAAGCGATTTTTTTCATGCTGCAAGCGTTATAACGGGGACAAAGTTAGTCTTAAAATTCAATTGCTAAATGGCTAAAGTGTTAAATTGTTAAATTGTTAAACTGTTAAATTGTTAAACTGCTATTTTCTTTTCTCGTTACTTCGAATATCTGATATCGTCCATCGTCCATGTAAAATCGTCCATGATCTTGCTTTTCCTTCACAATTAGATTATCTTTATCTGTTCTTTGATTCAATTCGGCAAGATGAGGTTCATATCAATGTCGTAGGTTATCCGACCGGGATCTATCTTATCCTGCTTAAAGGAGGACAGAACATTCGGGCCAGCGCAAAATTTGTAATCGCGAGATAAACGGCGCTGACCGGGTACTCCGATGGAGGATTTCATCCGGGGCTATTCACGTTTAATCCTTTCAGGATTATATGCTCACGAATGATCTTTCATTAAATCCAGTTTCCAAATCGTCAAATCGCCAAATCGCCAAATCGTCCAATCGTCCAATCATTTATCCCTTCATAAAAATCCCGCAAAAATGCCGCACCGTTTCTTCTATCGGTGTGAACTCAAATCCAAGCTCTTTTTTAATCTTTTCGTTCGAATATTCGTACTGCTGCACGGCGGTGCGCGCCGTTTCCCTTGTGATTAAAGGCTTGATGCCGGTTACCATCGACCTTAATTTTTCTAATCGCCACGCCAACCCCGACATGACCGGGCTTACTTTCAGGTGTGGCGCGGGTTTTCCCATTTCTGCAGATATGAGGTCGAATAACTTTTTGTATTCAATGCTTTCAATGCTAAGGATAAAACGTTCGTTGCGGATATCGCTGTTCATCAGTAAAATCATAGCCTTAACCACATCCCGCACATCCACGAAACCATTTTTCCCCGGAGGATAAAACTTCAACCCTTCATAAACCGTATTGAAAATTCTAGAACTGCCCTGGCTTTTACCGGCAACGCCGAGAATAATGCTCGGATTGACAATCACCGCGTCGAGCCCTTCGGCAGTTCCCCGCCACACTTCCCTCTCGGCGCCATATTTGCTGACCGCATAATTGGAATTGTTCCCGGATGTCTTCCAGACCAGCTCCTCATTGATCAAATCTGCCTGGTTTTCCGGACGGCCAAGCGCGGCAATGGATGAAACATGGCATAGCTTCCTGATTTTCTTCTCCAGGGCTGCATTCACCACGTTCGCCGTCCCCCCTGTATTGACCTGCATCAGCCTCTTACGGTCTTCCGGCAGAAATGATACGATGGCTGCGCAGTGGTAAACCTCCTCCACCCCTTCCATCGCTTCTTCCAGTGAAAAGATATCCATGATGTCAGCTTCCACCCATTCTATTCTGGAAAACATTTCTTCAGGTTGATCTGAATAAAGGCTGAAAACCTTCCTCAGCATCCCCAAATCACTGGAAGGCCGCTTCATAGCCCTCACAGATTCACCGGAACTTATCAGTTCGAGTATCAGATGAGAGCCTACAAGACCCGTTGCGCCGGTAACGAAAATCATGGGGCAAAATTAGGCAAAAAACTTTCCTCCTTTGAGAGTTTATACCGGGTCGGTATAATAATCAAGCCCTTCTGATTGCACTACACATAAAAATTACTATTTTCACAGCAAAATATTGAATCATGCTAAAAGAAAAGATAATCAGCGGAATTCAGCAGATCGGCATTGGGGTAACCAATGTGCATGAAGCCTGGAACTGGTATCGTGAGCATTTTGGGATGGATATTAAGATTTTTGAAGAAACGGCTGTTGCGGAGCTGATGCTTTCCTATACAGGTGGTAAACCCAGGAAGCGGCATGCTGCGCTTACTTTAAATCTTCAGGGTGGTGGCGGATTCGAGATCTGGCAGTACGTAGACAGAATTCCCGTTCCCCCCTTGAACGAAATTCAAGCGGGCGATCTGGGAATCTATATTACTAAGATCAAAACCCGCAATGTAAAGGATGCCTACGAAGCTTTTAAGAAAAAAAACCTGAATCCGGATGAAATATCGGTTGGACCCGACGGTAAAGAGTATTTCTTCCTAAAAGATCCCTTTAACAATATTTTCCAAGTTGTTGAAGGACACTCCTGGTTCAGCATGGAAAGCAAGAAATGTACCGGTTCCGCCTACGGCGCTATCCTTGGCGTGTCTGACATCGAAGAGGCACGTAAAGTCTATTCCGGGATCCTGGGTTACGACACGGTTGTTTACGATAAAGTTGGCGTTTTCGATGACCTTAAGCGTCTGCCAGGGGGCGATAAAACCATTCGGAGGGTTTTGCTGATACACAGCAAACCGCGTCTTGGCTCGTTTTCAAGACTACTGGGGCCTAGCGTCATGGAACTCATCCAGGTGATGGATCGCAAGCCTGTACGGATTTTAAATAACCGCTTTTGGGGCGACCTGGGTTTTATCCACTTATGTTATGATATCAAGGGAATGGATGCCCTCAGAATGGAATGTGAGAGCAAGGGTTTTGCGTTTACGGTCGATAGCACAAACACGCTTAAAACCGAAACTTTTGATATGGGCGAGGCAGCAGGGCACTTTGCCTACATCGAAGATCCTGACGGTACACTGATCGAGTTCGTGGAAACCGATAAAATCCCCATCATTAAAAAGCTGGGCTGGTATCTCGACCTGCGTAAACGCGATCCCGGAAAACCTCTTCCCGACTGGATTTTAAAGACGTTAAAATTCAGCAGGGTGAAGGAAAAGCATCTTATCAATGAATAACCCGCCGCAAGCAGCGGGGTATCTTTATAACCGACGGGTTAACCCGTCGGTTATAATACTTTCGCCCCAGGGGGCGGGGAATTAACCCAACAGGATTAAACCTTTCTGACCTTCCTCACCAGCCTGTACGCCAGCCAGGGTAAAAACCTTTTTATATACACCATGAACACCTCCCTGCCCCCGGTGTAAACGTCCCTTTTGTTCTTCCGGATACCGTTTATGATATCCAACGCGCAATTTTCAGCCGATACTCCATATTGCTGTCCGTGATCCATGATTTTCTGCGGTTCACCGTCAGGACCCAGTGCGCCAAGTGATATATTGGTTCTTACCCGCCCCGGACAAACAATGGTGGTGCGGATGCCCTGATCGTAATACTCGGCCCCGAGCGTCTCGTAAAAGCCATATAAAGCATGCTTGGAGGCTGAATAAGCTGAACGGAGCGGAAAACCAAACTTGCCCGTAACGCTGCTCACTGCCACTATATGTCCGAAACCTCCTGCAAGCATCGACGGCATTAAGCATTTGGTAAGTATAACTCCCGAAAAATAGTTGATCTCCATTATCTTCCGGTCGGTCTCCACACTGGTCTCCATGACCTGCGACCTCTGCGAGATCCCTCCATTGTTTATCAGTATATCTATTCGTCCGAAAACCTCTAACGCTTCCTTTGCTTTTTCTTTTAAGGAGTCGGGATCGCCGAGGTCCAGCGGAAGAACGTAAATATATTCCGGCTTCAATTGGAGTCCCGCTTTTACTCTTTCCAGCTCTTCCAATTGGTTGCTGGATAAAATCAGGCGTGTGTTCCATCCGGAAAGCTTAACAGCAAGCGCTTCTCCGATACCGCTGGAAGCTCCGGTGATCCAGATCACTTTTCTATCGAAATATTTATTATTATTCATGACTTACTCTTTCTTATTCAGGCAGGATTGATTCCATGAATTGACCGGTAATGCTGTTCATTGCCGTAACTATTTCTTCATGCAGTTCCATTAACCTGTTGATGCGCTTGTCCCCTCTCATTTTTAATAACCTGAAACGGACGGCTGCAAATAGTTTCTTAACGGAAAAACTGTAAAAAAGTGCAATATAACCACTGACCAGCATCCCCGCCATGATGGGCCATGCTAACCAGGCGTGATCTGCGAATATTCCTGCCAGTATGCCGGCAATTATATAATAACAGAAAAAGATGATCATTGCCATCACGTACCTGAAGGAACTTACGAACTGCGGGTCTTTTACATTTTTAATCATCCTCCGGGGAATGCTATAGGGGATGATATTGGCGATCCATCCCACCATAAATACAGGTGAAATAACTAACAATAACAATGACTGAAGCACGGTTCTCAGCAATGAAAATCCGTCCCTATCGATGACCCAGTCGCGCAGATTCAATTCCTTCAATCCGGCCATATATTCGGCCACCTTGCCGGAAAGTTTCAGCATCTTTTCCGGATTCGTAATAAAGTGTTGATCCATCAGGCTGATCATCTGCTTATCGGCCCGGAATCGCTTGTACAGACTGTTCCCCCGGATTCCGGCACGTCTGCGCATACGGCTGTTATAGATACCACGTAAATCCTGGTACATGTCGTAATGCTCTGTATTGCCAATATGAATAATGATCTTTTTAAGTTCATCCGAAAGCCTGTCTTTGAGGGCGTTGATGGCTCGGGCCTGGTTCTCACGGTAAGCTTCCATGTATTCCGACACGTCGATCGGTTTACCATAAATGATGAGCAGTTCCTGCTGAATTTTCTGATAATGCTCGAAATCAATTCCCACCGGAACGATCTTCACACTGTTTTTGTCACCAAATTCCTCCTGTGCCCGGAAAGCGATCCGGAAGGTACCTTTAACCAGTGCTCTCAGCCTGCGATGATAACCGTGGTTCCCTTCAGGCATCAGGCATATGCTGTGACTGTCCCTCAGGATATCGATACACGTATCAAAGGTTTCGTCGTTCCTGGAAAGCTCATCTGCACCGTCACGCTTACGGTATACGGGAATTATTTTCAGGAAATTAAGGATCTTTGCCTGGGATTTTTTTTTAAAAATATCGGCCCTCGCCATGAAAACAGGGTTGAGCCTTGCGGTATTGAGAACGATCAGCGCATCCATCAATGCATTCTGATGGTTAGGTGTAAATATTACCGGACTCCCGTATGGAATATTCTTCCTCCCTACTACCTCCACCTTCTTATAATACAAATGGAATACCAGCAACTGATATATTTTCAGGAGATTATAAAAAATATTAAACTTGTGGATATTGGTTTTGCCTTTGCTCATTATTTCTTATGGGGAGTTTATTACCGGAGTTTTACGAAGTGAAAATAAGACAAATTTATGAATTTTATTAGAGGGTATATCATACGTCATTTGAGAAGGGGGTGAGTTCCTCACATTTTGCTAAATTTGCCCAAAATTAATGCTTATGAATTTCATTGAAGAACTTCGCTGGCGCGGGATGATTCACGATATGACGCCGGAAATTGAAGACCTGTTTAAAAGCGGCGAAATGGTTGTAGCTTATGTCGGTATCGACCCAACGGCTGATTCCCTGCACATTGGCCACCTGGTGGGGAGCATGATGCTGAAGCATTTGCAACTTGCCGGGCATAAGCCGCTTGCCCTGGTCGGCGGTGCAACCGGCATGATCGGTGATCCGGCAGGGAAATCAGAAGAACGTAACCTGCTCAGCGAGGAGATTATCAGGTATAACCAGGATTGTTTAAAAAGACAACTCGAAAAACTGCTTGACTTCAGCGATGCGAAAAACTCGGCTGAAATGGTGAATAACTACGATTGGATGAAGGAATTCAGCTTCCTCGGCTTTATACGCGATATCGGCAAGCATATTACGGTCAATTACATGATGGCAAAGGATTCCGTGAAGAAACGACTGGAATCGGGCTTGTCGTTTACCGAGTTTTCTTACCAGTTGGTCCAGGGGTATGATTTTCTTTATCTGTATGAAAAAAAGAACTGCAAACTGCAGATGGGCGGTTCCGACCAATGGGGAAATATCACTACCGGTACAGAGCTGATCAGGCGCAAGAACGGCGGCGATGCTTACGCCCTTACCTGCCCGCTGATCACCAAGGCCGACGGCGGTAAGTTCGGAAAAACGGAAACAGGCAACGTCTGGCTTGATCCGAAGCGGACTTCCCCTTACAAATTTTACCAGTTCTGGTTGAATACATCGGATGAGGATGCGGAAAAGTATATTAAAATATTCACCCTGTTTTCGAAGGAAGAAGTGGAGAAAATGGTGACGAATCACAGGCAGGCTCCTCATTTGCGCGAATTACAGAAAACCCTGGCGATGGACATTACTATCAGGGTGCATTCCCTGGCTGATTATCAAACTTCCGTGGATGCCTCAGCAATTCTCTTTGGTGCGGGAACGACCGAAACACTGAAGAATCTTTCAGAAGAGCTTTTCCTTTCTGTATTTGAAGGGGTTTCGCAAAGCGAAATCTCAAAGGAACGACTTGGTCAGGGTATCCAGATCCTTGAATTCCTGGCCGACCTGACCGGCATCTTTCCATCCAGGGGAGAGGCAAGGAGAACGATCAAGGAAAATGCTTTATCGATTAATAAAGAGAAAGTTGGGGAGGATAAGATTGTTGGGGTAAACGATCTGCTTAATGGTAAGTATATTCTTGTCCAAAAGGGGAAGAAAAACTATTTTCTTGTTAAATCTATTTAATTATTTACCACTCAGGCACTAAGGGCACTAAGGAGCACTTAGAAACTCTTAGTGATTCTAAGTGTTCTCAGTGCCTCAGTGGTATAAACAACTATTCTTCCTTAATTTCCCACGATGTCCCTTCTTTACCGTCTTTGATCTGGATATTGATCTTAAGAAGCTTATCCCGAATCTGATCAGAGGTGGCAAAATCCTTCTTCGCTCTTACATCAGCACGGATATCGATGATCGTTCCCATGAGCTCTTTGATCAGCTCGTCTTTTTGTCCTGATTGTTCTTCCGGTGCAAGCCCCAAAATATCTTCAATAAATGTGCGATAGGTTTCCCCAAGTATGGCCATATCTTCTGACGACATCTTCTCCTTCCCTTCTTTGACCAGGTTGATGATCCTCATCGCATCAAACAACTGCGCAATGACCATCGGGCTGTTGAAGTCGTCGTTCATCGCATCATAGCAGGATTTGATGAAGGATTGAACTACAGGAGAGACAGTTCCAGGGTTCCAATGTTCCAGAGTTCCAGAATCAGGATCTGCTTGACCGCCGACCGCCGACCGCTGACCGCCGACCGCCGACCGCCGACCGCCGACAATCTTCAGTGCTGCCATCAGCTTCTTCAACCCTTTCTCACTCGCCTGCAGCGCTTCATTCGAAAAATCGAGCGTGCTCCGGTAGTGCGCCTGGAGGATGAAAAAACGGATCGTCATCGGGCTGTAAGCTTTTTTAAGCAGCGGGTTATTACCGTTGAAGAAATCTTCGAGAGAAAGGGCATTTCCGAGCGATTTGCCCATTTTCTGCCCGTTGATGGTGATCATATTATTGTGCATCCAGTAACGGACCGGCATTTTGTTGTTTGCGGCCATGGATTGCGCGATTTCCGATTCATGGTGCGGAAAAAGGAGGTCCATACCGCCTCCGTGGATATCGAACTGTTCGCCCAGGTACTTGGTGCCCATTGCGGAACATTCGAGATGCCATCCCGGGTAGCCTTCGCTCCAGGGCGACGGCCAGTGCATGAGGTGATCCGGCGTCGCTTTCTTCCACAAAGCAAAATCGAAACTGCTCTTCTTTTCTTCCTGTCCTTCAAGCTCACGGGTATAGGCAAGCAATTCATCCACTTTCCGGCCGGAAAGGATACCGTAGGGATATTTCCTGCTGTATTTTTCTATGTCAAAATAGATAGACCCGTTGCGTTCGTAAGCGAAACCTGCATCGAGGATTTTCTGCACCATCGCGATCTGTTCGATGATATGGCCGGAAGCGTGCGGTTCGATGCTTGGATTTAAAAGATTCAGCTTTGCCATAAGCTCATGGTAGCGGTTGGTATAGTATTGTACTACTTCCATGGGTTCAAGCTGTTCGAGCCTGGCTTTTTTGCCGATCTTGTCATCCCCGGCATCGGCATCTCCTTCAAGGTGCCCCACATCGGTGATGTTACGCACATATCGTACTTTATAACCGATATGCTGCAGGTAGCGGAAAACCAGGTCGAAAGTGATGGCCGGGCGGGCGTGCCCCAAATGTGGATCGCCGTAAACCGTAGGCCCGCAGACATACATCCCGGCGTGCAGCGGAATTAGCGGCTCAAAAAGTTCTTTCCTGCGGGTGAGGCTGTTGTAAATGAAGAGTTGATTTTGCATAACAGATTCGATCTAATGGCAAAAGTAATGAAACTCTGCCTTTTTATTAACAGGGACGGGTATAATTGGGGGAATTATGTAATTATCAGTTATCAGTGCCGCTGGCTATTTTAACCACAAAGATAACTACTAAAGATTTTTCATAGCTTTATCGAAAATTTCAATTTATGAGAAGAACGATATTACTTTTGCTGCTCGCCGGGATGATGATTTCCGGCTCCAACCCTGAAGACAAACAATTGAAGCTCGATTACGAAAAATATACCCTGGCCAACGGCCTGGATGTGATCCTTCACATCGACCGTTCGGATCCCATTGTGGCCTTGGCCGTCCAGTATCATGTCGGCTCCAATCGGGAAGTGAAAGGCCGCACAGGCTTTGCCCACCTCTTTGAGCACATGATGTTCCAGCGCTCCGAAAATGTCCCCGAAGACCAGTTCTTCAAACTGATCCAGGATGCGGGAGGTACGCTCAACGGAGGTACATCCAGCGATGCTACGACCTATTTTGAAATCGTTCCGAAAAATGCGCTCGAGAAAATCATCTGGATGGAATCTGACCGTATGGGGTATATGATCAATACCGTGACGAAAAAGTCTTTTGCTGTTCAGCAAAACGTCGTGCAGAACGAGAAAAGACAATCCTATGATAACCGCCCCTATGGCTTCACCCAGGAAGTGATCGCTAAAAACCTTTATCCCGACGGGCATCCGTATAGCTGGACCGTTATCGGCGAAATGTCAGACCTGTTCAACGCGCAGGTGGAAGATGTAAAAGCCTTCCATAGTAAATATTACCTCCCAAATAACGCCACACTGGTTCTGGCCGGTGATTTCGACGTCACGGAAGCTAAATATCTGATTGAAAAGTACTTTGGAGAAATTCCCCGGGGAAAGGAAGTTACTGATCCTGTACCGGTTCCTTTTAAACTGGAAAAAATCAAAAAACTTTATCATGAAGATAATTTTGCCAAAGCGCCGCAATTCCGGATGATTTGGCCAACGACTGAGGAATACGGTGAAGATTCGTACCCGCTCTCTTACCTTGGCCAGCTCCTGTCGCAGGGGAAAAGGGCCCCTTTGTACAAGATCCTGGAAAAAGAAAGAAAACTGACCACCAGTCAGAATGCTTACAATAGCAGCCAGGAAATTGCAGGCAGCTTTGGAATCAATGTTACAGCCAATGAAGGGGTTAGTTTAAAAGATGTCGAAGAGGGAATCTTCGAGGCTTTCCGGCTTTTTGATAGTGAAGGCTTTACGGAAGAAGACATCGAACGGATCAAAGCCAGCCAGGAAACTAACTTTTATAACGGGATCAGCAGTATCCTCGGCAAATCCTTTCAACTGGCATCTTATAATGAATATGCAGGAGATCCGTCATTTTACAAAACCGAATTAGAAAAAACGAAAGCAGTGACGAAGGAGGACATTCTCCGGGTGTACGAAAAATATATTAAAGACAAACCTTATTTAGCCACCAGCTTCGTCCCCAAAGGCCAGCTGCATCTTGTAGCTGAAGGTTCTGTGGATGCAGGGGTCCGGGAAGAAGATATTTCCAGTGCCACACAGGTTTCTATCGAAAATATGGTAGAAGAGCCTATTCTCCAGACACCTTCTTCATTCGACCGGAAGATCATCCCGGTTGATGGAGCTGACCCGTTGCTCAATCTGCCCGTGGTTTGGGAAGAAAAGATGGATAACGGCCTGCGGGTTATCGGGGTTGAAAACGACGAACTGCCGCTGGTACAATTCAACCTTGTTTTAAAAGGCGGTCATTACCTGGATAAGCTGGATAAAGCCGGGACAGCTTACCTGGTTGCTGAACTGATGATGGAAGGCACAAAAAATAAAACACCGCAGGAGCTGGAGGAGGAGATCGAGAAACTCGGAGTCTACATCAATATCAATGCTTCAGCCACCGACATCAATATCAACGTGAATACCCTGTCCAGGACCTATGAAAAAGCCCTTGCGCTGGTAGAGGAGATCCTGCTTGAGCCCCGCTGGGACCTGGAAGAATTCGAAATGGCAAAATCAAGGTTGCAAAACCGCCTCCTTCGTGCCAAAGCCGATCCTAATGCCCTCGCCCGTGATGCTTTTATGAAACTGGTCTACGGACCTGGACACATTTTCTCTATTGACCGCCAGGGCAATGAAACGACCGTCGCCGATATCACCATTGATGATCTGAAGGATTATTACCAGGTCAACTTCTCCCCTTCAGCCGCCTGTTTCCATGTTGCAGGCGATATTACCAAAGACAAGGTCATGGCATCGCTGAAATATCTTGATAAAAATTGGTCGGGTAAAGAAATCGAATATCCGGTTTACCTTTCGCCCATCATGCCTTCTGAATCGAAAATTTATTTTGTGGATGTCCCCGGCGCCAAGCAATCGGTCATCAACATCGGTTGTCCAGGTCTCTCACGAAACGATAAAGATTACTATGCGGCTACCGTAATGAACCAGAAGCTTGGCGGGTCATTCAACAGCAACGTGAACCTGGTCCTTCGGGAAGAAAAGGGCTTCACTTACGGCGCCCGGACAAGCTTCTCAGGATCTTACATCCCCGGTACTTTCATGGCTTCATCCAGTGTCAGGTCATCAGCAACAGTTGAATCCGTGGAGATCTTTAAAAGACTAATGGAAGAATACCGTCAGGGTGTCCCTGAGTCAGACCTCATCTTCACAAAAAATTCCCTGAATAAATCAAAAGCGAAGGAATTTGAGACGTTGAGCGCCAAGTTGCGTATGCTACAGGAAATCACCATGTATAACCTGCCGGTCGATTATGTCAGGGAACAGGAAAAGATCGTCAATGATATGACCCTGGAGCAACATAAAGCCCTTGCCGAAAAGTACATCGATCCGAACCGGATGTATTATGTGATTGCCGGCGATGCCGCCACACAAATGGAGCCGCTGGAAAAAATCGGGTTTGGGGCGCCGGAAGCGGTGAAATGATTGGAGGATTGGACGATATTCGTTACATTGGCCGGCTACTCACTCCTTCGATGAGAGGACTGTTTGCGCCAATAAACCATTAAGCAATCCAGCTGGCTGACAGATTCCTCGTCGCTTCGCTCCTACCAATGCCAAGTTAGCTATGTGGTTGATTATCTGATGTATTTATTGCCAACTTCTATGTATGACTTTGTGCTGGTCGATAGAGGTTCCTCGTCGCTTCGCTCCTCGGAATGACGGCGCAGAGGATCAAAAAAACGGCGCGGCAACCGGGAATTTTTCTATTTGCAAACATAATACATGCCGCGCCGCTCTTTCTTTTTTATAGCAGTGTCACGTCATCCCGAGTTATTAGACTTTTACAACTCCACCATGTGAGATGACAAGAATCTGAAAACCTGCAATAGAACAAGCCAGTCATTGATATTGGAACTCAATAATATGGTTTTACTAATTCACACCGGAGGTGTGATATATTTTTAGAAAGCATAAAACCGCAAAATGTTTTCCCCTCCCGTGAAAATCTATATTCTTCAGATAAAATGGGCATGGGAGGGGATCAAGGGGAGGGGACAGATTCATGTTCCATTGTGCATTTTTCATTTTGCATTTATTTGGTAAATGAAAGATGCATTGCGCCATATAAAGCCCGTGAAAGGGGGATAAATCGTTCATTGAAACCTTTCGTAGAAACCCAACAGGTAACCAATCCTGTCCGGTAAAGATTAGCCATCAACCGGAAACGAGTCTTGCATAGCAGGCAGAGATGCCTTCATGAAGCGTAGACAATGATTGCAAAAGCTGTGTGATTGAGCCACGTAAAGCATATATAGATGGAGTTTTCGTCATTTCATTAACGGGAACAACACCCAAAGTACGATAAAGGCAAGTGCCAGGGTCCGTCCGGGGTCTAAACGCCTTCATAGTACCGATTGAAAGCCGGCGAACTCTCCCGGAGGAGCCGGTGATTAGGGAAGGGAGTGCAGACCTGGCAGATCACCGTACCAGGCAGTCGACTACCTGAGGAACCAGATCTGGTCGAAGAACATAAGCTGGATCATTGATCTGGATATTCAGAAGTTCTTCGATACGATGGATCATCAGCATTTAAGGGCATTTCTGGGGCAAAGGGTGCAGGATGGAGTAATAACAAAATTAATTGGGAAATGGTTAAAGGCAGGGGTTTTGGAAGGCGGGACGATCAGCTATAACGAGGCAGGTAGTCCGCAGGGTGGCGTAATTTCTCCATTGCTTAGTAACATTTATCTGCATGAAGTGCCGGATAAATGGTTCACAAAGGTAATTACGCCATTGCTTAAAGGTAAATCGGTCATAGTCCGTTTCGCGGATGACAGTGTTCTGGGTTTTGAGAACAGGGAAGATGCAGAACGGGTATTTAAGGTTTTACCAAAGCGTTTTGCCAGGTTTGGATTGCAATTGCATCCGGACAAGACAAGACTGATAAACTTTTCAAAACCACCCGAGGACAAAGGTACAAGCACCTGGAAACGAGATACTTTCAACTTCCTTGGCTTTACTTTTTACTGGAGTAGAACCCGTAAGGGTAAATGGACAGTATTAAGAAAGACAGCCAAAGATAGGTTAAGGCGCAGCCTGAGACGTATCAATGACTGGTGCAAGGCTTCCAGGCATCAGCGTATGGCCATTCAGTGTGATGTGCTTAATGCTAAACTGAGGGGTCACTATCAATACTTTGGTGTTACCGGGAACTTTCGCAGCCTCCAGTTGTATCGCTTCAATATTCTCTTTAATTCGACTTTTATCCTGGAAAGACCCAAAATCTATCACTCCATTTATGCAGCGAATCCATAACCTGAAGAACCGTATGTGGGAAATCCGCTCGTACGGGTCTGTGGGGGAGTGGGGCGGTAACGCCCTGCTCTACCCGGAACATGCAACATGAAAAATGGAACATGAATTTCTGCTAACCCAATAAGAAGAGCGAATCAATGAATCTCAACCAGCTTATTCCTGATCGCATACGACAACAAGCCAACCGAGCTTTTGCAGTTGGTCTTGGCTAAAAGATTTGATTTGTGCCCTATAACGGTGCGCTCGCTGATGAAAAGCTTATCTGCAATATCTTTGTTGGTCAGCCCGTCGCAGATAAGTTGCAGGATCTCTTTCTCACGGCGGGTAAATTGTATATCATCTTCATCCTGTTTAGGTTCACGAACCACCTTCTTCGTGAAGAAGTCCCAGAGCTCGGGGGAGTAATAATTCTTTCCGGCCTGTATAGCCTGCAAAGCCTGGTCAAGGACATCCCTGGTGATATTCTTCAGTAAAAAGCCTTTGGCCCCTGCATCGATCATACTTTGAACGTATTCCTCATCATCGAACATGGTAAGCGCGACGATCTTTAAATCGGGATACCCTTCTAAAGCCAGGCGCGTGGCCTCTATACCATTCATCAGGGGCATCTGGATGTCGATCAGCACGATATCAGGCTCATTTTGGGAAAGCAGGTCGAGAAATTCTTTTCCATTTGCCGCTTCGCCTGTCACTTTCGCATATTTCAGGCGGTTAATGACCATTTTCAACCCATTCCGGAAAAACTCGTGATCATCAACGATAAATATTTTGAGCTTATCTTCCATGAATTGTGCTATTGTTCCAAAGTTCCAAAGTTCCAAAGTTCCAAAGTTCCAAAGTTCCAAAGTTCCAAAGTTCCAGAGTTCCAAAGTTCCAAAGTTCCAAAGTTCCAAAGTTCCAAAGTTCCAAAGTTCCAAAGTTCCAGGGTTCCAATGTTCCAGCGTTCAACTGCCAACTGCCTATTGCCTATTGCCTATTGCCTATTGCCTATTGCCTATTGCCTATTGCCTATTGCCTATTGCCTATTGCCTATTGCCTATTGCCTATTGCCTACTTTCGGTGCAAATATAGCAAAGAATCAAGCCCGCTCCAAACTCAACCCATTCTGATTCAAATTGATTTCCACCACAACCAGAACCCCGGCTCCCGGACGGCTGTGGATCCGGTAATTTCCATTGATCGAACGCAGGCGGCTGACGATATTTTTCAGCCCTATGCCTGCCGTTTCGGCACCCATCGCCTTCTCTTTATCGAAACCAATGCCATCATCCAGGTAAGTCAGTTGTAAAACCCGGTCAATGATTTCAAGATAAATTTCAATTTTTGAAGCGTTGGCGTGCTTCATGGTATTATTGATCAACTCGGTAATGACCCGGTATAAGACGATTTCGACAGTCTGGTCAAATCGGTCTGTCCCCAGGCTGCTTTCAAAATTAATACGGGTCTTCTGTGCCAGGTTTACTTTTTTGCAAAAAGCCTCAACGGCTTTTACGAGGCCAAAATCCATGATCAGGTGAGGGGAGAGGTTATTGGAAATGTCCCTGGTGCCCGAAATGGCCTCATTTATCAATTCATTGGTCTGCTTCAGCATTTCAGTTTTTTCAGCGGGTTCCAGGTCGCCCGATTCCAGTTCATTGACATACAGCTTGATGGCAGAAAGAAGCGGACCAAGCCCGTCATGGATATCCCTTGATATGCGTGCCCTTTCCTTTTCTTCAGCCTTGATCACCGCACCCAGGATGTTTCTTTCCATTTGCTTCCTTTCGGTAGTTTCACGGGCGATAGAGATGATAGCTTCCTGGCCCATGTAGTTGATTACCCTGCTTTTAACCTCAAGAGATATCACTTTCCCATCTTTCGACACATGTTCTGTTTCATATACATGACGGCCATTTTCAATGATCTTTTTCAGGTTCGGCTCAACGGTATCGAAATACTTCGGGGTTTTAAGGTCCTTGAAATTCTTCTGCAGTAACTCCTGGCGGCTATAACCCAGGGTTTCGCAGGCCACCTGGTTTACTTCAATGAGATTGGCGTTAAGATCTGCCAGGTATATTTCATCGCTGCTGTTGTGAAAAAGCGTGGTAAACCTTGTTTCCAGTTCCCGGCGGGCTGCTTCGGTATGTTTGAAGGTAAAAAGAATGCGACCGATCATAATTACCGACACAGCCATAATTGCAGATACGATTATCCCAAGCCAGTTAGAAAAAAGCATGAGTCCGGGTGAAATTTCACCCTGCACAATAGCGACCACTTCTACAACCCTGCGAAAAGCCATGAACATGAAAGCTATAAAGATCATGATCCAGGCAATTTTAATGCGCGAAGCCCTTAAAAGCCAAAGCGCGCTGATTGCCGCGATAACCTGGAGCAAGGCTGATGAAATGAGACCGATGATGGTTAGCATGGGAGTTCTGGTTTAAGCCCCTACCCCCGTCCCCTCCCCCAATTGGGGGAGGGGTGAGGGGAGGGGGCAGTTGTAAAATGAAAAACGCAAAGAAAGGATAGCCTCATCCCTCCTTTGCGGTTAAATATCGTATAAAGAAATAACGTTTATTCTTTCTTCACATCATCCTTCTTCTTCTCTTCTTCCTCATTTCCGGAGAGGCCTTTCTTAAACTCCCTGGCGCCCTGGCCGATGCCTTTCATCAACTCAGGTATTTTCTTCCCGCCAAATAATAATAAAACGACTACGATAATGAGGATGATCTGCCATGGACCGACTACGCCAAGTATCATAAATGCATTCATAACATGAATTTTTCAAATGGAAAACAAAGATACAAAATAAAGCGCGCATTAATCCTACCCGCCCTGGCTAATTTATTTCTAATTTTGTCGAAATGAACAAGCTTAGATTATGAAAAAAATCGCTTCCCTGCTCACCTTTACCTTCGTGCTTTTCTTCTCTGTTCTGCGCTCGCAGGACCTGAATCCGAAGTTTACCCATGAAATGACCGCGGAAGAAGAACTCAGAAGAAACGAGATTGGACGAGACTTTACACCTACAAACCCCCCGGCTGCCCCGGTTCGTATAGTGTCAGAGTTCGAGGAAATGCAAAGTGTCCTGATCGCTTATCCTTTTGGCATCCCCATGACTCTCATCGTAGAAATGGCTAATGATTGCAAGGTGAAAACAATCGTTGCCAACACATCCCAACAGCAACAGGTGCTGAGCCAGTACCAGGCTGCAGGGGTAAATATTGCTAATTGTGAATGGCTTATAGCTCCAACAGATCGTTACTGGACAAGAGATTACGGCCCATGGTTCGTTGTCGACAGCAGCTATGAAGTTGGAATTTGCGATTTTCCGTATAACAGGCCCAGGCCGAACGATGACAATATCCCGGTAGTGCTTGCCCAGCAAATGGGAATCCCGCTTTATGGCATGGACCTGATCCATACCGGCGGAAACTGGATGGATGACGGAATGGGCATCGCGGCATCTACCGAATTGGTATGGGAAGAAAACCCGGAAAAGACCCACCAGGAAATCGACACCATGGTGTGGGATTATTTAGGGATCAGGAAATATAACGTGTTGCCGGATCCGTTGGATGAGTACATCGACCATATCGATTGCTGGGGTAAATTCCTCGATGTCGATAAAGTGCTTATCGGGCAGGTACCGGTCTCTGATTACCGATATACAGATTTCGAATTTGTAGCTAATTATTTCGCTTTTCAGACCAGTTCATACGGCAATCCTTTCCAGGTTTACAGGGTATATACTCCGGGCAATTATCCATACACTCCTTACACTAACTCTTTGATCCTTAATAAAAAGGTGTTCGTCCCTATAACTGGGAGTCAATGGGACGATGAAGCCCTGCAGGTTTATGAAGAGGCCATGCCCGGTTATGAGATTGTCGGAGTCATGCATAATACATGGGAAAATACCGACGCTTTGCATTGCCGGGCCAAAGGCATCGCCGATGTGGGTATGCTCTGGGTCAATCATATACCTTTGCTGGGGACTAAGGATTTTCAGCCCGAATGGGATTTAACTGCCGAAATTGTGCCTTATTCCGGAATGGGCGTGATTGCCGATTCCCTTCTGTGTTATTATAAGATAAATGATGGCAATTTCCAGACAGTCCCGCTACAACATTTAAACGGCTTCCAGTATAAAGCCACCATTCCGTTTGCCGCACCCGGCAGTGAAATTTCTTATTATCTCCATGCCGTGGATATTTCAGGCAGAAGAAAAAATCATCCTTACATTGGCGCCGCCGATCCGCATGTTTTTACGGTCGGTTATGCCGAAGATGCTATCGTTGCACCGGATAGCCTTATCTTTCTAAATGGTTGGGAAATGGTAGACGGCAAGTCATTCAATATTTATAATTTCACCGATGGCGATCTGGTTATCAATGATATTGAACAGGAAGGATTTGGTTGGTTTCACTGGTACATCGATCCCTTAAACCTGGAATTTCCATACACGATGGCCGATAGCGATACGATCACGGTCAATGTGAGGATCGATCTTCCGGTCGACAATATTGCAGGTGACATGGTTGTGGATACGCTGGATATTTTAACGGAAAATGGTCATCACAAAGTGATCATCAAAGTTGACAGCGACCTGCTGAGCTCTATAAAAAACCCCGTAAGTCAATCTTCATTATCCCTTATAGAATCGATAACCCCCAATCCTTTCAGCAGCACAACCCGGATTTCCATCAGCTTTGACGATCCTTTGAGAGCCACCCTGAGCGTTTATAATTTACAGGGTCAGATCATTAAAACCCTTGCTGAACAAGCCTTCTCTGAAGGTAGTCATGAGGTAGTTTGGGATGGGAAAAATGAATCAGGAAATGAAGTTTCTTCGGGAATTTACCTGCTGAAACTGGTAACAGAACGAGGGAATGATCTGAAGAAATTGATTGTTTCTTATTAAACCGGGCTTTGATTTACCACTGAGGCACTTAGTTCACTAAGAGTCACTAAGGTTATTATAACCCTTGAATTTCTAAGTGCTTCTTAGTGCCCTCAGTTCCTTAGTGGTTAAATTACCTGAGCAAGATTAGTTTTCCAACAGCTACCTGTTCATTAACTTTGAACCGGTAGAAATAAATACCCGGCGCCAGAAAGGATGCATCAAACCTCCCGGAATATTCCCCGGCGGATTTAAATTCATCAAGCACAGCAGCCATTTCCAGGCCATCGGCAGAATATATTTTCAATGTTGTTTTTCCATGATCTGAAACCTGGAATTTGTAATCTGTAGATCCATTTGTTGGATTTGGATAGAAGCTACAACTGTTTTTTGCCGGAATCTCCCTGATTGAAATGGCATCACAGGCCTGTTCCACCTCAACTTCTTCATTACAGCCTGCTGCGTTGTTTTCAATTATAATTTCCGCTTCCGGAAGAGAAATATATTCGCACACGCTGAAAATTTCACATTCCGTCAAAGAATTATTATTTATCAATCTCAGTTCAGTTATTGATTCAGCATCGATGCTGTCAAGCCCCGCAAGAGAGGAAAGACCATTATTTCCAGCAATCCGAAGTTTACCCCCGACGGAGTTTAAACCCTGTAATCCGGTCAGGCCGGTTAAGGCTTCGTTGTCATAGATATCAAGATTGCCATGGGTGGATTCTAAATTTTCCAGACCGGCCAAACCCGTAAGACCACTATTATTTTCAATACGAAGGTTGCCATTTATACTGGTCAGACTTTCAAGTCCTGCCAGGGTGTTCAGGCTTTCATTACTTTCAAGAAGAAATTCTCCGCCGATATAACTGACATTATCCAGACCGACGAGGCCGGTTAACAAACTATCATTATGAATGTTGAGCCTTCCATTGATAATATTCACCATATTCAGGCCGTTAAGATTCGTGATGTCGTCGCCCCGGATTTCAATTTCCCCGTTCAGTTCATGACAACCGGGATAATCTACCGGGTAATTGTCAATGTCGGCCTGGGAATAGAAACGGAAATTCCCATAAGGCAGGCATGGCAGGTCAATCCCGCAGGCGCCGGCAACCTCGGGCGGGTTGTTGCATCCGGGAGCATTGAAATAAATATCAACAGATCCCGATGGATTCGCCATGAAATTACAGACACTTTGCGCTGCGCAATCAGTCAAAGAAGGATTGTTATATACAGAAAAAGACTCCAGCGATCCCTCCTCCAGGCCATCTAATCCTAAAAGGCTTGTCAACCCAATGTTTTCAATAATAAAAATCGTGTCGATGAAAGTCAGGTTCTCCAATCCGGTCAGGTTGATCAGGCTATCATTATATAAAATTCCCAACGTTCCACCGATGTGCTCCAGTGAACTCAAACCGGAAAAATTGTCAAGGCTTTGATTATGCTGAATGTTAAACTTGTCACCAATAATGTTCAATGCGCCAAAACCCGTGAAATCATTTAGAGCCGGATTATTCCAAATGATCACATTTCCCCCGGTTACAGTCAGATTTTCCAATCCTGTCATATTGACCAGGCTAACCATATTATTGATCTTCAGGACTCCACCAATAACAGCAAGGCCGTTCAGGCCGGCTAGATCACTTAACCCGGGATTATTTGAAAGGAGAAGGTCTTTAACGATCAGGCCGACATTATCCAATCCATTCAAACTGGTCAGGCCGGCATTGTCTTCAATATCCAGGCTACCTCCGATGGCGGTTATGTTTTCCATTCCTGAAAGATCGGTCAGACTGCCATTTGAGACAATAGACAAGCCTCCCCCGATCGTAGTCAAATTATCCAGGCCCGAGAGGCTGGTTAATGCACTATTATCCCCTATTGATAAACTTCCGCCCAATGAAGTGAGATTTTCTAACCCTTCAAGACTGGATAATGAATTATTCATGGCTAATCCCAGGTCACCTTCAATGGATTCCAGGTTTTCCAGGCCTGTAAAATCCGGAAGGCTATTATTGTTTAGAATGATAATACTGCCATCGACCTGTATTAAAACGCTCAAGCCATTCAGATTGGTTATATTCCCCTGTATCCTGATATCCCCTTCTATTTCTGAACACCCGGGATAATTGACCTGGAAACTGTCAACCTCGTTTTGATTTGAGAAGATGATGCCTTCGGGCAGGCATGATTGTGAAAAAGCCATTTCAAGTATTAAAACCAAAAGAAAAAAAAAGAGAATAGATTTTTTCACGGCTTTTTGGTTTGATGACCCAAATATAATAAATCCTTCAATCTTCCCCAACCAAACAAGACATATTTGTTTATTCATGCTCCAACGGGTAAATCCGTTGGTTCCTGTTTCAGGAGTCATCGCAGTCCGACGGGTGAATCCGTCGGTTCAAGGTATTTTACAAAATCGGAACCAACGGCTTTAGTCGTTGGAGCACGAAAATTAATATAGTAATTTTTAAGGCTGTTCCGACTTTTGAGACAGCCTCTAAAAAAATGATTTCCCGCACTAAAACCTTAAACCTTAAACCTCAACACTGCCATTATTGGCACTTCAGCACCTGCTCCATCTGGTACTTCGCAGCAGCCACATTATTACCCGCAGTCACTTTTTTGTAGAAATCGCAGGCAGCAGCAGCATCGCCCTTTTTGTCACTGGATTTCCCAAGTTCATAATAGATATCTGATTTATCTTCGGTTTGAAGTTCGAGTGCTTTATTAGCAGCCGTGATGGCTTCGTCCCATTTTGAAAGGCCGTTGTAAGCAACAGCAAGGTAGAAATAAGTTCTTGGTTCGATGTTGTCATATACCTGGGAGGCCAGGAGATTTTCCACTGCTTCGCTGTATTTATTAGCCTGAAGGGCCAGCGCACCGGCTTTCTGGAAGGCTGATGCGGCAGCATCCTTAGCATTTCCAATGGTTTTGGCATCATCTCCTGCCATAGTGATGACTTTATCAAGCGCCTCCTTCATGAATGGAAGGTTTTCCTGCTTTTTAAAAACCACCCCAAGACCATAATAAGCCTTATAATAGGTAGATTTATATGCAAGCGCTTTATTGTATTTTATGACAGCATCGTCCAGTGCTTCGTTTTTCAGATCTGCATTTCCCAGTGAAGTGTAAATACCGGCAAGGTAAGTGCGCGATGCATCGGCAGTCTTGGTTTCGCCCATCTGGTCGGCGTACTGGGCCGATTTTTCAAAATTTGTGATGGCATCCGGATAATTTTTAGCCTCATAAAGACCTTTTGCCACATTGAAATAGGTACCCGGGAGCTGCTGTTCGGCTTTGATCTGAAGTTCCATTCCGTCGTCGCCAATTTTAGTACAAATCTTTATGGTTTGTTCAAAGGATTTAAGCGCCTCGGCATAATTCAAATCTTTACTGAATTGTAAGCCCTGATTAAAAGCGGCGCCTGCTTCATCTAAAGTTTGAGCGAAAGAGTTGAATGCCAGGCTTACCATCATTATTAAAGCGATGATCTTAATTTTATTCATATTCGATTAAATTTAGTTTGATGTATGATTTTATTATCAGGATGGCAAAGGTATGCAATTTTTTAAACGCTTCAGGCTAGAAAATATTGCTGATCCCGAGATATAACCCGCTGGTTCCGTCTCTTTTATCGAGGGCAAAACCATAATCGACAGCAATGATGAAATTCTCGTTCAAAGCCGCCCTGAGCCCAAGACCGGTGCCAAAATGCGGACGGTCATTCCGGGTATCGAAATAAAACGTATTATTACCTATCGCCGTCCGATCGACAAAGCGATCCTGGACAACCATTCCTGCATCGAAGAAACCGGTCAGCCCTAAGTAGAAGTTTTGCTTGAAAAGAAAGGTTTTCCAGAATATCCAGCGCAATTCGATGTTTCCATTCACCGCACCTTCTCCAACAACACGATTTCTAAGGACGCCCCGGATGGTCCGGGAGCCGCCCAGGCCATCCGGTTTGGTAGTCAGGGCAAAGGAACTGAACAGGTAAGGTTGGATATAAAATGGCGCTTTTCCCATTATCGTCCCCTGGTAACTCAGACGGTAAGCCAGGACCAGTTTTTTAGGGACCATGGTGAAAAATTGCCGGTGCGTTGCCGTAAGCATGGTAAAACCGTTTGAGGTATTGCTCAGGAAGTCAGGAGCTACCATCAATAGTAATTCCGACCAGATACCTTTATTTGGAGCGGCTTCATTGTCTCTCGTATCATAAATAAGACCGAGTTTCAGGATGAGGTGGCTTCCGCCGTCTTTCTCGTCCTCACCGATAAGGCCGGCATTCACGTATTCATCATAAAGCAGAAGAGTGGAATCGGGCAATTGTTTACTCTCTTTTTTGTCTTTGTTCATCCTTTTTATGTCGACAGTTCCCGTCTGAATATTAAAATAATTCAACCCGGCCAGCCAGCGAAGTTTTTCACCGATGATCCTTCCCTGGAAATCGGCCATGGCGCGGAGCATGAATCTTTCGTGTTTGTAGTAAACACGGGAGATATAATTAACCGAATCATCCTTGTCGATAACGGCAGGATCATAATTGGCTTCATAACCGTTAAAGCCATAAAAATCGAGGGCCCGCTCGGTGAGGTAATCCAGATCGGCTGTAACGCGTATATGACCCGGGATAAGGTATTTGGAATCATAGAAAAGCTGATTGACCCCTGAACCTTTGGTAAAACGGCTCACTTCGACATAGAAAGTATGGCGGTATTCCGGGTAGATGGTCCCATCGCCATAATCAAAGAACTGTGCCAGGGCGCCATACTGGAAACCCATATCGGCATCGTATGCAACGACCGGCAAAGCGCCGAATGTCCAGCCTTTTTTGATCTTTTCTTTTTTCACCGGCTTGCTGATGGTGTCGGATTGAGCGGAGGCGAGGGACGACAGCAGAATGAGAAGGGCGGTGAGGCGGATGGATAGTTGGTTCATAGGAAGGGGGAATTAGTTTTCTTACAAATATTACAAACAAAACTCTTTTACTTGCCTGTCGTTAAGGTCAAGCGATTCGGGTTATCCGACATTTATCCGACATTTAGGCCATTTATCCGACATTTATTCGACATTTCGATGAGTATACCAGTATTTGGTACTTTTTATCTCGCCGGTTTTTATTAATATTTTCTTTTCAACAAGTTCGGTTAAGTCTCTCAAAGTGGTTCTATCGGTAATATCATATCTTTTCATATAATCGGAAGAAATAATTTCCCCCTTTTCTTTATAATAAAGAAGAGCATCAAGTTGTCTATCATTCAATCCCAATGTACTCAGATATTCAATGTAATAAATATCTTTTCTTAACTCCACGAAAAAACCCGACATGCTGTAAAAGTAAACCGGTTCCTGAGGTTTAATGTCTTGACTAATAAATATTTTTAAAGAAGGCCGAATCCATTATTGAATAGCCAAATAGGACTTATTTTTTTATTCCAGTTCTATTTTTTCAATGTCTTTGACAGCGATAATATCGTTTTCTTCTAATATCAGAATTTCAGAATTGAGGACTTTGTGCCGACGTAATACCTGACCACTTTTCAAAATAACTTTTACTATTTGATATCCCATTCCGCTTTCTGGGAGGTTGATCAAAATGGCGATGAAACTATCGGGTAATATTAAAGTTCTGTCTTGCATGACCTTAATAATTAATAAGGTGTTTGTTTAAGAAAGGGACCAACGGCTTTAATAGAAATTATTGAATATTCTCTTTCAGATATTTTTCAATCCTCTCCTTATTGGCTGTCAAGCTTGAAAATTGCTTTTCACAAACATCACTGAAACGCGCAACAGCTTTTCTGCTTACTTCTTCCTGGTCTTCAAAAATTGCAAGTGATTTGAATTGAAGGCCCCATTTTTCATACTGTAAAATATTGATAGTGCTGACATTACACTTATCATCGTTTCCAATAGCAAAAACAAAAAGCGGTTTTTCCATACCATTTACATGACAGTCTATTGGATATTTTCCCTGCGGGTCATGCTGATTGTTATGAAAATTGAATTTTATTCGGTCTTCAGGAACTTTCTGAGACATAAAAGTTTTGAAATCTTCCCAAAAAGTTGATTTTATCCGTTCTCTGTTTAAATAAGTTAGATCTGTTATTTTAATAAGTGCTTGTACATAATTATAGAAAATATTGCCCATATTTTCCTCGTCCACAGCAGCATACAGAACGCCAACTTTTTCACTGACTCCAAAGTTATTTAAAGTTGAACTAATAATTTTAGCCCTGGTTCCTTTATCAAGAGAGTCAATATCAATATCATAACTTAAGTGCATAAAAGTATGACCTTCGTCAGAAAGTGTCCATTTCCCTTCTGCTTGCTTAAATACAATGGCAAACGAGTCTCCGTCGTCAAATTGAAAAGGTGTAAAAATCCGGTATCTATTAATACCTTCCTGGGCAAGCCGGATCTCATTACTCACCTTGTCTTTAAATACTTTCTCTATGGATTCTATTTCCATTTTATATTTCGAGTTGTAATTGTGGGTTTAGTGGCTGAGTGATATTACAATCTGCAATAAGGCAATTCAGCGCTTCCTGCACTGTTGAATACCTATCTGTTTCTTCTGCAAAATATTCTTCCTTCGTCCCTTCACGTTGATATCGTTCTGTTGCTGAATGGATGTGAAAATTATAAAATGCAAGTTCTCCTTCCAGTTTATTTTTATGCTCGTGACTTTTCCCGTTGTATCTGCGCAACAAAAATAATTTTGATGAATTTGGCGGACTATATCCTATAATCGCTGAAAAGTCCAGAGTATTTTCATTGCTCACACGAATTTTAATGATGAATGAACTATCGTCTGGCCGTATAATTATATGTTCCGAACCCCTGTGCCCTCTCTTCTCTCTCATGTTCCGTAATAATTCAGCAGGAACGACAGTCATAACTTTCCTTTCAGTGATAAGGTCCTGAATTTCAATATCAGTTAAAAAAACTTCCATTTCTATTGATGTATCTTTACAAAGTTACGATAGATTTTCGTCGAAAAAATCCATCATTATTTTATTTCTAACTTATCGATATATGCAATTTTATTTTTGAACTATCCGGAAATTCCGGATAGTTGCCGACTGTCGCATGCCTTTATGTATTAAATCATGTCAAAAAATCCCATATTTCCTCTTCATTTCCTCTTTTAATAGTAATCGCTTCTGTTACCTGGGAAAACTTTTCATAGATGATTTCGCTTTCAGTCTCTTTATAAGCATTATAGTAACGATGACTCATCTCTATCAAATCTTCAAAACTCCATTTAGTCATAAGGAGCAAGTTTTCCGTTTTTTTCAACTGGAGTTCATTTAGTATGTTGACGGATTTACTCATCTCCCCTCCACAATCTTTATTTCCTCCTCCGTCAACCCATAAAGCTGATAAACAATCTCGTTAATCCGATTTTCGCAATAATCAATTCTGCCTTGTATTTGCTGGCGTCGGCTTTCAAGGCTTACGTTTTGGATTTCTTCATTCAGTTGTAAAAGTTGGTCGACTAGTTTGATGATTTCGCTTTTTAAAATTTCGTCATTTTTCGAATTTGATTGTATTATTGGAAGTCGTGCAAGTTGATTTGTCCTAACTTTCGTAAAGGCACCTTCAGTAAAGTTCAAAGCAATAAGTTTAATAAAGTAGTTCGCAAGTTCTGAGTTTAAAATTCCTAAAAGGCATTTCAAATCATCTTTGATATTTAACCCTTCTTGTTTAAAGTAAATTGCGTAAAGTGTACTTAGGAAGTAACGGTTCTCCAAATCTAAGGTTGCAGTAATTCTTTTTCCTGTTTCACGAATCGCAATCTTATTCGTTTCATAGAACGATTTATTTTTCCAATTTCTCGCCAGCCAGTCACCATATTTTAAATATAGATTCTTTTCATTAATCCCGTATCTTGATATTGATTTTCCTCTTAAACTGCTTTTCCAGGGTTCATCCAGTTTAATATCTGAATTTATCACATTTTTTTTATCATCACCGGTTTTGATGCATTGTCTTATGAAACAGATTTCTCCAAGTGGGTTGCTTTTAGCTTGTAACTTATCAATGATTATTTTGGCTGCCGGGTTTATAAAAACATCAAGAACAAAATTTGAATTGCTTTTAATCTCATCTTGTGATATTTGAAAACTTTCCTTTGATTCCAGCTTTTCAATGGAGTCAATTTGATTCTTAATAATGATTCTATTTTTTTGTTGTCGTGTCGGGCTTGCTATTATAATACATGTATGAACTGTAGGGTCTTCAAAAACCGGCATTGAAAAACTTACAACTTCTTTTAAGGAACAGTTTGTGACTATATGCTCCCTAAGTTTTCTTGAATACAAATTCGTAAGAAACGGACTTGGAATAATATAACCAATTAATCCGACTTTATTTAAAAGATTAATTCCATTTTCGATAAACAATTCAAAGTTGTCATATCTACCTTCCACTGTTTTATAGTGAGAATTAAAATAATGATTTTGAGTTTCGTCATAAACTGCTCCATATGGCGGGTTCCCAATAACAATATCAAAGCCACCATTGCTAAGACCAGACATTGGTTCTCCGATAATATTCAGCTTGTTTTCAAGCTCCGATGCATATTCCATTGCTTTCCGAGCATGATCTTTAGCTTTTTTGGCAATTTCTTTCAGATCGTATTCTTCTGCAGAAATGATACGGTTAAACACCTCCGGAAATGCCTTCTGCCAATTGAACGGTTTAATCTTTTTCTCAAAACCAAGTTCAAATTCACCGGCATAGAAATCGGTATCAATCAGGCTATTCCCGCTTTTTATATTATCATCAAGTGTTGGCAAAACCCGTTCATTAAACAAGCGAAACTGGGTGGAAATGCTGGCTTCGGTTTCGCCTTCCAGGCATTTGAGCAACAAGCTGAGTTTGGTTACTTCAACGGCGTTTAGATCAATATCCACCCCGTAAATGTTGTTGAGCAAAATCCTTTTCTTCTCGGCAGTTGTCAGGTTGCCATCAGGTGTTAAAGGATTGCCTTTGTTGCCCCTGGAAACTTTGCCGTTGTCGGTGTAATAGTTTTTATGCCAATCCAGCAAATACTGGTAAGCGCCAATGAGAAAACTGCCGCTTCCGCAAGCGGGATCCACTATTTTTAAACTTCCGACTTCACCTGGAGTTTTACCCTCAGTGAGTTTTCCCACTGTGTTTTTTACAATATAATCTACGATGTAATGAGGCGTATAATAAACGCCTCCAGCTTTTCTCACTTCAGGTTTTTCTTCAATCTTAGCGTGATGTGCGGGAGTTATCCGGATTACCTTTCCGAGAAACTGTTCGTAAGCGCTGCCCAAAATCTCAACAGATAAAACCGAGAATTCATAAGGACTTTCGGGATAATACAATTCGTTGATAATGGTCTTAATTACCTTATTATCAATCTTTAAGTCCTTGCTGATATGATCTTTCTTAAAATCAAAAATCCCTGAATTGTACTTGTCATCGGCTTCCCTGAAAATGCTGAAAAGATTCTGATAATATTCACCTTGCTTTAAGGCATTCTTCAGGTTGCCATAAGGTTCAACGCCTCTGTCTTCTGCTATTCGCAGGAAAATAATCCGGTCAATGGTTTGCTGAACGGCAAAGTTTATCTCGTCTTCGTCAAGGCCTTTGTTATTCCAGCTAATAGAAGTTGCCAGGTATGTACGCCAATTGTCGAGCGATTGCAGAAACTCTTTATCAACCGTTGCCGTGCCTTTTTTGTGGGTGTCGCTTTGAACGAATTTGTCAAAACTGCCTTTGAGAACGTGTTCTTTGCTGAATGTTTCCCAGATAAAATCAAAATCTTTCAAATAATCCCGAAAGGTCAGGTATGTAATGCGCGCAACAGATGCTTTGTCGGTAGGTTGAGGTTTTTTGGTGCAATCGTAGACCGCAAACTCTTCAAAATCAGTAATGATGCTGATGGGCATTTTAGCGCTCCAACCGTATCTGCGGACCTGATAGGCCGGATAAATTTCATCTTTAACCTGGATGCTTGGTTTCTTTGCTTCAACAAAGAAAAGTCGTTTTCCACCCACCAATCGGAATGAATAATCAGGGGCTTTGGTCGCACCGCCCACTTTTAACTTGTCTTCGTGAATGACTTCCCGGTAACTCTCCGCATAACCATTTTCATTATCAATATCCCAACCTAATGCTTTGAAGAAAGGATCAATAAAATCCCTTCTTGTAGGAGTTTCGGTATAATCGGATTTTTTATAGAAATCGTATTGCTCCTCAAAACGGGTAACGAGGTCAGAAATTTTCTTAAATGCAGCGTCTTTACTAATCATTTGAAATTTATCAAATTCATATGGCTAATTTACGAAATTAACCTGCTTAACCGTCAGATTTGCTAAATGTGCCCCACCCCTGGCCCCTCCCCTTGATCGTTTTGGTGAAAAATCCGTCATGATCATGGGGAGGGGAAATTATCCGGGCCAACGCTTCTTTCTATAAATATGGCATTCCTCCGGAATGCAAACTTGTCAGACCGCCTAATGCCTAATGCCTATTGCCTATTGCCTAATGCCAACTGCCTACCACCTCCCCCGTCAGCGCAGAAATATCCAGCTTATTCTTCTTCCTGATCCCATTCAGGTCATTGGCTAATTTATTGGGATTTGCTTTCTTCAGGGCTTCTACCGTATTGAACCCCGATTTGCGTAACCATGGTATCCACTCTCCGGGCACGCCGATGGTTATAAAATCTTCATCTTCATCAATCCGCACACGTTTTTCAGGGCGCATCTGGGGGAAGAAAATGACGTCCTGTATCGAAGGCGCATTGGTCATGATCATCGTCAGCCGGTCGATGCCGATACCCAGGCCTGCGGTTGGCGGCATGCCGAATTCGATGGCACGGAGGAAATCCTCATCGAGCACCATCGACTCCTGGTCGCCGCGCTTGCCCAGCTCAAGCTGGTATTCGAAGCGTTTCCGCTGGTCGATCGGATCATTCAGTTCGGAGAAAGCATTGCAGATCTCCTTACGGTTGCAGATCGCTTCAAAGCGCTCTACCAGTCCCGGTTTGCTGCGGTGTTTCTTCGCCAGGGGCGACATCTCTACCGGGTAATCGGTAATAAAAGTCGGCTGTACCAGTTTCGGTTCACAGAGCTGACCGAATATCTCATCGATGATCTTGCCTTTTCCCATCGTCGGATCCAATTCCACACCCAGATCAGCGGCCGTTTCCCTGAGTTCATCTTCCTCCATCGAGCTGATATCAACACCGGTATAATGATGGATCGCTTCAAACATGGTATATCTTTTCCACGGACGTTTAAAGTCGATCAGATTTTCTCCTGACATAACCTGTGAGGTTCCGTGCAGATCAAGCGCGATCTTCTCGACCATTTCTTCCACGAGCGCCATCATCCATTCATAATCCTTATAGGCCACGTAAAGTTCCATCTGGGTGAATTCAGGGTTATGAAAACGGTCCATCCCTTCATTCCTGAAATCTTTCGAAAACTCATAAACCCCGTCATACCCGCCGACGATCAGCCTTTTCAGGTAAAGCTCATTGGCGATGCGGAGGTAGAGGGTCATGTCGAGGGTATTATGAAAGGTCTTAAAAGGACGCGCCGCCGCGCCGCCGTAAAGAGGCTGCAAGACAGGCGTTTCCACTTCCAGATAGCCTTTGTTGTCGAGGAACGACCGCATCGAATTGATGAGTTTGTTTCTTTTAATAAAACCTTCGCGCACATCCGGGTTGACGATCAGGTCGACATAACGCTGGCGATAGCGCTGTTCCGGATCGGTGAAAGCATCGTAGACCTCTCCTTCCTTTTCTTTGACAATGGGTAAAGGCCGGAGCGACTTCGACAACAACCTGTATTCCCTGACATGTATCGTGGTTTCGCCCATCTGGGTAATGAAAACAAAACCTTTGACGCCGATAATATCGCCGATGTCGAGCAGTCTTTTAAAGACCGTGTTGTACATCGTTTTATCCTCACCCGGGCAAATATCATCGCGCTTAAAATAGAGTTGCATGCGTCCGGTGGCGTCCTGGATTTCGGCAAATGCGGCAGCCCCCATGATCCGGCGGTTCATGATCCGCCCGGCAAGGCTCACCTCCTGGAAAAGGCTCCGGTTTCCGGGGTAATGCTCCAGGATATCGCGAATCGTGGCATTCACTTCATATCCTTCGGCCGGATAAGGATCGATGCCCAGGCTGATCAGCTCCTGGAGAGCGTTGCGGCGGATGATTTCTTGCTCGGATAGTTCCATTGTTCTGTTGCTTAAGCCCCTACCCATTAATGAGGGTGTATCATAAGTACTTTGCGAAACTCTGCGTGAACTCAGCGTAACTTTGCGAAACTTGTAACGAGCTATTACGCAAAGTTTCGCAAAGATACCGCAAAGTTTCGCAGAGGTATTTTTCTCAACTTTATTACTTATGATATACCCTCACATAGGGGAGGGGGCTGTTAAGTGTGCAAAGATAGCAAAGTATAAGAAAATGCCGGAGTGATAGCTAACGGAATGATTACCTTGAAATCAGGGCTTTTTGTGAATCAATGAATTGGCCGTTTTGCATCAACCTGATAAAATAAGCTCCATCAGGAAGCTGATCAGTGGAAATGTTGATGGTTTGTTTGCCGGGTAAGACATGAAACGAAGATGTAAACACTTTTATTCCCAATAAGTTATAAAGATCAATAGTGACGGGATCAGTATTTTAACGGTAATTTCCAGGGTTATTTCAGTGCTCGCCGGATTAGGATAGATCGAAATGATACCGGGAGCATTTGCATTCGGCTTATTGTCCTCAATCCCTATAGTTGCGGCGCAAGTTTCAAAAAAAGGATCAAATCCTTCGACAAGCGGAGGATAACACGGGTCGAAAAAGAGGGTTCGGTCGGGGCAGATGACGACATAAGTCGGCCAGCCCTGGAAATTCTGCCCGGAAATAACGATGGAATGAGCGGTTGTCCCGCCACCATCAGGGCCGGCACAGGGATTGGAAACGTTATAATTGATCTTATACTGGTCAATTACCGCATCCGGATCATTCAGATTATTGGAAATCCCCCAGAACTCGATTTCACCCTGACCTGCCCCGTTATTCGGGTAAATTTCCTCGATAATGGGCGAGTAGTACTGGCACCAGCTGCATGTGGTATAGAACAGATCGACGAAAACAGTTTTACCGGAATCGAGGGTATTGTAAAGGTTTCGCGTGATCCCATCCGTCGTGGTAATCGTGAAATCATCTGCATCTTTGGTGATCCGGTTATCAGTAAGCTGAATGCCCTTGTAAGGACAGCGGCTATCTATATTTGACTGGGCAAAAAGGATGGACGAGGTTGTCAGTGCTATTATTAAAAGTAGAAACCGGTTCATATTGATTTTATTTTGGTTTCAAAGGTAGGATATATTTATATAAATGACTCTGCTGCGGGATAGGATTAAAAAATCCCCGCATGAAGCTCAGGCACTTTTACCTGATTTCTATTTCAGGTTCTGCCTCCAGTTCCGTTTTTCTATCGCCCTAACATTTTCAACATCTTTATAGCCGGTAAGGTAATTTTTCAACTGCAACAATTCACTGTCCGGGGTGCCTTTAAAATGCGAAACGATAATGGCATTGCCATAATTCTGTTGCAGGTTACGCGGTGTATCTTCAACCATCAGGATGCGGTTGAGGCTGTATCCGAAATTTTCCAGCTTACTGAGCTTTTTCAGGTAGACATAATCATTCCAGTCCTTATCATAATGCATCGTGCAGTGTTCCCTGGACCAGGTAAATTTGAATGATGTTCCCTCCTGCTGAATGTTCCTGATCATTTCGTTCACGTACATTTCCGTTGCTGAAGACCAGATGCCCAGGTCAAAAATTGCAGAAGTTTCTTTCAACAGTTCATCCAGGTACGGCCTTTTGTAGACAAAGTAATTTCCGATAGTAAAATCTTCCCTGATTCTCAATGTTTCCGTTGTTGCGTAGATCAGGGTTTCGTCAAGGTCGAATACCAGCAGTATTTTTGATGTATCCGCCATTTTGGGTTTAATATAAAAATGGTTTTTTAATAATGAATTTTCAAATATAACGAAATAGGCTGTCATTCACAAACCCGCATTACTCGCTTTCTATTCATGGCATGTGGATTATCGAAGATTTTGATAATATTGCTTTTTTACGCCTGTTTTTTAAATTATACTTGCAATTTTAGGCCAAAAATTCAAGATATGATTCAAAGAGACCTGCAACCCATATTGGAAAAATGGATGAATGAGAAAGAAGAGATCGTCCCAAACAATCGAGCAATAGAGCAAATTCATTTACTTTTACATCAAAAATTTTATTTTGATGGAAGACTTGAAGAGACGGCAAAAGCCTGACTGGCTGAAGATCAAGGTACCGAAAGGGAAAGAATATATTGAGGTCAGGGAGGTGATCGACCGGAACAAACTGCATACTATCTGCACATCCGGACAATGCCCGAACAAGGAAGATTGCTGGGGGAGAGGCACGGCGACGTTTATGATCCTGGGGAATATCTGCACCCGTTCCTGCAAATTCTGTGCTGTGGCAACCGGTCGGCCTTTGCCGGCCGACCAGGAGGAACCCGGCAGGATTGCCGAATCTGTCAGGAGCATGAAACTCCGCCATTGCGTGATCACTTCCGTCGACCGCGACGACCTGGAAGACGGCGGCGCGGCCATCTGGGCAGCCACGATCAGGGCGATCAGGGAGACAAACCCCGGGGTTACCATCGAAACGCTGGTACCGGATTTCCAGGGAAGGAAGGAATACCTGAAAATTGTCATGGATGCCCGCCCGGATGTGATCTCACATAACCTGGAAACTGTGAAAAGACTGACTCCGCAGGTTCGTTCAGCGGCTATCTATGAGAGAAGCCTTGAAGTAGTCGGATGGGTGGCTGAATCGGGGATTCGGTCGAAATCAGGTATTATGCTTGGCCTGGGTGAGACCGAAGAAGAAGTGATCCAGGTGATGGATGACCTGAGAAATGTCGGATGCGAAGTGCTTACCATCGGCCAGTATTTACAGCCCAGCATGAAACACCTGCAGGTGAAAGAATATATCCGGCCTGAGCAATTTGAAAAATACCGGATAATTGGCCTGGAGAAAGGATTTCGGCATGTCGAAAGCGGCCCGTTGGTAAGGTCGTCATACCGTGCGGAGAAACACGTCCTGTAAAAATTCCAAATTCCAAAATCCAAATTCCAAACAAAATTCAAATTCTAAATCCCAAAATCACAACCTAATGACCACCTAATGACTACTTAATGACCACCTAATGACCACCATATGACTACTTAATGACTACCTAATGACCACTTCAAAACCTGACATTATTTTCCAGGACCTGGAACTGATTCCCTACCGTGCCGCCTGGGATTACCAGGAAAAGCTTTTCGCTGAGCTGATGAGGCGGAAGTTAGCGGGTGAGAAGTCTTTTCCCGGTTACTTGCTTTTCTGCGAGCACCCTCCTGTTTTCACGTTAGGTAAAAGCGGCTCGAAGGAGAATCTCCTGATCAATGAGATGATGCTGGCTAAGCGCGGGATAGAATTTTTCCACATCAACCGTGGAGGGGATATCACTTTTCACGGGCCAGGGCAAATAGTAGGATACCCGATACTTGACCTGGAGCAGTTGAATCTGGGGATCAGGAGCTACATTGAAAAACTGGAGGAATCGGTGATCATGGTGCTGCAAGAATATGGGATAACAGCAGGACGGTTAGCGGGTGCGACAGGTGTATGGCTTGATGCTGAAAAACCGGCTGCTGCAAGAAAAATCTGTGCTATTGGCGTGAAGGCAGGCAGGCATATTACGATGCATGGTTTTGCCTTTAATGTCAATACGGATTTGTCATATTATCAATACATAAATCCTTGTGGGTTTGTGGACAAGGGGGTTACTTCGATGGAGAAAGAGTTGGGGGCAGTGCAGGATTTAGATGTGGTAAAAAGTTTATTGAAAAAATGTTTGGCGGATTTCCTGGAGATTGCCATAGCATAGATAGTCTGATAAGCATTTTACCACTAAGGCACTAAGATCACTAAGGTTCACTAAGGGGTTGATCATATCAAATAATAAGATTTAACCTGACTTTTTCAACTCCTTTAAAAAATCAAAATTTCTCAGTGTCTCTTAGTGATCTTAGTGCCTTAGTGGTTTAAGAAAACAAATGGAGTCAACATTATAATCGAATAACCAAAATAACTATATAGGCTATCCCAAATACCAAAGCCATTAAACTCACCCAAAACCCTACCCTAACCCCAACCGGATCATAAGAAAATACTACCTCATGCTCCCCGGCAGGAACACTGACGGATATAAAACTCATATTCCCCGTTATAATATCTGTAGGTTGACCGTCAATTGCCGCTTTCCAGCCGTAATAATTATTCTGTAGCATATTAACCAGTACCTTATCACTTGTACTGCAAAACACCTTAACCTCGACCGGCGAAAAGGCTGTCACGGTTATCGAATCGCCCTCATTCAACATTAAACATTCAACCTTCAACCTTAAATCTTCAACCTTCAACCTTAAATCTTCAGCCTTCAACCTTGAATAATCCGCATCATTAATATAAACCCTTCCTTTATAATAATTATCTTTCTGTTCGTGAAAAGCCAAGGAATCCAGCGGACTGACCCTGTCGGCCAGGTAAACAAGTGGATTTTGCAGGATCGTTTCGAATAGTCGCGGATGATTGTCGGCGATCTCTTCGAATCCCTTTAAATGAAGCGGATTATATCCTTCATAAGATACCTGTTTATGGAAAATGTTCAGGTTACGCCATAATGTCTGGTAAACCAAATTCCGTGAATCTTTATTCTCAAGTATTGGCCCGGAACCAGGAACAGGAAAACCTTCCGGAAATTGCTGTGCGTGTTCATATACCTCCCGGGACTTGAAAAGATGGGAATATAAAGTGTAAGGGCCGTTCAATCTTGTCGCCACTATCATATCTGTTGCGGCTATCAATAAAATAGCTGTAAGCGCATATTTTTTAATCTTCCATTTTGTGAAAAGCAGGAAAAAGAAAGTCAGAAAGATCATCTGAATTATTCCCTGGAAAAGGATATGCTGCACAATCTTCGATTTCTCTGAAAATATTAAAAGCTGGTTTTTAATGAAATACATCATATTCAATTCTCCCTGAAAAAGGGAATAAGCAATGTATCCCAGCATTACCCCAGCCACAATTAGTGTGGATATCCTGAGCCTTCCGGGCAGAACCGGCACACCGTTCCTCCATTCATCAAAAGCATGACCCGCCACGATAATGAAACTCAGGATGACAAAGATCCTGAACAGGGCCGGGAAACGAAACAGGTTCATGAACGGGACATAATCATAAAGAAATTCCCTGAGCGGCAAAGCGCTGCCAACCGATGCGGCCAGGCAGAAAATACCCCAGACCAGGAATAAATTGACGAGTTTTGTCCTCTTTATCATTAATCCGGTCAGGAAAAAGACCAGCGTGATCAAACCAAAGTACGCATTAGACATGGAAAGGTCGGTGCCGTAAAAATCCATTTCACGGATAGAAGCAAAAGGAAGGATAAAGGAAATAAAACTACTGGGAGTGAAGGCGCAGGTGAGGGCCTGGCGAAGCGTAACACCCGCGCCACGGGTCATGGCATCCTGCAGGTGATAAACGGAAATTAACATGACCATTCCGGATAAGATGGTAAAAATGCCGGATACAGCCACATATTTAGAAAACCTGAATAATTCACCATAGTCTTTCTTCCGGATATATTCAATGATATACACGATAAACAGGGCAGTCAGAAAGTATAGCAGCAGGAATATAAAAGCCGGGTACCCGCCGGTCATGATCATGAAAAAGGCAAGTCCTAGTTTTATGGCGGCACCTAAGGATGGCGCTCTTTTCAGGCTCAGGAATGCACCGATAATAAACGGTATCCAGGTTCCGCTTATGATCCACATAAAGTGCTGGGCGTTTCCGATAAAAAATCCGCTCAGCATATAGGAAACACCCATGATAAAAGCCGTTTCATCACGGTATTTCAATTGTTTTGCCAGGTAGAACATCCCTATTCCGGCAAGGAAAATATGCAAAAAGAAATCAATCGAGATGGTATATATGTTATATCCGGATAGGTATCCAAAAAACCAGGTTACCGGGTACCAGGCTGAACTTTGCGGGTCGGCATGGATTGGTGATCCGAGAAGCTGGTAAGGATTCCAGAGGGGCAAAATCCCATCCCGCAGACATTCCCCGATCAGGTACCTCCAGGGATAGGCCTGGTCGATCATATCATATTTCAGGGGATGGCGCAACAGGACCAGGGGCAGCATGGCCAGCAGCGCCGTAAGAAACAACAGGATATAATAGATATAGGTCTGTTTGCGGTTCATGGAATGTTTCGGGCAATTCTGAAGATCTTTCAGAAACCGGTGTTAAAGATAATTCATTCCGTTATTTCTGCAATACTTCATGCAGAACGATATGTGATTTGAATTCACCGGTAAGGGGAAGATGAAAATGATAATAACGAAGAATTTTTTCGAGCAGCTCGCTGCGGACTGCATAGGGAATGGTAACAGTATAGAATTTCTCCGGAGAGGTTCCCAGCAATTTACTTAACCAGAAACAGCTTTGCCCGGTAA
>Ga0247841_10001480_pt1 | contig 52656 bp, 93 predicted proteins | sample LaCruzMarch2015__2_FD_192410 | JGI IMG/M metagenome (GOLD analysis project Ga0247841, IMG submission 192410) | Freshwater microbial communities from meromictic Lake La Cruz, Castile-La Mancha, Spain - LaCruzMarch2015_18m | ecosystem: Environmental > Aquatic > Freshwater > Lake | place: Spain... | reverse complement strand
ATGGCAAAAAAAAGTTATCCTAAAACTGATAAAGGTCAATGCAGAAAAGCAGTTAATAGTGATGGTAGAAGAACAAAATCCAAAAAATTTGGTAAGTTAATTTATTTTTTTATTTTTTTTTTTAATTTAAATACTTAACTTGACATATAAAAAAATTAAACACATCAAAAATGGCTCATTACATATAAAATAATTTTTTTTTATTAATAAAATTAAAATAAAAACATTTAAATATCAAAAATATAACATATAATCAACATTTTACGATATGGAAACAAAAACAAAAATATGCGATATATGTATGAGGGAATGTAAGGAATTATTTGAATATGAAGACGAAGAAGGAAAGGAACTTGTTTGTTCGGAATGCAAAACAGATTTAGAAAAAACGATTGAATACTAGAGCGATATGGCGCTATGCGAAAAGTTTAAATAAATAGAATGATAGGAATTCACATGCTAACACTAAAAATATTTATTGTATTTTTGATACTAATGCTATTGGATAAGGGCCTAACGGTAGCAAACATACTTCTGGTTAATAAAAATTTTCCAGAGAAAATGAAAGGAAATTATTTTGGAATTGAAAAAAATCCTCTGGCTAAATATTTTTTTGATAAATTAGGTTTATGGAATGGAACTATGGCATATGCTGTAATAGGTTTGCTGACTATGATTATAGGATTTATGATTTTAGATTATCTTGTAGGAAAAAATATTGCTTTTTATACAGTATTTGTTTTATATTCCATAGTAATAGCCAATAATTTATTTTTTATGTTTAGGTATGCTAAAATAATTTCATAGGAGAACAAATGGAAAAAAACGATGAAGAAAGTTTAAAAAATAACATCAAATCTTTGTTATTAAAAGGATTTGTTAAGACTGAAATAGCAAAGTTATTAAATGTTCCTTTAGATGAAGTATCAAAATTGATTAGTGAAATGAATATTTCTAGAGATTTAAATGTAAATACGATTGATTATTATTCGGAACTTCAGAAAGATCTTTCTAAATTAGTTTATTCTGAATTGAATAAAGACAATAGAGACGCGAATATTATATTAAAAGCAGTTCAATTACAATCGGAATTACAAGGAAAGAAATTATTTCTTGGGAAAACCGAAGGAGTCGATAAATTTTATATTTATCGTCAAGATATAGAAATCAAGAAAATGGCTGACGAAGGAGCCACTACCGAAGAAATCGCTAAAAAATTTGGTATTAGTAATTTATCTGTATTTAGAGCAATTGAACGATGTAAATTGGACATACCGGATGAATTGCGAGAAAAATTTCCTCCGTCATTTTTAAATGAAGTTTTTGGATTACCGCCTCAACGAATAAGAGAAATATTAGAACAGGCATATCAAGAAAAATGGTTGCGTGCCGATTTAAGAAATGTTGTAAATAAAATAAAATCAGAAGGAGAAAGCTAATGGAATTACCAAATAATCTTAAACATTTTGTTAAAAATTCTAATTGGGTTTGGGCAAAAACATATGAGAAATTCGCTCCACATTGGTGGTGTGTAAGAACGAGTAAGAATTATGAAGAGTTTAATAAGTTTGTTTGTTTCATAAGAAACAATGGGGTATGTAGAAGATGGTATTCGAAAATTGGCATGTATTTAGATTATGATGGATATTCTTATTGGACAATGGGTGGAGATTTAGTAACTACAAACATAATTAATCGAAAGACAATCAATCCCGATGACAGGAATATGGAATTACCAAAAGAGAAATATTTAAATATTTCAAAACTCCCAGATATTGAAGAATTAAATGATAATGTAAATCCACAAAAGACGTTACTAAAATATGAAACAAATATCTAAAATAATTATATTGAATTGTTGGAAGCGAAAGAATGAAGGATTAGCCGTTCAAAAAATAATTTCAGCAATTTTAAAGGAAATGAATTCAGATATAGAAGTTGAAATATCTTATGATGATGGCTCACTTAATATTTGGGGAAATTATAAGCAGGCATTAAAAATTCCGTCGGAAAATGAAAGATTTAGATTTATTATTCAAGATGATATGCTAGTTAGTAGACAAGCGATTGAGAAAATGATTTATATTCTTACGTATTTTCCCGATGATTGTTTTGTTTCTTTTTATGTTCCAAAAAATAAAGGTTATAAAGAATGTTCATCAAAAGGGCATAGAGTTTTAAAAACATATACAAATTTTTGGACACAAGCATTTTGTTTTCCGTCAAGCAAAATAAATGAATTGATTGAATGGGGCGATAAATTATTTCTTGATAAAGACCCAAATTTAGAACGATGGGAAGATACAAGAGTTGAAAATTATTGTGTGAATAATAAAATTCCAATATATGCTGTTCTTCCTTCTTTATTTCAACATCTTGGAGCTTATCGTTCTGCTTTAGGAATTTCTGGAGAAATTGGAAAAAATAAACGATACTCTGATCAATTTCAACCGGATAAAGATGTATTTCAAGTAGATTGGAAGAAAGAAATTGAAAATCCATATGTTACTGAGAAACCAAGGCCGAAAGATTATCACAAATATACAATATGATAAATTTAAAATCATTAGGTTTGAAGGAAATTAAGGAAAGAAAAAATTTAGAAATAGAGTATGTTCCTTTATTGTCTTTAAATCCGAATACTTATAATCCAAATAGGCATAGTGTTCAGTCTTTTAATTTATTAATAAAAAGTATATGTTTATTTGGGTTCACACAACCGATTGTGGCAAGAAAAGGAACTAATGAAATAATTGATGGCGAACATCGATGGCGAGTTGCATCGATTTTAGATATTGAAAATATTCCAGTTACATTTATTGAATTAACCGACGAGGAAATGAGATTAGCAACAATAATCCATAATAAAGCAAGAGGCACAGAAGATGCAGAGTTGATAAATAAAATCGATGATTTTTTGAAACAGAAATCGGTTGATATGGAAAAAGAATTATTAAAGAATCAGAACTAATGAAAATTTACACAAATCAAACTGTTTATGACGCGGCATTGGAAAGAATTAGATATATCTTTGATGAATTCCCAAATGTGATTGTTGCCTTTTCTGGTGGGAAAGATAGCACAGTTGTATTAGAATTAAGTCTAATTGTTGCCCGTGAGAAGAATAGGTTGCCGTTAAATGTTATGTGGTTAGACCAGGAGGCGGAACTACAATCAACGGCGGATTATTGTGACGAAGTGTTCCATAGTTCAGAAGTAAAACCTTATTGGATGCAAATTCCGTTTAAATTATTCAATTCCAGCAGTTTTTATGATGAATGGCTTTATTGTTGGGATCCGAATGTTAAAGACAAATGGATAAGGCCATTATCTGATATATCTTATAAAGAAAATGTTTTTGGAACTGATCGATTCCATGAATTGTTTGTTCCAATATATGAATGGATTGCCGGCGATGCACCAACAGGAGTGATATGTGGCATTAAAGCCAATGAAAGTCCGGCGAGAAGAGTGGCGCTAACAAAGAAAGCATGCTATAAGAATGTTACCTGGAGTGTCAAGGCGGGTAAACATTTTAGATTTTCTCCTTTATACGATTGGGGAAATGATGATGTTTGGGTTGCCATTGCAAAGAATGGTTGGAAATACAACACCTTTTATGATTCATTATTCAAATATGGTGTTCCAATTGAGAAAATGAGAGTATCCTCGGTGATTCACGAAACATCGGCCGAATGGTGGTTAACAAAAATTCAAGAGATTGAACCGAAAACATATGAAAGATTACAAAAACGTTTAGGAGGAGTTAATACATATTCACAATTAGGAAAGGATATAAGAATTCATAATTTACCGTCGGCATTTAGTTCATGGGAAGTATATTGTGAACATTTGATTAATAATTTAATTCCTCCAAGTAAAGTAAAATATTTTAGAGATTTTTTACACAATAAAGACATTAACAATATTCTTAAAAAAATGCCAGAAAAGAAAATATTGTTTTACAAAGCAGTTTGTCAAGCAATATTATCAAACGATTTTGAAGGAACGAAATTTAAGAATATAAAAAATAGTTTAACAATTAAACACATAAATAAGGTTGGGAAATTATATGAAAAAACAAATTGAAGCTGATATAATGGAAGAAATTGCACGAAATGGTATTGATTTCATTAATGAGATTAATAAATTCATATTCGAATGCAGTTTATGGCGACATAATCCAGTGGCATGTGTAAAATGGGTTCATATCGATAAAGTTGAAGCAAATGATTATAACCCAAATATTGTGGCATCACAAGAGTTGAAACTGCTGGCGATCTCAATTATACACGATGGTTATACACAACCGGTTGTTACATTTTATGATAAGGAACGAGATAAATATATTGTGGTTGATGGATATCATAGGTATTTTGTTATGAAAACTAATCCGGAGGTAGCAAAACTCAATCAAAATTATCTGCCAATCGTAATTATCGATAAAGATATAAATAATCGAATGGCGAGCACTATACGGCATAATAGGGCCCGTGGAAAACATACCATTACCGGAATGAGCCAATTAGTTTATAACATGGTTCAAAATGGCTGGGACGATATGAAAATATGTATGGAATTGGGCCTTGAGCCGGATGAATTGCTTAGATTAAAACATGTTACAGGAATTGCAACATTATTTAAAGATAAAGATTTTAATAAATCGTGGGAAGAAGTATATCAAATTAAAGAGAGGATGAAAGATGTCACTACTAAGTAATAAAAAGAAACATGAACAAAGTTTCATATGTATAAAGTGCAATAAATTATTAGATGGAGATTATTTTAAATTTAAAAGTCATAAATATTGTGTAACGTGTTGGATGAAAAGATTTCAAGATAATTTTAAGGAGGATAAAATCATGTAATACAATTTGTATTATATTGATATTATATTGCATAAATGAAAGTATATAATGAAATAGTTATGTTGAATGTCGACGAAATAAAACCTTATTTCAATAATCCGAGAGATAATGATAAAACTACACAAGCATTAATAAAATCTATTCAAAAAGTTGGATTTAATGTGCCTTTATTAGTCGATAAGAATAATGTGATAGTTAAAGGGCATAGTAGATTTTCAGCAGCTAAAGAATTAGGAATACAACAAGTTCCGTGCATAATTTCAGATGCCACCGACGAGGAAAACAATGCAGACAGAATTTATGATAATGCAATTCAAGATTTAAGTAAATGGAATCCGGAAAAATTAATAGTCGAAATGCGTGACATTAGTTTCAGAATTGATAACATAAAATTCGATATTCCGTCGGAAGATCTGAACAAATTATATTCGACCGGAATTTCACAAACAGAAATGGAGAATGCATTAAAAGGTTTTGGAGCAAATGCAAATAAGCCAAAATTTCTTAAGATAGTTTGTCCAGCATGCGGAAATGAGAATTTTTTATCTGAATCTGAAATAGGCAAATTAATCAAATAGTTCCTTACCATTTTTTATGTGTATAAAAATTCGCGGTTTCAAAATAGAACAATCGTTCTAAATTAGAACCACTAGCATATAAAATCAATAAACGAAACATTTAAATACCTATAAATCCTTTATATGCTATACTATCACCTGATAGTAAGTTTTAGACCAAACCCATAACAAAACCCATAACAACAGCCAAACCATAGCCCATAACTATGGTTTTGGTTGTGAACAAAAGAGATGATGAATCAAGATGAAATAAAGAAGGTGAAATTGTTGATGAAAAGTTTCAACGCTTTAAAGCAGCAAGTAGCTCAACAGGAACAAATTATAAAGAAATTAAAAAATGAAAAAAACAAAAACAAAAATACAACTAAATGAATTTTTTGAAAAAATAATGAAAAATAAAGATTTTAAAAAATTTTTTGAATTAGAACAGAAAATAATTTCAAGTTCTAAATTAAAAAATGGTTATTTTCAAGATCTCTTAGAGATTAAAATACGTCAAATGACACCAAAACAAAGAAAAGAATTTGAGAAAATGGAAGAGGAAAATCGTATTTTTATGGAGAAAATATAATGAAAACAATGCCAGTGCCATGCACAAAAGAAGAAATGGATAAGATTATAGCAGCCGCTATTGATAGTGATTTTTTTTACATGCTTTTTAATGTAGCAAAAAAAACCGGCCGTAGGTTAGGAGAATATTATGATGTGCAAGTGAAAGATATTGATTATGAAAGAAAAGTTATGATGACAAAAGTTCTGAAAAGAAGACAAAAAGTTTACAAAGAAGCATTACTCGACGACGAATTAATTTATTTATTAAAAAAATATATAATGAATAATAAACTTAAATTAGATGATTATATTTTTAGAGCATATAGTTACAGGCATATTCAGAACAGGATAGCATTTTATTCAAAACAAGCAGGAATACCTCATAAGGTATCATTTCATAATTTTAGACATTATTTAATAACCGGTTTGATCAAAAACGGATTTAGTTACGACCAGGTTTCAAAAATAACCGGACATTCAAGTCTAGGTGTTATTGGCGGTTATGATCACACCATAGCGTCGGATATTAGGGATAAGGCGCTTACCGCAATCAAAAATTTATAATCATATTCACTAGGAGGAATAAAATGAACACAATGATGAAGGCAGAAGAAATCTTAGATTATTGCATCGATTACTTATTAGAAGGAAAAGAATTTCCGAAAAATGAAAAAGAGAAGAAGATGTATAGGGAGATGCGAGCTGAGATTGAATTCTTACTCGAAACAGATTAATGACTAAAAAAAATTACAGATATAATGTGATTTGCAAGAATTGTGGGAAATTTATTTCAAGAAAAAATGAATATGAACACAAAACATTATTTTGTTTTAAATGCGAATCAAGAGTTGAATTAGATAAATTTTTGTGTGGAATTTGTGGAAAATATCTTCCTTATGATAAATTTGGAAGAGACAAATCCAAAAAATATGGAATAAGATATAACTGTAATGATTGCAGAAAAAAAAAGGGATGGGGAAATAAAAACAATGGAAACAAAAACAATCAAGAAATTAAATTATAAAAAATTAATCTATAAAAAGATTATTGTCAAAGATGTCATCGATAAACTTAATGAAGTTATCGAAGCAATTAATAAACTTTCAAAACAAAAAATTCAAACAAAAACAAGGTTCAAATATCCAAAATGTCCAAAATGTAAATCTGAAAATACAAAAAAAGGCGGGTGGAGAAATGGTTTAGAAAGAGGAAAAGTTCAAAGATATTATTGTAACGATTGCAATTATCATTTTACTCCTAAAGGTTTTGATTTTCGCATGAGAGTTCATGAAATAAAAATAAAAAAAGCATTTGAATTATTTAATCAAGGATATTCATATGCACAAATAGCACATAAAATCAAAGGAGTGTCAAGACAGACCATCGGTAAATGGCTTGATAAATATAATATTCAAAAACCAAAAGAAAGAATTATTGAACACGAACAAAGAAATCAATTTGGAAAATTTAAAAGAAAATATCTTGTTAAATATAAACAAAAATAAAATGCCACATCCTAAAGATCCAAATAAAGTAGAAGAATGGAGAGGTAAAATTAGTAAAGGCCTTCTAGGAAAAAGATGTTGTATGCGAACAGAGTTCGCAAAAGGACATAGACCTTGGAACAAGGGAACAAAAGGTTTAACCAAGAGAAACAAAACTACTTTTAAGAAAGGGAATGTTCCGGCGAATTATATGGGCGGTATGAAAGTATGCAAAGACGGAATATATGTAATCACTAAAAGAAATCATTATAAATATAACTACAAAGGAGAAAAAATCAAGGTTCATCAATATGAGCAATTAGCAAGAAAGAAATGGCGCGATGCATACGGAGATTTTCCAAAAGAAATGATTATTTATCATAAAGATGGAGATATATTAAATAATGAAATTGAAAATTTAGAATTGATAACAAGAAAAGAATTATTAAAAAGAAATTCTCCAATAATAAAAAAGGTTTGTTCTGTTTGCGGCAAGGATTTTGAGACTATAAATCCAAGACATAAGACGTGTTCGCAAGCTTGTTACAAAGTAAATTGTAAAATTCTTGCAAAGGTATATCAACAAAAATACAGGGAAGAACATAATTTTTATAACAGAAAATGGAAGGCTCAGCGACGGAACAAATTACGCACACACAAACATTTAAATACTAGTGATTACTGATATTAACATGGAAACACAAACAACAAAAATCGATAAAATCAATAAAGCACTAAAAATTTATGATTTTAGAAACAAATGGTTGATTTGTGAAAGATGTGGTTCAAAGGATGTAAGAGTTGTTCCATCTCAAAATAAAATAAGAAAATGCAGGATATGCGCCAATAAGTAGCAATAGCTCCGTCATTTATATACGCAGTCTGTTGCCATGCCTGACTTGCGGATTTGAAATGCCTTCAATTCCTGAGGAGACAAATGAAAATAAGACTAAGTGAAGACGAAGTGTATGAAATCAAAATGCCAGAAGAAATAGGCATGAATGATTTTGCAGCAATCGTTGCTAAATTTAATTTCTTATGGAAAAACTTTTCAAAATTTAATCTTGGAAACTCAAGTGATGAAGAAGATGAGGAAGGATTAACTCTTAATGGAAATGCAGCAAAAATGGTAAAAACTTATTCAAAATCCAGATGGACTACTTTAAGAAACAATAAAGAACTTTTTATTGGATTATTAAAAATGCATTATTATCATACAAAAGAAGAATTTTATGAATATTGCAGCAAAAACAATATAGAATTTAAGAAAATAGATATGCCGACAACTCAAATGATAAGAATGAGAGAATTTCATAATGTAAAACCACAAGACGTTGGACTTAAAAAATGGCCAACAAAAACAGAATTGGTTCAAGATTTAAGAACAGAAGAAGATACTGAAATTATTGCAGTTGAAAATCTGCAAGGAGATGGCTATGAATAGTAAAAAATTAGCAGTTTATCAAGATAAGAAAACCAAATCCATTTTTATTTGTCCGATGGAAGATAAAGGCGGAAAATTTGTAACAAGAGACGTATCAAAGTATGGAACTGCAGTGAGCATTAACATATCAGATGCAAAATTAGGATTGGAAATTAAAAGACAATTAGAGGAGGAGGCAAAATGAACAAAGTATTATTAAAACAAGAACAGAAAAGAAAACAAGAAGAAAAGCCTAAGAAAAAAGCTGAACTTAAAATTACAAAGGAATTAATCAAGATTAGATTAATAAATCACTTTCAAAATCATATCGGAGAAGCCAATCAAAGTAATAAAGAAGAAATTTTTGAAGCAGTAATAGGCATTAATTCATTTGCTGTAAATAGTTTTGCCAGATTTTATTTTTGGGAAGCTATTGAAAAGATGATAAGACGTTTAAGAAGCACTGATGAATGCTTTGTAATCAAGAAAAAAGGAAATTATTTTGTATTGAAAGAACAGGATGAAGCAGATTATTATAAAGGAGTATGTGATAAAAGTATTGAAAACATGCAGAAAGCACAGGATAGGGCAGATAATTGGGTTGCAAATGAAAAATGGAAAGATTTAGGAAAGAAAAAATATTATCCTCATCCAATAACTCCAAAAACTCCTGAAGAGAAGATTGATGATAGAGTAAATAAAGCTGCAGAATTAAAATCAAAATTATGATGAAAAATGGAAAAATTAAAGTCAAAGTTGAAATTAAAGACGGAACAACGAAAATATCAAGAAGAAAAACTTACTTGTAAGCGTTGCGGAAGTAGTTATATTCTGTATAAAAAAAGCACAAACCAATATTGGTGTCGAAAGTGCGGTCATACTTGGAACAATCAAAATGAAAATTTTAATAAATCAGAATGAACAATATGAATTTGATATACCAAATGAAATGACATCAGAAGAGTTTTTAATCTTCACAGATAAAATTGAGAAGGTTATTAAATTCATCAAGTTATCAAAATTCGGAAATTTAAATAGCTTTCAAAAAAAATTCAATGAAAGAACAGATAAAATAAGAACAAGAAAAAAAAACGAATATTCAAAATTTCATCCAAATCCATTGCTTAATTCAAGAGAAAAAATTTTGGATTTATTGCAATATGGATATCACGGAACACCGCAAGATAAGATGAGAATAAGTAAATTATTTGACAAATCTTGGTCTGAAATCGCTAAAAGATTTCAAGTTTTTAGAAAAAAATATAATATAAAACCAAAAGAAATAGGCTTTATCACTTATAATACAAAACAAGGAAAAGGAGAGAAAATACCAAATTATGTGATAAAATCACATTCAGGAATATATGATGACAATGCAACAACAAACACAAACACAGGAAATAATTGAAATTGATACTGATAAAATATCAACCAATCCTTCTCAGCCTAGAAAGGAGTTTGATAAAAAGAAATTGAAAGAGTTAGCTGATAGCATCGCTGAAAATGGATTAATCAATCCTATTCAAGTCAAAGAAATCGAGCCGGAACATTATGAGATAGTTTGCGGCGAAAGAAGATTTAGGGCCCATAAGATTGCTAATATTAAGAAAATCAAGGCGATTGTCAAAGAATATGATGATGATAGTCAGATGATTGAAAGCTTAATTGAGAATTTGCATAGAAGTAATCTTAATTCTGTTGAAAAAGAGAATTATGTATACAAATTATGGGAAACAGGGAAATATTCTAGTAAAATCGATTTAGCAAAATCTCTTGGGAAATCTTCTTCATATATTAGTGGTTTATTACAAGCTAAAGAAATAAGAGACGATACACATGCTTCTCCAAGTATTCCTTCAAGAGTATTAATAGACATGTCAAAATCTAAATTATCTGATAAGAATAAAATGCTCAAGCAATTGGAAAAAGGAAAAATACATTCTAGTGAAATCAGAGAAATATCAAATACAATTACTAAATCTCCGGACGATGTTAAGGATGCTTTATTGGAAAATAAGATTACTGTTAAACAAGCAAAAAATATTTTAAACATTCACGATAAAAAGACAAGATCTAAAATAATCAAGGCTCATAAGGAAATCAAATCAATTGATAATAATATTGAAAAAGATGTTGTTGCTAAAATCAAACCAAGTAAAGCTAAACTCATCAAATCAAAAGAACTGATTAATGATTTTAGATATGATGCGACTGAAAGTCAAAAGGCAATGCAAACAACAATTAAAAGTTTATTAAAATGCGTGCAATTAATGCCTGTGATGGATGACAATCAAATCAAGCAGCTGAAACATTATTATAGTTTATTCATGAATAATTTAATTCATGGTTCAGAATTATTGGAGAATATAAGTGATTTACAATGAAAATTAAAAAATCAAGGAGGTTAAAATGAGTGAAGCATACTGCGTAAAATGCAAGAAGAAAGTTACAATGACAGAAGGGATGGAATCAAAGACATCAAAAGGCGTAAGAATGATGAAAGGAAAATGTCCTAGCTGTGGAACTATTGTCTGCAGAATAGGAAAAGATTAGTTCAATTACATTTAAATAATAGGAGGATTTAAACACAATGGCAAATGAAGAACAAGAAGAAATCGAAGATGAAGAAAATGAAGAAGATGACGAATGCGATGATGATGATGAAAATGAAGAAGATGATAATAAAATAAATTGGTGGTAAATGGAAGCTAAAAAAATAGTCGGAATAATATTGCAAGTACCTATGTATTTTTTAATCTTAGGTTCATTTATTGCAAGCATTTATGCTGCATACAAAGGAATCTCGGGAATTAATTGGGCAACACCAATTATTTTAGCATGCATAATTATCGCTTATATGATAGGAATTTATTTAAAAAGAAATGAAACGGAATAATGTCAATCTGTCAAGTTTATCTAAAAAATAAAAAACATACCAGAAGTAGTTTATGCAAATATTGCAATAAAAGATTTTTTTATGAACACGAGAGAGGAGTAAGAAGCAGAAGAATGGTATGCGATAAATGTCAAAAAAAGAATTAAAGCAAGCAGAACGAAACATTAAATCGATTTTGAAATTAATGGAAATCGCCAAAGAAGCAGGAAGAAAAGAAGTTTTAAAAGATATAGAAGATATAATTGAAGATTGCGTAATAATCCGAATAAAAAATGTTCCAGAACATATGGCTGGGATTGATTTGACATGGCTGGATAAAGAAATTTTTAAAATAAAACAAAGGTTATTAAAAAAATTAAATGGCAAAAATAATTAAAAACGATTTAAGTAAATACAGAAAATATCTTGACAAAGAAGCCAAGAAATTTAAAATATCTGCTGAAGATTTGTCTAATCTCTATGATTGCTTTTATATGATTGACGATGACACTTATCAAACTTTTAAATTAAATAAAATGAAAGATTGGTTTGACAATCTTTTTATGAGGATTGAAAAGATAGTAGTTCCAGAACTTTATTATGGCGAAGAAAAAAGAAAAAACACCAAAAAAAGAAATTGAGCAAGTTGAACGTAAAGGCAAATGTTTGAGATGCGGCAAACTTTTAGTCAAAAATCATTCAACATGTGTCAGCTGCAGAAAGAAAATAAGATTGCAGAAGAAAGCCAATAGACGAGGGAAGCCAAGAAATTATTATTTAGGAGGATATTCATGATGAAAAAAAATAAAAAATGCACAATATGTTATGGTTATGGATTTTGGCCGATTGGAGATCTAGTTCCTATTGGAGAATTTGATTCGAAAGATTGGGGCAATCGTGTAATCATGTGTCCTTGGTGCAAAAAAGGTTCTGATAATAAGAGTGAAAGATATAAATTTTTAGATGACAGAAAAAAATCAATGGAAAAAGATGAAGGAAAACATATCAAAAAGAAAAGAAAATAAAATATGCTCAAGATGTAAAAAGAATAAAGCTACAATTAATTTTACACAGAGTATAATGGATTTTACTCATGGGTTTGTAGAGCATATTTGTCAAGAGTGTTATAATAAAATAAGAGACAATAATCCTTGGTATAAAGAAGGAAAAAAACAAGCTGAACAAGAGTTCAAAACTGAAGGTTATAGAAAAAGAATATTTGGTTTTGGGTATAATCAAGCGTTGGAAGATATGAAAAGATTGATTGATGAAATCTCAGATTTAAATTTTACTATTCCAATTAAGAAAAAATTGAAAGAACAAATAGACAAACTGAAGAATAAATAAATTAATATATATCAAGATATTCTTAATAAAGGGTTGAAATGAAAGTAGACATACCGTCAAAAAGAAAAATTGAAATAATGATCAATGAGAAATTTGAAAAGGAATTTGATAAAATATATTGTTATATGAATGGCTTGCGAGATGATTTATTAAAAATAGAAGAAGAAATTAAATTATTGAAAAGAAAAAAATGAACTATTCCAACAAGTTAGGATACAAATACTATGGGCGGGTTTAAATCTGAGACTGAATTCTATTGAAATCACCTCTTCTCCCACCTTATCATTGCAGGGTATTCTATCTAATCATAGGATATGATAGACCGAACTCTTATCCGAGTATCGCTTGTTGGAAGGAAAAATGACAACAATACTAAACTTTATCGCTGAAAGGTTAGGAGAACTATTATATTTTATTTTTAACGGAAGGAAATGTAACTCAATTTGATGCTTATGATGACTGGGAAAATTATCGCGATGGCCAAAGAAACAAATGGGCTGTGAAAAAAATGAAAAGGATTTATCCTCAGATGTTTTATTCTGATGAAGACAGATATTGGAAATTAAGAAAAGAGCAGGAAAAAATAAAAAAACAAATAAGAATAAGGAAAATTAGAAATGACAAGTACATTAGAAATAAAAATTGAAACCAGGCATAAATGTTTAGAAGCAAGAATAAAATTTATGGTAGAATTTATAGTGGCGATGAAGCCTCAAGTTTCTGCAAGACTAATTGATTATTTTATTGAAAAAGATCAACATTTTATTTATGAATTTTGCGATAGATTAGATCTTGAACCAAAAGTTTATATTGAAATGTATAATAATGGAGTTGGAATATGATTACATCATTAATACAATTAAACTTTTATTTAATTATATTAATTAATATACTATTTCTTTTAGATTATATGTTATTACTTAGAAAGATATGAAACGATATAGTTATTTATATAACATAATGTTTATATATAAGTTATATCTAATCATATAATAACGGAGGTTAATTAAAATGTTAATGAAAAATAATTTAAAAAGCATGAGAAAAGTTGGAGTTTCTGTTTGGATAAAGGGAGACGACAAAACTCAAAAGATGGCTAATGGGAAACATTCTGTTACTTTTACCGTCTATGATGCAACTCCCGATGAAGTAGTGAGAGTTATCCAGAAGGCTTTGGATCAAGAAGCTAAAAAATGATAACTAAAAACACATTTCCGGAGTGTGTTTTTAATTTATCCAAATGTTTAAATATGCTCATTTCATTATGATAATAATGAATTTGAAAAGGTGTGAAAAAAACTTTTTAGAGGAGTGAGGAACGCCAATGACCAGAAAACAAATAAAAATCAAACCAAGAAGCTGGGAAAAGAATGTAACAACATTAAGAGAAATGAAATTAAGCACTCCAATTAAGAAGAAACTTAAGCTGGAAGCAAAGAGATGGGTTAATTTTATTGAACATCATATTGATGATATGCATCAAGACAAATCAAATATGGAAGTTTATTTTATGTGCAAAAATTATCATATAGGAGAAATAGATTTTATCAAATTCTTTTTTGACTTAGAAAACGGACGTCCGTTCTTTAAATTAAAACCTGCTGGAGCAGAAGGTTATTCCCAAAAATCAAACTTAAAAGAAATGAAAACACTGAAAGGAGGCAAAAAATGACTGTTAAAATTACATGGAAAGATGGAACAGAAGAAACCTTTTCCGAAGGAAAATCTTGGAGTATTGAAGACAACTATCTTACAATAGAAGATGAAGATGAAGACGTGATAGCTGCTGTTAATTTTGATGAGGTTAGATTTGTAAAATAATGGAATTTCTTACACAAATGATTTTGTGGTCTCTTTTAATAGTTGTGATTATTTATTTATTCGCCGGAATAAGAGTAATCCGTCCAACTAGAAGAGGATTGGTTGAAACTCTTGGTAAATTCACAGGGTATAGAATGCCTGGATTTAATTTTGTTTGGCCGATATTCCAAAGAATGATACAAGTCAATATAACTGAACAGATGACAGACATTGAACCACAGGAGATTATTACAAAAGATAATCTTAATGCAAAGGTTGATTTGGTTGTTTATTTTAGAATAAAACCAGATAGAGAAAATGTCGCAAGATCTGTTTATGAAGTAAATAATATTGATGCACAGCTTGAAACTATTGCAAGAACAACTGCTCGTAATGTTATAGGAACATTGCCTTTTAGAGATGTTAATTCAGAAAGAAATGAATTAAACAAAAGAATACAAATAATACTTGTTAAAGAAACATCGGGTTGGGGAGTTGAAGTTCTTAAGGTCGAGCTAAAGGATATCGTTCCTCCAAAAGATGTTCAAGATACAATGAATAAGGTTATCAAAGCTGAGAATGAAAAGCAAGCTGCTGTTGATTTAGCAACTGCCGTTGAAACTCAAGCTGATGGAAGAAGAAGAGCACAAATCAAAGAAGCTGAAGGAATTGCTGCAGGAAAAAAGATTGTTGCTGATGGAGAAGCTTACAGAATCAAAACTGTTAATGAATCAGCAAGAAAATACTTTATAGGCCCTGCGCAATTGATGAAGAAACTTGAAGTAACTCAAGCGTCACTTGAAAATAACACTAAAGTTGTATTAACTGAAAAGGGAATAAATCCATCAATAATACTCGGAGATATTCCAATTAAATCAAAAGATTAAATTTATTTTTATTTTTATTTTTTATATTTATTATCAATTAAGGCCCTGTTTGCGGCAGAGAATTAGAATTTCAATCTAAGAGCGGCGAATGTATGCTAAATGATTATGATGAAAATGATCTGCCTATTTATATTGCAGTAGGAATAAACGATGATGTTGTTAGTTGCGTCTGCGGAGCTAATGTAAAATTTGAATTACAAAATGATGAAAAAGCCAAATATACATTAACTGTGACAAAAGAAGAAAGTGATTATAATGGAAATTATAAAGACGACAGTCCGAGGAAAAAAGATGAGTTATGATTTAGATATTGCTCTTGCAGAACATTACTTAAATTTTATACATCAATATCCTGATGATGTCTTTATTTGGACTATTAGTTATATATTATCAGAAAATGCAATTAAATTGTTAAAATCTAAAAGGAAAATAAAATATGAATAAAAAATCTCAAGCAGCAATAGCAGCAATAGTATTTATGGCTGTAATTATTTTATTAATTGTTCTTATATTAAAACCAGTTTCTTATCAACACGGAACTTCTAAGGACATAGTTCAAGGATATGACAAAGGAATAATTTGGTATCATGTTTATTTATTAAACGATCATCACACTGCTTATTGTTTCGATGATGAAAAATTTATTCCGTTATTAGAACAATCACAAAAGAATAATGAAAAAATCATAATAACTTATGAAAAATATGTTATCAGAGGATGCCTTTGTTCTTCATCAGATAATTATGAAAATGTTATAATAACAAATGTGGAGTTAGAAAAACAATGAATAAGCGAGGTTACCTGGCACAATTAATTGGAGCATTCGTTGTAATTTTAATTGGAGTTTCGCTTGTTCCAACTGTTGCAAAACAAGTAAGTGATGCAACAGCAAACATGACGTCAAGTCAATTAGAAAATATGGGAGCATCAAAAGCATTTTTAGATCTTGCTCCAGTGGCTTTTGCAATAGCAATTCTTTTAGCAGCTATTGCTGTAGCATGGTCTGCATTAAAACCTTTTGTTAGTTCAGATGATGAAGATGAAGAAGATTCTGAAGATGAAGATTCTGAAGATGAAGAAGAAGACGAAGATTATGAAGACGAAATCAAAGAACCAACACCAACAGTTCATAAACAAAAGGAAAAGTATAAAAGAACAGAAGAAGTTGTAGATGAAGCTCCTACAAAACCAATCAATGAAAAGGAGCTGAATAAAAAATATAAACAACTTGAAAGAAGCAAATTTGATTAAAAAAGATGGTGTTTAAAAGATTCTGCAATAATTGTAACAAAAGTTTTCGCCCAGAAACTAGGCATGTAAGAGTATGTAAAAAATGCTGGGCATTAAGAACAAAAAAGAGGAAAAATCAAAATGCCAAGAATAATAAAAAATAATATTGAACATAAGAGAAGCAGTTTATGTATCCATTGCAATAAAAGGTTCTTTTATACTTATATGAAAGGAACAAGAAGCCGGAGGAAAGTATGCGATGCCTGCAATAAGATGATGGGAAATAATACTTATAAGAGTTGGAAAAAAACATTGGAAGTCGGAAGGAAGAAAATTAATAAAGTTTAAATACTAGCAATTATCAATATTGTATTATGGTTTTAGATTTTGCAAGCGAATTAATGAAAACTGAATTTATAAAAAAACTGAAAGGAGGAAACAATATGGAAACAAAATCAAGATATCAAGTTATAGCTGAATTAGAAGAGCAAAAAAGAAATTTCATTGTTCAAAGAGATAATCTCGACGGTAATCTTCTTAGAAAAAAGAAAGAATTAAAAGATTTGAAAAGAGATATAGAAGATAAAGAAGATGAGATAAAAGAATTTGAAAAAGCAATGGAAAATAGCAAGAAAACTTTTAATACTTTAATACAAGGCATAGACGAAAGTTTGAAAAGATTTTCAGCTATGCAGGAAAAACAAGCTGCTAAATCATAGTCTTTAGAAAAAACAAAATTAAATTTGTCCCCTCCCTAAAGACTCCGCTCGTTGGAGAGCATTGCACTGATAATGCAAGATAATATGTGGTATTTAACTATACATACAAACTTATTTAACAACAAAGGAGGGGATTCATATTCATATGACATGTCCATATTATCAAAACTTATGTGTAAGAAGAGATACTCCTGCATGCATAATCGATGCCGCATGCAAAGGAGAAGTCCAGGATCGTTGTTACATATTTTCTGAATTAGAAAAAAGAGTTCAGTTATATGAATTAAGTAAAATTAAACCAAAAGTTGTCGAGAGCAAAGTTTAAATACCAGTGGTGATAATTAATATTAATAAAAAATGGTGAATGAATTAAATAAAGAAAGAATTATTGAATTGCTTAAGGATAATCCACAGGGCCTTTCAATTGAAGACCTTGCTTCAAGATCTAAATTAAATAGAATCACGGTTCGAGTTATTCTGACGGAGTTAATAGGTGAAAAACAAATTTTCATGAGACCCGTCGGCCAAACTAAACTACATTATTGGAAAAGAAAATAAATAAAGGAGATGAGGACTAATGTATAATATTATGACATGTTCGGGCTGGCAAACCAATCTTGGAAGCTGGATAGCTGCCGGTGGTTGTATGAAAGCCAGACTTGGTATAATTATATTATTTTTTCTTTTAGCTATAGTAAGGAAATGGGGCGGAGAAGAAATGGGAATTGAATTTAATTTCATTATTGCTTTAGTTGCCGGCATTCTTCCATATATTATAGTAGTTACTTTTTTTGGATCTTTTCAAATAGCATTGCTTGTCGGTATCATTGCAGGTTTAGCTGGAGGATATGGTTTAGGAGCTGTATTTGGTGGCGGTGGCGATGGAGGTTATGAATGATAAATAAAAAAGGCGGAATATTAAGTGGAATATTATGGATCATAATACTTTTGGCTATGTTTTTATTTGCAGCAATTATTTATAAGAACTTTCATACAACATGCGTTCTTAGTAATCTAAAAACTTTCACTTTAAATATGAGCAATTGTTTAAGATAATGGAAATAAAATCAGAAATAATCAGAATAATACCTAAAAATTATAAGGGCCATGGAAATTCAATTTCAATGCGAGTTCATTGGGATAAAGACAATGGCCAATATGTTTTGTGTTTAAGACGTTTTTTTGGATGGTGGCATTTTACAATAGAAGAATGTGAAGATATGATTAAAATTTTAAGGAGGTTTAACAATGGAGCTCAAAGATGCATTGACGATTCAGGAAGAAGGGATTAAATTAATCAGAGGACAAAGAGGCGGATATGGCTGGGAAATAAAAACAAACGATCTCGATGTTGAAAAATTAAAAGAAATAGATACTAAATTAAGAAATATATTTCAAGGAGATGCTGCTATGATGGAAATAAAAGGAGGTGATATATAATGGACGAAAATCAAAAAAGTCAATTGAATGAGATCTTGGTTCAAGAAATCAACAGTATTAAAGAAACTATTAAAAATTTAGAAAATGAATTAATAATGAAAAGAAATCAATTAACTAAATTAAAAAACGATTGGATTATAAAAGAAAAAGCAAAGGCTGTTATTTTAGGAATGCCTTATAGATCTCCAGTTCAAAAGAAATCAGTTAAAAAAACAGAAAAAAAGGAAACTCCAAATGCATAAAAATTTATTCTTAACAATATTTTTAATAACAATCATAATTGGAATTGGAATAGCAACGGCCGAGAATGTCACAATCATAAACAATACTTATATTATAAACAATACTTATAACAATACATATAATTATACAATAAATAACACATATTACATCAATCAGACTATTAATCAAACCAATGTCACTTATTATAATGTAACTTGCTTCAACTGTACATATAACATTACAGCTAATTACACATATAATATCACAACAATAATTTATAATGGAACTTTAAATCCCAATGATTTCTATACAAAAACAGAAATTAATAATTTATTTACAGATAAACAATCGCAAATAAATTCTATAACTTCTGATCTTAATAATAATTATCTCAGGAGAGACGGCAATAACACAAATTCAACAACTTCAAATATTCCGGTATCTCAAACCGCTATTAATTGGATGTTTGGAATAGGAGTTATTATTGCTATATTGTTAGGAATAGTGGCCTTAATAAAAAGCGGAGGATAAATGGAAAAATTTGCATGCATAAGTCAATGTAATGATTCAAGTTTCAATGTAGGAGTTAATGATTTAATTAAAGACACAGAATCACAATACATAATCAGATGGTGGAGATTAAATGTTATTCCTATGTCTTCAGTATTAGGCACTAGATTCACAATAATAATATACGGAGAAGGCGAAAAAAGATAATGGCAATAAAAGATTTTTTTAAAAAATTGAATCCATATACAGTTGAATTAACTTGTTCTAATTGCGGTTGTCCTAATAATCAAGCTAAAGTTCCCAAAGGAACCACTGTTCCAGAATTTATCAAGTCTGGAAAATTTATATGTGATAATTGTGGTTGCTCATCTACTCCAAACGAATATAAAACAAAATGGCTGAAATAACACAAGAATTAAAAGAGTTTGAAAAAAAGAGATATAATTATTTTGTTCCGGATGTACTGGGAAAAGTAATGCAGAAAGTAACTATTCAAGTTCAATTAGAAGCCAATCTTCTTTCAATGACCTTTATGTCTATTGGATTGATTGTATCGATGTTTTATATGTTTTTTTATTTTAATATAGCTCTTTGGTATAAAATATTTTTAATATTCAATGCTCTTGCTGGTTTATTATTTTTCACAAGTACATTAGTTACAACATATCAGCAATATCAAAATGTCATGGAGATTATGGAATTTCAAAAACAACAAAAGGAGGTAACTCAAAATGTATAATGGATATGCTCCATTTGCTGATATGGGCTTGGGTTTTTTATATTTTGTTATTGCGGTTATTATTCTAATATTTATATTAGAATGGACATCGCCAAGAAAAACACAGAGATATAGAAAAGAGCTTACAGATTTATATGTTGCGGCAAGAATTAAACAAATAGCAGCTAAAGATAATGTAAATCTTGAATTAGAATATGAAGCTTATAAGAAATGGAGAAGAAACAGAAGAAGAGAAGATCATGATTTGGATGAATCTATAGAAGATGATCTTAAAGATAAGTTAGAAGAACAGCAAGAAAAAGCTAAAGAAAAGAAAAATTAATTTTTTTTATTTTATTTCTTTTCAAGAAAAATAAAACCTTTGAAAGGAGGCAAACTATGGTAAAGATAATAGATGATGAAGATGAAGAAGAAGAAAACCAATTCGCAGAAGATGATGAGTCAGAAGAGCAAGAGCAAGAGCTTGAGCCAGAAGAAACAGAAGAAGCGCAAGAAGAAATCAAGCAAATAAAAAAGGTTATAAACAGACCAATTACAAATAGGCCTATTAATAAACCTCAAAAACCTCAAAGACAACCTCAGCCTCAGCCACAGCCACAGCCTGAGCAAGAACCAATGAAAAGAAGGTATGCTATAATTCCTCCACAACCAATGAGGATAGTAGATTCAGAAGCACAAGAGATTGTTGCCGAAGGAGATTTTATGATTGCTCAAGCATTAACGGATATAATTGAAAGATTAGAAAGATTGGAAATAGCAATCGGGAGCATGACAAATTAATATGGAAAAGAAAATACCAAAAAAAGTAGATAAGAAGATATTAACATTTTTTCTTATAGCCTTTCCAACATTAATTATAATAGCAATAGGCATGTTGGCTCCCGGTATTTGGTGGGTGCAGATATTATTAGCTATATATCAGTTTATTCTGTTAAAGCAATTTTTAGATAATTATTACGAGGTGCTTGATTAATGCAGCAAATAGCTTTTATGACTACAAATAGAAAAATAATTAAATTTACTATAGACGGGTCTAAAGTTATTTATTATGATGATATCTGGAAAGATGGAATACAGATATATCCAAAAGATAATAACTTGATAAAAAGATTAAGATTTAGCAGAAAACCTAATCTACAATTCATGGCCGCTCTTATAATGGACGCTAACTCAGGAAAAGATAAAGAAGAATATGATTTATGCAAAAATAATGAAATTAAACTTGTTGAATTTATAGTCCGGGACGCAAAAAGTAAAGGATTATTAAAAGTATAATGGTTGCTGATCAAATAAACTGGATTGATGTTGGAGTAATAGCTATAGTGTTAGTTGTAGTAGGAGGAATATTTTATAGAGCGTTGAAAGAACCTATTGATTTAGTATTGGGATGGTTAAAAGGTATGTTTGGAAAAGGTGTTGATGCAATTTCAAGTAGTGAAGGAGGAACTATAATCAAATATGGCTGAAAATGTTTTATCGCAAATTGAAATGGAAGAGAGATTAAAATGGTATGAATCTAGATATGGTCCTTATATAGAAAAACGAGGCATGCAAAATTGGAAAAATTTGTTTAGAAAACCAACACTTTTAGAAATGGTTATTTTTATAATGCTTATCATGGGTTTATACATGGCATGGGCTTACCAAAGAGATGTTGCTGCTTGTACAGAATTCTTAAAAAACAGACAAGATAATATGGTTATAGCAAATTATGAAAGAATGAATACAGTGCCTAAATTAAATTTTAGCACAGTTGAAAAGAATTTCAATGATATAAATAATGCTATTTCCAATATATCAATGAGGTGAGGAGATGGCTAAAAAAAAATCTTATCCTACGATTCACTTAGCCATATATAGATTATTTAAAAACAGAGCAAATGGTAGACTTTCAATTAATCACGATTGTGTAAGAGATGTAATGAGCAGAACTCTTTATAAATTTCCCAAATCAATACATTATTCTACTCTAAAAGAAATGGAAGAGTTAAAACTAATAAAAAGACACGGCAACACCAGATCCATTTTTTATGAATTAACTGGTGGCAATGCCGACAATATTCTAAATAATTTAATATAAAATATAAATGAAAAAAAATAAGTGTTATTTTACATTAAACCTGTATCCTTTGCAACACCGTAAAATAAAGCTAATGATACCATTAACATTGCTATAGCGAAAAATCCTGCTACTAAATTTAATACAGTTCTTCCCCAGCTTGAATTGAGATAATCATCTCCGCAATAATTATAAGTTACATAGGTGTTATTTGATCTCAATCCTGCAACTGTTGCAGTGCTATTTACTAATTGATATTTTCCTGTTGATGGTGTTACTGTATAATCTGTTGTTAATGTAAGAGTAGTTCCTGAAACATTTTTCAACACAAAATTTGTTAAAGGACAATCATTTATTTTCCAAGTTGTTGGTGGATATGTTACTGTATATATCGCTGTTTCATTAACATGATTATCACCTAATGCACTTGCAGTCATAGCGTGAACTTCACTGTTTGCTAAATTTAAAGTAGTTGTATCTTGAGTATTTCCTGCAATTGATCCTATTAGAACGGCTCCTACAATTAATGTGACAAAAGCTAATATTAATTTATTTATCGAGTCCATTATGAAAAATTATTCTCCTCCTTTCAGATATTAACAATTATATTTATTTAAACTTATACTAATTATTTTTTATAAGTTTTTTTAGCTATCTTCATACAATCTCCTAAAGATTTTTTAGGATTATCTTTTTTAACAGTCATTACATGTTTTATCCACGGTGTTTGTTTTTTCATTTTAACCTCCTTTTTTATGTATAGTTCCATCATGTGTACTTCCATAATATCCTGTAGCATGTCTGGCTAAAGCATATGGATTGCTTTTATATCTATGACCATGTTTATAGTAATATTTAGGAATTTTTCCAGCAGCTATTGCTTTTTCAATCGATCTCTCTGCATGTATAAACTTTTTAGGCATTATTTGACTCCTTTATTTTATTCCTAATTTAGTTTTCTTAATACCAAAATCTTTTCTTTACATTTTTAAGATGATTCTGTTTATTATTTTTATACCATACTCTATGTTCTTCTTTTCGTTTTTCTGTTTCAGGTTCCATACTACCACATTCCCTTTGATTTCTTTGTTTTTATAGGAACGACTTTCAATGAATGTCCTACTAATGCAACTCCTTGTAATCCAACAGCTGTGCCTGCTAATTCTCTAGCAGTTCCTGCTGGCAGTGCATTAACTTGAGCGGCCGAAGCTCCCATTAAAGGCAATGCTACCATTGTTCCTACAAAATTTCCTATTAATTTCTTTGTCATTGTTACCTCCCTTACCATTTTTTCATAGCTTGTTTATTTTGCTTTCCCCACATGAAACCTTTTCTTTCTCTGTGAGTCCAAAGTTCTTGTTTGCCTGAAGACATTTCAAGATCCATAGCATCTCCTCTTTCAATGCTCATATTTTCAAAATTTGTATCTCTGTTTAATCTATTTTGTAATTCTTTATATTTCTCGATTCTTTCTTCTTTCTTCATTTTATCCTCCTTTTCAATCTATTCTCCATTTTAATTAAAGCGGGATAATATCCTTTACCTAATTCTCCGACGTGATCGCATGCTATCTTTCGTGCCATTTTCCATTGCTGTTTCTTAGGAAAATTATGAGCATGTTCCAATTCTATTTTCACCCATGATTTTTTTAATTTACATTTCATTTTAAAAAAACTTTATTCTATTTTCTCCAGATAAAACATGACTTGGTCTTGGTTTTAAAATATTAGTTGATTGACTTTGACTCCAGATGCTTGGCGCTAATAAAATATTATCTTCAGGAACTCCTGTAAAATTCATATCGACTTTAGTCATATTCTCATGAGCTCGAAGAAGATTCATATTCCTGCTCAATAATCTTCTTTCTCTGTGTCTTCTATCATTCTCGATATTATCAAAATGACCTTTGTTTTGTATACGTCTGACAGAATCTAAAATTCTTTGAGTGTTAGGATGAATTGTTCTTTCAGCTCTCCATTTAGCAAACTCTAATTCTTCGTCTGCAACATTCTTAGGTTGTGGCATATCTTGAATAAATCTTTCTTGTGTTTGCTGAGGAACCATTTGCATTTGTTGTTGCATTTGTTGTGTTTGTTGAGGTTGCTGTATAACGTTTTCAATTCTTTGTGCTTGCTGTAATTGCTGGACTTGTTCTGGATTAAACCCTTGTCCTGCAAGCTTTTGTTTCTGCTGCATTAAATATTGATTATACATGGCTCTTTTTTCAGTCATTTGTTTTTTATACATATGAATTGGCATTCCATATTTGTAAGTTCCTCTCGGTCTTCCTGCTCCTGCATATTTTTGTGATCCTCCGGTAATTCCCATAGCACTTAATACTCCAGAAACAGCTTTTGCTCTTTTAGTAATAGTTTTATGACTTTCGCCTGTTTTGAATGCTCGACCACGAGCAACTGCAATTCTTTTAGCAGCTACATCTGTTATTGCTTTTTCTTGAGTTGGATATTTTACTTTTCTTTCAATCCTTTGCATAACTTCTTCTGGTGTTAATTTTCTAGAAGTCCTGACTAACTTCCCTTTGACTATTTTTTCTGAACGAATTCTTTTTTCAGAAGTAAGTCGTTCTGGTCTGAGTATTTGAGATGTCTTTCTAGAAGACGATGCGACTTTATCAGAAACTAAATATCCTCCCTCATAATGATATTTCTCTTTTTGTTTTTCTTTTGCCATTGTATATTTTAGTTTTGTATTTATATAAATTTATTCTACTAGTAATCCGGGAACACCAGACGTATTATCTGCGCTATTAAATAAAATAAAGATAACATTCCCATAAGGACTAATCCAATTCCTCCAAGATAAAATGTCATCATTACTGTAATATAAAATATGCTCCAGTATATAATAAACACCCAGCTTGTTTTGCAAAGAGCTAAAATTAAAATCATTGTTGCAAATACAAATATCAAGGCTAAACCTATGCTTCCAAACATATAGTTTACCAATACTTCGAATATAGGAAATGTTACGTCTACCATTTTATTGATTGAATCTTGTCCATTCTATCATAGCTGTTACATACACTATTACTAATGGTGCAACAATTATCGAGCAAATGAACGCTGATGCTTGTGCTGTTATTCCAACACCGCTTCCTCCCATGTTTACTAAATTACCATTCATAAATGTCCATAATTGAACAATGACTGAGACATAAGATATTAATTGAGCAACTCCAAGACCAAACATAGCCCATTGATTATATTGAACAAAATAACCTGGAGTTATAACAGCCGCTGCTGAAAGAGATATAATTATCAATATTCCGTAAATATAAAAAGGAGATGTTAAAAAATCCGGAGGATTTATCAAAGCTTGATATAATGAAGTTTGTCCTTGTGTTGTTCCTGAAAAATAAACTAAGCACAGCTCTATAACAAATACACTAAGCAGAGCGTATGTCATCATTTTGGCCATGTTATATCTTAGACTCCATTTTATTTAGATTTATCATTGTGTTGCAGTCCTCCTGAATAAACTGAATATATATCCAGCTGTTAAAATTGTATATACAATCAACAGTCCATATGTAGCAAACCAAGTTGTTGTTCCCGCTGTTAAATTTGAAGCTCCTGAGGTATAAGTGAAAAATCCGCCGACAGAAGCGAAGAATACTATTACCCAGATAAGAATAATTGATACTCCTGGATTTGATAATTCAACTCCTGAAAAGAATGTAAATACTCCTATTATCATAGTCATAATTAAAAAGAACATAACTAGTCTTCCAAATTCTCCTTCAGTTCCTGTTCCAAAATCACTTATGCTTCTAATATCATTAAATAAAGAAGTAAATTTCAAATTAGAAGAACCATTTTTAATATCCCAAATAACCCACATGAAATCAGAATCAACAACAAAATATCCAGTTGAATTTGTAGTATCTAATGATAACTTTCCAAAATATCTTACTCCTTTAACAGTGGTATAAGTTAAGTCTGTAAAACAATAAGTTCCATTGCTTACACTAGTATCTGAAGCCAATGCTTGAGAAAGATTTGTTGCATTGATTAATTCTAATTTACAACTTTCTAAATTACCTTTTGAAGCATATACTGTTGCATTAAATTTTTGATTGCTTTTTGGTTGCAATTCTCCTATGCCCGGATCAATTTCCCATTTTATTCCGCTTATATCTGAAGTAAAAGTATCACTAGTTCCTGTTGTCATTACTATTGTATATTGTGATTCTGCTGGTTGTATTGTTACTTGAACAGTTGTGTATCCAGATTTTGTTGCTGTAAATCTATATTGATAATTTGGATCTACCCAGAATGTGGCTATACCGTCATCTCCAGTTACTTCTTCTCCTATTAAAGTCCAAACTCCTCCTATTTGTCTTTCATATGTTATAGTGACTCCTGATATAGCGGCTCCCGAAATTGCTGCTGTCCTAATTGAACTATAAATAGCTCCACTGCTAGTTCCTAATAAATAAAGAGTTTTTTTAGTCGATACATTAGTTAATGTTATTGAAGCAGTCTGATATGTTCTTAATGGATATCCTTGACCTACATTTGCATATTTGAAAAAAAGAGCAGCAGTAATAGTTTTATCTGAAGGAGTCATGCAGAAATCATATTCCCAATTAAGAGAAGTATTTTGATAAATATAATTCTTTGTAGTTGTTCCATTTCCTAACCAGAAATCAAAATCACTTAAATCATTTGTAGCATTTAATTTAATTGTTATTGCAGATTCATCTAAAAATGTAAAATTCAAATAAGTTACATTATGAGTTGCATTACAAATACTAAATATCACAGTTGTAATATTCTGTGTTCTATTTGCAGTATATGTATAATAAGTTGATGATGAATTTGTTAAAGCTATTCTCCAATAAAATGTTCTATTGGCTAAATTTGCGGGAATATCTAAAGATGCTGCAAACTGAACATTACTTCCTGTTCCTGTTTTAGTTCCTGTATAAGCTATGTCATTATAATATAATGTTCCGAGTATTGAAGTATATGCTGAAGAATCATAAGTTAAATTAATATAATAATATTCTCTTGCTGTTTCATAAACTGGATTATTATAAGAAACATTATTTTCTAAAATATTATCGCTAGTAATAGTTACAACATTATATTCTATAACTCCTTTTGTTCCTGAATTAAATGTAATTGGAATAACATAATTACTTCCGATTACATATGTTGAATTCATATATTTATTTATTGCCGATGCAAAATCTGTAGTTTTATTATTAGCATGAGTAAAGTTTCCTGTATAATTCCAAACATAAATATCTCCTACTCTTAAAGAAACATTGTAAGGCCATAATACATTGCTTGAATTAAATCCACTTAAATTAATATATGCGGATGTAATCGCTGCAAGTGAAGTTGAAATATTAATATATCTTGTTATATTTTGATTCCCTGTGAATTCTATTTTTTCCATACAAAATCCATTTGAGGTATTTGTAAGTAAAGAACGATCATTTGGACATAATACATTAAAGTAGTAAGTGCTACTAATTGTATAAAGTCCGGCTAAATCTTTAACCCAAAAATAAAAAGGTGATTTATAAGGAACATAAGTTAAGTTCTTTGAAAAATTATATTCATAATGAGTTGTTGTAGTATTGGTGATACTAAAGTTTGTTCCTTCAAATTCAACTCCAGTTGAATTTATATTTAATTCTGTAATTGATGCATTTAATTTGTAAATAGTAACATCATTATATTGAGTTGATGTTGTATTTTGACTTGTTACAATTCCTGGTGTAGTATCAACTGTTATTGTAAGAGCCGGACTTGCGACATCATACATGTTGGATACCTCAGTTGAAGTTAATGATTTATTCCAAAAAGCCATTTCATCAAATATAGCATTAACAAAAGGAGTTGTTCCGTCTTGTGCAGATAAAAAGAATATATTAGCTGATTCATTAAGTCCAGAACTAATAGTCCAGGCTTTTGTATCAATATATGAACCATTCATATAAACTGATGATCCTGTTGAATTGAATGTTATTGTAAACATTTCCCATGTATTTAAACTAGCATCTGGTGTAGCTGTTGTTCCAGACCCAGGCACTCCTCCATCTCCAAATAATTTACTTGTTATTCCACTTCCTGAAGTTTCAATAATAAAACTTCCATCTCCATCTCTATTAGATAACAACCAATGATTACCAACCCAAGATCCACTTCTTTTTATCCAGATGTTGATAGAAAATTCTGTTAATCCTGCAGGAACATAAGTTGTATTAATAAAATCTGTATCATTACACAAATAAGCATTTCCTCTCTTTCCCGCAACCCAACTTGTACTATTTCCAACTGTGAAATTATATTTTCCTGCAACAGAATCTACAGCAGTAGTTCCGCTAGTTTCATCAAATTTCCAATATGCTATTAAATTATTTGGAGAAGTATCTGTTGGAGGAGTATATGTTCTTATTTGATTAAAGGAATTATCCCATGCTTCAACTATCCAATTATAAACACCGTCGATTAAAGTTAAAGGAACTCCAAATAAATAATATAAAACTGTATCAGTAAAAGTTTGCGTAGTTTTATTAATAACATCTCCTGTAGAATTTTTTATTGTTATTGTAATGTTTTTAATTCCATATACGTCAGTAACATTAGTAGTAAAATTTACTGCAGATTTATTTGTATAAGAATTATTAGTACCAACAGAATAACTACCGGAATCTGTATATCCAACACTAGCGCTAGGACCAGTTATATCTAATAATATTTTTCTAGTTGTTGTTGAATTTTTATGATTTACAGCGTCTGTTATTGTTACATTATAATAATAATATCCTTCTGATATACCAGTAAAATTATGGAACTTTGTTAAATCTGTATAAGTTGTTGAACTTGTAAGTGCGTGATTAGAATTATAAAGATTGAATGTAACATTGGCATAATAATCATCGCTCCAACTTGTATTAATGTAAATACTATTCTGGCTCATATTTGCATAATTTACAGGAGTTCCGATTCCGAATTCTATTAATGGATATGTTGTATCAATATAAAATCTAACTGAAGCACTTCCGGTGTGTCCATAAGTATCATTTGCCCAGATAGTTATATTATGTTGCCCTTCACTCCAACTTATTGTTGTTATATTTGAACATCCTGATAAAGTTGTATTTAAAGTAAAAGTATCATTTGAATACCAGCAGGAATCTAAATGAACATCAACAACGCTATAATTAATATCCATTCCAGCATCTGATTGATTTGTATTATTTACAGGAGAAAAAATAGATATCGAAGGTTTTAATGAATCTACATAAAAAGTAACTGCAGACATATTTTCATTTCCAAGTGTATCATTAATACCTATTAACCAATTATTACTTCCTTCGCTAGAATACAGATTTGTTATGTTTAAACATTTTGATGTTTCATCTTGAGTCACTTCCCAATTAATGGCTTCTTCGTATATCCATCCTCCCATTGAACTTGTTTTTATTAAAGACAGGCCAGAGGCATTTCTACAATAAAATTTAGCATAATCATGGCAAAGTGGAGTTCCTATACATTCTGATTGAATCATTAAATCAATAACGTCTGTATAATAATTAAAGCATGAACTTGGAATTGTGATATTTGTAGGTGGATCATATCTACTTTTATATTGCCATAAAGCTGCTGTTGCATTAGTTGGTTTAGTATAATTTACAGAAATATTTTCTACATAACCAGCCGGTCCATCTCCTTTTGTACTCCAATCTCCGTCTATTACTAATTGCGGATTTACCCAATTTGCAGTAATGCCATAATAGACTCCTGTGTCTAATCCTCCGCATGCTGTTGAAACATTTGCAGATTCCTGATAACACCAGCTTAATGATTTTGATGACATGTTTATAATACCTCCGTCTGTAGAATACCAGCAAGTTCCTACATTAGTTTCTATATAAGTAAAATTTATTTCAGTTATGACTTTATCATATGTTTTATTAATAGGATAAGTTAAATTAATAATTGGAATTATTGTATCCTTAAAAAAAGTTATTTTACTTTGATTTAAATTTCCAACAGTATCATTTACTCCGACAATCCATGTGTTGCTTCCTTGATTAGATGTTAATCCTGTAACATTAGTTCCGCAAACAACAGTATTATTTGTAACTCCATTATCTGTTGAATACCAACAATACGCCATATTAATATCAGAATATGTATAATTTATAGCTGTAACATCTGTTTTATATGTTTTATTAATTGGATAAGTTATATTTACATAAGGAGGAGTTGTATCATAAATTATAGTTTCATTTTCACATTTAGTATTTAAACCGCCTGTAATTGGATCTAAAATAAATTTAGATGTTAAATCTTTAGTTATTGGAACATAACTTCCTTGTTTTACTATTACATTCACATTATTATGGTCTTGTTCATATTTAACTTCAAATCCAGCTTTTTCCATATCATCAAATCTCCAATAGTATTTTCTATCGCTATCTACAATCCTTGTAATTCCCCTGTCTGTTAGTAAATCCATTCTTCCTTTTTCATTAGTTAATATTATTTTTATATAACTATCTTTAGGAATATTTATCATTTCCCAAGTAGTTTTATAATGCTTTCCGCCGTCAACCCAAATATCTGTAGTATTAAGATTATAATCTCTTGTCGATAATAATATATCTTTACTATCATAAATCTGAAGTGTTCTTGATATAGAAGAATCAAAGGTTGTTTTTGTTTCATCTACTTTTGTAAAAATTGCTTTAGCTTGAATCTCTGGAGAACCAGTCAAACTATCTCTTGCGCAAATTTCAACTGTATTATTTCCTTCATTTAAAGGTATGGTATAATTTACCCAGAAAAGTGTATCAATTATTCCTTCTGTTAAATTTGTATAAATATAATCACCAGTGATATTAATTACTGAAACATTAACGGCATCAAGATAAGAATCAAAAATACTTACGTTTAAAATAAATGCTGTTTTTACTATAGGATGTGAACCTGTTGTAGGATTATACCAAGTTATTGTCGGAGATTCTTTATCAATAATAAATGTTGTTAAGGCTTCGGTGATTGTATTATTTGTATCATTTGCCCAGACACTCCAATTATAAGTTCCTGAAACAGAAGCATTAACTCCTGTTATATTATTTCCGCATGTTATTGTTGTATTAGTAACACCGTTGTCTATAGAATACCAACACGAACCTATTGAAACATCATATATTGTATAATTTATTTCTATTATATCTTTAGAATAATGTGTTCCGTTTAAAGGATATACAATGGATATGATTGGAGATATTGTATCGATAGTTATTGTATTATTAACGCTGCTTATTGTTGATTGTCCGAATGTATCAAATACCTGATAAAACCAATGATATACTCCGTCAACTAATGAAACAACAACTCCAACTATTGTTGTCAATGTTCCAACTCCAAATGATGTTGTTGTTTCGTTAACTAAATCATCTGTAGAATTATAAATATATAAAGTAGCATTTAATAATCCAGTTCCGTCTGTTAAATTCGCTGTATAATTTTGTGGAGTATTTTTTATAGATCCGTTAGCTGGAGTATTTAATATTGCTGAAGGAAAAGTATCTACTGTTAAAGTTCTATTAACAGACAGTCCTTCTGATCCTGCAAGATTTGATGATTTACAAGACCAATTATAATTTCCATTATTCATTACTTTTGAAACTTGCAATGATAAATTTTGTCCGGCTGTTGCGTTTACTATTGTGCTATTGTCTATATCATTAATTACTAATGTTAGATTTAATATAGGTGTTTCATCTACGGCAGAACAATTAAAAATAACTGTAGTTGAAGTTGAATTATAATAATCAATAGGAATACTTAAATTTACTGTAGGAGGAGCTGTCGGTCCTTTTTCTTCTCCGTCAAAAGTAAATAATGTTCCATTCCAATTCATTTGGCTTCTATTAATCCACGCTTGGTTTCTTGATATATTAGAAATTCTTACTTCATCAAGAGTACCACTCCAAGAACCAGTTCCTCCCGCTAATCCCGGAGAATAACCTATATAAATACTTCCTGTTGCAGGACCTAATGTACTTGTTACTGCTTGTATACTTTCTTGACTATCTATTTTTATGTGCATATCATTGTTTGCATAAGAAAACGCGGTATATCTCTTTATGTTAATCGGTTCTTCATTTGATATTAACCATCCTCCTACATCATTTCCATATCTCATTTGATCTGGACCTCTTGCCCAGTACCATTCTGTAGCGGGATGATCGTTTCCGACTATTCCCATATATGCTCCGTCTGTAGCTGCTGTTAATAATGATTCAAAAGTTACTGGAGGATGTTGCCATTTTAAAAATGTATTGTCTGATAAATTTATATAATTTGTATTATCTCCTCCCATTTGTACGGCATTTCCTATAAATCCACTTGATGTATTCCATGACACTCCTACTCCTAATGTTCCATTTTTATGTCCTGTACTATCAGTTGTTGTGCTTCCTGTTCCTTCTGTAAAATGATATACTCCCATATAATTTTTATCCCAAGTATTTAATGGATCTTGTCCGCTATCTGCGCTTGGATTATTATAATACATACATATAGAATTTGTTCCTGTTGTTAAAGAGGGTATTTTTACCCAAACATAAACACCATTTGAATTTACAACTTTATCAAATTCATAACTTAATAAAGTATCTTGACTTGAAGTATTACATGAACCAGAAACAAATCTTAAATCAGTAAACGTAGCTTGCATTTTTCCTGTCAAAAAACTAACATTAATTAATACTGTAAAATTTGATAATGTTGAAATACCGCCTTGTATATTGATTTGTTTTCTATAACCATATGAAGTATTCCACCAAGTGGCATTAACAGTTCCAACTAAAATCAGAATGAATATAATTGCAATTAAATTTATCTTCCATATTTTTTCCATAGTGTTTATTAATATGTACTTTGCTCAGTAGCTCCAAAAAATAAATTTTCACTTCTATTTGCTAAGACAGCTGATATTCCGCCTATCAAAAATATAAGTAAAATATATGGAAGATATAATTTTAAGGCGATACATCCTAAAGGCGAACCACTTGCGCCTCCATTTAATGTTTCATTAAAACTTAACGTATGATTTGCATTTCCGTCATAAATATATCCATCACAATTTAAAGCATCAGATTGCTGAGCCATATTTAAAAAAGTATTCATTGGACTTATAAAAGCTACCATTACACCTAAACTTAAAATAAAGAACATTAAATTCAACATTATATTTGAACCTTTCTTATTCATATTATACACCTCCTTTTGTTATTTAAAAAAGAGACTCCGAGAAAAATCTCGGAGGTCAAAAGGAGATGAGGTTTCTTCTCATGACTATGATATGAAAGTGTTTTCATTTGAAAAACTTGACACCTTTAGGTCTAGATGATTTAAATAATAATGATGTTGTTTTTCCTTTTCTTGCTGCTAAAATTTCCATTCTTTCAGTTTTTGCACTTAATCTCGCTGGTGCTTTTTGAACCATTGTAAATATATCCTTTCCTTTCTTTCCTAAAGTAAAAGTTTTAGTTTCTTTTGCTATAGGAATCTTTTCTCCTGTAGGAGTTCTGATTTGGAATGAAGCGCCAAGAGTTGTTGTTGCAAAAACCACTCCTCTTTCTTTTGCTTTTTCTAAATATGCAGTTGGAGGACCTATCGCAACAAACTTTCCTTTTCTACGGCCGTATGGAATATATGGCCCCATACTTTTCTTTTTAATTGTTTTTAACTTTTTCTTTTTAGATGCCGATGGTAAAAATGTTGTTGTTGGTTGGATGACTGTAGTTGAAGTAGGAACTGTAACAGGAGTAATTACTGGAGTGACCACTGGAGTAATCACTGGTGTTATTACTGGAGTAATCACTGGTGTTATAACTGGAGAAATAACAGGAACGGATGTTGGTGAAACTACAGGAGTCATTACAGGAGTACTAACTGGAGAAATAACAGGAACTGCAGTTGGTGTAAGAACTGGAGTCATAACAGGATTAATAACCGGAGTCATAACCGGAGTAGATATTGGAGTAAATAACGGAGCAATAACCGGAAGCATCGACGGTGTCATTGTTGCTGCAGGAATTGAAGTCCATGTTATTTCCGGAGCATTGATATTTACATTAACCATCGAAGGAGTTGGTAATGCTACAGCTTTTGCAGCAGCCGCTGTTTGTGCTGGACTTTGTTCTGCTATAATTTTTTCAATAGGTTTTGTTACTTGCGATCTACCGCCGGTTATTTGAATTTGTTGTGCTCCAGTAGAACTAGTTACTTGAACTTCACTTGTTCCATAAATAGATCTTCCCAATTCACCTAAACTTTTCCTTTGTGCTGGACTAAGACTTTTAAAATAATTCTGTAAATTTTTTATATTAGCTTCATATCTCGCAGATAATTGACTAGGAGTTTCTTGAGTAAATGTCCAAGGAGATTTAGGTTTCGCATAAGGTCCTAATGATTCTTGTCCTTCTATGATTCTGAATGTTCCTCTTCCTGGAGCGGCGGCATATCCTCCTGGTTTAGCATTATATGTTCCAGGATATAAACCAGTTAATTTTTGATCTCCAATGGCCTTGATAGTTTTTATTCCTTTTAATGGTTGTTCTAAATTAAACATATTGTAAGTTCCTATTACTTTATTCGCAGGAACATATTTGATCTTTGTCTTTACTAAACTAGCTGAAGTTTGTCCGCTTCCAACAGGTCCCCAATCAGTAGATAATTCAGCAGTCCCTCCTTCACCTATTCTAAAAGTTTTAGTTATCTCTTTATACTTTCCATTACCAGCATACTCATAACTTTTTGTCATATATGTTTTTGCACCAGCTTCAACAACTTGAATACCTTTACTAGGAGTGATCATCATTACTTTACTAGTTTTCCCTGTTTCAGGATTAAAATTAATTTCATATCCTCTTTGAGTTACAAATTGAGTTCTTGAAAATTTTCCTTCGGGATTAAAGAAATCAATACCACTATTAGATTTTGATTCAAACTTAACAACCTTTCCAGATTTATCTAATGCAGATACTTTTATTCCCTGCATGTCAACATTATCTCCAATAAGAAGTATTTCTCCTTGTTTATTAACTGCCTTTATATTATATTGATAACTTTCTTTTCCTGTTAATGCATTTTTAATCTTGACATTTTCAACCCAATAATTCTTTATAAGACCTTCATTAACTTTCTCTTTCATATTCACAGCAAGATCTGGATTGTTTTTAATCCATTCGACATTCTTTAAAAAAGTATTAAAATTTCCTTCTTTTTTTAAAGCACCAGATGTTTCAATTGTTCTCCAAACCTTAAAATTATCTTGAACATAATTACTGAATGTTTTGCTCAACACTTGTTCTGGATTTTTATTTGGAGCAATATCTGTTAATTTTAATCCTTCGCTTTTAATATAAACATTTCTTCCGAATAAATTTTTAAATGAACTTGTTCTTTCTAAAGGAACTTTATATTGTTCTGTTTTCATATTAACATAATTTCCGCCCTTTACTGTTTCAAATTTAATATATCCTTGAGTATCCTTTGATAAAATCATATCTCCAGGAGTTGAAAACTGAGAACCTTTAATAACACTATAACTCAAAATATCTTTAGCCGGAGTAAATCTTAAAAACTTTTCAGCTTGAAGTTTAGTCATTCCTCTATTCATTAAATCTAAAATTGCATTTTGTCTTTGTGCTAATGCTTCTGATTTAGTAAATGTAATTGTTCTTCCGCTCATTCCAGGAAGACCTGCTGGAACAGTTAAGCCATAAGGACGTCCAACATAATTTGGAGTTGGAACCCAATCTATTCCAGCCCATTTAGTAAATCTTCCTAACTGTTGTCTGAATGGAGTATATGATTGAACTATTCTTCCTGCTGATACGGCCTCGCTATATTGAGTAGATGTGAGAGGAATCAATACTCCTTTTTCTTCTCCTCCAGAACTAAGTGAAATCACTTTTCCTTTTTGAACTCCTTTAATATCTAAAGCTTTACTAGGAGGATTAACTTTTAAAGTCATAGTTCCTTTTTTGTTCATTAAATAAAAATCTTCTTTTATTTGTTTTGAAGGTTGTCTTATTCTTTGTTCAAAATATTGTGGAGTCGCTTCATATTGAATTGCTTTACCAATTTTAGTTCCAAGATATCCTCCGACCATTGCGGGAAATATTTCTGTTCCTAATATTTCTCCAGCTCTTCTTGATCCATAAAACATAGTTGGTTCAGATGTAATTCTTTTGTAAACATTAGCTCCATAAAATGGAAGTGCAGCTAAACCAACTGTAGCGCCAACTTTTTGAACAACGATTCCGGCCGCAGTTCCTCCCGGGCCAAAAACCGATAAAGTATAAGGAGCTGTTGCTATTGCTGCAGCCACTCCTCCAGTTGTTAAAGTTTTAACAGGTTCTGTTCTTACTCCTTCATAAACTCCAAACATAATATTTTCTCCGCCAGTCCCGGCTCTTGCTAAACCGGCCATTATATCAGCTCCAGGTTTCCCGGCAATTGTTCTTGTATATTCTAATAATTGTTCTTCAGTTTTTTTAACTGATGGAGCAACAGGAAGTTGATATCTTTTCCATCCGCCAGGAACAAATGTTAAATTTGTTTTTTCAGAAGTATAACCATATTTTGAAGGAGTACTCTTCCACATTGGAGGAGTCCAATAAGGTATTCCTTTTGCCCATTCTTCTTCAAAATTAGATATGATAGGATTTTTTTCTTTATATAATTGATCATAAACTTGTTTTGCTTCTTTAGATGTTATATCAGAAACATCTTTAATTTTTTGTTCACCGTAAGCTTTTAATTCTGTATTTGCTTTAGCTACGAGTGCATCTACTTTTGCTTGAGCTTCTTTAGTCATTCTATCCGCTTCGGCTTGAGTCTTTGGTTGTTCTAATCTTAATCCTGTTGTAATTACATCTGTCTCTGTATTTAATTTAGAAACTATTTCATCTTGTTTCTTTTTAATATCTGTATCTAACTTCAATTGATTTGAAATAGAAAGTCCTAAAACTTTTCTAGCAACTTCGTCTTGAAATGATAATGGTTGTCTTTGTCTTTCAGATACTGCGCCAAAACTCATATCAACAATTGGCAATCCTCCGCCTGTATCTTTTCCTCCTCCAAAAAATCTACTTCCAACCGTAGGAGCATATGCTAATCTAAGAGCTTCCTTTTCTTTTAATTCAGCGGCAGTAAATATAGTTCCAGGAACGATTGCACCGGTACTTGAACTAGGAGATGGAATAGTTGTATCAACTTTTGGAATAGTCCCTCCTAATAATAAATTACTATAATCTGGGGCAACTCCTCCAAGACTTATTGTTCCTCGTAAATTTAATAAATTTGTCGATACAGGAGGCGCGGGAGAAGTAGGACCAAACTCTCTTGAGTTTATTCTACTAGGATCTAAAGTAAGTGTATAAACTTTATTATCAATTTTTGGAACGTTTATATTCCCTGGTTTTTCTGCAGACCATGTTTGAGTTTTGGCATCCCATGTTTTAATTGTTGGTATAGTAGAAGATTGTGAGGGTTGTTTCGCTTGTGTTGGTGTCGACCAATTTAATGTCGGAACAGATCTTCCCATTGCTACTTCACTTGAACGAGTTGCTTGAGTCCAATTTTTTGCCATTTCTGCAGCTTTTTCTGGAGGATTACCAATCTTTACATAAGTCTCGTATGCTTTATTATATATGTCTGCAAAATTAACTTTACTTTCAGGAAGAGAAGGAGGAGCTCTTTGAGATCTATTCCAATAATCAGATGATTTATATGCAGCTAATTGAGCAGCATATCCTGTATTTACTTTTCTTATTACTTCTTCTTTACTTCCTGATATTCCTTCGATGTATCCAGATTTTTCAGCAAGCAATGCATTTAATTCTCTATTTTGATCATTGTAACTTCGATCCCAGCTTCTTGATTCTTGTCCAGAAGTTTTCTGAGAATTCTCACGAGAAACTTCCATTGATCTTTGAGTTTGAGCAATTTGAGAATCAATTCCAGTAATTACTTTTTGTATATTGGCAACAGCTTCATTATACGCAGCTTCTTTTGCTTCTGGTGTTGCAAACTCAGGAGTTTGAGCCGCAACTTCTTTTTCAAAAGTTTGAGAAGCAGCGGCGGCTTCTTTAATATAAGTTTGTCTTCCTACTTCTATTTGTTGTCTTTGTAATCCAGCGGCTCTACCGCCACTTCTCATTTGCTCGCCAGAATATTGAGGACTTCTAATACTTTGCGCCTCGGCTAATCTTGCTCTTTGTAATTGAACTGAGGCACCATATTGTTGTAGATCTTGAGTTGAAACCATTACCAGGAAACCCTTACCTCCTTAGGTAGTCTCTTCCCAAATTTTTTGATATCTTTGGAAGGTAAGACTATGCTCTTCTGCTTAGTAGTTTTATTTTCATAAACTTTTAATTTTAGAAATTTAGGGAATTTCATTTCATCCTCGTTTTATTATTACATAAATCAAGTTTTATATTTATTTAAACTTAACCTAAACTACCAGTAGTTACAATCCAAGCCAATCTCTATTCTTAACTCTTCCAAGATAAATTTTTATAGCATCATCGATCCTAAAACCTTCTAAATGTAAATCAATTAAAATCTGTGCAATCTTTTTAGGATCGTGATCTATAATGTTTGTATAATGACTTTTAGAATGACTTTTGGAATTCTTATTATGAAATAAATTTATCTCGTATTTATCTTTATGTTTTTTGAATTCCAACTGTGTCATTATTTTTGTCCAAACATAAACCAAAGAACAGCGCCGGCAATTAACAATCCTATGACAACAATAACTATCATATTAACATTCTTCTTGACTTGCGATGTCTGAGCTTTTAAAGCAGCTTTAATTAAAAATTCATCACTCTCAGTTGAATCTCCTCTTGCTCTTATTTCATCAAGATCTTGATTTGAAACAGCCGCATCTCGATATACCATCACTCCACTTTTATTTCTTACAGGTCTTCTATCAATCTCTTTAATAAGATATGTTTGAGGAGTTCCTTTCATTCCCTTTACTCTCCATACAGCTCTCGGATCAAATTCATATGGTTTATTTCTCCACACTATCATGTTGCCGTCAAATATAGGCATAAACTTTGGTGGCTCTATTTCATTCTTCTTGTTAAGAAAAATTACCAGCATCATATCATTGAACTTCTTTTTCTTGGCTGAATTAAATTTACTCTTCCATTTAAACGGCCATTTAAACTGTTTTGTTTTTTCTTCAGATATTTCTTCTCTATGAATTAGAGATGCTCTCTTTTCCAAATCTCTTACTCTATCTGCTAAACTTATAGTCCTTGTGTCGTCTCTTGTTTCTGTTTTGTTTGGAATAAACGCCATTTTTTCTGTTGCGCTTCAGGAGATGATCCTCTCTTTTGTCTTTCTCTTATTTTTCTCTGGCTTATTGATAAGTCCATAAACCATCCGTTCTTAGACATTGATGTTGCTGAAATTATTTTAGCATTCAATGCCCAAAAATTTCCAAATATATGATGATGAAATACATGACCTAGATTAGATACAAATAAAGAATCCCTCATTGTAGTTTTACTTTGGCCTATTTCAGTAGAAGTAAGATTTCCTACTTTAGCTAACTTAAAAGGTCTGTCGAGTTCAACTACTCTCCAAAACCAATTATAATGTGTTTGCTCTTGCTTTGCTTGTGGATAAACAGATTGTGCTTCGTATGCATCGACTTGACCGTCGCTAACATCTTGACTTTGTTCAAAATCATCTAATTGCTCGTCTTCATAGTCTTCATAGTTTTCATAATCTGTTTCTGCCATTTGTCATTTTTAACCTCATCTCCGTTTGCCCTCCTTTCAATTAATTACTCTTCTTCCCCGTCTCTGCCGCTAACTTCTCCAATTATTTCTATTCCGGCAGAAATACAAAATATCAATCCCATTCCCAATACTGTATATGATACAGCTCTTGTCCATGTATCATTCAAATTTCCTAAACCATAAATCATTACGTAAACTCCAGTTACTAAAAATAAGCAACCAGCAATAAATCCTACATATCCATTTTTAAATATTAAAGCCATTCCGAGAAGAGCGATTGAAAATAAAATTAGTATTATAAATATTCCCAATGAATTTAATCTATCTCCTCCTGTTGGAGTAATATCAAATTTATAAGACCAAGGAGTATTTATTCCATTTTGATCGCAAGCTCCATAAACTAAATATGCTCCAATAGCACTTGTCAATGAATAAGAATAATTATAATCAAATCCATTTTTTGTCATAGACGTTGGAGTGTTTAATGCGAAAGAAGAATTTGGATATGTTACTCTTGTGACATTAGACCAGGTAGAATTTTTACAATTCTGAATTAAACTAATTGTTTCATATTGCTTGAAAGTTCCAAGAGTTGTTATTGATGTCAATGGCGACATTGATAATGAAAGAGCTCCTTCAGAAATTGAAAGAACCGTTGCATTTTCTGTAATTCCTAATGAGGTGTTTATTCCTTCCTGTGCATTTGTTTGTCTCTTTGTATATTCTGGAGAATAAACTGTTACTGTGAAATACTTTTGAGAAGCATTTGAAATATTAACATTCTCTATTCCAATTCCACGAACATAATAAGTTTGTGAATTATCATCATTATAATAATACATATCTTTTAATTCTGTATTTGCCCAAACATTTCCGCTTGAATCTTTAACAGTATAGTTTAATATGTTTAATGTGTCTGGCATATCGTCTGTAAATATTGCATAAGCATCCCAGCCGTTATCTGGAATATTATTAAAAGGGTCAATATAATTTTCATATAAACTTGAAAGGTTTACTTTCTGTTCCCAGGAACCATAAGGTGTTGTTTGTTTTTTCTCCCACCTGTTCTCATATAAAATCATAGGATAATTTTTGTCATTAACAATTGTTATTCCTTGAGTTAATAAAGAAGGAATTATATAAAAATAATCTGTAGACATAGATAAAGAACAACCAGGACAATCAAATGGACCATTGAAATCGCCCTGAGTTATTTCATATTGTAATTGATAATCGCTGCTTGTTTGAATTTCAGTTGAAGGTATTGGTGCATCAAAACACATTGTTGAATTTCCAAGTGGAGTGTATTGCTTGATAGGAGAACTAAGAAGATTTTGATAATATCCTAATGTTGGATTAAATAATGCAAGATATTGAAGATAAGTATAAACTGTTGTTGCTACTGAAAGATTTGTTGGTGGAACTATGTTTGTTACATTGACACACCAGTGAGCATTATATCCTGCTCTGATAAATAATTTGTCTGTGGCATTATAAGCAGGTTCAGTTGAAATATTTAATAAAGTTGGGTGTGTTGTTATTATACCATTGAATCTGTCTTTAACAAAAGTAGATGTTGCTAATGTTTGTGCTTCAACTCCAACAACTGTAAATGGAACTGTATCTTTTGTATATGATGCAACTTTCAATCCTTGATAATAAACACTCCAAGCTCTTCTTATATAATAAGTTCCGCTTGTAATTGTTTCTGGCATCAGATAACTATTTATTACTGGAGGTGCACCAGTTGTTATTACATCGTCATTATTTAATTCTGAATCTACAATTTTATTTGTTGTATTGCTTATTAAATATCTATCAATAACTAATTTTAATGATTGTCCATAATTGTTTGTTATATTTCTTCTCCAATAAACATAATCATATCCTGAATTATAAGTTACATTTTTTAAAACAGTTCCATTGGAAGTTATTATTGTTGTCCCGTTTAAATAAGTTATTGGATAAGGGTCTTCATTATAAGTTATCCATGTGTTTGTTGTAAAAGAATAATCTATAGAACCAACAGCATTTATTACCGCGATTCCATTAGAATTTATACAAGCAGGAACGCTTATTCCTGAAGAAGAATTTCCAGCACAATAACATTTGATTCTTAAAATATAATCTGTTCCTTCAGCAAAATTATTATAATCCATAATGAATCCTCCACCAATTGTTCCATCAACTGCTGTTGATGAAATATGTGCAAGGCTTCCTGTCTGGTCATTTGTAAGAACTCCTATTTCACATTGAGAACCTGATATTTTATTTCCAGCAGAATCTGTTATTGAAGCAACTCTAAAACCTGTTTCTAATCCTAACCATTTTCCAGAAATACTAACGGTGCTAAGAAGAAGTGTATTTACAGTAACACCAGCGATTGTTGCATTATCAACGGCAGTTGTTAATCCTGTTCCATTAAAAGTTGCATTGATAAAATTTGAAGAATATGTTGTTGGAATTAAATATGTTTTAACAAAAGAAGTTCCTTGAACTCCAGGAGTTGTTCCATTATCTGTTTGCATAATTGAATTAGTTGAATTTCTCCACGTTAATTGATAAGGAGTATTTTTTTCTGAAGCACTCGTGCAAACCATACTCGCTGTTATCGTTTCTCCTTTATAATAAGTTACAGGAGTTAATGGAACTGCGTGTCTTGTGAAGACGACAGAACATGTTGCAGAGATCATACCGATCTCTAAAATAAAAATTAAAAAAATAAAAAAGAAAAAGAAAGGGAGTTTCATCTAAGTTCTCCTCCCGTTATTTTAAAAAAATTAAAATCAAAAATCATTAATCTCTCCTTAGACGATTCCTGCTTGTCTTAAGCTTGAATAAGTAACAGCAACGCCGATACCCATTATACCTAATGCAAAGAATCCAGGAACTAATTTAAGAACAGTAGCACCCCAGCTAGATGCGTTATACAAATTTCCATTTGTAGCAGCAGCTGTATTGACTTGCTCTGAAACAGGTCCGATCAATGATGTTCCGATAAGTATCGCAACGAATCCGCCTATTAAATTTGCTATCATGTGAGTAATTCTTAATTAAACAATTCCTGCTTGTCTTAGGCTCGAATATGTAACTGCGACTCCGATACCCATTATTGCAAGTGCAAAAAATCCGGGCGCTAACTTAAGAACTGTTGCTCCCCAACTTGATGACGTGTACAATTGACATTGAGCATCTGCTGTTGCAGAATAACCAACATCAGTTGGACCATGACATGCACCACCTGTAGTGTTTGTTGAAGCAGCTGTATCCATTACTTGTTCCGAAATCGGACCAATCAATGATGTTCCTATTAGAATCGCAACGAACCCGCCTATTAAATTTGCTATCATTGTTTAAAAAAATTTCATCCTCCTTAGAAAGAGATAACAAATACATTTATTTAAACTTATCCCAAATCTCAAACAAAGAAATCAATATCATTGGAAACGAATTGATATTTCATTTTTCTTTGTTGAGATGTATTACAACCGATTTCCTAATTCAAAGGTATGACCATATATCTAGTATCATCCTTTGTTGTTCCAGATCTTTTGACCTTGAACTTTTTTAAATTAGGATTATCTTCTAAAATAATCTTCAGCTGCTGAATTACAGAAACCGGAACTCTATATGATTCTCCGTTGATAATTATTATTTTCTGTTTTACAGTTTTAAGCTGTTTTGTTATTTTATCTTCAAACTCAAACTCATCGTCCTCAATATCAATGTCTGTTGAAATCTCTTGTAAGTCGGCGATGTTTTTAGGTGTAGCTGGAGGCGTGTACTCCTTTGCGAATTGATTAAGTTTTGCCATGTTCATGTGACCTCCCTTTTAGTAATGATTGTTAAGCAGTGAATGCAATAAAAATAATGTATTGTTTTTAAATCTTCATTGACAGATGATTTTAAATATCTCCATACATGTAAGTCTCCAGATTCATTGCACGGGCACAATGTGCTATTTCCTAAATAATCATTTTCTGTTTCCATTTTGATCGATAGTAAATTTTTGTGATGATATTTTAGTTATCCTTTCTTGTATCTGATGTTTTATATTTTCAAGCATACCAAGCAATTCCAGTTGATCGGATATAGAACGATCATCATAACCAATAGTTCTTATTGCCGTCACTGTTTGACTATCTTGATTATTAAAAGCAACCTCTATTTGTAATTTTTTTAACATCCTCTTTAACCTCTTTAATTCCTTGTATATTTTTTAGCAGACATCTTTTCCCTTGGCTTATCCCAATCATAAACTTTACATCTTGGGCATTGATTAGGAAGTTTAATTCCTCGAGGGAACCAACTATGACCGCAATTAGTGCATTTGTAATTATGTATTGTAAGCTCTGACATCTTTTTAATATTCAATATCATAATCAATATTTAAATATATCTGTCGTGTGTTAATTATGTTTATATAATTCATTGACGTTGTCATTTTATAATGCGAACATGCATACAATGTAAAAAAAGAAAAGCAGAGTATGGAAATTATTTCTGCACGACTTGTGTAAAGACCGTCGGATTAATAACACGGATGATGACTTACAAACATTATACTAAATCAGATGAATACAAAAAATTTATAAATACATGTGTTTTGTAAAATGTGTGCCACAATTTGGTCTAAAACCCAACCCTGTGCACACAACTTTTTTTAATAGTCATATTTAAATATATTAATGTTTAAATAGTTGTGAATTTTTTCTAGGGTTCACCAAGGAGGCAAAACAAACAAATAATCTTTTTTCATATTTTTTTTTTTCTTAAGTATTAAAAAGTTGTGATGTAAAAGAGGATGACAAAACAAAATAAAGATGAGGAAGAAATCTCTGAAATTAATATCGTTGATATTCTAGGCAAAGAGAATATGACGGAGACGACTCAGGGCTACAAGATGACGTGCCCCGACTGCGGCCTTCAAGGCGGACGAACGGAAGGCTTCATTATTTTTCCAGATAAAAACCAAGCCTTCTGTCATTCTTCTGGAAAATGGTTTAAGATGCTTGAGGCATATGCACTCAAGAAAAAAATTATACGATGTCTCGATGGACGAGAATCAGGCGATACTTCTTCTAAAATTTTACGAGGTGAGTTATATACTCTAACTCTTGATGAATTCAGAAATGAATTTGGAACTGAAACATATAATCAGCTGCAGGAAGAATTAAATATAAGACAACGAATTGAACTTCCTGGAAATAATAGATATGCATCTGATTTTGCAAATGAACTTGGAGATATATACAAATCAAGAAATGTTTTATTTTTCCGAGGAGAATCAAGAGAAATAGTTGAGATTGGAAGATTTAAAAATATTGATGAAGAAGGAAAAGAATATTCTGAAATAGGTTTTATTGAAGTGGATCCAAATAGATTTGTAACTCTTGCTGAAATGTTTATTAAACCATGGTCAACTGTTTTTACTAAAAATGGCCAGATGAATGTTGATAAATCAATGACGACAAGTATGGCAAGCATATCTCTCAAAAGTCCTAATATGCAAAACAAGCTTCCGATTATAAAAAGAATATTCGATATTCAAATACCAATAATGAAAAAAGGAACATTAGCTTTTCCAAGAAAAGGATATGATAAAAGATTTGGAAGCTGGCTTCCTTTTAATGCTCCACAAATAAAAGAAGATATGTTTACTCTTGAGGAAGCAAAAGCATTAATAAATAAAATATTTGAAGAGTTTTGTTTTGCAACGGAGAAAGATAGAACACATGCAATAGCCGCTTTCATAACTCCTTTTCTAAGAGGAATGTTTCCAAGATTTTCTACAAGAACTCCAGTGTTTATTTATATGGCGAATCGAGAACGAGCAGGAAAAGATTATTGTGCTGGATGCACAGGAATGTTATATGAAGGAGTAAACACAGAAGAGCCCGCAATATCAAATGATGAAAAAGGAAGTGGTAATGCAAATGAAGAAATAAGAAAAAAAATCATGGCTTGTTTTATACAAGGCAAAAAAAGATTTCATTCATCAAACAATAAAGGATTATTAAACAATTCTATTTTTGAAGGAATAATAACAGCGCCAACATGGAGCGACAGAATACTTGGCAAAAGCAAGAATGTTAAGTTTGATAATGAAATGGATTATTCATTAAGCGGAAATATTGGAATCAGATTGACTCCTGATTTAGCAAACAGAGCAAGAATAATAAATCTTCATTTAGTAGATGAAGATGCAAATGCCCGTGAATTTAAAAATCCTAATTTGCATGAATGGATTCTGGATAACAGAGGATCCATAATATCCGCTCTATATGTTCTAGTTAAAAACTGGGTTGACAAAGGAATGCCAAAAGGTTCTATTCCTTTTACTTCATTTCCACACTGGGCCAAAATTTGTGGTGGTGTAATGGAAGCGGCCGGTTATAACAATCCATGTGAATCAGATAAAACCGCAATCATTTCTTTGGATAGTGAAACTGAAGAAATGAAATTGCTATTTGAAACCTGTTTTGATAAATGTCCAAATAAGTGGTTGAGTAAAGATGAGATTAAAAGAATTGTTGAAGAGAATGACATAATGCCCTATTTAGATTTTAATGTTCATAGTGATAAAATTAAATTTGGAATAAAAATAGATAAGTTTGTTCAAAGAATTCTTTCCGGAATTTATATGAATGTTGATTCATTAACAATGAGAAACGATAGAAGAAAATATAAATTTAGTCAAGAATTTGGAGGTGTTGGAGGTTTGGGAAGTGTTTGTACCCCGGTTTTTACATCCTTATATAGTATAATAGAAACTAAGGTGAGAACACCGCCAACACCACCAACACCGCCAACATATAATCTTAATTCTGAAACTTTAAATGATATCTCTGGCGATAACTTTCAATCCCAGGATACTACCAACCCTACCAAGGTTACCAGTATAGATGATCTGACTCAAAGATATAAAGATTCATTAAAAACCGTAGTGCCTAAAGAAGATGTAGTGGTTAAATCGGATAGGGAACTTCAATTCTATGAATCGCCGGAGTGTGCGGATATTGTCATCCGATGTTCAAAAGACCAAGTCCTGGAATGGATAAAGAACAATCCCAAAATTAGTTTTGAAGAGATGGATAAAGTTTTGGGCTTGGGATGTTTGAAGCATGTTGGAGATTTAATAAATGAAGGTTTGGTTCAAGCTGCTGAAACTGGATGGATATGTTCTACAGGAAATGAAGGAGTTCAAAATGTTTGAAGGAAGAAATATTTTAGTTTATGATATTGAAACTGATAGCTTGAAAACAGATGAAGCTAAAGTAAAATGGTTTGGTGCTTATAGCTATCTCACTAAACAATATTATTTGATTGAGTATAAAGGAAATGAAAAAGAGATTAGGAAGTTAATTCATGATCACAAATATTTGATTGGATTTAATAATAAAGAATTTGATAATCCAATCATTCAAAACAATTTGAATAGTGATGAAGTGTTTAATTATAAAGTAGTAATAGATTTGCTAGAAATATCTGCGCCAAGAGTTGGAAAGGAATATGGAGCTAGCAGGAAAAATCGTTTGGCGCAAATGGGAATCAAGCTGAAGAACTTTACTTTGAAAAACATTATTGAGATATTAAAACTAGATAAAGAGATTGGAACAAAAGGAGATATTGATTATCATATATTTCAGAAGGATGAATGGACTCCGGAAGAAATAGCTGAGATAAAGAAATATCTGCAGCAGGATATTGATTTGACAAAATTATTATTTGAATGGTATGAAGATCAATTTTCTCCACTGAAGAAATTTCTTCCGGAGAAAGATCAGGAAAATTTCTTATATATCAAATCAAGTTTATCTGGATTAGCTTATAACATCATTTGTCATAAAGCAGGATTGCCAGTTGAATACGGAGAGAAAACAAAATCACAATCTTATTCCGGAGGACATCATATAGAACATCGAGGGCCGGATATAATAAGAGGAAACATTATCGAGGTGGATTTTACTTCAGCATATCCGCATGCAATCATGATGGGCAATCTTCATTCGCTTGTTCAGGATAATGAAGAGGGATGGAATGGCGAAGGATATTATAAGTTGCAAGGGAAGTATAATAATAAAGAACAAGGAAAAATTGAATTAGCATTGAAGGATATTTTTCTGGAAAGATTAAAAGCAAAGAAAGCTAAAGACGAAGCTAAGAATAAATCTTATAAAATAATCATCAACGCTCATTATGGAACTTCAGGCAATCCTGTTTTCAAATCAATATACAATAGAAAGACAGCGTCGGATTGTACGTCGATGGTTAGAACATGGTTAAAGAAATTAGCAAAGATTTTAGAGGAAGGCGGCTTTCATTGTCTTTATGGTTTTACTGATAGCATATATATTTTGATTCCTTCTCATTTGAATAAGAATCATTTAATGTATTATGTTAATAAATTTATTGAAGATGTTAAACATAATGTTCCTTTTCCGATGGATACTTTTAATATGGAGATCGAAGAAGAATTGAAGATGATTTGGTTCGTTGCTAAGAATTGTTATTTGTTTGTTACAAATAAGAATGAAGTAAAATACAAATCAACGTTGCTGAATACTAATACTCCAAAAGCCGTTATGAAACTATTTGATGAATATATGAAACCTATTATAATTCAGCAGCTGGATATTCCATTTATAAAAAAAGAACTTGAGAATCAATTAAAAATAATAATAGAAAAAGATTTAACATTGGCTGCTGAAGAATTTAAAGTAAATGAGTTAAGCGAATATAAAGTCAAAACATCTTTACAATATCAGATATCAAAAGCATATGGTCCGGGAAGACATTTTCTTATTCCGAATAGAGCCGGCTATGGAATAGGATCTGGAAAACATACAAAGAAAGGAAGAGCTTTGAGACATTGCACAATAGAAGAATTTAATAAAAACAAATTAACAATAAATGATATAGAATTAAAACAACTGTTGTCTCATCTAAAACCTTTTTATGAGAGGAATGAAATTAAAGAAAATGAAAAAGAAAAACAATTACAATTGGAAGTTATGTGAAGGCGGATGTAAAAAGTTATTCCGCGAAGACGATCTTGATTTGATCGACGGTAAATGGTATTGTTCTATATGCGAACAAAAAAATTATGATGACGATTAATATTCATATTCAGAACTCAGCAAGTAATTTAAATTACTACGATAGACCTCCTTGTGAAATTGGTCCTTCTGCGCTGAGTTCTGAACTTCATATTCAGAACTCAGCGAGTATTGGGATGATTACCCAATGCACTGCACAGGTCGCCAAACCTGAAGACCTCCTATTGTGAATGTTGTTGTGTCTTTTGACTTTAGTTTATGCAGCGCTGAGTTCTGAACTTTAATGCGGCTATGGGACAATGGTTACTCCAATCGCCTTGAGAGCGATACCCTCTGGGTTTCCAGGTTCGATTCCTGGTAGCCGCGTTTGAAAACAAAATGAAAAAAAAGAAAATAACAAAAAAAGAAATTAGACGTAAAGAAAAGAAAGCGGCTAAACGTGCGATGCGGGAACTATGGGATAAACTTAGAGAAGAAGTTAAGAAGATCCAGAGTAATAAATGTTATATATGCAATGAAGAAGTTTTGGGCGCAAGAGCGCATTGTCATCATATCATATCCAGAGAAATCAAATCATTGCAATATGATATTCAAAATTTAGTATTGCTTTGTCCTGGAGATCACAAGTTAAAAGCATTGAGTGTTCATAAAACATCAATACTGTTTAGTGAGTTATTAAGAACAAGAGAACCAGAAAGATATAATTATCTTTTGGAAAAGATAAAAGAGAACAATTTAAATAATACAAAAACTATTGAAATCAATGAGGTAAAAAAAGATGGGATGGAATAAAGGAGGTTGGGGAGCACAAGCTGAAGATCCTGGAGTTAGCAAATATAACTCAGGCATGTTAACCAACCAGCGTTTACATAATCTTTGGTTATTCTGTCAGAAGCATTGGAGATCTGGAGAGCTTTCTAATCTTAATGATTGTTTGGATCTTGTTTGGGTTGAACTTTTTGCTGATTCAACAAAAGAACAAAGAGAGACTATTGCTAATTTTGATAAATCTATTTTGGAATTAACAAAAAAATCAAAAGAATTAATCAAAAGAAAGTCAGCAATTGATGTTGCAAATAATAAAGCCATGATGGCATTGACGATAAAAGATAAGTTCTTATTTTTAAAAACAGTTGAAAAGAAGCAGGGTAGAGGGCTTGCTTATAAAGATGAGTTTGAGGATGACTTCGATTAAATATACTTGTAGTAAATGTAAAAAAGAGTTTAATCATATTGTCTGGTATAAAGGAAAAATGTTATGCAGAAATTGTTATAGATTTTCAACAACAATGATTCCTGCAAATATAGGATTGACTGAAAAAGAAATTAAAAATATTATACATGAATCCAAGATCATATGAATGAGTAATCATAATCATTGTCATCTTCTCTAAGATGATGGAAAGATTCCGAGGTTTTCAAAACACACCTCTTTGCCCTCGGGATCTTTTCCTAAAGGAGAAAAAAATGTCTATAGTTGAATCAGAAGGAACAACATATCAAATCGATCATAGGTTGAAAACGAAATGGGATATAATAAGAGAAGGAGGTCTTGTTCGTACAGACGATGATCGTGTTTTTATTGTCGACGGAAGAGAGAGATCTGGAAAATCTCTTTGGACTTTTCAGCAAGCAGCATACATTGATCCAAATTTTGTAAAAAGATTTTTAAAAGGAGAACCGGCAATTTGCTTTGAAGCAGAAGAAGTTCTCGATGGTATAAAAAAATTATCTTCTACAAAAGAATCTACAATGGTTCTAGTTTTTGATGAAGCTTTTAGAGGATTATCAAATCGAGCAAGTTTGTCAAGAGTAAATCGTTTAATTGTTCAGGCATTAATGGAAATGGGTCAGAAGAATTTAGTTTTGTTTATAGTTCTTCCAAGTTTTTTTATGCTTGATCGTTATCCGGCAGTTTTAAGATCAAATGCTTTGTTTCATATTAAGAGACCGAGAACAAAACCTGGAAAAAATGCTCGCGGAAGAATTTGGAAGTGTTATAATTATAATAAAAAAGCAAATTTATACAATTTAGGTATTCAAAAAGGTTGGTCTTATCCAGTAGTAACATATTTGAAGGGAAATTTTTATGGAAAGTATCCTGGAGGCGATAAATTCGAAAAGAAATATAGACAAATTAAACTAGATGCACTTCATAAGATAGAATCTGGCTTAGAAAACGCAACCACAAAAGGAATTCCTCGAGGAATGAGTGAGCGAGAGATGAAGACGAGAGAACAAAGAGACAAATTATTGCAATATTTACTAAAAACCGGAAAAACTCCTTACGATGTTAAAAAACTGGTTGAAGGATCCGATGTAGATATGACTTTTGATAACATAAGAAAGGTTATGAGGAAGTTACAGCACGAAAATGCCGCAAAAACGGCTAATGTTAACGGAAAAGGCCCTTTGGGCGCCCTAAAACAACAATAGAAAAAGGTAATAACCCTTTTTCAATGGGACATGTCCCGAAAAAATAGCTATTATTGATAAAAAAATGCCACATCCAGACAAAACAACACTAGGAATTAGCGAAAGAACGAGAGAAAAGCTTAGAAAGATCCAAGATGTTGATGATTCCTGGAACAATTTGATAGAAGAACTGATAGATTTCTGGATAAAGGGTCATAAAGAGATCAAAAAATTGAATGAAAGAGTGTTACTACTCGAAAGTAACGATAAAATAATTAAAAAATTGGCACTTGATCCCGAAACACGCGATAAACTAATTAAAATATTAGACTCTGAGGCTAATACAAATAAATAAATAATTAGACATCTTCAGATTACTAAGGCTTAATTAATATCTTGGTAGTCTTAATTATTTTGAATTATTTGCTATACCATATTGGTATGTAAAATAATTCAAAATAATTATCTGCCCTTTATACTTCGCTTTTCGCTTAGTCGCCAAAAGTGAGAGTAGTTATAAAGGCTATTCCAGGGCTTCTTCCATAACATAAAATATCTATTATATGCTATAATTGAAAGATATCTTCATTAAAAGAGTGAGAAATAGCATTTAAAGAGT
>Ga0247841_10001478_pt1 | contig 52710 bp, 14 predicted proteins | sample LaCruzMarch2015__2_FD_192410 | JGI IMG/M metagenome (GOLD analysis project Ga0247841, IMG submission 192410) | Freshwater microbial communities from meromictic Lake La Cruz, Castile-La Mancha, Spain - LaCruzMarch2015_18m | ecosystem: Environmental > Aquatic > Freshwater > Lake | place: Spain... | reverse complement strand
CGGCTTAACAAGAGCTAAAAATTCCCTATCCTTATCTGACGTAAACTCTTTTTCAAAATATTCCGTTTTATTGGAAAGAACCGCAAAATATCTTTTTACTTCACTATCTATATAGTCAAGCCGTCCTTTCGCGGACAACTCCGCCAGATAAACCATGCCTTCGCCGGCCTCCCCTTCAAGCGCGACAAGTTCAGCCCATCTTAATACATCCACAAGCCTCCACCCACTCATAAGAGCGAAGAACTTTTCATCGCCAAGTTTTGCCTTGAGGGCGGCCAATTTCTCGAGTTCCTTTATAAGTTCGACGCCCCTGGCCTTCGTCACATCCGGGGCGAATATAGGTGAGCTCGCGAACTCCAGGAAATAAGGATAGTTACCGGCAAATATGCTGTCAAATTTAGCACAGAGCTCAGATCCGTTTTCACCGTATACGCGCTTTAAACCTTCCAGGTTAAATCCCGCTATGGATTGGATCTCACGTGCCACAAATCCGACGGTCTTGATGTCGTTCTTTTTGGCTTCTTCAAATAGAAGAGGCATCAATTCATCGTTATCTATTCTAAAAGCTGCATATATAGCATTGTTTAATTCCACCGCCTGAAGCCATTCCGGATATTTCTCAAATGCTTCTATCGGTTCCGTAGCCAGCTGCAACAGAAGATCAAATCCTTCTTTCCCGGCAATTCCCAGGAATTTTATAGCGACGAGCATTTCGCTGGAATGCGGCTCTACCGCCTTACTATTTGTCGCTACCGGCTTCAATATGTCAAACAAGGCTTTCTTCTTCTCAGGAGTATCGCAAGTCACCGTCAATCTTTCGAGTATATTTTCTTCCTTATTACTGATACTTGTAAAGGTCTTCGGACTTCCGCTGACGCGCAGATAAAAATCATTGAGTTCTTTCAGCTGGGATTCAAAATCCCCGGCCCCTGCCGAAGATACCGGCTCTTCCAAAGGCGCATATAATATCCTGGCTCCGAAGAGGATGCCGCCGAAAAATCCTGCGGTTACAATACCTTTCCCTGTTCCATGGAGATTCCCGATAATATCGTTCAGTATGAACGCGAATTGACCGAATCCTCCGCTCTGCGCCAGCCAGGTGGATGAAAGCGCGATCAATGCGCCGGCTACAGCGAACGCTATAATGATACCAAGCTGACCGAACTTAGGCGGTCTCGCCGCAGGTTGAGCCGGGTGTTCGGTCATCGTAACAGCCATCTCACGTCTCATGCGCTCGAGCGTCCAGAGACTCCTAACTTCGTCGGGTGGATTGGACAGATCCGTACGGCTCGCCAAATCCTGCTCTATCCTGTTCCTGTATGGTAGTAATCTATCTCCGCCGTACAGCCTCCTTAAAACTTTTTCCACTATATCGCCCGCGGTTTCATTCACCGGCTTTTCACCGAGAACGTCCGTGCCGTGAGCGGCAAATGTCTCCACACCCTTATAGTCATCTTCCTTTATCTCGGACAAAAATACGTTTACCGAATTGATAAGGGGCGCCGGCATGCTCAGATCGGTCGGGAGATAGTTGACTCCGTCTTCATTTACCGCGCCGAGCTTCTTCATTTTGAACGCCAGGAATACCGAGAACCTGTGCCATGACGCTAGATCCCCGCATACGGAGAAGATTTTACGCCCCTCCTCGTATAACTTAGCGATCTTATCAGGCTTGCCTTTATTATTAGCCGCTATAGCCAAATAGAGGTTCCTGTTATATTTTATTATCTCCGCCATTATATCGGTTATAACTGCCAGCACCTCGGGGTTAAGTTCCGAGAAATATTTTGCGTATATCCCCATGCCGCGATCGAGCGGAGCGCCGGCATCATCGGGCGCCTGGCGCCTCTTACCATTCGCGCCGATATACATACCCATGACCCCTGCCGTCATATCATTTGACCCGAGCGAGTAGAACTTTATGCCCGGTATCGCGACAAGAAGCGCGATATTGCGCCACGCTTCGGGATTCTCCACCATAATACCTACGGTCATAGGCCTGTCGACCTTCCCCTGGATCCTCTCGAGCTCGGAGATAAAATCCTGCGCCTGACCGGGCGTAGATACCATAGGCGGGAATACTTCTATATTCGCGGCGCCTTCCGCGCGGGATGCGCATAGCGCTTCGAGCTCGATATCGAGTATATCTTTACCCAGAGCGCGCACGCCGGTCGAGTCGGAAAGTCCGTAAAAATCAAAGCTCTCTCCAACCTGATCGATAAGTTTCCGTTTCGCGAGTTCGGTGGCCATGATAGTGGGTTTGTCTTTGAGATTCTTTGTAAAATCTACGGTACGGACCTTGAACAGCTTGTCGCCGGCATAGCGCGCGACTTCTGTGAAATGCGCCCTGAGCGCATTTACAAGATCCAGCCGGGATGCTTCCCTCCGGCCGAGGACCAGCAGATCTTCCGACATATCGAGACGGGCGTCAATATACGCTTCGAGAGCGCTCTTAACGGCAGCGGGAGCCGATGCGCCGAAGAGATACTCCGTCCTGTATAGTCCTACGCCGGCCGCTTTGAACTGCTCAAACGCGGTCCTGGCCTCTTCCGAAGAATCGATATTCGCGTAAAATCCTGCAGTTCCTCTGGTCTGTCCTACTGGAACTTTTTCGTTTGAGAATTCCAGCCCCTTGCGGAAGATATCATAAGCATGCTCGCCTGTCACAGACCTGCTGAAGAACTCTATTGCGGCGCGATTGGGCGCAAATATGACCTGGCCTCGGCCGCGCGCGTCCGAGCTTACTATGACCGAATATCCCGCGGGGCTTGCCGGGCGCTCGGCCATGGCATCAAGTTCGCCCGATACCTCAGCCGTGATATCCCTGCCATCGGCAACCGACGGTATTATTACAGAAATACCCTTGTTCTTCATATACAGGATGCAGTGCTCGGTCGGAGACGCTTTATAAAGCGTCACGACCGCGTCTATCGGATTTTCCGCATTAATCGACTCAAACAGTTCGCTGGTGATTGGGGATTTTATAAAAAGGACCATATGGTCGCCTATTTCAAGAGGCCTGGCGGTCTTGACTTGAGATCGCAGGATGGCCTGGAAAGAACCATCCTTAGGATCTTTATCTGGATGGGTCAGATAATAAACGGCTTCCGGTAATATTGTATTCATATACGTAATGAGCACATCGAGCGTTGCCTTGGCATTGGTTATTTTTTTACCGGCGTCGGCTATCTCTTTTTTTGTAGCGTCCGCGGGAAGAGCGTCCTGGATGGCAATAAGCTTCTTGATCGCTTCCTCATACTCTATCCTTAATTCATCACTGTCCATCATATGCTGATAGTAGATCTCTTTTATACCCACGACAGATCCTTCATCGTCAGGTATGAACGCGTCGACGGCGGCCTTAAAACCTTTAGCCCTGTCATACTGAAGAAGCATTATCCCGGGAATGGTCGCGTCCGCGGCGTCCAAATTGGCTTCTTCGGCGCGCTCTACGAGTTTATCGCAGATGCTTTCTACGCGAGCCAGCGCATCTTCCTTATCAAAACTGGTCGTCGCGCCATCCCAGAGTACCTTATCGTCAAATATGAAGGCCGCTGCATCTCCTATAGTCGTATAGTTAGTTATAGTCGAAATACCTGCGTAGTTCGGCGAGCTTGCGCGCTTCAATTCCTCTATTATCTTTTCACCATCCGCCTTGCTATTTGTCTTATAGCGCGCGATCGTAACGGTTATACGCTCACCCGAAGGCGTCCTTACCATGGCTTCGAAGTTATATAGCGGCTCGACGCTCTGGTCATTCATCGCGTCCCTGATAGTGCCATTTATCCTTTCATAGGCCCCTCCCCTGTAACGCGTCGCCACGATGAGACGATTATTCGTAGCTACGGCATGGAACATTTCCGTGTCGACAGGAGCGCGAGTGCCGCCCGCCTGCGGTTCTCCCAGGGAGAGATTATCCAGGACTTCCTTTATATGGCCGTAGTGCCATAACATCACTTTAGGATGTTTAAATGCGAGGCTGAAAGGCCCTTTTATTATTTCGTTCTCATCGACCGGTTTCGGCAGCGGGAAAAGGTCGCCCTCGACCACCGCTCCGATGACCATCGCTGTGAAAACAGATTTGGTAAATAATCCGGTGCCCATGATCCCGAAAAACCACCTGATAATCTCTATCGGTGAATTTCCGGTTATAAGCCATGCCGCAAGGAGGCCGACGATGACAACAACTACTATTAAGGCGTTTATCACAATGAGCGATGGGAGAACCAGGTTCGGTTTTTCCTGAAGAGGCATAAAGTCATACATCTCCTCAGGCCGTACCCACTCCTCTTCCCCTGGCTCTTCAACGACGGGTTGTTCAGCGGCCTGTTTAGGCTGCTGCAAGGCAAGTGGCGGAGCTATAGGCTGGCCGGTACGCTGGAGCTCGATCTCTTTCGACGGCTGGGGCACCTGAGCGGCGGACGGAGTTTCCACGGCAACTGTCGGCGGAGCGCGCTGTGCGAATACGAGAAGCGAGAGGAACCTGTCGCGGTCTTCGAACGATTTCAGCACGACCTCCCCGTTAGCATTCATCATAACATCGGCGCCGTTATCAAATACTATAGCCCTCTCTATGCCCATCTTCTTCAATTCGGCCTGGGCTTCCTTGAATGTTATGCCTACACGGTTGGATTTACCTGCGACGACTATGGATACAAGATTGCCTTCTTTATCAATGCCGGCAATATTATGGGGATTAATACCTCTCATAAGGCCGATGGTTATTGTCCCGGCGGAGGCATCTATGTAGTACGTGCCATATGCAACTTCTGAAGCCGAAACCGGGGCGCCTCCGACATTATACCCCTTCTCTATATCCAGATTAACTTTTAGCTCGGCGATCTCGGCATCGGTTAAAGGGACACCCTCCTCTTTTTCGAGCTTAAGCTCCACCGGCTCGCCGTTTATCGCGCGCGCGATCTTTTCCTCGATCGGTACTCCGTCTTTATAGAATTGTTTTACTCCGAAAGAAGTATTTAATGAAGGTATGAACGGGAAGTCCGCGTAATGCCGGACATCGTAATCCTGCCAATAGTTGGCGGCAAGGTCATAATCTTCGCCTTTTCTTTCGAGGAGACCTATGCCTGAGTTTGTAGCGACGATACTGTTTGTGATATCATCTCCGTTACTCGATCTGATCACACGATAACCGTCGCCGCTAAGCCTGAAGCTGACTTCTTCTATCGTCCAGTTACCATCGGCCCACATTATTAAAGAGGGGTAATTTCTGCTATTCCCGCCATCGATACGGAATATTTCCTGCTCGGTGGCATACATATTTTTATTTACGAATGAAACGAGCCCCTGGTTTGCCAGTATATTGCCGTTACCCGTAAAGCCGACCACCTCAAGATCGGGGTGCTCTTTGGCAAACTGCTCGAGAAGCTGTTTTATTGTCCATACTTCCGCGCGGGCGTTCTCATTGTCCGGCTTGCCGTCGTAACGCTCCTGTATAGCGCCTAATGTGCCGTCCGGATTGCGAAGCTGATACTTGATATACATTTTAATCCGGTCTCTCATCATGCCCCAGATCTTAGCGATATTCCATTGAAATACCGGGCAGACGACGACCGATCCAGGCGCGAACTTCCTTACATATATCGCAGTTTCCGGTCCGCGCTCGCTTGTAAATTTAAGCTCTTCAACCGGAGGAGCCCTGGGCTGAATAACATTATGGAGTTCTTCGATAAGTTTATCATTATCGGCCGATACTATAACCGCGCCTTTATTTATAAGGTCCTTAAGGCTTTCGAATGTTGTCTCATCGACTTTACTTGCATATACGTGAAGTTTTATACCGCTCGCTCGTACTGCGCTTATCAATTTATCGGTGCAGTTTTCGACCGGCACCGTTATTATCTCCGCCCCGACGCTCTTTGCCTTGGCGATATCCGCTTCTATCGTTTCTTCTTTGACCGCGACGCCTTCGCCGTAATAAACAACCTTCAGATCGGGGAACGCCTCTTTTAGTTTCTTGAGCAGAGTGAAACTGAATGAACCGGCATATACTTTTGAGCGCAGTTCGGAATTTTCCAGTATAGGCTTTATTTCGGCTACAATAAGATCTTCCTGTCCCTCCCGTCCGAAATCCTTGAAGTCCATATGTAGTGCCTTATCGGACGCGCCAATTATAAGCAGGACTTCTTCAAGAGTGGGGATGCCGGCCTGTTGCGCCTCATAGGCAGTAGTATCCCTTATCATCTTGCCGCTCGACGCGCCGTGTATGACCACAAACCCGTCGTCTTTCGTAAGTTGGACGTCGAATTCTATGCGGCTGACGCGAGGATCGCTCGCGGACCTTCTAAAGGCCATGAGCGAATTTTCCGGGAAAGTGCCGTCAACCCTTCCTCTATGCGCTTCGATCGTGACTGCCGGAATCGTGGCGGGGGTTGCTCGGACAACAGTCTGAGAGATTTGGGGTTGGGCCTGGAATTCGGCTTCTTCGGCCATCAGTTTATCAACTTCCTGAAGATCCTCAAGCACGCTTCTCAATGGCACTTCGGCAATGGCCATGAACGCTTCTTCCGGCTTAACACCCGGATATTTCCCGAACATCTCCCGATAAATAGCTCTTTCCCTGTTATTATCTACTTGCGCCATTCGCGAACCGAGCGTTTCAATAGCGGCTCGCGCTTTCTCGATATTCCCGGCAAATTCTTCAGGTGTCATATTATCCGCTTCAAGGTCTTTCGTAGGATATGCCGTGTACTCACCTTTGTAACCTGCCCCAAAAGCCTGATTATACTTTGCCGTAAATGTCGCATAGGCCTGTCTCGAATAACGAGCTTCCTGCACGACAGTTATGGCTTTTGCGCCCATAAAGAAGTATTTCAACGTAGGCGCTTTCATGGAATTCTCAAAATTCTCCCCCATAGACATCGAATCGCCTTCGATCAGGAAATGCACAGGATCTATAGTCGGATCGGCATCGCACATCGCCTTCTTCAAGGCTTCTGCCTCACCGTTACTGCCGCAGCAAAGGATCCTGATCCTATCCTCATCTCTGATTTGCTTGTATGCTTCGACAGCCGCCAAAGCTATTTTCTCATTTATGGCCGGATTGGAATTGCCGAGCACTATAAGAAAGTCGGTTTTCTCAAGCGACTCCTGCCTGAATTCATTGCGCATAGTAAGATAATCGAATATGGATTGCCCTTTTGATCTGGCGGTTGCTATTCCGACAACGGACTCGGTCCGGGGACGCGTTCGATACCAGGCTATCGCATATCTGGTAACACTCCACACAAAAGCTATCAATATGATCGCGATGGATATATCTATGGAGGCATTTAAAGCCGATTCAATTCCTGGCTGATATGACTGTCCGCCGAATGGCGCGACCAGGTCACCTGCCAATTTTCCGGGTCTGAGAGCCAGAATAACGGCGCCGATGACAAGAGTTTTGGTAATACCGCGCTGCCACCAATTACGCCTTGTGACCGGCTCGGTTTTTGGCGCGGGCTTCTGTAAAGCCGAGGCTGAGCCTAATAACAGTACAGGAGGCAACATTGCGCCCGATAAAGGAGCAGGAGAGTTCTCCTTTTTCCTTATGCCATCTACGGCTTTCTTAAGTTTAGGCTCTATCTTGGTTCTATTTTCTGGAGTCCAACTCTTCGTATCCTCTGCCGGCACCGTCCCATCCATCTTAACAGAGTCCCATGGCGCAGCGACTATGCCGCCATTATCACGCACCCAATTCACAACCGTCGGAACATCTATATTGGCATTATCCGTAGGTATCTCATCGAGTCCCCAGGCTTGACCGACAGGGAGTGAGGCTACATATTTGGAAAGATTTGCAATGTATTCTTCTGTTGTGGCGCCATCTACATAACCGTGCAGAGATATGTAATCGGCTCCCGCCTTCACCGAATCCTGAACGAGGCCGAGCGAATATGTATTTATGCCTATCGTAGCCGTTAAATCGCTTCTGCTCTGAGTATTCGGATGTTCGTTGAAGAAATTTATCATCTCACCTATAAAACCAAAAACATCTTTGCTGGCATAGGGCGCGGGGATCTTGCCTACCTTAGTAAACGACTCCCATGCTCCTCCCTCGCTAACTGAGATAACGTGCTCCGGCTCGTTAAAATCTATTCCCCCCAGTCCTTTATGCCCGCCGAAAGCGTCGAGGAATAGTTTCAGGAATTCTTTGGTCTTTCCCTTTGCCTCGTTCCCAGCAACGAGCACATAATCTACAACCGTGAATTTGACCCTCATCCCTTTTTCGGCAGCCGTGTCCAGCAGTGCCTTAAAATCGTCCGCGGAGAAATCCTCCGGTCCGATCTTTCCTATATTGACCCGCACCGTATCGTATCCGGCATCCGACATTCTCTTGAATTCGGACTTCACCCAGTCTATATTTCCCGTTATACTTGCCTTTGTCAGATCGAAGTCGGGCTTTCGCCAGTTGGCTTCGATAGAGACCTTCGCCGAAGGTTTAGGCAGCATTGCCGCCTTGTCACCTATAGAAACATTCGATATCTCAATATCGTCATAACAATCTTTTGAACAACTAAATTCTACTCCGATCTCTGATATCGGACCTGTATCCGATGGTATGCCGAAAACCGTTCTCACGGTAAAACCACCGACATTAATATTCCTTATATCGGAAAATACCGGTTCCGAGCCTTCCTTTGCACCTTTTACAAATACCCTTATGCTACCAGGCTTCATTCTATCCGCCACAAAAGCGTTTGGCACTTTGAATGAAACAGCCACACATTTACCGGTCGTACCCAAAAGAGGCGACTTTAGCGTAAAATTCACCCTGCCTGAAACGGTTTCTGGATCACTGGGATTAAAATTAGTTTTTATAAAGTAGCGGCCTCGCGAATCCGGAATTATGGTCCCGCTCATCAACCCTTTTACATTATTGACTCCTGCGGCAGGCCCTTCAACATAGACTCTTGCGAACTCTTTAGGGCCCGCTAATTTTGCGGCACTTACTATCCTGGGATTAGAGATCGTAATTTCGCCCTTGGCCGGATTGGCAAGTTTTTCTCCTCTTATGACTACGCCCACTTCCGATATGTCTCCGTCGATATCCCCTATCGGCACCGATATCGTTATATGCTTCTGCGCAAGAGTCGCTTTCTCGCGCGATAGGATCTCGACCCAATAACGCCAATCGAGCTCATGTTTAACTCCTTTTGTATCCACAACATAAGCGCTGACGCTTCTTCCTTTAAAAGCATCCCTGTCATTATCATTTATCTCTAGTTCAAATACAAACCGATTACCTTTAAAAGGTATAGGATCTGCAAGTTTTGATCTTATCTCGTAATCACCTTTTACGCTACCGCCAAGGACAACTTTTACCGAATCATTAACCGGAATGATACTGTCATTGCCGCCTGCTGTCCACTTCTCGGACATTAGTGATTTATGGAATGTGAATAATTTTTCAAACTCCTTAATATTCCCGGATGATAGAAGGGCGGTCCCAACTTCATGGAGCAATATTTCATATCTATGCAGATTCATTGGCGTGGGGTTATTGGATACATAATCTCCATATATATCAAGGCTGAATCTTATAACGTTCCATAGCTTATCGGCCTGAACTTTATTGCCGGAAGCCATAAGAACGCGATAGTGACCGGCTTTGCCCTTTATCCATCCATCCGCATCCTGATTATCTCCAATAGACCCTTTTATAGCCGATATAATATTCTCCGCCGTCATCTGCGCCTTACCCTCTATATAAGCTCCTATGGCAGGTTCGAACACTGCGTTTATAACCTGCGCGGCTCTCTGTTTTTCTGCTCTGTCATATCCATATGTTCCTATTATAGCTATATAAGGCAGTATAGTAAGCCATAGGGTCACCGCGCCTACGGTTAATTTCAAGAACCAGCGATTTTCTCTAAAGTTAATCCATTTTATTCGCAGAGGCTGTATCTCGCCTTTTAAGGGAGCCACACCACCCTGCCGACCACGAGGCCAGAAATTCTCTCCTACCCATTTATTAAACGACTGGTATAAGCTGTAACATGCCGCTATTATCAAGTTGTTGAAATAGTTGATCATAGTGTGCATTCTCGATATATAACGAAGCATGTGATACGGCAACATATTTATTCGTATAACCGGTTCGCCCTTGCCTTTGATCACATTTATCATCCAGAGAGAGATTAGCAACCCTCCTATAGCCGATATTATTATGGCTGCCGGTATATTAAACCATCCAAATGCATATCCGGATAAAGCGGCAAGGCCTATCAAAGTTCCGGTTAAAAGATATTTCTTATCAAAATATACGGCGCCCTCTGTATCGCGCCTCAGCGAAGCAATCTCATCTTTAACATCTTTTTCAAGAACCCTGAGATATCTTCTCATCTCCAGTTCACTGGCCGGTTTGAGTTTGAGGGACGGCTCTTTTATGCCTATAAACTTTGAGCTGTCTCTTTCTCTTGCCGGCTTTTTTACTTCCGCTATGGCAATGTCGACAAGTTTCTCGTAACGAATGAGCACTCCATTTATAACTTTCATGTTTTTATATTCGGTCAATTCTACCGCTTCTACCGCATTCAGACTAACGCCTTGCGCTTTTCTTTTTTCTTGCCTGTATTGAGCTATGGATTCGGGCGTTACGGACAGGCCAATAAGATCTTCATCGCTTATGGTCACGCTTTCTATTCCAGCCAGCTTTCTCCAATCTTTATCGTCAAATCTGACTTTAAGAGATTCTATCTGGCTCTCTTCGTCTTCAAGGCCGTATTTCCACATGGTGAGATACCCCATTATCGTCTGGGCTATTGGGGGGAATATAAACACTATAGCTCCTATAGCGGTGGTATTAAGCCATGGCAATATCGGAGGTATATATGCGCTTGTAAAATAAGCCACATCCTGCAGCAGAAAACTTAATCCGGCTAAATATTGAGTGCTATCCAGTAACGGGCCTATTATGTGAGGCAATACAACCATTCCCCCGAAGAAAGTTATGGTAATGAGAAGGGTTACGCCGGCCGCAAAAGATGCAAATGTCGCGGATGACAGATGTGCCATATGCTGGAACTGTTTCCAGCCCATAGTCTTTAATGGGTCCACATACCATTGCAGATTACGGTTTGCTCCTGTTTTCGATAATATAATATTTATCACGGAGGATATATTATAAAATAGTTTCCCTCCATAGAAGAAGAACACAAGTCCCAAGCCCAGACCGGCTATTATACTGATGACGCTGGTGTTAGATATTACAAGCGCTACACCGAGTCCGAAGCCAAGGTACTGCCCCAGGAACATCCAGAGAGACGGTTTGAATGAAAGTATTACCGCAAAAGTCTGGTTTATAATCCAGCGTGAACGCTGCAGCCACCACCTCGGACCCATCTGCGGCAAAAGATCTTCCAGAATTTGGGTCCATTTTCCGGTAAGACGCGTACATTTTAATTTATATAGCGCTATCCTACTGCCCAGCTCGGAATCTTCTATTATATTGTAAAGATCCCATGTTCCGGAAACCGAATATACAGTCAGATATTCATGCAACATCTTAGATGGTAAATAAACGCCTTCTAGAGGCTTGAATAATCTCGCCACCCTTACCATTATTCTCCCTAAGATATTTTTCTTGGCAACCTCTTGATGATCGGCCGTTTCTTCCTGATGCACTTTCTCTTTAAGCGGCTCCAGATATTTTAGAAGCAATGCCCTCTTGCTCATCGGGACAGCGTCTACTTCTTTACCGTCACTATCAAATACTGGCTTATCGCGCGCAAGCATCTCCCATAAGAAACCGTTGCCTGTGCCTCCCAGGAACAGAAAGCCCTGTACGGTCTGGCCTACCTGTATCGACGTATGCCACATAAGATAATCGACATGACCCATAAAAGACCAGGTATCATGCTTAATCGGAACCTGTCTTAACTCTGCTTGTATTACGACCGGGATATTCCTGATCCTGAATTCGCTATTAATAAAATCATTTAGTTCGGGGTATGCTTGGAGGAAAGCCCAAAGCATATACGAAACCCTATCCTTAGATCCGCCATTCATAAGCCGCTCTGCTTCGGCACGATCCATCCCCGCGAGGACTTCCCTTGTATATACTTTATTCCCGTTCTCTAAGAGCCCGGCTATTGAATCGTTATACTCTTTCTCAAGATCGGCCCTTGCCGCATTAAGATCGATACTCCAACGCTCCGCGTCTTCGTCATTGCGAAGACCTCTGAGCTGTTCCTGTATTGTCCTCTCGCGCATCTCCCAGACGCATATCTTGGAGCGCATCTCTAGGTAACCTATTCTGTCTTCCTCATCTACAAGCTCAAGATATTTTGGCACTTCGATAATCTCAGGAGCTCTTCCGTCAGCCAGAGCGCGCGCATTTTCCTTTGCCTGTTCTTCCGCGTAATAACGTTTCATAGACATAACGCTCTCGACGTTTAGCGGCGGCTTCATCCTTACCTTGCGCTGAAAACGCCACAGGTTGGTCGGCGGAACAGGTCCGCGAACTATATGTATAATATCGCGGTACTTCCAAAGTTTTGGCTCCGTGCCAGGCTCCCATTGTTTATTATCGTCGTATATACCGTTCTTATCTCCGTATATAACCAGATTGACATTTTCACGCCCGCCGTCATCGTCTTCATCCATAGCAAGGAATATATCAACCTCTCCAGGGTAAGCTTTTAAAGCTGACTCTACCGTATTTACCAGGCGGGCGGCTGCAGCGGCCCCTTCACCTCCGCCAAAAACGGTATCCATAAGAGCTTGCTTCGGGAATAGCTTTCTGCCTAAACCTTTTCGGTCTCCTATTATCCTTCTTATGTCCCATATATCGAGACGGCTTATTATGTCGAGATTTCTTACGTCGGGACCCGTGAATTCCGGAAATTGAAGTCCTTCTAATTTTCTTCCTATAACTCTATCGCTTCGCAGCGTGTCGATAAGGCGCATCCTGTCTTTCATATTTACCAGGTATATTATCTCGTGCGTATTATAACGTAGCATCAGCTTATTAATTATCCAGTCAGATGGCCACTCGCCGCGGAACAGGCGCTTGCGACGCGTATCACGCTGTTCCTCTATAAGAGTCTGAAAAGCTTTTACAAAATCCTCATCTGAGCTTCGACCTGCCGCCAGTATTTCATCTATCATAGAATTTGTTTCGTCGCTTGGCTTTGCCGGTTCATATTCATACTGACTAACGCCGTCTTCGTCCTTACCGACCCCTATCCTTCCTTCTCTCATCTCGATAAGCGAGGCCATTATCATATCCTTCGGCATAAATCTTAATATATCGTCTTCTTTCACGCCCTCATTTTCAGCCCTTTTGTCATACATACCGGATTTGAATAGCAATATCTTTTCAACCATAACGAATAGAAGATATGAACTCAGCGCTCCCATCATCGTCACCATTGCAAAAACGAATATGTTCATCTGGGCATCGTCCACCACTATGCCCCATTGGGCTAAAACCTGTCGCAGACCGAAGAATAGCACTATCCCGACTACGGATATCGCCCCGAACCATAGAAGCGAAGCGCCATGTCTCTGGAGAGATTTAGGATAACTTGTACGCGCCGGCCCCGCCCCGCCATATCCCTTTACGGACTTGACCATCTGCTGGGCGCGGAATAAGCGCTCGCTATTTTCTTCCTTGATGGCGCTATTAAAATCCATGCCTTTCGTATCGAGCGACCTGACGGTCCTGGTCCTTTCAAGAACAGTTGCCAGAAATGTCATTATATTGTTCATCGGCATGGACTGAATGGAGTCTTCGTAGGACAATTGTCCGTTGCGCGGGTCATCAGGACCAAGAGTAGTTTGTTCAAGGCCCGGCTCAACACCTATAAAGCCGTACTGATTCTTTACTGCAACAAATTTAGGCCCTTTCATATACCACGTAGGCATAAGGCCGGGGAGAGCGTTATAGTGAGGGTAATGCGGCCGGGAGAGCATCGAATATTCCCCGCTGGATATCATTTTGTCCAACCATCTCAGGGAGTAGTTGATATAATCATAAATGTTTATTGTCATGGTCTTTGCGCCGATAAAATCGTCCGGATGGCCTTTTGGCGCGCGCGAGGAGAACGTGAACAGATTATCCCAATCGGCTGGGGCCATGGTCCGTCTCTGCCCGTTACTATCCAATATCGATATTTCTTGCCCCCTTAATTCATCTATGGCTTGTTTGGCCTGCAACAATGCCTGTTTGAGATCCTCGGCAACCTTTTTCTGATTTTCGCGCTGCTCGGTATGTTTTAATGCTTTTGATATACCGGAGAATAAAAACGCTCTATTCGCCCAAGCTCCCCATATTGTAAGAACCAGGCCAACGATCATAACAAAACCAAAAGAAGAGACAATCTGCCCCGAAGAGGCACCGTATAAAGTCAAAAGCGCTCCGACTGCTATACCCGCCAATCCCGGTATCTTTGCCGGAGCTATTTGATCCAGAGCGCCTTGTATTCCTATGATATCGCCCACCTTAAAATTATCGTAATCCGCAAATTCTACCTCTCCCTCAAGATATTGCGTCAATTTTCCTATGCGAGTCCCCTCCTGCCTGAGAGTGCTTATTTTGGCGTTTTCTACCAATATCTTCCCATCCCTGATAACCCAGATTTTCTTCCCATCCTCTATAGCGCCATTTAAAACCTCTATCCTGGCAGCCGTTTTGCCGTCTTTAGTACGTCTTATCCCTATAACCTTGGCTCTTGAGCGTGAAATGTACACATCCGGCTCGAGCTCCAAGCTTGCTTTCCAAAGAGCATATTCAAGTTTTCCCCGCATACCCGTTATGCTATCAAATATCCTGTCGTAGCCAGCCGCCGCACCCCGAGGTCCGGACGCAGTCTGGCTTGCCGGTTCAAGAGGCACTTCTATCCCGCTCCTCAAAAGCCTTGCTATGCCCGGCAGCATTGCAAGCATTCCGGCGTAATGGTTGGAAAATACTTCGTGAAGATATACGTTATATTGGGCTCCCGGGGAAAGGTATTTATAAAATGCTGGGTGTAGATCAATAAGTCCGGCGCCGGTCCTGCTGGCTATCGGCTTATTCAGGATGTCGCTTATTTCTTCTTCTTCGCTGGCACGAGTAGCGTTATATATTTCAAATGCCTGAGTTATTTCTGTATACAGAGAGGCAAATTTCGCACGCGCTATAATACTGTAAGCTCCTAATACTCCTAATGCGACTCCGATTACAGTCATCGGTGCGGAGTGATGAGTATACCCCTGGAATATCAGCGCTCCCATCGCTATAATATCTGCGATCGTTATGGCTGAAAGAACTCTGCGGGCACTTAGCAATGACGCTGCTGTAAGATTATGCCCCTGCTCTCCTGTGGGCGGCGTAACCTCCTGTTCAGGCAATGAAACGGTAGCTGTGCCTGCAACCGTCGCCGCGGGAGGGCCTCTCGGAGTAGCGCTCGTGCCTCTCGAAACAATCTTTTTTATTCTCCAGATAGATGCGTACAATAAGGCCATAATAACGGCCGTTATGCTTCCCAGCATTATAATTGCTTCAACGAATCTGCCTTTTCTGATGCCCCGGAATGTTTCTTTTTCAGCCTTCGCATATTCTGTCCCTGCAGCTAAACGGCTCTGGCCTTTTATGATTTGCGATATCTCGGTATTCGAATAACCCACCCTGACCTGCTGTTCCGCGAAATCGAACGCTCTGTTAACAAACCATTCGGTCTTTACCGTATCGCTACCATCGCGGTAGGTGGGTATCGAATCGAGATACTCCTTAAATTCGCTTGACGCCGAAATGTGCCTTACGCTTGCCAGGAAGACATCGAAGTCGAAACCATCCTTCGCAAGAGTGGCCCTGTAGAATAAATGTCCAAATATCTCAAGCATAGGATCGTCAAATGCAAGTTTTATGGACTGCTGAGAAGCTCCTTCAAGAACGGCGACTTTTAATGTCATCATTTTCTTAAAAGCCTCCTTAGCTACCGCTTCGTCCAATCCGGAAAATTTATCTTTCCAGAAGAACGAAGAGAAGAAATAGTTGCTAGGAAGTTTTTCGGGTATATCATTACCAAAAACTATATTTGATATCTCCCTGCCCAGAACATCGCCAAAAGAGACGATTTCCCCATCTTTATATACCTTAAACAACGTGTCCGGTTTTGAAAGTTCGTAGACTATGCCATAACCACTCTGCTTGCCTGATTTGTAATCTTTCCGCACGAGGCCGCCTTCAGACTTCATTGTAGCGACAAGAACGCTCTTAGCGCGATTAATTGACGGGATCTTCTGCGCCGTAGCAAAACTTATGCCCTCTATAGTCTTTAACTCTATTTCGCCTTGCCACTGCTCTATGGGAAAATCAAGGGTTAGCTGCCCCCTAGGGCCATAGGTTTTTACAGCGTCTTTAGCCTTGGCCACCAATATCTGCACCGGCTGGCCATCCATAAGATCCGTTACTATATAAGTCGTCTTCGTGTAATTGTCGTAATAATAACTCGTCTTCTCGATCATCTTACCGCTGGTCCTTATCCTAACTTCTTTTGCTATCGGGCGCTTAGTTGAATATATGTCATCTCCAAATACAGGGCCCAACTCATAGACAGACTCAGTATTCTGATCCGCCTCTCTTCGTAGTTGCCAATCGCTATCTTCTACGCGAGCATCGCGTATATGTGTCACGTGGTAAGTTCTGGAACGCGTCAAGGATCCGTTTATATACACATCTTCTTCCATACTTGAAGTATCCCTGTTATATCTATATACCGTCTTGGATTTTACAGCGGTCTCTTCAACTTTTTTGTATATAGTTTTGTTGTACGCGTCAACCACCTCCGACTCTGATACTATTATCGCGCCTTTGCCATCTGGATCGTATGTCTTGGTCTCAACGTAATAAGCCCCTCGGGGTATCTGAATATCTTTCGGCAAATCGATATCTCCGGTTTCAAAAAGTTTCGTCTTTCGCTCTTTCAAAATTCTGCTATTAGACGCGCTATCAAAAGCTTTATCTACGGTATAAAGAGGAACGCCTGTCGGACTAAGCACTACCACCGTTTCTCCTATCCTGGCACCGGTAGCGTCTTTACGCTGGGTTATATTGACTGTTCCTTTTTCGAGTAAATATTTGGGGTCGTTTATAGTAGGTATGCGATACCCGCGAACTTCCTGGCTGTTATAATTTTCGGTAATTGAAACCGGCTTGCCTTGAATGTTATTAAATTTATGCAAATGTATCAATTCCCATGTTCCGGGCCGATAATAGTCCTCCCCTATAAGCACTCCTTCTTTATCGTATGAACTCTTTAGAAGCGCCTCGGACATTTCCCCGTTGTCCATTTCTACTTTTGAGATTTTATATATAGCCGTACGCCCGTCATTCCATCTCTGTACTTTATATATGAGTTCTCCGGCATTATTTTCAACCGTATATTCGTCGTCTGCCGAAGAATCCTCCTTTAATTCGTCTCTAGTCTTCTTGGTGATAAGCCACCCTCCTTCAGGAAGAGCTATTTTAACGGTTAAGGGACTGATATTTGCCGGTATTACTCCTTTGGGAATCGTAATCTCCGGACCTTCTATACGAATCGCGCTCGACTCTTGCAGGACATTGCCATTCAAAAGCGTCCTCCTTGTCTCCCTATACCTTCCGGTATCATCTATACTTGAAGTCGTAACATATTTTCTACCGCTCTGATCAAGGCCTTCTTCCGCAACCGGAGTTACCTCTTGGTCATCCTTAGCGCCATATTTAAAATTCGCGCGGGAACCGTCTCTATTTTCTTCTGATATCATCCTCCATACCGGCAATGGATTTTTATCGGAATCCCTTACCTCATATCTTCGCTTAGTAATTATGACGCCGTCCTTACTGATTATCTCCTCGGTCGTATATAGCCCACCTATCTGGCCTAGATATACCTGCTCATTTACAAACCCTTGATACCCCCTGGCGGTCTTGTAATATATAAATCCATCCGGCCCTTTGATTAAATCATTTTCCTGGAGAATATCTTTATAGAAAATGTCTTTAGTTTTATCGTGTATCCTCTGGCTCCCGGGAGGCACTTCTATAGTCCTCCCCCCGCCCAAATCAACTTTACCGGAAACTTGCTCATATGTCATCTCTCGACCTGGTCTCTCCACCTTCACTAGACGGTCAAGCTTATTATAAGTGTAGGTAGCTTCGGCTGTTTTTCCTTCGGCATCGGTGTATTTTGTCTTTTCATTTATCAAATTAGTATCGCCATGATATGTCATGCTATAGCTTGCTACAAAATTCTTCCCCTCGGCGTCGGAATAAGCCTTTATAAAACTCGGCCGTCCTGTTTTGTCCAGTTCCTCTACCACATAGAAGATCTCGCCATCTACAGGAGCGGTAAATAGATACGCTTTTAAAGTACTGAAATCGTCTCCGGAATACCAGTATGTGGCTTTAAGAGTGCCGTCCTTGGCGTCGTAAGCGGTTTTCTTGAATTTGGTTATGCCATTGTCATCATAGTTGTAAGTAAAATAACTCTCACCATTTACAGGCTCCGTCAACAGTTCGGTTGCGAGACGCCCCTGGGCATCAGGTGTGTATGTAGCGGTTAATTTACCGTCTTTATCATATCCTTCTTTGGAGAAAGGAACCTTTGAGTCCTCTTTATATCTGGGAACCTCATAATTCCTTTTGGCCTTAATGATCTTTGTGACACGGCCGTACGGAGTGATGAGGTTACCGGCTTTATCCTCAGTGGTAAGGTTTGTCTCGTCGTATTCGTATCCTAAATTGCCGAATTCATCGGGATCGGCATAAGTAACGGACTTAAGATTGCCCGAAGCATAATAAGTGCTTGTTGCGGCAAGCTTACCATCTTTACTGTGATCTTCCTTAGAAGATGGTGTTTTCGAATCTCCTTCGTATTTAGATTCCTCGTAGCTTCCATCGGGCCTGGTGATTTTCACGAGACGGCCAAGAGCGTCATACGCATAGATACCGTTATCGGCTGCTACCGGTGATTTTGAGACAGTCTTCGTATTGGCCTTGTAGTCCATAGCCTCTTCGGTGCCGTCTTTATAGGTCTGCCTGGTCCAACGGCCGCCGTTCTTATCGGTGCCTTCGTATTCGGCTTTCGTTATGCCGCCGTGCTTCTTGGCGAATTCGGAGTCCGCTAAGGGGGTAGTGAATGTCCTGGCGGCAAGATTACCTTCTTTATTGAATGAATAGACGCCGTTATCGGTTTCGACGGAAGAGTTCGAGACGGTCTTCGTATTGGCCTTGTAGTCCATGGCCTCTTCGGTGCCGTCCCCGTAAACCTGCCTGGTCCACTTGCCGCCATTCTTATCCGTGCCTTCATATTCGGCTTTTGTTATGCCACCGTGAGATTTAGCGAATTCGGAATCGGCCATGGGAATAACGAATGTCTTGCTCAGCAGGTTGCCTGCTTCGTTATAAGTATAGGTGGTGGTTAATTTACCGTCTTTATCATATCCTTCTTTCGAGATCTCTTTATCGGTGTCGCCATCATACTTTGGAACCTCGTAGCTTCCATCGGGCTTGGTGACTTTGGCAAGACGATTGAGAGCGTCATACTCATAGACGCCGTTATCGGCTTCTACCGGTGAGTTCGAGACGGTCTTCGTATTGGCCTTGTAGTCCATGGCCTCTTCGGTCTTGTCTCCATATACCTGCCTGGTCCACTTGCCTTCTTTATTGTATTCGGCTCTCACTATGCCATTGTGTTTTTTGGCGAAGTCGGAGTCTGCAAGAGGAGTATCGAATGTCCTTGCGGAGAGATTACCCTGATCATCAAGAGTGTACTGGCCGTTCTCGGAAGCTTCGGGTGACTTTGAAAGAGTCTTGGTGTTGGCCTTGTAGTCCATGGCCTCTTCGGTGCCGTCCCCGTAAACCTGTCTGGTCCACTTGCCGCCATTCTTATCCGTGCCTTCATATTCGGCTTTTGTTATGCCGCCGTGCTTCTTTGAGAAGTCGGAGTCGGCTAAGGGGGTAGTGAATGTCCTGGCCGACAGATTGCCCGCTTCATTGTAATGGTAAGTGGTTATCAATTTACCGTCTTTCCCATACCCCTCTTTCGAGACCTCTTTATCGGTGTCGCCATCGTATTTGGTGACCTCGTAACTTCCATCCGGCCGGGCAACTTTCGCCAGTCGACCTTTTCCATCGTAAGTGTATGTCTCCTGAGCCACTTTGCCTTCGGCGTCGGAGTATTTTGTCTTTTCGTTTATAAGGCCTGTGTCGTCGTGGTAGGTCATGCGGTAACTTGATACGAAGGTCTTGCCTTCGGCGTCGGAGTAGGCCTTTATGAAAGTCGGTCTGCCTTTGGCGTCGAGTTCCTCGACCGTGTAGAGGATCTCGCCGTTTACCGGCGCGGTCAAGAGATAGGCTTTTAGGGCCTTGAAGTCTTCGGTGTTATACCAATAGGTGACTTTAAGAGCGCCGCCCTTGGCGTCGTAGGCGGTCTTTTTGAACTTGGTCATCCCGGCGTCTTCATAAGTATACTCGAAGTACCCTTCGCCGTTAATTGGCTCGGCAAGCGTCTCCTCGAGTAGAAAGTTTGCCAAGGTGTTCTCGTGCCTATAGGTAGCAACCGGCTTTTTACCATCAGCGTCGGAATATCTTGTCTTTTCGTTTATCAGGTCTGTGCCGGCATGATAATTTATACGGTAGCTTGCCACAAAATTCTTACCTTCAGCGTCGGAATAAGCTTTTATGAACATAGGCCTGTTTCTTGAGTCCAGCTCTTCAACTATATAAAAGATCTCGCCGTTCACCGGGGCGGTCAGCAGATAAGCTTTGAGAGTCTTAAGGTCGTCTGCGGCATACCAATATGTGGCCTTAAGATTGCCACCCTTGACGTCATAAGCGGTCTTCTTAAAAGCCGTTATCCCCGTATCGTCATAGGTATAAACGGAATATTTTTCGCCATTCCGGTTCGCTTTTGCTAATTCTTCCTCTCCCAATCTGCCGAACTCCATTTTGACGGGCTTGGTATATGTTTTTGATGGACCTGTCTTCAAATAAGTAAATACATCGCCGCTTTTAGTCGTCTTAGTCGCGACACGGAAGGAATCGTCGTAGTATGTATATTGATTTCCTCTGCTATCGGACTTCATCCTGCCGAGTTCATCCGCCTCGTACTTTGCCGCTTCCTTCGCTTCGTCGGCTTGCCTGTTCTGCTTCGCCCAATCCATCAGGGTCTGGAGCTCTGTATTAAGTTTCTCTTTTCCCTTCCCACTGACTCTGGGATCGCCCATCATGTCCTGTATTTTATTTATAACATTATTCCATCTGCGGGCATCGATATCTTCGCTCAATTCCTTCAGCATCTCATCTTTCGATTTACCTTTTGCCGCGACGACGGCGGCTGCCTTTCCTTCGGCGGCCACGCGAGGACCAATGATCAAAGCGGACAGGTCTTTATCGCCATCCATAAGCTTCTTTATATCCTTAAGCTTATCCTTCATGTCACCGGGGTCGACGCTTACAGGTATCGACTCTTTATATTCGCCTTTTTCATCATACAGATTTACGGAGCCGCATCCTTCGATGGTTATGCTGTCACCCGATTTACTGTAACTGACATTGCCCATATCATTTGAGAAAGAGATAAGCTTGATCCTATTCCCGTCCGAATCTTCGGGACCGTAAAAACTTACGTCATAAACGCGCTTACCGTCTTCAGCATATGTGCTGGTAACGGAGCCACCCCTTGGCACCGTTATCTTTTCAGGCGCGCCTTCAACGCCCGGGCTGATAACGCCGTTTATAACATCATTCACCTGATAAATCGGGAAATTGCAGTCTATCCCGCCAACCGGATTTACCGTTACGCTCACTTTACCTTTTACGCCGCGACCTACCAGACGCGCCCCTTTTTCACCGGGCCACACCAGATCGACCTCGACCAGAGTTTCATCCGCTTTATTCTTTTCGTTCGGGTCCCGTATGACATAAGTGACTCTGGCATTACCTTTGGCGCCCCTTACGCATATCCAGATCTCTTTAAACTTGCCCTTGTCATCAAGAACATCATAATAGAAAGCGCGATCTCCTTCGGCCAATATTATGCCTTCACCTTTAGGAAGCCCTGCCCTGTTCCCGCCCCCTAGATTCACGCTCTTATTTACAATTGCGACCGTCTCATGGCCGGATATCGTTATGGTCCGGCCGGCTTTGGAATATTTCAGGGAACCGGCCTTCTCCGGGGCGTTATGACTCGATAGATAGCTGCCCCTGCCGCTGACGAACTCTATCTTCACCGTTCTCGATGGATCTTTTTTGTCCTTAGTTATAAGCATGCGGGTCCCGGAAGGCAATGTCCCGCCGAATAGGTCCGGCACAGCGAACCCGGAAACATCAATAGAATCAACTATTACTTTACCGGTAGTAGCATCGAGTTGTTTCGTCATTCTGCTGTTACTGTCCAGAGTCGAGACTATCTGATGCGTCTTGCCATCTATCTTCTCCCATTCAGTCTTCGTGCCGCCCAGGTATTCGGCTAATGAGCCGTTCGCGTTCCTTGTATGGGTATCTACATATATCACATGATCGGTTTCACCTGTGCTACTGTTAAAGACATAAGAGTCTTTAGTCCTTCTTACCTTGCCGTCTTTTAAAGTTTCGTAAGTAATATTCGAGCGCTCTACCGTTTTAGATCCTTCTGTAGTGACTTCGGTCCAGCGCTCCATTGTCTTTGATTTGTAAGTCCTGGTGGAAACCACGACCGATTTCTTATTGCCCGTAAGGGGGTCTATATTCCACCTTAACACTTTATCTTCCCTGGAGTCCTCTATGCTTACGAGCCTGCCGTTTCCGTCATAATGTTCTATAATGGCCCCCATCCCTTCCTGGGTCCACATCTTATCGCCGGTTACTTTATTCTTACCTTCCCTCATTATATTTACCAGGACAACAATATCGGAGCCATCCATAGCGACCATCGATTTTTCCAATCCCTTTAAATATCCGGCGTCGGATACGGACATGGAAGGAATTATGTATTTTTTGCCATTTATCGTCACTACCGGAGATTTTTCCAGGTCGACATAGTCCGGCAGATTGGCCAGCTTCACTAGTATCCGGGCTGGTGACTTGCCTACATATAGACGCAGATCTCCGGCCGGAATAGCCCTGCCGCCGAGACCTACCGCTATTCTTTGTATCGTAGATATATCGCTTGTAGGAGCTAAACCGGCTCTGCCCTTTACCCCTTTCAGGCTATTGAAGTGCCTTGTGAGATTATTTTCAGGGCCCGCGTCTATGACCACCGCTCTCGTCGGGTCAGCCTGCGGCATCGCGGCTAGATCGCCCTTACGATGTTCGCGCTCCATTGCCTGATATCCGGTATAAAGCGCTGAGGAGACCTGCCCTGCGCCTGGAACGGGGAGATTTTGCGCTACTTTGTTAATGGCTATAAACAGCACATCTACAAAATCCTTAATATACATTTGCTTGCCGCCATTTGCGTCTACCATCGGAATGGTAGGCGGCATACTCGGGTCCATACTGAATATATTGGAAAGCATGACGTATTCGCCATTTCTATCGTCTATAAAGCCTATAGTAACACCGCTCATGATGCTTGATAAACTCAGACTGCCATTGCCTATGGGTATTCCTATAAGTAATTTGTATGTGCCGGATCCGTTGGTAGGCGTCACATGGAGCTCTACATTGACTCTCAGATAGGGCGACTTACGCTTGGTGACCTCTTTTTTTATCTCTTCCAGATCGGTATTTGAATTATATACCGATGTCCTTGTCACGCTGCCGGGAATAGCCTCGGTCAGTGAAAATCTCATCTTTTTCGGATCCACATGAATGCCGGCGACCGAAAGTTCCGGCATTGGCACTACAGTCCCGGTTCCGGCTTTGGCGTGCCTATTCACTACCCGATCCACTTTATTGGCGTTTATCTTATCCTGCACATCGAGTATTCCATTCACTATATCCTGCAAGTATCCGATACGCCTGTCAGGGATCAGCCCTACAACCCGATCCACCTTTTGAAAGCCCTTTTTAAATTCACCCGTATCGGGTTTTCCGAGTACTTGTAATCTGAAAGCGGCCTTGGCGCCCCATATGCCTTTAACGCTCTGAGGATCTTTCGCGATGGCCTTCTCAAACGCCTTCCTCGCGAGATCGGAGTTTCCGAACTTTAACCATCCTTCTCCCTGGCAGTATAAACATTGCGCTTCTGTCCAGTATATTCCGTTAATACCTTCGGCGACTTTCGTCGCACCCGGTAATTCGCTGACTTTTGTGGCTCTATCCGCATAAGCCGTGTGAACTTTAAAATATTCACCCGTTACTTTGTTTCGCGCGTAGAGATTGCCGGAATCTATAGCCTTATGCACATCCTTAGGGTTGGTCAATATCTTGCTTCCGCGGTCCATTCCTGTGCTGAAGGTCCATTCCTGGCGATTTCCGCCTACCGGGTTTGAGAATCCTTTTTCGAACAACGCCCGATCGGGCTCAAAGATATGGATCAATTTTGTGTTCCCGTACAATCCCATTTTTTGAAACGGATCATTGTGCTGCTGTATAAGGACTAAGGTATTAAAATAAAGGTCCGCCATCTTCCCTTCTTCGGTCATAGCCATTCTTGTGGGATGCCCGTGCGCCTGTCCCTCATAAGTAACACCGGGGCCTCTTTGCATCGCGCCTGGACCGGAATCTTTTCCTGGAGTCACCTTCACTGCGGCCGGAAGAGGAGAAGTGCCTATCTCTTTCGAAACACTTGGCGCCAACAGAACCTTCTCTTCTTTTACAACGATCGCTCTAGGGGGCGCGGTCTTCTTCGCCTGCTCTTTAACGAGTTGAGTATGGGCGGCGCGCGAAGGCTCCATAAAAGAAGATGTGGTGGTTCCGCAGCCAATAAGAAGCCCCGATATGCACGCGACCATAGCCATCGACGCGGCTATCGACCCGGCTCTGTTGATCGCGTTTCGCACTTCCGGCTTTCTAAATTGGCCTACTATGACATTTACTGCGGAGGGATTAAGCTCGGGATAAGCTTTGCCTATCATATCCGCTAAATCGACCAATAACCCGTCAAGCCTATTATGGGCGCGTTTGAGACTTTCTACCGCGAACGGAAGGGCGCTTGTAGTCTGTAAACCTCCGGCTTTAGTCTGCGCGACAGGCTCTTCCGATTTCAACATCGCTATCTGCAGTATGGCGAGTGATTCGTCTATGACCGCTTCATTTATATTCTCCAGCTTTTCATCAAACCCTTCGCTCGTAAAAAGCGTACCGCTGTCTTTCCCGGTCAATATGGTTTCGGCTAATACCCTCTTTAATAGGGGCCCTTTCGCGGTCGTAAGATAAGCCCTAGCCAGTACCCTTATGCTGTGCTGCCCTTCCGGAGACAAGAAGTAACCGATCTTCGCCATTATGGCGTCGTTAAGCTTCTTTAGCTGTGCAGCCGAAAGTCCAGAGAGGTCTACCGTCTTTGCAATTTTTTCCCGTGTAAATTTCAATATGTCTTTGGGTTCCGGAATATCCATACTCCCGGACATATACAATGCCAGGCCTTCCGCTACTATCTTAAAGACCTCATATAATTTTTCATCCAGCGAGGCGCTTGACAGCCCCTTCAATATTTCATTGGACTGCGCCACTACATCTCTTATCAATAGGTCTTGTTCCGGCAGCCCTTCAACCTGTACTTTTTCTCCATCACCGTTAAGATTTTGAATGGTATACGGGGTTTGCCGGAGAGCCGTAACGCCCTTTATCGCATCCGAAAGCGAGTACCCGAGCCTTGCGTCCCGTGCCTGAACAGCCCTCGCTACCTGGGCCCGGGCCTTCAGCAGATTATCCGCTGTTACAGGAAGAATGGACTCTACGAGCAGGTTTACCCTGGCCTTTATGTCAATCCTTGAGTTGATAAGATCTCGGAATTCCGGTGAATCGGCCTTTTCCCCTATTAGCGATTTTACATAATCGCTACGCTCGGCCCTATCCTGCACCACATAAGCGGTTTTTACCGCTTCCGATATAGATTTTGCGGTGACAGTCTTCTCTATGCCGGATATGAGTTGGGTAGAGATGATACGGGCGAGCATCGAAAGCGCCGTGGATCTCGCCGATGGGGTTATATTTGCGCCATTGGCGATCTTCACATCAAATCTTTTTTGGGCTTCTTTTAATACTCCACTGAGAGCACTGTCGGTTTTATCAAGCAGAATTAGTAAGCGACTTTGGGCGGATTTCGTCATTAGTAAGAAATCTCTGGCACCCAGCATAATGCTGGCGATATTTACTTCCGGAGGCGCCCTGCCCGACATACGACGGTTTATCGTTAAATGCCTTATGTTTTGACTCGCTATCCACTTGCAAATCTCCGCAAAATCTTCCGGAGAATAATCATTCTGAAACGCCAGTAAAGCGTCCAGAAGCGATGTGTCCGTATCCGCATTCTTTGATTCCAGATAGGCCCTTAACGCGCTGCCGTTGTCTCCAAATAATCCAAGATCTTTGATCGCTATGGGCTTTTGAATGGGCGCAGGTGCAGGCGTAACTTCAACCGGAACAACTACGGCCGGCTCGACCGCCGCTTCCGGAGTTTTCATGCGCGCGGCCATTCTCTTCACCATCCACGGCTGGATGAACGCGTTGGCGATAAAATGCCAGCCCCAACTGAAGGCGAAGAATGCCGTATACAAGATGATTGAATTCTGACCCAGGATATTGCCTAATACAGGTAAGGCGGCTAGAACTGCGAGTAAGAAACCTGCCGTAGGCAGGGCTATCCCCATAGGTATGACCGTATTTTTCAGAGCTTCTTCCTTTACTGCCTGCGGAGCGCGAGGGTCTATCGACCTGGCAGCATCACTTGATACGTTGTGACGCTTTACGAATATAATTATCATCCCGGCAACAGCCAAAGCCATGATGCCGATCGCCATGCCGGAAGTCATGCTAAGGCCCAGCATATGCGCGACCAGCGAGCCGATGCCGATGCCGGACATTGGATACATAATGGTCTCGGCGAACGGAGCTATGCCGTTGTCGAAAAATCGTTCATGACCCTTGAAGAATCTCTCGCGCAACGCCTCCATCTCCGCCGTCACGCCCTTCTTAAACGGTATAGGCGCCGTGTCCTTCTCAAAATCTATATCGGTGGCGTTTATATCACGAAGTCCTTTTATGATATGACTGAATATCTGGGTTCTTCCACGCAAAACTGAGCTTTCTCCCGGCACCACCCCTATGTCGACCTCTGCCGAGCGGCCCATCTTGTCTCTTTCTAAAACATACAATATGCTATTATCGCCAGTCCCCCTGAATCTGATAACGTCTTCTGGAACTCCGGAATCGACTATTATTCTGTAAGCGTCTGTAAATTTCATTCCCAGATTATACATCGCCTGGGCATGAATATACCGTTCCCCTACTGGCTGATTTGCGTGAAAAGCGATAAACCCTTTATCCTTAGATACGCCCAACCTGTTGCGTCCATCCTGCGGCTGGTTATGTATATTACCTATATAGAATATAGCCGCCACTATTTCGATCTCTTCCAGTCTGGTCCTATCCTTTTCGTCTCCATCGCCCAGCGCCAGTAATTTTCTATAGGATGTTACGCCGCTGAACAAGTTCTTTATGTAAGCGTTATTTATCTTTTTCGCTTTCAGAAGATCATTTATGTTATTGAATAGGATCTCAAGAGTGGCTCTCTTGCCCGGATCAGCCATCTGTACCTGGAAATAATTTTGCAGCCACCTTCCGTCTTCCATGATGCCAATAGCAACGGCCAGGTCGATAGGAACTTCGAACTCGCTGCACGCGTTCTTCATGGCGTTATACATGGCGCCTGCCGGGGTGGTTTGATCGTCCCAGTTGAATGTATCGCGATCTTTTAAACTTATACTGTGCTTGCTCGCCACCAATCCCTTCAATAACTGGTCGGCTCTTTCTTCCGGCGCCCCTTGAAAAGGTTTAAGATTGTAGCCTCCGGCTATACCTATCATATGATCCCTGACATGCAACTCTTGACGATTCATCGGTTCGCGTTTTTCGACCGGTTTCTTAACCGGCGCTTTCTTTGGAACGGGCGGCTTTTGAGGAACAGCCCTCTCCTCCACTCTCTTTACATGTCTTCTTACTTCCGTGCTTATAACAGACTCTACTCGTGATCCGAAAGGTATGCTGGCCACTATAACTAACGCGCCGAGTATTGCGCGGAACGTATTCATCCTTACCATCCTGCCCGAAACGCGCTCTATTGCTTCGGACGGAATACCGGTCACTTTTTTCACCATCCATGGCTGTATCCATTTATTCGCTATAAAATGCCAGCCCCAACTGAATGCGAATAATGCCGCGTATATGGAGTATGGATATTGTCCCAGGATACCCCCTAATATAGGTAAGGCGGGTAGAACTGCCAGCAAGAACAGCGCTGTAGGCAGTGCTATCATTATAGGCACGATGGTATTTTCAATAACGTTTTTCTTTAGCTCAGGAGAAGCGCGGGGATCTACAGACTGCCCTATATCTTGAAGCCTTAAGTGGCGTCGCACAAATATATACATCGCTATGATAACTGCTACGGTCGCGGCCGTCAGCGCCTGTATGGATGTCATATCGTAGCCAGCCAGATGCGCGAATAACAAAGCTGCGCCGACGCCGGACATTGGGTATATTATGGTTTCCGCGAGCGGGGCTATATAGTTATCAAACCTATCTTTTCCAACCTGATCGTCTTCGTCGTATATCATATCGCGCAACCCCTGCATCTCCGCCGTCACGCCTTTGCCGGGCTTAAACGCCTCGACTGAGGTAACGGGCGCTTCGACAACAGGCTTCTCCGCAACCGGAACGACCGGCGCTTCTGCGGAGATCGGCGCTGGATACGGCAATTCAGGCAACGCCAGAGGCATCGCAACCGGTTTTTCCACCGGGGGCGCTTCGACAACCGGCACCTTAGCCGGCTCGACCGGCTTAGACGTTAAAGCGTTTACTTTCTCCCCGACCTGTTTAATGATCTCAGGAGAAGCCTTCTTAATTCCTTTGGCGCTTAAAGCTTTTTCGATAGCTTCCTCTACAGAAATGCCGCCTTTTATCTTTTCGACCGCAAGTGCCGCCGCGGCATCTATCTTTACCGCTGTTTCCAGCGCGGTAACGCGTTCTTCGAGCTGGGGAAGTCCTGCGAGAGGCGTGGGAACGGATTTTTCCGATACATCCACATCCATCAACTCCTTAACGCAAAATTCAAGAAATCCTCTAAACTGTTCCGGAGTCAGCATGGTAACGCCTTCCGGCGCAGTGAAACCTTTAAAGAAAGATTCGTAACTATTGGCATGTAGATCTACGATCGAACCGCAATCCCTGGCAAGTTGGGCCACGCCCATCCTGCCTACCCTGGCATCGGATTTTCCCGGATCCGATTCATGCGATATATAGGACTTTATCGCCGTGATCACCGACTCACCGTATTGCGTGGTCAATTCCTGAAATAATTTTTCAGGAGCTATTCCTTCCGCTTTGCTGCGGGCTATGATATTTCCGATATCGTTAAAATACGCCGCGGCCGCCAGATAATATTGCCCGCTCTTTAACAATCCTTCATACGGCTCGCGCTTATTGGTCAATATCGCAATGTACGGCCTCTCCTTCTTCGAGGCGTCGAACTTCGGAAGTATGACGAGGTAAGACGTTTCTTTCTGTCTCAATAATTCGGTCAAGCCCTTGGTGTGATATCCGCCGGTGATAAGCGCGGCCACCGTATCGCCATTCTGGTTCATGCGCATCACCGTGTTCGATAACATGACATCATTACGTTCTTCGGCCGTCCTGTAGAACTTCGTCGCCTCCGGTATAAAACCGTATATCTTCGAGATGTCGTAGTCGCCTTCCAGGACTATCCCGTACTTCATGGACTTTTCTCTTAAGAACGATGAGAGAGTTTCGGCGTTGCAGATATCGATATGAGCGGCCAGATACGCGAAATCGCCGTTCATAAGCTTAAGATCAAAAAGGTCTTTCACAAAATCCACACATTTGGACAGATCGTGCAGGCGCGCCTGATCGTCATTTGTAAAGAGCTTCGTCATTATCTCATCTTCGAAATCCCTCGCCTCTTCGAATATACTTAAGAGGTCGATAGATTCGTAGAGCGTTATGTACCCGGTGTAGGTTATGAGATTTTTGTAAGGGGTGGGGTCTATTTCCGCCTTTTGCGCCAGGTCCTGGAGAAACACGTAGTATTCACCCTGAGATATCTTATTTGTCTTAAAAGACAGGGACTTCAGAACGAGCTTTTCGAGCTCCGCCTTGGGAAGTGACTTGCTTAAAACATCTATAAGAGCGTCCCGCTCTTTGTTCGCTTTTTCGAAATTTATACCCTTCTCAAGGTCCAGGGACTCGACTAACTTGGAAAGATTCGCGTATTTGGCGTAACTTAAACCGGACTTCTCGGCCAGTTTCTTTACCAGATCCCATCTGGCGGTAAAGGTGATCTTTCCGTCCTTGTGGAGTATCGAGTTAGTTTCCAGGGCTTTTAAGTCGCTGGAGTATATCTTATCTTTAAGGGCGTTTAAAGCTTTCTGAAGACCCGCTATATCCTTTTTTGTCGCTTCGTTTATCTCATAAACTCGCTTGAATTCAGCGACGTTCTTCTCATAAAGCGGCTTGTCCTCTATGCCGTATAACGCCACCGGCTTATTTGTGGTAATGGTGAAGAATTCGCCGGCCGACATACGCCCTTTTGCCATAAGCCCCTTAGCGGTCTCGAGCCTTATCTTCTCATCAGGGAATGTCTTTAAAAGCGAGGTGTCTATGTAGCCGGTGGAACCTTCCACGGCGATGAGCCTGAGGTCGTAATTCGTGACCAGGGAATCAAGAATGGACGCTATGGACTCCTGAGCCTCAAACGAAGCGTGGGCGTCCTGGATGTTTATGACAGTCTTATCGGCGCCGGAGTTATAAACCTCCTTCGTCACCGCTACATCCCGGGGTACACTTATATTACCATTGATATTAAGAGGCTTATTGGAAGAAACATTGCCATTGGCAGGTTTTGCCCAGATCGGATCTCCGCCTTGGGCCCAGACTATATCTTGATTAATGAATGTAAAAACAACAAGAAGAGCTATCAGGCGGATCCACTTCTTATTCCTTGGACTTCTTAAGTCCATAATAAGCGAAGCGGACCCAAGCTCTTCTCTCGTCGACAAAACGCCGACAGCGGGACCTTTTTTGCTCTGCCAAGCATTCATTATGGAGATGCCTCTCGGTTGTTAAAAACTAACTTTTTAATCTGTTACATATATAATATATCATATAGCATAACATTGTCAATAGTAAATAACTGGCTTTTTTGTATTTTAATTTTGCACAATAATTTACCTTAACAGCAATCATAACCTAACCGCAGCGGTTGGATTGGTTAACTCGGGAGGCTCGCGTTCTGTACTTGGACCATACCTGACTTACTGATGCAGGGTTAGTGGCTGGATACGATATCGCGTTTTATATATTTAGATAAAAACTTCTTTATTGCCGCCCCTATTTCTTCTGCCATTATATATGTACTTGGAATAATAAGCAATGTTAAAATTGTGGAGCTTATAAGTCCGCCGATTACGGTTATCGCGAGTGGACTCCAGAGGTTTGACCCTTCAGCGGTGCTGATTGCCATAGGCAATAACCCCAGCAGTGTCGTTATTGTCGTCATAAGTATCGGCCGCAACCTGTCTCTCGAAGCCATGATCACGGCCTTTAGCGCTCCAACGCCTTTCTTCCTTAGGGAGTTTGCATGATCTATTAAAAGTATGGCGTTGTTAACCACTATACCCCCGAGCATCATGATCCCCACCATGACGCCCATGCCGACGGACTTTCCTGAGATGTAAAGCGCTATCACAACTCCTATAATAGCGAGGGGCACCGATATCATTATTATAAAAGGCTGATAATATGACTCGAACAATGCCGCCAGGACCAGATATATGAGTATAACTATAAGCCATATTATCGCACGGAACTGCTTCTGGGTCGCTATCATGGACGGGTAGTTCCCGCCTATTCTGAAGTAATACCCTTCCGGTAATTTGATATCCTCGAGGGCTTTTTCGGTCATAGCCGCCGCGGTGCTTAAAGGATATTTTCCTACGTTAGCGCTTACCTGTATCATCCTGGTCTTATTCTTACGCCATATCTCGCTCGGACCCAGGCCGTATTTGAAGTCGGCCAATTGCTCGAGATATATATTATTCTCATCCTTGTTAACGAGTATCAGTTTATGAAGGTCTTTGAAAGTCTTGCGATACTTCTCGTCGAGTCGGGCTATCGTCTCGACTTCGCTGGCTTCCGTGTGAAAAAGCGTGGCGCGAAGCCCTCTCATCTGGGCGTGCACCGTATCGGCAACGTCGGTAACGGTCATATCCACAACGCTGGCCTTCTTTCTATCGACTTTAAGGCCGAGTTCGGGACGCCCTTCCCTCATCCTTATCTTTGTATCGGTAAAACCTTTTACCGTGCCAAGACGGGTGGCTATAGATATCGCTATTTCGCGCAATGTCGCGTAATCATACCCGAAGAGTTCGAGTATTATCTCCTTAGTGCCCACCTCCTGCTCTTCTTCAAAATATATGAACGCCGGGCGCACCTTCTCGACCTTCGGCCTCAGGCTCTCTATTATCTCGGCGACGGAACGCTTTCTTTGCGTAAGAGGGACGAGTTCGATGTAGACTTTACTCGACCACGGCTCCACCCTGGATGAGAATGTCTTGACCTCCGGTATCTCCCTTGCAAGTGACTCTACTTTCTTGACTATGCTGTTCGTTACGTCGAGTTTCGTTCCCGTCGGCATTTCTATGAAAACGGTAAATTTATTCTGCTCGGTCGTGCCTAGATACTCCATGCCGAGGCGCGTGAACAGGAAAAAAGTAACGCAGAAAAAAAGAAAAGCAGCTAAGAGCACCCGATAGCGATTCCTCATAACAAATGTAACGCCTTTACGCTGCACCGTATAGAGCGTCTGCATGAATCCGACGACATTCACCTTTCCGTAACCTTTTGGTATATCCGAGAGCGAGAACTTCAGACGCGAGGCCAAAAGCGGCACTACGGTTATCGCCACAAAGAGCGAGACCATGAGCGATATCGTCACGGTCCAGGCGACTCCTCCGTAAAGAAGTTTTATCTCCTCGCCGACGAAGACCATCGGCAGAAAGACTATGACAGTAGTGAGCGTAGACGCCCATATGGCCACCCATACCTCTTCGGCTCCGGCTATCGCCGCCGGTATCCCCGCCAGCCCGGCTTCATTCTTTTGCAATATATTCTCAAAAACTACTATGGAGTTGTCGACTAGCATGCCTACGCCCAGCGCCAACCCGAAGAGCGTCATGAAGTTCATAGAAAGTTTCATCCACCACATGAATATAAATGTTATTATTACCGATATCGGGATGGCCGATGTAACGATAAGAACCGGGCGCACTTTTTTTATCGCCATAGAGGCTATGACCATTCCCATAAGTAAAAAATAAAGAGCTACGGGGGGCAAGAACATCATGCCTAACAGGAGCACCGTTGTTAGTATCAGATAAGTCCTATTCATCAGGATAAGAAAATAAGCCAGTACGAGCATTATGAGGCCCGCTCCCTGAATAAGCGATAGCTTGAGATTATCTATGGCTTTCTTTATAAAATCGGCCTGGTTGCTCGTGATAACCATCTGGACATCTTTAGGCAGAACATCTTTTAGACGCTTTAATTCTTGTTCTATAGATTGGGCGACTTTTATCGTGTTCGCTGTGGACTCTTTCTGGATATATATGGAGACTACGGGCCTGATATTTACGCGGGCGTAACCGGTGGGCTCTAGATACGAATCCTTCACATCGGCTACATCCTTAAGCCTTATTATGAGTCCTGTTGGAAGCGCCGAAACGGGTATATTCTTTATATCATCGACCGTTTTATAAAGTCCTATGGTCCTTATAAGATATTTATTATTAGCAAATTCGATGTCTCCGGCCAGTAAGTTTAAATTATTCTGGCCTATCATGGAGATTATGCGCTCCAGAGAAAGGCCATAGGATGCCATCTTTCGTTGGTCGGCCTCGACGAGTATCTTGCGCTCCCTACCCCCGGCGACTTCAGCGTCGGCGACGCCGGATGTGCGCTTTATAGCCTCGCGGACATCCTCATCCACTATCTTTCTTATCTCCTCCGTAGTCCGACGGAGGCTCGTGACGGCAATGATAACTATAGGCACATCGGAGCGCTTAAACTGCGCTATTATCGGCTTCTCTATCTCTTTCGGGAGTTTATTCTTAACACGGGCGAACTTTTCGCGGACCTCGAGCGCGGCAAAATCCATATTGAGCCCCGGCTCGAAACTCAACACAACCGTCGATTCACCCTCTTTGGATATGGAGAGCATCTCTTCCATATGGCTTACCGTTCCCACCGCCTCTTCTACCGGCTTGGTCACCATGCTCTCTACTTCAGTCGGAGGAATGCCGCCCCTTACTTCGATTATTATACTTACTTCGCCGAAGCTTATATTAGGATAGAGTTCTACGGGAAGCTGTAAAAGGGCAAGGCCCCCCATGAGGATCAATATGGTATAGGCCATTGCCATAGTGACAGGTCTTTTTATGGAGAATGCCGGAAGGCTCATGCTACTTCTTTCTCTTGAAGACCTTATCGCGGATATCCACGAAGCCCAGATATATCGTTGGGATTATAACGAGGGTAAGGAATGTGGCCACGGTCAATCCAAACATGACCGTTATCGCCATAGGCGCTCTGAGTTCGGCTCCTTCTCCACCTAAGAACGCCATCGGCATAAGGCCGAGTATTGTGGTAAGAGCCGTCATGAGTATCGGCCGCAGGCGGGTTTTACTGGCGTAGATGGCCGCATCCCGAACGGGCATACCTTTAGATAGGAAGAGGTTTATACAGTCTATAAGGACTATGGCGTTATTTACCACTATACCTCCGAGAACTCCGAGCCCCATGAGAACATAGGCGCTGACGCTGGTGTGGGTTATCACAAGTCCCCATGAAACTCCTATTATCGACAGTGGTATCGTCACCATTATTATGAATGGCTGCCATAGCGATTCAAATAACGCCGCCATTATCATATAGACCAGAAGGAATGCCGCTATTATGGCGTTTCTCATGCTTTCGAAAGACGCCTTCATCTCCTCGGTTTCGCCGGCGAGCCTTACAAAATAACTTTTCGGTATATTGAGTCTTGAGATAGTAACAAGAGCGTCATCCGTGGCGTCTTTGAGGGGCCTATCGTATATATTCGCAAACACATGTATTACCCTCTCCTGATTCATGCGCCGGATCTCGCTCGGGCCTTTTCCGCGGGCGAATGTCGCTACGCTGGAAAGCGGCACTCTGGCGCCCGAAGGAGACTGTACCTCGAGGCGCGCGAGTTTCGTAAAATCGTCTCTGTCCTGTTTTCGCAAACGAACCCTTATATCGAACTCCTCGCCCTTTTCTTTGAACTTAGTGGCTATATATCCTTTTAGACCTATGAGAGCCGTCTGCGCTATATCAGTAACGGAGAGGCCGTAAAGCGAGGCGCGATCCTTATCTATAAAAACTTTGACTTCGGGCGATGGCTCGGACAAGTCGTTTTTTACCCCATATACACCGGGTATCTTCGAAAGCCCTCTCTGGACTTCAAGAGTAAGTTTTTCCAAAACTTTAAGATCATTACCCTTAAGTTCAACCGTTATAGGCGCCTGCCCCCCCATCCCTACGGCAAACGCATTCTCCTGTAGTATATACTCTACCTTGGCCCTTTCAAGATCCATGCCGGAGATTTTATTCTTTACCACCTGAACGACATCCGACGTCTTCATCTTACGTTTCTTCTTAAGTCCGACGACTATCTCGCCCTGACTCGATGTAAGACGCTCTATGATATTGCGCGTTGTCGTCTCCTTTGTAGAACCCACTGTCACGTTAACCGCATCGACATCCGGTAACGTAAGTATGAATTTTTCGACCCTCTCCGTCACTCTGTTCGTCACTTCGAGCAGCGTACCGGCGGGCATATCTATCTTAACCGTAAACTGCCCCTGATCGACCTTCGGCATCATCTCTTTATCAAGCCACAAAAATGGCACGAGAGATACCAGAAATACAATAAGAGTTATAGAAAGATATTTGCCTTTCTTATTAACGAACTTTTCAAGGAGATTGCCAAAAAATTTCCTCATCTTGGATGCCGCGTCGGCCTTGTCGATGGCTGCCAAGTCGTCTTCGCTATCCAGAGTCACACCTTTACCGACATTTATCCCCCTTGACGCCAAAAGCGGTATTATAGTAAGCGAGGCTACCAAAGACGCCAAAAGCGAAAAGGTTACCGTGAGCGCGAAATCTTTAGATATCTGCCCTACTATGCCTACTACAAATATGAGCGGCAGAAATACAACTACCGTAGTCAATATGGAGCCGGTGACGGATATAAATACCTCGTTTGCTCCTACTATCGCAGCTTCGTTCTTCGGCTTTCCGAGCTGCATATGTCTGAATATATTCTCAACGACGACTATCGCGCAGTCAACGAGCGAACCTACGCCGAACGCAAGGCCTCCAAGCGACATCATGTTGAGTGAAATTCCGGAGAAGAACATGAGCGCAAAAGTAGCCATTACGGAAATCGGGATAGTGAGAGTGACTATGAGCGATGTGCCGATATTTCTCAAAAAATAGTAAAGCACTATGAATACGAGCACACCTCCCTGCCAAGCCGAATCCCAAACTCCGGTTATGGAACTCTTTATGAACTCCGACTGGTCATAGACGACCTTCATGCTGATATCTTTCGGCAGGTCTTTTTTTAGTTCCTTTATCCTGGTTTTTACCCTCTCGATTATTTTTACCGTATTGCCGAGCGCCTGCTTCTGTATCGATATGGATATATTCTCTTTATCGTCATAGCGGGAATAGCTCGTGCGCTCTTTTACATTGTCTATTACATCGCCTATATCCTTTATATATATGAGCCTCTTGTCCCTGGATATACTTCCTCTCATATCACGTGACTGTTCCCTATAATATTCCTCTTCGCTCGTTCCGCCCTGAGAGCCTATGGCCACATCTTCCACATCGCTCACGCGCTCGAACTCTCCGAGGGTTCGTATCAGATACTCGTAAAAACTTTCTTTTATGGTTCCTGCCGGATAGTTAAGGTTCGCGGCCGCCACAGCTTTGGATATATCGAGTATAGGTATCTGGCGCGCCTCGAGCTTGCCCTGATTAATATCGATATCAATCTCGCGCTCCAGCCCTCCGGATATGGTGGCGGAGGCTACGCCTTCTACTTTCGCTATTTCGTCCTTTATCATCCTGCGCGTAAGCTCCCTGAAATTTATCGGCGAGCGGTCTTCGCGGGAACTTGTGACGCTCAATATAAGTATTGGCCTGTCAAAAGGGTTAAATGGCAATACGGTAGGCTCTTCGGCTTCGCGGGGCAGGCGCTCTTTTATCAGATCTATCTTCTCGCGCATACCTAATGCGGCAAAATTGATATTCTGGCTCCAGCCGAATTCGGCTATGACAAGAGACAACCCTTCCTTGGATATAGAATGTATTCTCTTCACCCCTCCGACCGTACCTATGGCTTCTTCGATTGGTTTCGTTATCAGGGTTTCTATTTCTTCAGGGGCGGCGTTCTCATAAGGAGTAACTACAGTAAGCTGAGGATAGACTATCTGCGGGAAGAGCTCCTGTGGCAGAAGCTCAAGAGACACTACTCCGAATATAAGTAAGCCCAGTACGATCATTATTACCGTAACGGGGCGTTCTACCGAAAACTTGGGTAAATTCATCCTCTAGATCAGTCCTTCCTGAACTTCTGAAACCTCGACTCGGGCTTTGTCCTTGAACTCTTCCTGGACTTCCACTATTATCATGTCGTCCTCGGCAAGCCCCTCTTCCACTTCAACGAGATCCTGCGTCATGTAGCCGAGTTTCAACTTCCTTACTTCCACGGTGCCGTACTCCACAGGCTTCTCTTTCGACTCCGGCTTAACTTCTGGCTTAGCCGCTTCCTTCTTTTTTCCAAAAGGCCAGAAACTCTTCTTCTGTTTCTTTGCGACATCCGGCTTCTTTTCCGGAGCGGCTTCTTCTTTCGGCTCCTCTTTCGTAACCAGATACGCTATATACTCATTCTCTTTCTTCTTAAGGCTCGATGAAGGAATAACAAGAACATCCTTCTTCTCGTATGTCGCTATAAGGGTCCTGGCGAACATCCCCGGCTTCAGGACGCCATCCTTGTTCTCAAGTTCTATCTTTATATTTTCCGTCCTCGAACGGCCTTCTATAACAGGCGATATCCTATCGATTACACCGCTGAACGTCTTTGTCGGATAAGCGTCGACAAATACTTCGGCCTTCTGCCCTAACGTGACCTTCGGCACATCTTTTTCGATTATGCTGAACTCGGCGTATACGGTATTTATATCGACGAACATGCCGATCTTAAGGCTGGCGCTGTCGTTCGGGGTGACGTAAGAACCGACATCCATGAGCCTTGAACCGAGCAGGCCGTTTGACGGAGCGTAGATATTGGTTTTGTCGAGATCGGATTTCGCGGACTCGTATTCGAGCTTCGACTGATCGAGCTTCATCTGGCTTATCGATCCAAGTTCGAAGAGTTTGGCGTTCTTGTTCATCTCTATCTCGGCGTATTTAAGTTTCAAAAGCGCGTCCCTCTGTATAAGGCTGGCTATGATATCGCCCTCCTGTATCTTCTCGCCTTCTTCAAAGTTAAAGCTCTCTATGACGCCGGCGACCTGAAATTTAAGCTCTATCTCCTTGAAGCCCTTTATATTTCCTATCGCGGGAAGCGTATCTTTAAAATCGGTCTTCTTTACCTTAAAGACCTTTACCGGCGTAGCCTCTTCCTCGAAGGTCACCCCCGGCATCCTCTTCTCCGCGGCCGGCTTCTTCTTAAATAGCACTTTTCTTATATTGGATGTGGTCCTTACGAGTACTATGAAGACCACTATCGCTATTATGGCAATAAAAAATATTCGTTTCTTCATTCCTGCGTCCATATTGAGCTCCTTAAGTTTAACCTTCGTCTAACCGCCGCGGTTAGACGAACCGGTTAACCGCGTCGTCTAACCGCGGCGGTTGAAAACGGTTATTTATTTTTAAAGTAATCGTCAACGCCGATGGCTTTTTCCAATGTCGCGAGCGACGTCTTACAGTCGGTCACAGCCTGGACGTATCCGAACTTCTCCTGAGCCAACTTTATCAAGCTGTCCACTACGCTCGAATCCGGTATCTCGTCCATGCCCCGCTTCATCTTATTTAATTCCGTATCGGCCTCCTGGTACTTCACTTTATTGGTGGCCGTCTCAAGCTGTATAAGCGCTTTCTCGTAACTGAAACAACCCTCGCGCACTTCGAGAGTGACATCATTCTTTATCTTCACAAATTCCTGCCGGGACCTGTCATAATCTATCTCGGCCAACTGTTTATCGGAATAGTAGTCGAGCTTATCGAGGATCTTGAATTTAAAGGAGTTGACCGTGGCTTCGGTGCCCTGCAGGGTCTGGACAACGGGAGTCCACTGTTCTCTCGTGTAGGAATATTCAGCTGTGGAACCATAAAACGGCACACCGACTTTTATGCCGGCATACCACTGCTGTTGCAATTTGCGTCTGGGAGCGTCCTGGCCAGGATCTACGCTGCTGGCATATGGCCAATAGTCTGATGCCGTATAATCTTCCCAGGCTAAGCCCCATTGACCCAACAGGTCTACCTTAGGCCAACCTTTCGCCTTGGCAATTCCCTTGCCATAATTGTAGTATGTTATCATGAGTGAATTGGCTTTGATCTCAGGACGATTTAAAAACGCGTCCCTCAGCACCCGCTCAAACTCGAGCGTCACCTTTTTAAACTCAGGGCTCGGGACTATTTCAAATTCATCTTTCGGGTCTACATTCATCGCTTGTTTCAAAACCAATTTAGCGATAGTCACATCGCCTTCCGCTGAAACGAGCTGATATTTTACCTGACCGGTCTGCGAATTCACATTAAGAAAATCTATCTTAGCGGTAACACCGGCCTCGTAGCCTTTTGAGACTCTTTCGGATATCCCTTCGACTTCCTTCGATAAAACATTTTGGAGGGCGAGATTCTCTGTGGACTTCTCCAGCGTGTAGTAAGCTTTCCGAACCTGGAGAACCAGGTCATTTTTGACGCGACTATAGTCGCTCCTCGATATCTCCAGATTGGTCTCGGCCTGTTTCATCGTAAAGTATAATTCGCCCCCGTGAAAAACCGGCTGCTGTATATCGATATATTGTTTCCTTCCAAGGTAGTCGACATTACTGACAGTACCCTTGGATCTTTCCACTACGATAGTTGCTGAAGGCAGAAGATTACGCCGGGCCTCGAACACCCTCATCTCGGCCAGTTTTATGGACCTTTGCGCGACTTGAAGGGGTATGTGGTTTGCTACGGCAATATTTATACAGTCGTCGATATTTGCCACCATAGGCGCTTTAAGATCGGCGCGCTTAGCTTTAGGATAGAGCTTTATACTTTTAAACCCCACCTCTCTAACTACAGGGCGGCCCTCTATCTTAGCCTTGAGATTCTCTTCTTTTGTCGGCGTCTTTGGGGCCTGACTTTCGAGCTGGTTTAATACGGCTTTATCGAGCTCGGCCACGGCATCTCTTGTCTCTGTGCGGCCGGCCACATCGGGGTCTGTTGCCTGGGTTAAAGGCGGCGTAGTCACCTCTATGGCGAGTTTCTGCCCGGCGACGGCAGGCGTGATGGCCGGAGCGATACGTTCTTTTGCGGCCGCAGCCGGAATAAATTTCTCGCGCCCTGAATTATCCTCACCGGTTGCAAACGCGGAAGCGGTGGCGAGCATTAAAAATATTGCCGTCAAAAAAGCTCTTCTCATCACTATTCCTTATTGCTCTTTCTGTATTCTCTCATGTAATCGCGCATATAATTCCTGTGGCGCTCCCTATGCTCTTCGCGATATAGTTTGAGATACTCCTGATGCTTCTTCCGCCAATCCAGAGACCTTCTCCTGCAGGTCTCCTTCCAGGATGAATCCTGAGCCTCTTTATATTTGAAATAATTGGGATTGCGGTCGCGCCAGGCCTTCATATTTTCGAGTTGGCGCTGATATTGACACTCCAAAGACGAGCATATCGATTGATTTGGCCGGTACTTATTCGTTAGAAAAGGTTTCCCGCAAAATCTGCAATTTCTTTCCTGCGCCATGGCCTTCCTCCTAAGATCTTATGAAAAGTTCCCTAACTGCGAGAGTTGCCGCGCCCAGGGCGGCGCCGTCTTGTCCCAAAACGGATGATTTTATTATTAGATTTTTCGAGAGTTCTTTTTTACCGAGCATCTTCACCATCTTTTTTATTCCCGGCAGGATTATCTCCTCAGCCTTCTCTATGCCGCCTGCTATAACTACGGCCTTCGGAGCGAATATATTCACAAGATACGCTATCCTCAGGCCAAGATTTACTCCTACGGATTCTATTATGCCGGAAGCGACATCGTCGCCCTTTTTCGACGCCTCTATAACCAATTCCTCGGTTATATTTTTCACGTCTGCGCCGGCGATGCGCACGATGCTGGTCCCGACCCCCTTCTCCACCTCATCCTTAGCCATCTTCTGGGCCGATAGGCGCCCTCCCCATGGCCTTAGATATTTTGTATCTTCTTTTGGGTCGTCACCGTAACTTAAGAGTTCAAAATCTTTTGCCGCGACACAAGCGCCAAGCCCGGAATGCACATATAAAAGATCCGCTGGTGATGTCTTGTCGTTGTAAAATTTCTCGGCAAACGCCGCGGCGAGCAGGGCGCTACCGGAAAATACCGGCACCTTAAGAGAAGCACCGAGAGATGCGGCTATAGAGTTATTGGCCGCTCCGAAACTCGCCAGACCCACCGCTTTTATCTTTGCGCTGCCTGAATTAACGGCTTTGGCCATGGCATCGCAGGCGTCGGACGCTTCCGCTACAGGAACTCTTTTCTTCTCGATGATATTCCCGCCGAGGCCGCAGATAACTATCGCGGCTTCCGACGGAGTAACATGAACGCCCATAACCGAAGCGTCTTTGGAAGATATCTCCACGAGCTCCGGTTTCCTTCCTCCCGTAGAAGTCTCGAAGCCGCTTTCGTATAATAACCCTTTAATTATAAAATCTTTAACATAATTTGATATAGATACGATATTGATACCGGTATCCTTGGACAGGTCGGTCCTTGATATTAGACCCTTGGATCTTATAAGGCCAAATACGGAAAGGCTCTTCGCTTCTTTTTCGGACAGATCGCGAAGCGTGAATTTTTCGCCATGCTCTATTTTCATTTACTTAACCTTCCCTAAGTTAGTAACTAACTTTTGAATAAGTATACACAATGCTTTCCGTTAAGTCAATGGCGTTTAGATATTTAATTATTAGCCGAGGAATCCGCACTTGTATTCAATATGCGCTTATGGATCGCTTCCGCCTCTTCCGTCTTGCCTTGCGCCGTATATATGGCGGCGAGATTATTGAGATCCGTAAGCGTATCGGCATGGTTAATTCCCAGGATCTTTTCATCTATCTCGAGAGCTTCCTGCAATAAAGGCTCGGCTTCAACGTATTTTCCATTATATGAATAGATGGCGGCGAGATTATTGAGATACATCGTAAGGATCATTGAGTCCGGATCCGGCAAGGCGCGAAGAAGCTCTATCGCGCTCCGAAGGAGCGCGCCGGCCTCGTCGTATCTTTTTTGCATCCTGTACGAAAAAGCCAGAGCGTTTAAAGCCCCCGCGAAATCGGCGCCGGAATTCCCGGAAGATTTTCCTATTGCCGCTATGATCCTTTTATGAAAAAGTTCGGATTCCGAATACTTTCCCTGGGCCTCGTAAGCGGCTACCAAATTTTTCACATCGGCGAGCACGGCGGGATGATCCTCTCCGAACGTCTTCTCGTCTATGGCGAGCACCCCGTAAAGAAGAGGCTCGGCTTGGGCATATCTTCCCTGGCTCATATATATATTCGCGAGATTACTTAAGTCCGTAGATACATCGGGATGTTCCGGCCCCAGTACCTTCTGATCTATGGTCAGGGCCCTTATCAAAAGCGGCTCTGCTTCGGCGTATTTTTTTTCGTTGGCCAATACCATGGCCAGATTATTAAGGATCTCGGCGTTTGATGGATCGTCCGGCCCGAAAGCGCCTTCGTTTATAGAAAGCGCCCTCTTTAACGCCTCTTCGGCCTCCTGATATTTCTTTTGAGCTATATAGACCGACGCCAAGTTACTCATACTGACGGCCGTCTCCGGATTTTCCGGGGCCAGCGACCTTTCATTTATATCGAGCGCGCGCCTGTAAAACTCCTCAGCTTTATCGTATTTAGTTAGACCCGAATAAACGGCGGCCAGATTATTTAGATCCGTCAATATATCCGGGCTCGCTTCGCCGGATATTTTCACGTCTATATCCAGGGCTCTTACGAGAAGCGGCTCTGCTTCGGCGTATCTTTCCATGTGCAGATAGATCGTAGCCAGATTATTAAGATAAACGGCCGTCATTTTGGATTCGGGCCCCATATATTTCTCGGCTATTTCCAGGGCCTCTTTAAGAGGGGCTTCCGCTTCGGAGTAAAGTCTGCGGGCCTTATAAACTCCGGCCAGACCCGAAAGGGCGGAGGAGCGCTCGGGGTATCCCAAATTATCGGCTTGTGATGATGTCTGCGCCATACTAAGAATTTCTTTATACAACTTTTCGGAGTTTTCATAATCCCCCCGCGCTTTGGATAAACGCGCCAGCCCGGTCAGTGATGTGACCTTGTCCGAGAGATTATTTTCATTTGATTTTGCGGCAGCCTCGATCGCGCGCTTGTAAAGATCTTCGGCATCGGCCGGCCTCTTCTGGGATTCACGCAACAGCGCCATATTATTTATATATCCGGCCTTATCGGGGGAGCTCGTGGAAGCTTTATCGGAAAGTTCTACAGCCATGGCCAGCATCGGCTCCGCTTCGGCCTGGCGGGACTGGGCGTCATAAAGCATGCCGAGATCGTTAAGGAATCTCGCATTGGACGGATCTTCGGGGCCTAAGGTTCTTTGGTTTATAGAAAGCGCCCTTTTTAAGAATTCTTCGGCGTCGGGAAATTTCTTTTGAGCGGAACAGGCCGCGGCAAGATCACCCAGGCTATCCGCAAGTCCTATATTATCCGGCCCCAGGATCTTTTCTTTTATGGCGAGGGTTTTTCTGTAAAGATCTTCCGCCTTATCGTGCTTCCCTAAATACGAATAAATCGTGGCCAGATTATTAAAGTCGGCTAGCGTATCTTCAGCTGTTTCTCCCGATAACTTAATATCTATATCGAGAGCTCTTATGAGCAGCGGTTCGGCTTCGGAATATTTTTTTTGGTGAGAATATACAGTCGCTAGATTATTCAGATAAACCGCCATTACCCGGGATTCCGGGCCTATGGATTTTTCGGCGATCTCTATAGCGGCCTTAAGCGGAGCTTCGGCTTCGGAATAACGCTTACAGGCTTTATAAACTCCGGCGATACCTGAAAGCGCGGAAGCCTTTTCGGAGGGCCACGACCCTTTAGATCTATCTACGGCTTTTATCAGCCCGTTGTATAACGCTTCCGCTTTTTCGTATTTGCCTTCGGACTCATACATAGACGCGAGGGTCCCGATATAGTCATTGACCTCGGGAAGGCCGGAATCGGACGCGCGGGCAAGCATATCTGCCGCGCGTTCTAAGGCCATTTCCGCGTCGCTTCGTCTGCCTTGCAAGCCGTATACCCTGGCCACATCTCTTAGTGATGCCGAAACCGCCCTGTAATCCTTATCGGTTATCTTCTCTCCTACGGCTAAAGCTCGTGTAGCGGCTATCTTCTTATAAATAGCTTCCGCATTTTTAAGATCTTTCGAGGATTCATAGGAAGAGGCGAGATTCTGCAGGGATGCCAGGGAATTTTCGTCATAACCCTTAGCCGTGAGCTCTCCTGAAGCTTCAACAGCAGAAACGATTATGCCGGTAAATAATGATGCCAGAAAAACCGGCGCTATGAGAGCGGATATCTTCACTGAACGTTCATCGCGTTTTCTCCGCTCACAGAGAAAGCCTCCTGAGCGGGTTCTTTTACGGCCTCCATAGCGGCTCCGGCCGTATCGTTCTTCTTCGTCAAACTTTCAAGCACAGCGGTAAACAGCTCTTTTTGCGCGGAAAGATCGCCAACACGCTTCTCAAGCTGCTCCGAACTCTTTTCGAGCGCAACCTTTTCTGTTTTTATTTTATCGAGGTCCACCTGGAGCCCGGCAGCTTCCTTCTCCTTAGCCGATATGCCCAGTTTTATACCTTCGTTTTCAACGGCCATTACGGCTACCATGTACAGCGCGGCCATAAATATCGCTATTACAAGCGTTACTAGAAAAACTGGGCGGGTCGCAAGCGGAGCGGCTGAATTTGAGAGCTCCTCATATTCTCCTTCCCTGGTCTCCATGCCTACAAGGTCTTCTTCTCCGACTTTCCACGGCAGAGACGGCTCGTCGTTCTTCGATCTTGGCGTGGAACCGGCAACATTATCTTCGAATTTCTTCTTCATAGGCTACCTCCGTTGACCTCGCTCACAAGGCTCTTTATATCCTCCGATGCTTTCGATTCAGGATAGAGCTCGAATATGGACTTTCCAATGCTTGAAGCATTCATTATCTCCGGAGACTCCCTTATCACAGTCTTTAAAAGTCGCTCCGGATAAAACCGCGCCACAGCCTCGGCGCATTCTTTGCATATGGGATAGCTCTCGTTATATCTATTTAAAAATATATGCGTCTTGCCGAGATAATAGGAAAAATCCTTCTCTATCGAGGACAGCGTCTCAAGCAATATCTTAAGTCCGTGAAATGACAGAAAATCCGCCAACAGCGGTATCAGTATCTCGTCGGAGGCAAGTATCGCGTTGAGGCTTAGAAGGCCGATCGTGGGGGCCGAATCTATTATTATATAATCGTAATCCCTCTCCGCGTTTTTAAGGGCTTTTCTAAGCCTGAACTCCCTTAGCGGCATCCTGAAAAGCGGAAGCTCAAGCGATGAAAGCGATATCGAAGAAGGTATAAGCCTGAGGTTCGGCGTTGAAGTATCCACTATGACATTCTTCAGATCCTCATTTTTGACTATAACGCTGTAGAGGCTCTTTTCGTGGTGAACGGACTCCTCGTTCAGGCATGTGGTAAGATGCGCCTGCGCGTCGAGATCCACCATTAGCACGCGCTTGCCGGACATCGCAAGATACTGGCCGTAAGCGGTGGAGATACTGGTCTTTCCCGTCCCGCCTTTGTAATTTAAGAAAAGTTGTTTTTTCGCTCTCATCTTATTTATTCTATTCTACTTCGCCCTGAAGAGCGACGCTTTGCTCCTCTTTCGCAACTCGGTTATCTCTTTCAAGAGCCCTTCACAGTATTTTATGTCGCGATCTATCTTCTGGTCCCGGGACTCTATCTCCGCCCTAAGCGAAGCCGCGAGATCGCGGAGCTCGGTCTCCGACTTTTCTTTTTCGACGATAACGGTTTTAAGCATCTCTATATCTGAATTGAGCTTTACCGCGACTTCTTCGGCCAGCGCCTTATCGGCTTCGCGACGCTTCACCTCTTGCCCCAGACGGAGAGCCGACTGATCGGCCTTTTCCTCGGACTCTTTCACGAGCGCCTCCGCCTTCTTGACGCTCAAAGCGGACTCTTTCACCATATCGTCAAGTTCGCGCTTTGAGGATTCTATCTCGTCTATGCGCGAGTTCTTAGCCTCTATCTCGTCGCCGAGCTGGGATATTTTGCCCTCAAGCCCTCTCTTCTCGCGCTCCAACTCCTTCTTTTCCATCTCAGCAGACTTCAATTTGAGAGCCGCGTCCTTGACCGAAGCGTCCAGCTCTTTACAATAATCTTCGCTCTCTTTAAGCCTCTTGTTTTTGGCCTCTATCTCCCGCGCGAGCTGAGAGATCTTGCCGTCCAGATCTTTCTTCTCTCTTTCGATGGCCTGTATTTTTAGCACGAGTTCGGACTTGGCCATCTCCACATTCTTCGCATGAGCCTTTTCCATGTCGGACATTTTTTTATCGCGCTCTTCTACATCCATTTCCAGCGCCGATATGCGCTCAGTTGAGAGCTTAACATTCTCTTCGGCCTTTTTCAGTCCGGAAGACAGCTCCGTCTTTGCCGCTTCTAACACTCTGCACTGATTCTCCCCGGCGGCTATTTTTTTGTCGCGGGCTTTAAGCGTCTCTTCAAGTCCCGACGATCTGTCGGTCTGTTCCTTTAATTCTTTCGTAGCGGCATAGAGCTTGGACCTTAAGGCCTCGACGTTGGCGGCCGTCTTGTCCCTGTCTTTTCTGAGTTCTTCGGCTTCCTGCTCCAATCGTTTTTGCAAATCGATCAGGCCCATGTTCTTCTCTTCGCTCTCGGCCTGAAAACGCTTTATCTCATCTTCGGATCTCGCCGCTTTACCGCTAGCATCCCGGAGCTCTTTCTCCATCGAGGATATCTTCGAATTCAAACTCTCAACGATCGAACGCGCCTCATCCCGGTCTTTTTTAATTTCTTCCGCTTCGCTCTCAAAACGTTTCTTAAGACTGTCGAGAGCCGAGTCTTTTTCATCTTTGGCGGCTCTAAAACGCTTTAACTCGTCCTCAAGCCTTGCCTTATCTTTAACCAGCGCCTCTTTATCGGCACCGAGCTTATTTTTTTCTGATTCGATGCGGACGGATTCCACGGTCGACCTTTTATTATCGGAGACCAGCTTGTTATTATCCGTCCTAAGACTCTTAGTCTCCCTCTCAAGCTCTTCTATGCGCTTACGCAGCTTTTCATGCTGATCTTTGGCCTCTTTTTTATCGGGCGGGCGAATATCTTCAACAGCAGCTTCTTTTATTGCCGCCGCTGAGGCCATGCCTTCTTTGGATTCTTTTATGCGCTCAAGTATCCTGGATCTCATATCGGCCACCGGGATCGGTCCGAGATCAGCCTTTCTATCCGAAGGATTTACGACGGCAGAGGGCTTCTTTTCGGGCGGGGATTTTCTTTTAAGAAGATCGAACATCTTGCTCATATTTTTCTCTTTCAGTTATTATTTTTCGCAGAGGGCTTTGTATACTTCTGCCAATGACGCCTTGGCCTCTTCGAGCTCGAGTTTCAGGCTTCTATTCTCGTCTCCTAGCGCTTCTTTATCCTTTACAAGTAATTCTTTATCTTTTACGAGCGATTCTTTCTCCTCGATCGCCTCTTCAAGCTTCTTTTTCGATACGCCCCTGTCTTTACTCTTAGTTTCCGGCTCTACGGATATTTGAACCGTCTCCGTCCGAATGGTCCCGGAGTTCACGAGATCCGACATCTTCTCCGAAAGCAGATATCTCTCCCTCTCTCCGGATTCGAGACGCTCTCTTAAAGTTTTGATCTGTTCCTTGGCTAGATTTACGCGGGATTCGGATTTTATTATCCAGACTGCGATGAAGATCACTGCGACGCCGACTATTACGAAGAACATCATTATATTCGTTACCCCAAGGTAGGGCATGCGTACCTCCGATTTGTAAATAGAATACTACGACGGAGGCGCATAATCAAGCGAAATTCGCCTTAGTTGCAGATGTCAATTTGTCATAAAAAAAATCGCCGCAGATAAACTGCGGCGATTTTCCGGTTTGGTAGCCCCATGGGGTCTACTTCGCAATTAAAGCTTTGTAGGACTGTTGCTTCGTAGAACCTGCGTCAGTCCAGTAGTCATAAATCTCTGCGAAGCCTACTGCCTATACTCTGCAGAAGGCGTAGCAGGATGGTAGCCCCATGGGGATTTCCCCGCCAAGCTACGTTTTAGACTCGAGGCGGGGTCCCGCCCCATCCGCTTAATTACCATGGCGGGAGAACCCATCTACGTCAAATCCTTCTACAGCTACCACAACAAAAAAGCCGTTACTATTTAACTGTAACGGCTTTTCCGACATGGTAGCCCCATGGGGTCTACTTCGCAATTAAAGCTTTGTAGGACTGTTGCTTCGTAGAACCTGCGTCAGTCCAATAGTCATAAATCTCTGCGAAGCCTACTGCCTATACTCTGCAGAAGGCGTAGCAGGATGGTAGCCCCATGGGGATTTGAACCCCAGTCTTTAGGCTGAGAACCTAACGTCCTAGGCCAGGCTAGACGATGGGGCCGAATTTATGAGATGCCTTACCCCGCATCGATCAAATTCAGCTTTTTAGTGCGCGTAAAACTCTGGATCTCCAGTTCCCGCTTGCGCGCGGCGGATTGAGTGCCGCGTTCTTCCTGATATACCAATTTTACAGGGTGTCTGGATTTTGTGAATTTGCAGCCCTTACCCTCATTATGCTTAGCAACCCGGCGCTCTACATCATTAGAAATGCCGGTGTATAATTTACTATCGCGACATCTAATAATGTATACGGACCAATGCTTGACTTGCACTCTTACGCTCTTTCGCTTCGCTCGGCGGATGCGAGCTTCTGCCCTGCTCCGCGATTCAATCCGCATAACCTAGATATGGCTACGCAGAGGCATCCTGCTTTCAACTTACTATAATTTCTGCGAAGCCCTACCTCGGTCTACGAGCAAAAGGGCGAAGCAGAATGGTGCGGAGAGGGGGATTTGAACCCCCAAGGCTTGCGCCACATGCCCCTCAAACATGCGTGTCTGCCAGTTCCACCATCTCCGCATTAAACTATCTAAAACTATATAGGTTTTGTCCCGCTTCAAAACTACTCAAGTACCGTAGCGGGGCCAGTTCCACCATCTCCGCGTTAAACTGTCTAAAACTATATATCTTATATTAGGCAAAGAGCGAACTACATTATACCCGAAATTGCCTACATTGCAAGGAGTCAGTTAAGGTCCTTCGTCGGAATACAAAAAATCAGTATCCTCCTCAGGATCAATTTTTGCTACAGTACAAGCACCTGCAAAAATTGGCTGACGGGCAAGGATTTGGTTACTTCGGTCGCAGAGCTCCCTGCGTAACCTCCCCTCGCGGCCTGTCGGCCAGAGGCCTTTTCCTCGCTTCGCTCGGCGGCCGCGAGCTTCAAATCCTTGCTTCGCACCAAACGACCGAGCGCTATAGTTGGCTGACGGGCAAGGATTTGAACCTTGACAAACAGCTCCAGAGGCTGCTGTGCTACCGTTACACTACCCGTCAACGCGATACTTTGAGATACTACCTTATATTGCGTTATTTTTCAAGCGCCGTATTTCAGGTCTTCTTCTGATCCTTGACCCAGGCATCTTTCAGCGACACTATGCGATTAAATCTCTTATTGCCATTCTTAAAACTTATCGGATCGAGATAAAAATAGCCCAGCCTCTCGAATTGGCAGCGGATCCCGAGCAAACCATTCGCAAGCGATGGCTCCAGTTTGCATCCGGTCAATATCTCCAATGACTTGGCGTTAAGGTTCGTCCGGTAATCGGCATCCCCTTCCCCGGGATCCCTTTTGGTAAATAGGGTCTCATATATCCGCACTTCTGAGTTAACTGCGTCCGGAGCGGAGACCCAATGCAGAGTCGCTTTCACCTTACGGCCGTCCGGAGCGTCTCCGCCGCGGGTAGCCGGATCGTATGTGCAGCGGATCTCTTTTATCTCCCCTGTACTGTCATCTTTGACGACACCTGTGCATTTAATAAAGTAAGCGTACCGCAGGCGCACTTCTTTGCCCGGAGACAGGCGGAAGAATTTAGGCGGCGGAGTCTCGCGAAAATCGTCCTGTTCAATATACAATTCTCTGGCAAATGGAACTTTCCTTGCCCCCGCCTCGGGATCTTCCGGATTATTTATAGCGTCTAGCTCTTCCTTCTTATCCTCGGGGTAATTCGTTATCACGACCTTCAGAGGCCTTAAGACCGCCATCTTTCGATGGGCCGTCCTGTTCAATTCTTCTCTTATAGAATTTTCCAAAACGGTAAGGTCGACTATCGAATCCATCTTCGCGACGCCTATCTCGTCGCAAAATCTCCTTATCGACGCGGGCGTGTATCCCCGCCTCCTCAAACCGGATATCGTCGGCATTCGGGGATCGTCCCACCCCTCCACATTGCCGTCCTTTACCAACTCCAGAAGCTTTCGCTTGCTTAATACGGTATGGCTTAAATTAAGCCTAGCGAATTCTATCTGCTGAGGGTGATGCAATTTAAGCTCATCCAATATCCAGTCATACAGCCGCCTGTTATTCTCGAATTCGAGAGTACATATCGAATGTGTAATTCCTTCTATCGAATCCGAAAGGCAGTGGGCGAAGTCATACATCGGATAGATACACCACTTATCGGCGGTGCGGTGGTGGTGCGCGCGCTTTATCCTGTAGATAACCGGGTCGCGCATGATTATGTGAGAACTCGCCATGTCGATCTTGGCGCGAAGAACCCGGCTTCCATCCGGAAACTCGCCGCCGCGCATGCGTTCAAACAGATCTATATTTTCTTTGACCGAGCGATCGCGATAAGGGCTATTCTTACCAGGTTCCTTGAGAGTGCCTCTATATTCGCGCATTTCGTCCATCGTAAGATCGCATACGTAAGCCTTGCCGAGTTCGATAAGGCGCTTTGCATAACCGTAAAGTTTCTCGAAATAATCCGACGCGTAGAACAGATTCTCGCCCCAGTCAAAACCGAGCCACTTAACGTCTTCAATTATCGAATCGACATACTCTACGTCCTCTTTTTCCGGATTTGTATCATCCATGCGAAGATTGCAGAGTCCTTCGTAATCAATGGCGATCCCGAAATTGAGGCATATCGATTTGGCGTGGCCTATATGCAGATACCCGTTTGGCTCCGGAGGAAAGCGCGTATGTATCCTGGCGCCCCGGAATCTTCCGGACTTAAGATGTTCGTCGATTATATCTCTTACAAAATTGGAGGGTTTTGAGGATTCCATGATTTACCGGGAGACCGCTTTTTTCATCCGCTCTATGACTTTGGGCCGCCCCAGGACCTCCATCATCTCGAAGAGGCCTGCGCCGGTGGTCTTGCCGCTTATTGCTACGCGGGTAGGATGTATTATAACGCCGACTTTTATGCCCATCTCGGCGGCCATAGAACGGCATATCTCTTCGATGGCGGCATGTTTAAAATCGCCCAATTTCTCAAGGCGGGGGACAAACTCACCCAGTATCTTCCTGGATTCGGGCGGAGTCAGATATTTTTCGACGCCCTTATCCTCCACCGAATAATCGTCGCGGAAAAAATGGTCGGTCATGCTCATAAAATCGGGGAGCGTCTTCATGCGCACCTTATAAAGTTCTATCACTTTCAGTATCATATCGTCGGGCACGGCCAAATTTTTCCCGGCTGCCGAAGCCTGATTTTTTATAAGCCCCAGGAGTTCCTCGGCCTTCATCGCGGCCATGTATTGCCCGTTCATCCAGGTGAGCTTATCGATATCGAATATGGCCCCGGTCTTATTGACATCTTTTACATCGAAAAGCTTTATTATATCCGAAAGAGCCATTATCTCACGATCCTCACCGGGCGACCAGCCCACGAGAGTCAGATAATTTACCAAAGCGGAAGGAAGGAACCCCATATTTTTATACTCGAATATACTAGTCGCTCCATGGCGCTTAGAGAGCCTGCCGCCATCTTTACTTAATATCAGCGGTATGTGGGCGAACTGCGGAATCTTAAAGCCTAAGGCTTCATAGAGAAGTATCTGCTTGGGGGTATTGGATATGTGATCGTCGCCGCGTATTATGTGCGTGATCTGCATTTCGGAATCGTCTACGACGCAGGC
>Ga0247841_10001477_pt1 | contig 52729 bp, 41 predicted proteins | sample LaCruzMarch2015__2_FD_192410 | JGI IMG/M metagenome (GOLD analysis project Ga0247841, IMG submission 192410) | Freshwater microbial communities from meromictic Lake La Cruz, Castile-La Mancha, Spain - LaCruzMarch2015_18m | ecosystem: Environmental > Aquatic > Freshwater > Lake | place: Spain... | reverse complement strand
CTCAACTATCATTTTAGATGGTTCTACAGTCGAAAGAAAATTCAAAGCAAGCTGTGAGATCTTCCTTACAAAATTTCGCTCTTTAACTAGATTTTATGCTTTATTCCATATGTCTTTTCTAGCAGTGGGCTTCTTGCAGCTTTTAAGCATGCTTCTCTTCTTCTCTTTTTTCACTAAATCCACTTGGTCAGCTCTTGCTATTGCTGCACTATTTTTAACAGCTTTTTCCTACTTCGTTCTTCACTTCTATTTCCAAGCAAAAAAGCCTCAACAGTTCTTAGAGCTCAGACAAGAATTTCATGATAATTGCACGGCCTTCATAAAAAATGATAAAGGATCCGTAGACTATCATCTCAATTTATCAAACGCATTCCTACAGATTGCTGATCACTTAAACGATAAAGAAGCTACCTACTATCCTCTGCCTAAAAACTTTAAAACTCTCTCTCCACTCCTCGAAAAATTTAGTATTTGGCTCCACTGGAAAGATGTTCATAAAATGAAAGAACTCCTTCTGCTTTCCAGTATCAATGAAACAGTCGCTCTTGTGAAAATCATGCCAACTGACTTAGAAGCGCATGCAAACCTTGCATCTGCTTATCTCACATTATCGAGAATCTACTTAGACCCGAAAAAAACAAATCCTGAATCACCACTGCTATGGATATCGCCAGAATACTCTTCGGCACCTATGCAAGAAAAATTCCACGCAGCAAGCGATAGAGCTATAGAAGAACTTAAGATTCTCAATGACTACGCACCTCAGGATCCATGGATCCATGCGCAACTGGCTCAGATCTATCATGACAAAGATCTTGCAGAACTAGAGATCAAAGAATATGAGACTCTACTTAAGATTAGACCTTCAGACAAAGAGGTTCTTTTCCGTCTTGGCGTTTTATATTTTGAACAAGGTCATAATTCCCAAGGTCTTAAAGTATATGAGCAGCTTAAGGAATCAAAAGAAGAGATGGCTGAAGAGCTAATTGGCCACTATGACTCATTTCAGTTCCATGAACTGACAATAGAGTCTTTGTCTACTTAAGGGATTCTTCGAAATAGGCATGTCTAAAATCTATCTGTGAACTTTCTACTAGCGAAACATCCTTTAATTCTTTGTGTTTGCTAAAAGTAATTGAATTAAAGTACACCGGAATGACTGGCATTTCTTCCAAAATAATCCGTTGAGCTAGAGCTAAAAGCTCTTTTCTTTTAGTAAGATTCATTTCTTTTTCCGACGCATCTAAAACATCTTGATACAGACGGTTTTCCCATCGAGACATATTGATCCCGTCGTTTTTTGACCGGAAGGTTTGTAATATATATATGGGATCCCTGACCCAAGATTGCCACATCATCCCTCCAATACAATAGTCTCCCTGAACGAGATTGCTATAGTGAGTCTTCCAATCAACGTGTTTAAGTTTGACTTTCACTCCAAGTACAGTAAAGATTTGATGCTGAATAATTTGAGCAACATTGCTGTGAATTTCATCAGAGTTATAACTAATACTAAGTTCCGGAAGATTCTCTTTTTTAAGCCCTAATTCCAGTAAAGCTTCTTCTAAAAGCACCTTAGCTTTTTCGCTATCATTATCTTGAAAATGCTCTTCTTCAACTAGGCCATAAGCTTTAGACAGTAACTCAGTTGCAGGTATTTCATTAAATTGTAAGACATAATCCGTGATTTCCTTTCTGTTAATTGCATAGGCAAAGGCTTTCCTCATTTTTTTATTCGTAAAAGGAAACCTTTCTGTATTAAAGAAATACCAATATATAGCAAGGGAAGGGAATGTAGTAATTTTATCTTCTTTTTTTAGAATAGCACAAGCATCCAGTGGTAATCCGGAAAGGGGTTTTCCAATCCAGTCAATTTTACCCTTCTCAAAAAGACATAGCCGCGTCATAGCATCTTCAACTACTAATACGCTGATTTTATGCAAGGAAACGTGTTTTGAATCCCAAAATAGGGGATTTTTTTCTAATAAAACTTCATTGTCATAATGATGATAAAGAAGATGAAAAGCTCCATTGCAGACGAATTTTTTTTCCTTTTCACGTGCCCATTGAGGATTTGTTTGATCTATAAGTTTACAGACAGGAAAAAAACAAGTGTTGGAAATTGCCTCTAAAAAATATGGAATCGGATTTTCTAACTCCACCTTAAGGGTCTTTGCATCAAGAGATTGAACTCCAACTTCATGTAAACCCACATCTCCATATAGATATGCGCTTACATTTTTTATCACACGAAAATTATGAATTGCTGCGGATCTTTGATCCTGTTTGCCTTTGAGAATGCTTTTCCAAGTATATTCGAAATCATAAGCTGTTATATCCATCCCATTTGACCACTGACAATCTTTGAGATGAAAAACATAGGTTTTCTTATCTGAAGAAATCTCATAAGAGGCGGCAATTGCAGGAGCAACTTTTCCTGAAGAGTCTATATATACTAGTCCCTCAAATAGCATCTTTATTACCTGAGTAGAAGTGCCATCAAGACCATAGCGTGGATCTAAAGAACTAACATCCGAAGAAATGCAGAGAGAAAGCTTATCTTGAACCTTAGGTAATCGCGTTTCCAAAGACCCCAAGGCCTTCTTTTCACATGAAAAAACCAGAATCGCTCCGAATCCAAGCATTAAGAAATACCGGAGCTGATTTTTTTTCAAACACTTGTAAACAAAGTATTTAAGAAGACCTAAAACATTTTTTTTCATACATCTTTGCAAGGATTGTTTGAAATAATTGTTAACGTTCAGTAAAGTTCGCTCTTATTAAAAGAACTTTACAAAGAAGATCCACACTGGATGTCTAAGCTTTTGAAGCCCTCACTGCTACTGCAGGACATTTCTTCGGAAAACTTTAAAGAAGATCCGATTTCTTTTCCCTTTAAAATTCAGCCGAAAGTTTCCTACCTACTTCCATCGGCCTCTTTAGAAGAACATGTATTTTACATGGAAAGGGCCTTAAGAGAAGCTATACCGAAGGAATTTTATTCCAAGACAACCGGAGAATTCGTTCAAAATCTTCGCGATCATCTCCCCTGTGTTCAATGGGGGTTTAGCAACACACCCTCAGATTGCCTCACTGTATATTTACTCGTAGAGACGACCAAAGAAGAAGAAGCAGAGTATACTTTCTTAAAAATTTTAAAAAAGTGGCTCATTCCTGGAAAAATCCCTTCCATTCTTTCAAAACACGCTCTTTCATTCCGCTGGGATTTATTCCCTGAAACATCATTCTTTCTCTTAGAAGTTAAAATTCTTTTACAAGAAAGCAAAGACCTTAGCAGAATAGAACAAAACCTGCCTTCTTTATCGAAAGAAATAGCATCTAGCCTATTAGAAAAAAGATACTCGAAATATTTGCTCAGCACACGCCCTCTCTCATTAGATGCTAAAATGGAGATAGTTCATAAAGAACTGATCTATTTACTGAGAAAATTTGCGACCTATTTCGATGAAGGCCTATTTAAAGAGATGAGTAGATTCCTATCACTTGCTCCCTCAGCTTTTTGCGAGCCAAGACCTGCTAGACTGATTTCAAAAATTGTGGCGTCTCACTATGTAATGAGAGCTTACCTTCAGCGCTCTATCAACCTCTTCCCAGAAACTAGGCATTTGCAAGTCAGATATGTAAGAAATGAGCTCCATTTCCATTTTGGTTCTAAGCCAGTACTCGGGCTTATCATGGCCGTCTCCATATTAGATAAGCATGACTTCTTAGAAGAAACGCATATAGAGCAAGCGGCTCAGTCCCTTATCTCAGGCCTACAGACTGTTAAGGGCTCGTTCTATGCTTTCCAGGGGATAGACGATCCTGTACGCTGCCTGTACGTTGAGCTAGAAAAGAAAGATGGCTCCTCTCTTTCTCTAAAAGAGATGACTCTTCTCAAAAAAGAACTAGAAGAAGAACTTAAAAGAAGGATTGAGACTCTCGTTCCTTCTATCTTCATGATTCGAAATGAAGAAGAAACGATGAGAAACATCCTCATTTTGAGCCAAGAGCTTCGCTATTTATCAGATTTGCCTCAGGTTATGATCTCTTTGGATAGGCAAACCTCATCAGAAATTTTCTTCACTGTTATACTCGTAAGACTACAAAAGACAAACCAGTTAAGCCTTCAGAAAAAATTTGAAAAACTACCAGCTTCTATCCGATTTATTCCAGATAGAGTACAGCAAGTAGGGTTCTTAAGAAAAAACAGCCCCAAAGAAGCTAACGTCTTTCATTTAGCTCTACCTAAAGAAGCCTCTCTTTTAAGAGCCGACTTCTCTGTAAATTTTTACTTAGCAAGACAAAGAGTAGTCTCTTTGGTTAATGACGCTCTTGGACAATTTAGAGATTATAACGGGGGAATGATCTTGAAACAGGGGGAATTATTCTGCCTCTTTAAAGACTCCTTCCAAACCCTTTCTCAAAAAAATCACGAGCTCTTAGAAAACTTCTTCTTTTCCTTAAATCCGATCGAGACCCAAGCAACACTGCCTCTTCCTGCGCTTACTATCCTTTTCAATCTCTTTCTCGATGCAACAAAGACAGAACTTACTAAGAAAGATCACTATTTCCTAAAGATCGAAGAAAAAAATGATCAACTCTTCACTTTGATCCGAACTCAAGAAACCTCCTTCAAAGAAGAGCTTTTCCAGACATTTTCTATGAGAGAGTTTTCTCATAAAGCCCTCATTCAAACTCACGTGACATTCCAGGGATCATTATATTCTGGGTTTATTCTGCAGTCTTCCGATACGAAGAAACAGACGCTCTTTATTGAAACCGTCCATAATGCACTACAAACCTGGAAAATTAGACTAAAAAATGAACAAACATTAAGGCTTAGCTTCACAGATCTTCCTCGCACATTTGATCCTAGGTTAGAGGGAGATCAGACCTCTTACGTTCTTTTAAAAATGTTATTTGAAGGCCTTACTCGTATTAACAAAAATGGCAAGCCTGAGCTTGCTCTTGCTGAGTCTATAGCAGTTTCGAACGATCTAAAAAAATATACTTTCCGTTTAAGAAAATGCTTCTGGTCGAATGGAGATCTCATTACAGCTTACGATTTTGAATATGCTTGGAAGAAAATCATATCTCCTCAATTCTCAACAGCCTTCATGTATTTCTTCTATCCAATCAAAAATGCCAAGAAAGCAAATGAAAATAAATGTGCGATAGAAGATGTAGGGATCCAAGCCTTAGATGGAACTACATTAGAAGTAGAGCTTGAAAATCCCACGCCAGAATTTTTAGAACTGACAGCTCATACTTTGTATTCTCCAGTAAATCATATCTTAGATAAACGCCATCCTAACTGGGGCTCTGGAGAAGAAGAAAAATTTGTTTGTAATGGCCCTTTTATGATCAAAAAATTAGTGCCCGGTAGACGCGCCAGCTTCGCAAAAAACCAATATTATTGGGATAAAGACCAAGTTAAACTTGAACAAGTCTTAGTTTCAAAAGACAACAGTTTCATTGCTAATGAAATGTTTAAAAATGATGAAACAGACTGGCTTGGCAAGCCTCTGCGCGCCTGGGAGCCGTTTTTTTCTCGAGACAAAGAAGATCTTATTACCTCGACTCCAATGGACATTTTGTGGTGTGTATTCAATACAAGCAGCTTCCCATTTAACAACGTAAAACTTAGACAGGCCCTATCTTATGCTATTGATAGGGAGCATTTAGTAAAGTCGGTTTGTCATGATGCTCTACCAGCTTCTACCCCATTGCCACTTTCGCATACCATGAATCACGATCCTCGTGAGGTCACAGGTAATAAAGAGAAAGCCTTAGTATTATTTGAACAAGCGCTAGAAGAACTAGGTCTCACAAGAAAGACATTCCCAGTACTTACCCTGATTTATTCTAATAGTAACATCCGTGAAAGCTCATCAATGTTCTTAGCTCAAGAATGGCAGCGTATATTTGGTATTTCCTGCCAAGTGATCGGCCACGAATTCCATTCGTGCCTTAGTAAAATGATGAAGGGAGACTTCCAGCTTGGCACCCTACTTTGGCAATCAGGCATTGATACCCCTCTTTACACTCTAAATGCCTTTAAGGAAGCCAATCACGATATCAATTTTGCTAAATGGTCCAACGAAGACTACAGAACACTTCTCGACAAAGCCCAACAAGAAACCGATCCACTAATGCGGATTAAATCTTTAGCTGAAGCAGAAAGGATTTTAATTAAAGAAAAACCAGTTCTTCCTATTTTTTATGAAAAAGAACGGAATATAAAAAAACCGCATTTGAAAAATGTATATTACTCACAAACTACAGGATATGCTGATTTTAAATGCGCATACATTGAGCGATAAATGAAGCCGTAGGAGGAAAACCCTTGATTTTTTTTACCTCCTTATTTAATCCTTATCGTTTCTTAACAAGTTAAGATCGTTATACACGATTAAAATGGAGGAATTTTCATGGCAGCCCCAGTCAGCCAAAAATGTGTCGGATCATATCGAGGCTTTGCTCCTGTTGCTCCTGACTTCAATCCCCAAGACACTCTATTGCCTTTTCATCCCGATTTAGATGTTGGTAAAGCTGAAGCACTGTTGCGCGATACTGCATACATAGATCCTAGCGATACTGCATCAGGGCTAGTCCTCTCTCACGGTTCACCAGGAACGTACCTTGTAATACCCAATCACAGTGATCCTCAAAAATTTAAAGTAGTTGCAGTCACTGAAACTGGTGATATTAAAGTTGAAACCATAAGAAAAGTTCACGGAGGATGGGAAAATGCAACTCCTGGCAAAGTATACAAGACCTATAAAGACATTATCGCTCATGTATTAGAAGGCATACGTGTTTTGGGTGAATGCCCAGGCATTCCAGTCTTCACTACAGAGCAAGCTAAAAGAGCTGCCACTGTTATAAGGGAATCTAGACCGGGCACTTTCGTATGCTTTAAACCTTCCGATTTTTCTCATTTGGATGAATCGTCTTTTAAAGAAGCTAGAAATCCACGTAATGTTGTCATGTGGCAAGATGAAACAAATGCACTTCAAACAGCTGAATTTCATTATACAACATCAAGCGAAGTAGGAGCTATATGGAAAAATGGAGCTCCCTGCAAGCCTTTAGATCCAGAATCCGAAGCACGTTCTGCAGGCGGCTGTACAGGAGGATCAGCGTCTCCTTATAAACCGACGCCAATGGAAGTTCTTAAAAGAGCAATGCTTTCAGACCTAATTGGCGTTAAACTAGATAAAATACCGGCAGCATGGCCTCGTGAGCCCCTTGCTTTAGACACGATTATTTAATATTTAAGAGTCACTTCGCCTCGCAAAGTGACTCGTATCTTATCTATCCTTTAATTAATACATTCCAATCTAAAGTCCCAATCATAACTCCAAGCACACAAAAGCCTGTAGCCTTCCAATTGACTTTCTCTTTGTAGATAAGCTGTCCCCATAGGTTACATCCGATCATGATAGAGACTGCAAATAAAGGGAAAATCACGGCATGTTCGACCGTAGTAGAAACTTCAGTGGACCGGATCATAAGAAAAGTCCCCACGCCATTGGCTATACCACCAAAGGTTCCATAGATGTATTCAGCCGTCGTTGGCCATTTCTTTTGGCGCGCTGCATATATAACAATTTGCACAAGAGATGCTGAAAGAAATACCATCGGCATGAACCACTGGTTACTTGCTGCCTCTGCATCGAAAGAAAGTAAAAGTCCTTCATGAGCTGGAAAATGAAGAAAAAGAGCTCTCCACTGCATAAAGACTAAAAAGACGGCATGTAGAAAAAAAGCAAGGACAGCGAACATCAGCCATCTTCTTTTATCTCCCATCGTAAATGTCTCCCATCCTGCCCAAAGAAGTCCTGCAACTACAAGTAGAGACCCGACGGCATTGAACATATTATAGGCAAAGCCAAAGCTAGCTCCAAATAAAAGGACCATAAAGAGGATCGGCATAACTGTCGCCGAGCTTAACATCGCAAAAGAAAGAGACGATGGGCCCGATTCAACGGCTTTCCCTAAAGAATACATCATAAAGGCTAGGACAAGCCCGCCTACAAGACCGAATACTCCCATACTCAAGTTCCATGAGTAATCTCCAGATCTAACCGGGTTAAGTAAAATAGCTACTATAAAGGTGAGAAAAAGCTGAACCATCAAAAAAGCTTTACTAGAGCCTCCCGCATCGACACTTTTTCTCATGCAATAGTTAGAAATGGCAACACAGGCACCGGCAAAAACCATTAGCTGAATTCCTAGACCCATAGACGTCCTCCGAAAGGGTGTTTTTTTAAAGAATTGTACCAAGAGTTCTGTTTGGGACAAGACGTTTTAATGAAAATTGAGTAGATATCCTGCAAATACATAAGACTAAAGACTAAAAAACTTTTCAATCAAAGATTTTTTTCGTAGATTCTATCCTTTTAACTCTTACTTGGTTTTTTATGAAAATCGCCTGTGTTGCCACGTCGATCATCGCTCTCTCCTTAAGCTCTAGCCTTTCTGCCGATGATATTAACCCTGTGCCAACAGAAGTGCAGACCATTCCTTCTCCAAAAAAAGAAAGACAAGTAACGCCTCCTGCAAGACCTCAGATCCAGGGAGGAATTAACATATATTTAACAGGGGATTGGCTGTACTATAAACCTCAGGAAAAAGGTCTTGCCTATGCGCTCAAAGCAACAGCTAACCCTGTGACTATTTCTACAGCTACCGAGTGGGAGATCCAAAAAGGTCATTATGAAAGCACAGAGTTTTGCTGGCAATCTGGCTTTAGGGTAGGTGCCGGCTGGAATACTAAACATGATGACTGGGATTTTTTACTATCTTGGACGCACTTTTATACCTCAGAAAAAGATAGCACAAGCACAGTCGGAACCGATTATGTGTTTCCCTCGATGGGCGATCCCTCAATTGCTATAGGCCCTGTTCAAACCGCAAGCGCTGACTTCTCCCTACATGTAAATCAGTTAGAACTTATCCTAGGAAGAGAATTTTATGTGAGTAAAGCCCTTAGCTTAAAGCCAAGATTCGGCGTCGTGACTGCTTGGATCGATCAAAAATATGACATCAACTATGACAATAGCGCCGGAATCGGAGGCGGGACTCCAGGATCATTCAATGACATTAACAATAAATGCGACTTCTGGGGGACAGGACTAAAAGCAGGCCTTAATACTCAATGGGAACTTGGATGGGGATTTAGTATTTTCGGCGATGGAGCTTTTTCTATTCTTTATGGAAAATTCAATCTTAACCATCAATCCGACCTGAGTACTACTGTTTCTGGTACGTCTGTCTCAGGAAACTCTAGCATAAAAGATAACCTCCATATCGCAAGATACATCGCGGATCTAGGACTTGGGCTTCGCTGGGATTATATGTTTATGGATGACAGAGTCCATTTAGGACTCAGCGCTGGATGGGAAGATCACATCTATTTCGGACAAAATCAATTCCTGGCGACTCCAAATGCACGCTATGTTGGGCTAAATGAAACCCAAAATGCAGATTTAACTCTGCAAGGATTTGTATTGGGTGCTCGGATAGATTTTTAAAAATTGATGTGCAAGAAAAAAAGATCGAGAGCTTTTAGTTTAGAAAGGATTAGTCGTTATCTTTCTTCTTTTTTTGTAAAATAATACCTGAACTGTATAATCGAAAAAAATTAAAAAGGTGGCCTATGACTTGGAATCAATCTTCTTTCAAAGGCAGTTCTTCAAAATTCATTCATACGCTTGGACTTTGTCTGCTAACATCCGCAACGCTTTGTGCAGCGAGCAGCTCGTCTCAAGAAGCGTTTTTTCTTAAAAGAATTACCGAATATTGGAAGGAAGGGGATTTTGCTATCGCCAAATCTCAAATCCTTACCTTTTTAGAAAAATATCCAGAAAGCACAGCAAGCGACTCCCTTCTGACAATGCTTGGAGATCTCTATCTACAAGAGAAAAATTATGAAAATGCACTAGAGCGTTATCTTAAAATTGGTAATGAAGAAGCTAAATCCAAAGTTAGCTTTAGCAAAGCCATCTGTCTCTTTGAAACCAAGCGTTATCCACAACTCATTGAACATGTATCGCGAGTGCTCGCCTCTCCAATAAAACCAAACGAGAGTGATACTCTTGAATTTTTCCTAGCCGAATCTCTACTTCGAACAGGTCTTCAGGAAACAGATCCTTCACAGAAAAATTCGTATTTATCAGCAGCTCTTCCTCATTTTAAACACCTGCTTGATACCAAATACGCTCAACATGCACTCGTCCCTCTAGCTGAGATTTCTTATTTCCTAGATCACAAAGCAGATGCTTGTCATTATTACGGTCTTCTTTTAGAAAAGCGCCCTCATGACAGAGAGTCTCTTCTATTTAAGATAGCATCGCTTCAGGAAGAACTGAAACCAAAAGACGCCATCAAGACTTATGGGCAGATCTACAAGCTAAGAGGAGGAAAGGCCTCTGAAGCAGCCTATAACCAGCTGCACCTGCTTTTTAAAGAGCAAAGGTTTAAGGACCTTCTCCTCTATCAAGAAGAGGCTATGCGCCATATTAGCGAAGATAACTTAGCTATGGTGCATTATTGGATAGGCAAAAGTCTATTCCACCTAGAAGACTATGCTCAAGCAAAAGATCACTTAATGAAAACTTTGACGCTTGGTAATTTAAGCCAGCCAGATCAAAAGCTTCTTCTTAAGAGTCTCGTTACTTGTGCTGCTAAAACCAAAAATGCAGATTTGCTAAGTACTCTCATACAAAATTGGGAAGGACAGAATCCTCTGGATAAGGAACTTTCCGATGTATACCTTCTGCAATATCAAATGCTTGCTTCAACAAATAAAGAGCTCGCCGCCGAGTCTCTTAAAGTGGTTTTAGAGAAATTCCCCTCTCATAAAGACAAAGAATCGATCTTATTCAACTTAGCCACCCTGCAATATCAACAAAATAAGTGGAATGAATCGGAAGACACTTTAACTGTTTTACTAACTAGCTACCCTCAAAGCAAATTCGCAGCATCAGCTTGGCGCTATAGAGTGAATACGGTGATTGAAGATCTCAAATCTTCTTCTCCTGAAACTGCTCGTCTTAAGAAAGAAGAGCTTGCAGCCGTATTAAAAGATGTTCTCTCCACTCCAAAAGTTTTAAGCAATACGGAAAAAAAGGAATATCAACTGGCTTTCTGCAGGACTCTTATGCAGCTAGAAAGACAAGAAGAAGCCCTGGCAGAGCTTCATGATTATATTCAAAACAATCCTAAAGATTCTAAGCTTGCCCAGGTGCATTTCATGACAGCGCTCTGTTATGAAAAATCTGAAGATGATCTTTCTCTATTCATCACGCATTCAGAGAAAGCTCTTGGGTTAGATAGTGAGTTAGAATCTAGAGCTCTTCTACAGCTCAAGCTATTCAATGCGTACCTGACACTTGCTCAAAACTCTCAAAAACAAGAGAAAGAGGATCTCATTAAAAAAGCAGCCTCTCATCTTTTTGATTCTTACCAAAACGGAAGTAAAGTTAAAAAAGACAACTTGCTTTGGCTTGCAAATCTTTATTATGAAGAAACCAAGAAAGAGGTGATTCTAGGTCTGCAAATCGGAAATAATTCTAACTGTGAAAAAGCTATCACCTTGCTAGAAGATCTACTGGAAATACATCACTATCCTCCCTCCTTAGAACTAAGTGCAGACAGACTTTTTCAGGAAACTGAACTCCTTAAGCTCGCAGAGCTACTTGGCTGGCAAGGTAGAGAAAATGAAAAAATAGATATCCTTGAGGTTTTAGTTTATCAGCAAAAAAACCAGCCAGACCTTCCTTGGAAACTTCAAAGAAAATCTGTTTTCGACCTTGCAAGAGCATATGAAGCCTCAGGAAATACTCAGGAAGCTATTAAGACATATGATTACCTTGTCTCTTCCTCAGAGTATTCTTCCTCCTATATATCGCATCTCGCACTTCTCGAGCGAGCAAAACTAAAGTTTATCTCTTTAAATAAGTCTCAAATAGAAGCCGAAACACCAGAATGGCAGGCAGTGTTGAATGACTTAAAAGACTTAGAGCTCAAGAAGAAATTATTTTCAGAGCCGATTCACCTAGAAGCTGCATTAAGCTACATTGATTTCAAAACAGCTCATTTACCTGAAAATAAGAAAAAGCAAAAAGTCCTACAGCTATTACAACTGGTAAAGGAAAACTTCTCTTCTGAACAAGATCCGAAAGTCAAAGAATATCTCGCCGCAGCCGCCCATTTTCCTGAAAAAGCAGGAATCTATGCTGGGTATATGAAACTTATAGATTCTCTAATCTATCGCATGCGTGGTGAAATCGCGGAGGAAAATCAGGAAATAGCTCAGGCAAGTCTGCTGTTTTTCCAAGCGAGTAAAGAGTTAGAGCCCTTGAGCGATGAGTCCCATCTACCTTCTGACCTTTTAAATCGAATACGCTGCAATACGGAGGCCATTAAAAAACCGCTATGATCGAAACAATCAAAATTCAAATAAAGGGCAAATCTCTTTTTATCAAGTGTATTGCCGCCTCGCTACTGCTTCACTTCATGTTGCTCTATTTTTTTTATAAGCATCCTGTAGCGCTTTATGCAGCTTCATTTTTTAATAAAACAAAGCCTAGCCCTACTTCTGTATACGCCAGTGCCAACATAGAAGAACTGGAAAGCGAAAGGGAAGAAACACTTGCTGAAGCCTTTGATAACATCATCTTGCTTCCTAAGGGCATGGAAGAACCCTATGACCTTGTTTCAGTCCCTCCATCTGTGGCTATGGCCCCAAATCTTGAAGATTCACTACAGCTATTCTCTCCAAATGACCAAATCCAGCCTGTAGAAATTTCTGCTGAAGAACTTCAGCATCTTGAATCCCAAGATCTTTTTATGCAAAATGATGAAATTGCAAGCTCAATGGCGCTAAAACCTGAAGCATCTAGTCCTCTTATGCTTACAGAGAATCTATATTCTGTTTTAGAAGATTCTTTTCAAGCCACACAAAACCTTCTCCCTGAGATTGCTTTCATAGATGATACACATGGAGATTCGAGCATCTTTACAGAGGAAAAAGAATTTCATGAAGAGGTTCTGCCATCTCAAGAAAGTCTCTCTGCAAGAAAAGAGTTTCCCTCTCAAAATAGTTTCGTTGAAGATCTATCCTCTCTTAAAACTCCCACTGATACTGCGAGAATACCTTCTTCAATTGGAGACTGGGGTAAAAGAGAGATTACAAAAAATGCCCCTTCAAAACTGGATGCAACCATCTCAGATCGAGAATTTATCGTTCCTTATGCCCATCCAGGTCTTTCCTCTATAGAAGAAGATCAGATACTTGAATTGGCAAGCGTAGCTACCTGGAACGACGATTTCGAGGTGGCGGTAGCTGTCTCTCCAGCACAGGATCAATCGGGATACATTTTTTCCTTATCCTTATCTCCCAAACACAATATGGTTCTTGAAAAGATCCAACAAAACTTTTACTTCCTAATCGATGCCTCCTCATCTATTGATAAGCATCGCTTTGGACTTTTTAAAAGAGCAGTGCTGAAATCTTTAGCTTCTTTGCAAGAAGGGGATAGATTTAATATCATTATCCTAGATAAGAAGCTCACTCGTCTAAGCAAAAATAATCTGATGTACAATTTGAAATCAATGCATCTAGCTGAAGATTTCCTACAGAAGCTCTCACAAGCTAACTTTATTACTTCTGTTGATTTAATAGAGTCCTTAGAAAAAGTTGCAGCCTCAATCAGTGACGTCCAGCAAATGCACACGGCCCTGCTTTTAACAAATGGACATTGTTCACAAGGATTCCAAAATCAGCAAAAATCGTTAAAAGCATACTTAGAAAAAAATGCAAACAAGCTATCTCTTTATGCAGCGGCGGTCGGTAACAAAAACAATATCGTAAATCTTGATATGATATGCAACCTATCAGGCGGCAGACTCTTATATTCTGATACTAATGCCTCTTTCCCAAGGAAATTCTCTGAGCTTGTAAAATCTTTAAGAAACCCCATCGCAAAAGATATCCACATTAGTGCTGTAGCCTCTCACCCTAAAGCGGGCCTTTCGATCCTCAGCACAAATCAGCAGCTACCGGCTATGTATGCCGGAGAGCCTTATATTATCATGGGCAAAATCGAAAGACTCTCCGACATCTCCCTTACTATAGAAGCAAGGCATGATGATGAATGGATTTCTATCAATAAGAATATCTCTTTTCAACAAGCAAGCTCTAATAATAGTTTAGCTGTCGACTGGGACAAGTCTACTGACGTGAATACTCAATACCAAGGTTTTTTAAAAGACCCTAAAGCCAAGTATATCAAGCAGGCAAGAGAGATCTTAAAGTCTACTCATGGTAAGGCTGCTTTAGAATGAGTCTAAGACTAATTGGTGGAAAATACAAAAACCATCCGATCAAAACGCCAACGGGCATTCTGACAAAACCTACTATGAGCCTTATGCGCAAGTCTGTCTTCGACATCTGCCAAGCAGATGTCGAAGAGTCTAGATTCCTTGATGTCTTTGCTTGTAGTGGAGCTATGGGCCTTGAAGCATTAAGTAGAGGAGCCTCATTTGCTACTTTTATAGATAAGGACAGAAGAGCTACAACTTGCATACAAGAAAATATCCGCCATTTGCATTTTGAAAAACAAACACGTGTATGCTGCGGCGATGCTATGCTTGTACTCAAAAAACTCGCTAAGGAAAATGAGAAGTACTCTCTTGTATATATAGATCCACCCTATATACATGTAGACAAACACAATTGCAGCCCTACAGAGTTTTTAGAATTCTTTGATGGAGCAGATCTTTTAACTCCTGGTGCTATCCTATTTATTGAAGAAGGATTTCCCTCAAAGACACACATAGAAAACACACCACTAAAACAACTACATTTTAAAAATTCTAGAAAATTTAGTAACTCTCTCTTGCATCAATTTAATATTTCGTTGTAGTGTGAGAGCATGAAGCAAGTATTATTTTCAGGCACGTTTGATCCACCAACGCTTGGTCATCTTGATATCATCAAGAGAGCTAGCAAAATCTGTGACAAACTGTTTGTAGGAATAGCTTGCAGTGGCAATAAAGACGGACAGGCCAATTTTTCTGTAGAAGAAAAAAAGGAGATGCTGACCGCGATGACTAAGGATCTCACTCATGTGGAGATCGCAAGCATTGATGGGCTAGTCGTAGATTTTGCCAAACAGCACAATATACATTTCCTCCTTAGAGGATTAAGAGCCTTCTCAGACTTTGAGTATGAATTCCGCATGGCTCTTGCGAATAAAAAGCTAAGTGGCATTGAAACCATGTTCTTAATGGCCGACGAAAAGTACTTTTATATCAGCTCAACACTGATCCGAGAGCTAGCTTATCACAAATCTCGCTTAAATGAATTTGTGCCGTCTTCCATAGAGGAATTTGTGTTCCAAAGACTGTTTAAAAGTAGAAGCTAAAATTTTTTCGATAAAAAAATTTGTCAAAAAAATAAAGCTTCATGTATATGAAAGGAATAAGTTTTACTTAAAAGATTTTTGCATAACTTGAAAGGGGGAAAAAGCAATGATCAATAAAAATTGGGCATTTGCTCTAGGAATTTTATCATTATCAACAGCAATAGTTGCTGCTGATCAAAACATGCAGGACAAACAACCGCCAATGCCTATGGGCGTTACATCTCAGCCAACAGGAGTAATTACTCCTCCAGTGGCTCCAGCTGTAAACAACGGTGCGGATCTATTTATCACTGCAGATTTCATCTATTGGAAAGAATACCAAAACGGACTCGAGTTTGCTGAGTCTGGTATAGCTGGAACAACACTTGCTTCAGGTACTACCCTCTCAAGAGGTACAGTAGCTGCACCAAGAGGCGCTTGGGAACCAGGCTTCAAAGTAGGCTTAGGACTTGAGTTCGCACATGATGGCTGGGACTTATTTGCTCAGTACACATGGCTTGCTCCACAAAGCGGAAACGGCAATAAAACTACTGCTACAGATCCAGTTGGAACATCTAACCTTTATCCTTTATTAGGAGCATACAAAGGTCTAACAGGAGCAAATAGTACATCAGCTCCTGCACTAAACAGCGCATCTGCTACATGGAAAATGCACTACAATGTTCTAGATCTAGAACTTGGAAGAAATTTCTTTGTTAGCCGTTACATGACATTAAGACCTCACTTTGGTCTTAAAGCTGCTTGGATGACACAACGCTTTAACGTATCACAAGACTTCAATACTGCTATGAGTTCATTGTTCCGCAGCGAACAAATCAACCATAAGCAAAAGAATTGGGGACTTGGTATCCGTACTGGTCTAAATCCAGTATGGCACTTTGCACGTTCATGGGGAATGTACGGAGAGTTTGCATTCAGCGCTCTTTATTCATACTTCAAAGGCAAAGGCGATGACACTCTTTATACAGGCTATGGCCAAACAGGCACAGCTTCTCAGTATGAAGTTGCAGAAAGAAACTTCCATGGCGTAACTCCAGTTCTCGAGCTCGGACTCGGACTTGAGTACATGGGCTGGTTCTATGACGAAGCTTACATGTTAGAAGTTAAAGCTGGTTGGGAAGAACAAGTATGGTTCCAAACGAACCAACTCGTTAACGGCCTAACATCTGGCGCAGGTAACCTAACAACACAAGGTTTTACATTTAAAGTGGGCTTCCACTTCTAAGAAACCCTTGGGTTTAATGAATTCTACGGCCTCCTCTTTTGAGGAGGCCGTTTCTTTTTGTCTTCAAGTCAATTTTCCCTCCTCTCTTTTAAACTCCTTCATTGCAGAAAATTTTATCTTTGCTTTAGAGTTTTACCGCTTTTCAAAATTTATATCCAATTGAGTTCCAAAAACTCCTTCACAACGGAGGAAGCTTACGAAGAGAACTCAAAAAAGCCCTTAACCCATGAGGAAACCTATGTCTTGTACAATAAAACGCTCAGAAAATTGTGGATGCGTTACACAAGCTCATCAACTTAAAGTAGAAATCTTTGATCGTGTATTAGATATCGCTGAAAAGATAAGCGTCGTTGCCTTAGGTGTTCTTGCAGCTACTACGAGCTCAGAACTCTTTGTGCCTTTTTTTCTAGCAGGAAGTGCCTATGGCATCTATAGCTATTTTCAGAATAGGGATACTGTTACAGTGCAGGGAACATTAGGCTGTACGCAAGGTTTTCTAGAGCAGCTGACAGGAATAAAGCTACCAAGACCCGTTTCCTTTGCAGCCAATGTTGCGATTGTCGTTTGTCATTTAGATCACCATGCATCGGTATTTGTTCCGCTTGTCGGCATATCTGTCGGCGCGTGGGCCGGGAAAATGGGAGCAGAGTGTCTATCCTTTGCTGCTAGGACTATTACTTCCTATTGCAGAGCGCATCCAAGCCTGCCATTTGCTTCGTTTATGGCAAGAACCGTCTGAAGACCTTGATTGAACATTACGTGCAATAAAAAAGGCCTTAAATCAAAGATTTAAGGCCTTTTCGTTTTGCTGTCAGAACAGCATTATCTCATCTTTTGTCCATGATCAAACTTAGTCTCTGTAAGCTTGCCATTTTCATCATAGACCTTCTTAATTCCATGAAGCTGATCTTCCACAAATGCTTGAAGAAGATGCGGTCTTCCATCATCAAAATACTTGTTCACTTTACCATGACGAAGACCATTTTTATATTCTCCTTCAAACACAAGCACACCAAGCGCGTTCCATTGCTTGTATTCTCCATCCATCTTGCCATCTGTATAATGGATTATAGAGGCAAGCTTACCATCTTCGTAGAAAGTCTTTTCCTCTCCTACTTGTTGGTCAGCTTTGTAAGCCGTTTCTTTATACACCTTTCCATCTGGATAGTATTGCATGAACGGACCGTCTTTCTTATCAGCATGGAAAGCCACCGTCATAAGAACTTGACCTTTAGGATGAAATACTTTTGCAATTCCTTCTTTGATACCATTTTTATAGGGGGTCGAAGATACTTTAACACCGTTTTGGTTATACTCTAAAGCTTCTCCTTCTGGAACATCATTCGAGTACATGACTTCAAAGGATTTCACCTTCCCAAACATTTCTTGTTCAGGATAAAAAATTTCATGAAGCCCCTCTCGTCTATTATCTTTGTAGTGGTAAACAATTTCCTTCCCATCTTGGATCTTTTGAAAAAAACGGCCATTCAGTTTACCACTGACATAGAAAGCTTCTTCTAAAAGAATTCCTGTTTCATCCCAAAGAGATTTGCATCCATCGATTTCGCCATTTTTATAGCTGATTAAGGTCTGCATGCCTCCACTAGGATAAAAAGTTTTTTGGTCTCCTTGAAGTTGCCCCTCATCATTATAGAAAAAGACTCTGGATAATCTTAGAGATTCTTTTTTTCCTTCCGTTTCTTTAGGGAAATACTCTATTTGTTCACCAACTGGCATGCCCATTTTATAGAACTTCACAAACCAAGCGCTACCATCTTCATACCAAGCAAGGACCTTGCCATCGAGCTTATCCTCATTATAAACAGCGGATGCCTTTATCTGACCATTTGGGTAGTATTCCTCATTCTTTCCAACTTTCTGTCCTTTGACATACATGATGGACTCTTTGAGTTTTCCCTTTGAATGCCATAGCTGCACTTTACCTTCTGGGACATCGTTTTCATAAACGACTTCCATAATCAGCTCATTATTATCATTCCACTCTTTAAACATGCCCTGCTTAAGTCCTTTCGCATATTCCCCTGAGAATCTAAGAATTCCTTTTTCGTTCCATTCTTTTTTTCCCTTGTCCAGCTGGCCATCAGCATAGGTCTCTTCGCATTGCAGCTGTCCATTTGCATACCATTTCTTAGCTGGCCCATGCTTCACACCTTCTTTGAGTGTTGTAAGAAGTGCTGGCTTGCCATTTTCATAGAACTCTTGGTATGCACCATCTTTTGCTTTGTTCTTATAGAAGGTGCGAAGTTTTAACTGTCCATTTGCATAGTATTCCTTTTGCTCACCGTCAAACTGACCATTTACATAAAAATACTCGGTTTTGAGCTTGCCATTGTCATACCACTCCTTATAGGATCCTTCTCTATCAGCACCTTGGAAAAAATATTCAGCTTTTGCAGCTGCATTTTCATAGAACTCTTTGACCGGCTCGAGCAAAATCCCTTTATCATCATATTGAGCAAGATATGCTAGGCTGCCACTTTCATAATTTCTCCAGTGCTTGCCTTGGGGAAGACCCTCTTTATATTCACCCTCACCTATGACCTTACCATCTGTTGAAAAATACTGCTCTTTGCCAACTTTTTTACCATTGCGGAACTGTACTTTGAAACTTTCTTTCCCATTACCATGGTACTTAATATGAGTTCCTATCGGCTGTCCATTTTTGTAGTCTTGAACTTCTATAATGGCTCGCTCTTCATTATACATGACGAATGCGGGGGTTTTGCCGTCGGAGTGAAGGACTCCATTGCTATAGTTAGCGCTAGCTTTTAGCGCGCCGCTTTCAAACCACTCAAGGGCATTGCCATTTGGTAGACCCTTAACATAAGGCACTACTGCTGAGCGTACTCCTTTAGGGTAATAGCGAATGAGATCGTTTTCTAATACTCCATTTACATAGTAAGCTTCTTCGTTCTTTTCACCAGTTTCATAATAAGAGAGCATTACACCTGTACGAACGCCTTGATTGAAGCTCCCCTCGGCTCTCATTTTTCCATCTGGATAGAAGACTTTCAAGTCTCCATGAAGAACCCCCTTGTCATACTGAAGAACTTTTTCAATCGCACCATTGGTATAGTAAGAGATACTGACGCCATGCGGCACAACCGTTGTATTCCACTCTTTAAATCCCGCAGAATTTTCCTCTACTTCGATAAGGTCCATTTCATTGCGAACTTGGCCTTCAGGATAGAATTTAATTTGTTTTACTGGCGCTTCGTTAATTTCAGAAATTTGTTCATAAAACAGCACTGTTTCGGGATTACCATTAGGATAAGACTGAAGAATCTTAGGACGCCAGTGAGGCTGCCTTTGCTTAAGAGCTTCTGCAACAGGAACTACCTTTTCAGTTTGAGCTGCATGCATGCTGCCCATAAGGCAGGAAGCAGCGAGAACATAAGACCAAAGTTTTGACATATGCTTATCCCTTGATAAATAAATTTTATCATCCAGAATAAAGCAAAGGCTTCTTTAGAACAAGTTTTCTAGATATGAGAACTAAGACTGAAGAACCAGTATATATGATTTTTTTTATAAATAGCGGTTATTTTAAATAAAAAGCCCTCTTACGTCTTAAAGACGCAAGAAGGCTTAGGGTATATACAGAAATGCTTTAGCTACTACTTAATGATGTGTTTGTTAAGAAATCCAGCTAGTTTGAGCATATCTACAGGCTTTTTACCAATTACTTCAGCAAGTTTGGCATCTGGCACGATCATTCTTCTGTTTTGAGCGTCTTGGCATTTTTTTGCTTTAATGTATACCCAAAGACCTTTCACGATTTGAGGACGTGTAAGTTTCTTAGAGCCTACAATCGCTTCAAGAGCAGGAGAGACCGAATAAGTATACTTATTGAGGCCGGCTCCTCTTTTGGAAGTTCCTTTTTTAGCAGCAGGTTTTCTTTTTGCTGCTACTTTTTTCTTAGCTGCAGGTCTTTTTTTTGCTGCAGTTTTCTTCTTTACCGCTGTTTTCTTTTTTGCCATAACAACACTTCTTTTTGTAATTTCGATAATTTTCTAAAAGGGCAACGTTGCACTTTCTTCATCTTCTATCTATTGAATTAAATCTCTTTAAGAATTAGTTCAATTTTTTTTTATCGTTTTGCTCAAAAAAATCATATTTTTCTTAGAGATCTTGTTTTTTCAGCGGCTTTAAGCAAATGCCAGCCAGCAAAGAACCATACCCCATACAAAAGGAACGAGGCCTATAACTTTAGCAAGTGAGGCTTCTGTCATCGTATATTTCACGAGAACCTGGGGGACAAATAAAGCCATCACACCTCTTACGATGAAAAACCATCCAAGAAGTGTTACAAGGCATGCCTTGCTCCACGACCAAACGTGATATTGGTGAATGATGTAGAATCCGAGTAGGAGGTTGATAACTCCCATGAGAAAAAATGCTGCGTGATTAGACTTGAAGGCACTCCAAATTTTGACTAAGTTGTCGCTAAAAAGCAGCATCCATAGTCCGAGGATTACCATTAAAGGGCCGAATACACTGGCTATTGCTATTGACGGTTCTTGTACCATACTTCCCTACCTTAGGTTAAAAAGATCTAAGGTTAGAGTAGGTATTAAATATTTTATTTGTCAACGCTAGGTTGAATTTTAGGCATAGAGGGGATCGAAATTATTTCCAAAGGCTTGGGCTTTTGGGTTGTTATGGCTATAGTAAGAGGCTGTCTAAGATCGATCCAGATGCCCTGATCATTTTCTTCCATGTCTTTAAGATGGAACCCTAAAGCAATAGTAGGATCTACTTTTCCGGTAGAAGAGATAGAGAGCATTACGCTCTCTTGCTTTTTGTCTCCTATGCTAACAGAAGAGACTCCTTTCAGAAGATGCCGAGAAAAAAGAGGCCCGATCTTTAGGTCGGCCTCTGAAGCGCACTCGTAATAGTAAACGCCACCATAGCGATGTAGATTGATAGAAAAGTCAGAACCGTGACTTACACTTAATACTTGCAACTGCTTTAGGTCATCGGCAAAGGCTTGCACAGAACTTTTAAATCTGTGCTCGCCGATCAAATCAACGACCTTTACACCAAGGAGTGCAGAAATAAGCACTAAGATAGAAAGTGAGACTATGATTTCTAAAAGTGAAAAACTTTGAGTTTTTTTACTACTCATCTTCTTCTGATGCACTATCTTCATTCGTCTCTATAGGACCAAGTTTCGCTTTCTTATTCTGCTTGTAAGCTGTCAGTCTGGCTGATTTAACAATTATATCAGTACCGTATCTATTAGCCTTGATCTCGTAAGGCTCACTCCAACCATCTTTCATCATTTTCTTTACATCCTTTATGAGGCCGGAAGACTCAAGATAGGCTTCTGCATGAGCAACGACATTCTCAACGCTGTTTCCTTTAGCAACTTCTAGCAGAAGGATATCATGAATTTGCGCAGCGCCTTGTTCAGAGCGAAAAGAGCGCCCTTCATCTAGGCTCCCCTTAACGTTATAACCTATCACGCTTCCAATAAGCCCGATAAGGAAGATAACGATCATGATTTCAAGTAGTGTCAGAGGTCTTTTTTTTTGTTTTCTTTTCATAGAGACTCCAAGTGTTTTCAAGATGATAAAAATGAGCTGACATCAGTAAGAGGAAGTAATATCGATAAAACCACAACACCTACGATAGCCCCTAAAAAAATAAGTACAGCAGGCTGCAAAAAGGTCGTTAATTGTTGCAAATTTTTATCTAGCTCCTCTTCATATATTTCAGCCAGATTCTTCATAGTAATATTCATATTGCCCGTCTCTTCAGCGATAGCGATCATACGCACCACTAAAGGTGGGATAAAAGGGGAAGAGAGTAACTCGCTTAATTTTTTTCCTTCGACAAGCTTTTTTTCCGCATGGGAAATTATATCTTCAAGAAGGGCATTTTTCATCGTCTTGCGCGAAAAGGCAAGAGCCTCTAGCAGGGAAACTCCCCCACTAAGCAGAAGGAACATCGCTCTACAAAAGCGGACAAGAGCAGATTCAATCAGCAAATGGCGTATAAACGGGGCTCCACAGGCCAGTTTAAAAAAATACATCCGAACATTTTTACTTCTAATAGCGCAAAAAATGGCTACGGCACCTAAAAGTATTAGTGAAACAAACAAACCAATGCTGTTGTTAAGCCAATTACTGATCGAAAGAACGACAGTCGTTAAGGGATGAAGCCTTCTCCCTTCAAATAGCTCCTGCATAGAGGGAATCACAAAAAAGAAAAGCGCTATCACGACAAATAAGCAAAACACTCCTAAAAAAGCAGGATAGGCCAGAGCTGCAAAAAGCTGCTTCTTAAGCTTCTGCTGTCTGTTAATAAGCAGTGTAAGATCTGCAAATGCCTCAGAGAGATGACCACTTTGTTCTGCGGCTTTGACCATGGATAGGTAGATCTCATCAAATGATTTAGTATAGCAGCTAAGGGCGTTAGATAGGCTTTTTCCTGATTTTAAGTGGTCACAAAGATCGACGAATAAAGCATGGGTCTTATGTTTTCGGTATTTTTCTTCGATGGTAACAAGGCTTTCATATAGAGGAAGACCCGCTCTTAAAAGCTGAGAGAGTTCCCTTGTAAACGTCAAAAGCATATTGGGAGAAAGGATCACTTCTTTCGATTTGCTGCTAAAAAGTTTTAGCTCAGTAAGGAGGATTTGCCGCTTTTTTAGCCTTTCCTTGGCAAGGTAAAGAGAATCGGCGTCGATGACGCCAGAGATCTTTTTCCCCTCTTCTGTAAGCGCTTTATATGCATAAATCGGCATCTGATCTCTCCTTACCCATCTTCGCAGCCACGTGTGGCTCTAATGACTTCTGTCGGCGTCGTAATTCCTTGCAGAACGAGATAGGCTCCTTCTTGACGAAGCGTGCTGAGCCCACTTTTCTGTGCGAGCTGCTGCAGCTGATGTGCATCAGCTGATTTAAGAAGCTGTTGCTTTAGGGCATTATTGATGATCATAAGCTCATAAATTCCATGGCGTCCTTTATATCCTGAGCCATAACATTGAGCGCAGCCAGCCCCTTTATACAGAAGTCCTTCTGGAAGATCTTTAGGATCGATGCGCATGTCTTCAAGCTCTCTATCGGAGGGAATATAGGAATGTTTGCAGTGAGGACAGATGGTACGGACAAGCCTTTGAGCAAGAACACCAACTACGGAGGAAGTTAAAAGATAGGGCTCGATCCCCATATCGATAAGGCGAGTGAGCGCGGAGGGAGCATCGTTTGTATGGAGCGTGCTAAGGACTAAGTGACCTGTTAAAGAAGCTTGGATGGCGATTTCAGCGGTCTCTCTATCTCTTATCTCTCCTATCATGATCACATCAGGGTCTTGTCTGAGAATATGTCTGAGGCCTGTAGCAAAACTGAGTGAGATTTTATGGTTCACTCCTATCTGCGCCATCCCTTGTAGCTTGTATTCCACAGGGTCTTCAATTGTCATCACATTGACCTCTGAGGAATTAATATGGGAGATCGCACTATAAAGAGTTGTTGTTTTACCGCTTCCTGTAGGGCCTGTTACAAGAACTATCCCTTCTGAGAGATTGATAAGTTTTTCAAACGAATCATAAATTACCCGTCTCATCCCGATTTTATTAAGGCCCACCATGACGTTAGACTTATCAAGAATCCTCAGTACAATTCGCTCTCCATATACGCAAGGAACAGTACTAACGCGCAGGTCAATATGACGTCCTCCCATGCGGAGCTTGATCCTTCCATCTTGTGGCAGGCGTTGCTCAGCAATATCTAACCTAGACATCACTTTAATACGTGTGATGAGCTGAGACTGATATTCTCTTGGAGGGGCATGACGCTGTTGGAGAACGCCATCAATTCTATAGCGCACGCCGATACCATGTTCCATTGGCTCAAAGTGCATATCAGAAGCGCCCTGCTGCACAGCTTCTTTAAAAATTGAGTTCAAAATCTTAATGACCGGCGAATCCGATTTGTCTTCAAGAAGATCATATCCCTCTTCGTCAGGATCGTTTAATCCTTCTGTCGGCACAAGGGATGCCATCAGCTCGGATGTCGCACCTTCTTTGCTGTGATAACATTTTTCGATAGCATCTTCGAGAGCATCAACTGAGGTAAGAACCTCTATGATGTCTTTATTTGTAAGGCATCTAAGCTCTTCTATCGTATCAAGCTGAAGAGGATTTGCCATTGCTACGACGAGTCTGCCTTCTATCTCCTCTAAAGGCAGGACCCCCTTATTTTTTGCAAAAAGATAAGGGATGACAGCGATCTGCCCTTTCACATATTCAAATTCGAGTAGGTTATCTTCCGTAGATATCCCATATCTTTCACTGAAAAGCTTTAGGGTGCTGCTGTCGTTTTCTGTCATGACATTTCACTTGAGAAAAGGAGTTTAAAACTTCTCTCAAAGATTTTTTGGTGTTCTTTATCTTGGGCTTCTATGACTTTTTCCAAGAACTCTGGAATATCTCCAGGCCGCTTCTTGAGCTCTTCCGTACGCAATCTATCAAGAGCCTCTTGTGGATCTGGCACAATATGAGGAGTGATAAAGAAGAACATTTCTGTATTCGTATCAGTGAGCTGAGTAGATCCAAAAAGTTTACCAAGGCCTGGTATTTCTCCGAGGAATGGGATGCGCTCTTCTTTGTCATTAACAGCTTTTCTTCTAAGACCGCCAATGATTACTGTCTGACCATCAACAACTCTAACCTCATTTTCGATGTGTCTGCGGTCAACAAGGGGTCTATCGTTATCTATGCTCTTAGGTGTATCAAAAGTGATGTTCGTTTGTAGGGTAACAGATCCCTTCTCTTCTGATGGCTCAGGATCTTCTTCAGCTACGTGAACAGTCGGAGTCATAATAATGTTAATACCATACTGTGCTCTAGTATAGGACTTTTCAAAGGCGATTCCTTTATTGGTATCGACCGGCGCGGCTCCGTTGTTAATTGATATCTCCTGAACGATGTTGATCGTTGCAGGGGTCTGATTGACTGTGATGACAGAGGGGGCTGCATGGAATTGGATATTTTCCTGAGTCATTAAAAAGTTGTATGCGAAGTCGATGGCAGGAGCGTGGCCTCGTCTTCCTTTATGGAAAAGATATTCTAAAACACCCGCCCCTTCTGGTGCGAAGAGAGAGTGATAAATAAGACCATTGCGCTTGGAGCCAATCTTTAACAGATTAAGACCAAAGCTATCTTGCGTATTAAGCGTCCTTTCAAAAAGCAGAACTTCAATCTGAACCATTTTCTTAGGAATGTCGAGTTTCTTTAGAAGGGTTTTTACTTTTTGCAGGACATCCCTGCGAACAACCATAAGCAGATTTCCCGTCTTGGGATCGGGAATGAAATGGTCTGAGCCCCCATCGACCTCAACTTTTGCTGTACTTCCCGGATGCAAGGGTTGCGGTGTTACAGGAAGTGGCTGAGAGGGCGAGTATCCATCGGGCGTTTTAAACTGATTACCAAAAGATGAGTAAGAGAGATCGTAATTTTCCCTTCCATCTTCATTGGAAATAAGAAGAGCATTGTATACTTTTTCTAAAACCTTAGCCAAATCGTTTGGATCGCTATGGCGGCAGGTGTATACATGCACTGTCATTTCTGCGGGATTTTCTAATTGTTCTTCTGTATCCTGAATTATTTTTTCAGCTCGTTCTACCACTTCTTGCTGGCCGATCAATACCAGAGAATTGCCACGCCCAAGAGAAAAAGCCGTCAGCCCTTCTTGTTCAACTTTTCCAAAAGGGGGTCTTGATTTTTCTACAGCTTCACCAAAAAACGAAATGAGGATCCTTTCCATCTCTCGTACAGGCATCTTCGTTATGGGAACAACGCGTGATATTTTCCCTTTAGGATCTTCCCATACTGTCTGATAGAGAGTAAGGAGTTTCTCTACTTCTTCTTTAGAAGTAACTAAAGCAATTTTACTACCAATCTGATAGACAAAAGTTTGTTTTGCATCAGCAAACCTTTCAAAAAACTGAAACGTGCTTTTGACCTGTTCAATAGGTGGAGAAAAAACATAAAAAAGTCTGGATTGACTTGGTAGCCATAGAAGATCTTCAGGCTTGGAAGCGAATCCTTCAATAACAGAAGGGTCTTGCTTCAGAATGTAGAGCTGCCTGGCATAAGGATTGACTTTTTTGACACCTACACCGTTATGAGCCAGCACAATTTCAAGTACTTCGCTCCAAGATTCTCTAGGAATAGGAATCGATGAATGCATATTTAGCTTGTTGTTGACGAGCTCTGGAGGAACAATATAAAGGTAATCCATAGAGCCGTATTCCATCACGAGCTGAGCAATCGTTGTCTCCTCCTGGTCCCAAAGAGCATACCCTTCATCATCTTTCTTAGACTCTGCAACAACAGTCTCCCGCCACTTACCTTGTAAATCCAAAATGCTTTGTTTAATAGCATTCACTTTGCCAAGGAGTGACTGATACTCTTCAGAAGAGGCCTGTGCGAGCTCAAGTTGCCTTACCTCAGCATAATGATCTTGTAACTGAGAGCGGAACCGGAGAAGGTCTTCGTTGACTTTTTGAAGGAATTGATCGATCTCAACAGAATCACAAGCTTCTTTATTTTGAGAGGCCATTTGCTTTTCAGCAATACTTTGCTGACCAAATACTGGCACTAGTAGAGAGAAAACGGCGAGGGAAGATAGAAACGTCTTAGTTCTCATTTTTTCCCTTCCTTATAACGGCTCATTTTAAATAAAGGACTAGCTTTTGTCTTCTTTCCCTTTGAGGAAAAATGCTCCTCAGGAGAAATGGGAATCAATACAGGGGTTATTTGCGTTCTCATCTCATCAAAAATAGAACCCTTTAAAAACAATTTACCTTGCTGCTTGTCTATAGAATCAAAAATAAATAGCTCTCCACGCAGCTTATGTTGCAAGCAGTCTTCAATATCTTTACTACGTTTTAAATTCCGCCAAGATTTGCCAACTTTAAGAAGCCAATCACCTTCTTTAAGTATAAATCTTCGTTTACCAAGGCTACAAGTAACTTGAGAGGATGAGCGCAGCCTCACAAGAGAAGTACTCAAATCTGTCTTTTGAGATTTAGAAGGATTCTGAAGCTCAAAGTTAAACATTTGAGGGTAAAAGCCTTTTTCATCCCATACTTCGACTTCCATATTCTTGGAAGAAAGGCTTTTCACAAAAGCAAGAGGACAGCCGGGCCTGGAAGAAGATAGAGCAGTCTCTTGCCAGCTCCCATCTTGCCATTGGAGATAATCCCCAGCAGATAAAAAATAAAATTGAGAGCCAGATTCTGCTGGAATTTCAACTTTTTGTTTTTGCATCATTTCCCTGTATTCTTGACCGCCATATTGCTTAAGAAGACAATCGTTGCCCCACCATTTAGCCTGACGGATAGATGAAAGAAAAGCACTTTCACGTTTTTGTTTAAAAGCTGAAGACCTTACTTGTTGAACAAGGACCTGGCCTACTTCCTCCAAAAATCCCTCTCCCTGCTTAGAAGGAGAAAACTGCCCAATTTCCAAACAGATATCTTCTTGTCCACTAAGCATCGGCTTAATCCATAAAGGTGTTTTTTTTTCAGAAAAGGTGTAGGTAGGCTCCTCGTCTTTTTTTTTATGGCAAGAAAGAAAAATCTGCTCCCCAAGCGTTACTATCCTCTGCTCACTACTGCTTTTAGTAGAAAGTAGAAGGGTTCTTTCTCTAGGATCGCAATCAGGACGGGAGCTTCTTGCCAGAACTAGAATTTCTCTGCTGAGATCAGGAACTAAAGAAGATTTCCTCATGGGATTTAAGGAAAGGACCCCTTTCCCAATCTCATCAAGCCGTAATTCCTCATCGGGAGCGGACATCGATAAAAAAACTGGAGAGTCAGTTTTTTCTTTCTGAAGCAAAAGAACCCACATAGAAAATACGCATACAAGGGCCACAGCCCCCCATATACTAAGCCGGGCTTTTCGAAGGATAGACTCTATGTCTGTACTATGATGGGTGGCAAGTATCAATAGACCTCTCCCTAGCCTTTTCATTTTTTCTTCTTAAGAAGTCTATGTGATTTAGAAAAAAAATCAAAGAAAGATCTCTTTTCTGCATTTAATAAGAAAGAGGCATTGCTAAAAAATATATTATATACTTACATTGCAAATTAGAAAGAAACAATAGAGTTTTTCCTATTTTGCGATTAACGACTAAGTTGATCTTTAATTGCAAAACTCTTTATGAAAAGAATATTTAAGGAAAAACCCGTTCAAGGAAGGAAGACATGAACTCAAACAAATTAAAAGATGGAGTCTCAGTGAAAGAGATCGAGAACTTTGCTAAAAAACACCGCTTTGAAGTCTTCTTCTGCGTGTCTTTTGTTTTAGCATGCTTTTTTACTTTCGTCTTTTTCGCAGCTTGGTCCCTGGTATTTGCAGTACTCGGAGGTATCGTTGGCGTGGCTATGTCGGCTGGCGTCGATAGACTGTTAAAAGTTTCGATCCGCTTTGTATTAAAACAAGAAAGAACAACTCAGATCATTCTCGCAGTAGTAGGTTGGGTTCTTTCGATTTTCCTTCCACCACTTATATTCATGCTTATTGGTCTAGCAGGCGGAAAGAGCTTAATTAAAGTTGCCAACGAGATCAACATGCAGACTCCTGGAAACTAAGAGCCGATCTACTTTAAGCTTTAGATTCTTCTGAGATAAAATAATCCCCATTGCATATTCAATGGGGATTTCATCTATTAGCGATCGAAAATATTCTTTGATTTTTTACTGAGAAAGCAGTTTAAATCCTTTAGCCTCTGTTCTCCCTACAGGAGCTAAAGTATATGCGATTGACCACTGGCTTGGCTCTGAGGAACACCAGCCTGGCGGCAGTGCTTATTACACCGCACCACCCTATTTATATGAGCAGTTCCTATCTAACGTAATCCATGCAAATCTTACTGACAAAATCATCCCTCTTAGAATGACTAGCTTGGAGGCCGCCCAATATCTCAGCAGAAATTTACATGCTCCAGCAGATATAGTATACTTAGATGCAAGTCATGATACCATCTCCGTATACAATGATATGTGTGCATGGTATCCGTTTGTTGAAGGACACGGAATATTGTGCGGTGATGACTGGACTTGGAAGAGCGTTCGAAAAGCAGTCAAAAAGTTCGCTGAAAAGAAGCATCTGAAAGTTCATTCTTCGGGCAATTTTTGGTACTTAACAAAAAAATAATTGAGCTTTGAGCTGTCTTAAATAGGTAAAACCCTGGTTTTGAAAAATCAAATGCCAGGGTTTTCTTTTCTATCTCCTGCCAGAGCGGCGGAAACGGATGATAACTCCTAAAACGATACAGAGTATCCCGCTGATTAAATACCACATTGTATAGCTTGTATGGTTCGATGTCATCTTGTCTAAAAGACTCTGATCAAAACGCTGCGATGCGTAGATGCCACAAATAAAAAGAGCGACACCGAGTAAAATAAATGTCCAAGCAGGAATGCGTCTATCCATCTTCCACCTATAGGGTTGTTATCCTATCTATGACATTTTTTAAAATTTTAGGAAAATAGAATTATAGCTGATGCCCTGGGCTTTTAACCCACCCTTCTTTAAGAAGGGGCAGAGAAAAGTCCAAAAAAGAGCCGGCGTTTGCATGCTGGGAGGTTAGAATTGTCTGTCTTTTTTCTAAAAGATCAGCATTCCCTTTGAATTGAAAACTCATTAGCTGCTTGAGTTTATTGACCTTTACTTTGACAGGCATTTCCTCTGGCATTTCATTTACATATACGGAAAAATATCTAAGAACATCCTCCCATTTCGGGCTATATTCTACCCCATGGAAGTGTGCCCTGATCTTGTGGAAGATAAAAGGATCGATAACACTTCCTCTGCCGATCATTAGAGCATCGCAGCCTGTTTGTGTTAGCATCGAAAGAGCATCTGTAACATTCAATATATCTCCATTGCCGACAACGGGGATTTTGAGTAGCGATTTAGCCTCAGCAATATATTCCCATTTTGCAGGAGGGCCGTAGCCATCAAGTTTTGTTCGAGGGTGGAGAGTAATGTAGCGCACACCACTTTCCTGTGCGGCAAGAAGATTCTCTTTAAAAAGAGTGGTGTCTTTATATCCGGACCTCATTTTAAGAGTAACAGGCGTCGAAACAGCTTGGACCATCGCTCTTGCATTTTCATGTAAAAACCCGGGATCTTTGAGAAGACTCGACCCAGCACCTCTTCCAGTTACTGTGTTAGACGGGCATCCACAATTTAGATCAATACGAGGAGCTTTCCTCATCTCCATTTGTTTCGCCATAGCGGCCATGAGCTCCGGGTCTGATCCCATAAGCTGTACAGCCAGAGGAATAGGAGTCGTTTCCAAAGCTTCATAGCGTTTTGCTAAACTTTCCACATGAGCATTCGTAGGCACTCGTAAAAAATCGGTGACAGCCTCATCAAAACCACCGATAGCTGCCATCGCGATACGAAAGCATCTATCACCTACTCCCTCCATGGGAGCGAGTAGTAAAAAGGGACATCCTTTAGAATCACGTGGAAGAAGAGAGGCCATTAGATTGCAGCGCCGATTTTCTCAGGAAGAAGTGTTAAATAAACCTCTTCCATCTGATCCAAGGTGTGCTTTAAAGTAAATCTGCTCTCTACTAGTTCTTTTCCTTTTTGTCCCATTTCTTCCCGAAGCGCTCCATCATTAGCTAGCTTTACAACAGCTTCGGCGACTTTTTCTGGTGAAAATGAAGGAACCACGATACCTGTCAGGTCTTGCAGGCATACTTCAGGCAGCCCGCCAACATCTGTCGTGATCAAAGGCTTTTTAAGGAACGCGGCTTGCAAGCTTGCCTGAGAAATTCCTTCATGAGCTGTGCTGAGAAGGAGAAAAATATCGAGTGCTGCGATAGCAGCGTAGGGAGAATCAAGATGGCCAGTAAAAGTAAGCGTGTCTTTAATACCTAATGTGTCGAGCCCGCCCATATACTCTTTATAATATCCACCACCAACCACGACCCATTTGATCTTAGGATTATGCTCTTTCACAATTTTCGCAGCTTTCATCAGATCTTGAATGCCTTTCCAAGATCTTACAAAACATACTGTACCAACTAGAATCTCATCATCCTTAACGAACATCTTTCTGAAACGCTCTATTTCTGACGATTCTGCCTTAATTAAAGAAGGATCAACTCCTGTCGCGATACAACGAATTTTGTCTTGAGGGAGTTTAGATTGAGCGTGGATGGAAGGGATAATACAAGAGGAGGTCGTTACAACAAAATCAGCAAGGCCATTGTAAAGAAGACGGCTATTGACCCCTCCTTTGATATGCGTCGATAAATGCCTTGTCCTTACAATTTTTCTTCCAGTAAGTCTTGCGGCAATTCCCCCAATCCAAGAATCCCACGAGGAGTGCGTGTTGATGATGTCGATAGACTTATCTTTGATAATTCTCTGGAGTTGCACTAAAGTCTTAAGAGTTGCTGATTTGCACATGGGCACTTCATATACAAGAAAGCCTTTTTGGCGTGCTTTAGCAACAAGACCACCACCTGCTACAACAGCGAGCGTTACATCATGGCCTCTATCTCTTAGCCCTTCAGCTTCTCTCAAAATGCGGATCTCTTGTCCACCCCATCCTTTAGAGCTCTCTGTATGTAGGATATTCATAAAGCTTTTCTTTCCTTAGCGAGATTGGCTAAAATACGTCTATGACCTGAAGTGAAGGGCAAGGAAAAAAGCTCCTGCCAGGCCTTCCATTCAAATCCTGGAATTAACTGCGAGCAGCTAGTTTCCCATATACTGGGAAAAAGCTCAACAGCATGATGGGTGTAACTGTATTGCTCCTGCTGAAGTTCTTCAGTTTTATCAGCCTCGATACGAAAATTTTCCTTTAAAAACGCCTTAACATCCCTTAATTCATCCTTATCAAAGGAGATAAATTCATAAAGACCACCCAAAACCCTCCCTTTCTCCTTCATCTGAACTAAAAAAAATTCCCCTCTTTTTAGAACGAGGACCTCTTTGGCCAGGTGAATCATTTCTTTAGGCTTCTTTTTGAGGGGAAGATCATCTGATTTCCCCAAAAGATGAGCCTTGCAGCCAGCTTGGAGAGGGCATCTAAGACATTGAGGCGTCTTTCCACACACCTTAGCACCAAGCTCGATGAGCGCTTCCATAGCCTCCCAAGGCTTCTCATCAGGTAAAAAATCCTCTGTAAGCCCTTGCAGTTTTTTTTGAGATTTCTGAGAGGAAATATCTTCTTCAAAACAGTAATATCTACTGATCACACGGGCTACATTTCCATCAACAGCCGCTGCCTTTTTCTTAAAGGCAAAGCTTAAAATCGCTCCTACAGTATAAGGGCCAAGGCCTGGTACATTTAGTAAAGACTCCTTTTCAGCTGGAATAATTCCATTATGGAAAGTCTGAAAATGGTGGGCCGCTTTGAGAATGTTACGAGCTCTATTATAATAGCCAAGTCCCTCCCAAGCCTTAATGACAGCGTCTTCGGTGGCCACTGCTAAATCAGCAAGTGTCGGAAATTGTTTCATCCACTTTTCAAAATAGAGGGTAACTACCGAAGCTCTTGTCTGCTGCAGCATAATCTCAGAAATCCATACTCTATAAGCGGCAGTATCTTCTCTCCAGGGAAAATCCCTTTTCTCTCTGGAAAACCACTGTTTGAGCTTTTCTGCATCGTTACTAGGCATTTTCTTCCCTCTAAATGTAAAAGCCAAGAGAATAGCTCAACGATAAGAAAATGATAAAGCTCTTTGCAAGAGACTCTTGGATATGTTGGCACGCTTTTTGCATATAATAACTCTTACACAAGAGGCGGCATATGAACGGACAAAATGATAAAACCCTAAAACTCCAAGAAGAGCTTACATCGTGTATGAAAAAAGAAGTAGCCCTCATGCGAGAGGTTTTAGCTAACATGCACCAAGAAGAAGTATCTTTAATCATGTTCGATAGAACTGGCTGGACTCATACGATGCAGGATAGATTTCCTCTCATACAAAGGCTCAAAACTCTTCGCAAGTCAAGACTTGAAACGACTCAGTCTATGGAAGATATATTATCGGGTGGGAAAAAACTGCCTCTAGAGAAAATTTTGCCAGAATCACAACAGGAAAGTTGTGAAATTTTTTATCTTTCCGACCAGATTCTCGCTTTGACAGAGCGAATGAATATCCAGCATACAAAAAATGAATCCCTTATGAAAAACTATGAACTGTACATCAACTCTCCCGCGCACTTTCATCGAGGAATTCCTTTTTCTAGAGAAGAGGGAAAAAAAGCAAAGTGCAAGGCAGCTGTTGCCACATACCCTGACAAAGAGCCATAATGAAGAAAAAGGAAGGGAGCCGATGACAACCCCAATGCGCGCTGCAGGACTTATCTACGGACCTGAACCTCATCATCTAGATCATCTAGCACCGCTTTGCTGTCTACTCCAGATCCCCCTTATCGTCACAGAAGAATCTATACTAGAACAAGCTGAACAGTTCTACCCTGAGCTAGAAGCTAAATGTGTGAGCTATCATAGCATCTCTGATGCACTCGTTAAAAACTTTGAGGTCATATTCCACTGCAGCATAAGAGACCTATTCGACGAGATCTTTTTCTTCGCTCAAAAGTTTAATAATAAAAAGCTTCATACCATCTGGTGCCCTCATGGCAATTCCGATAAAGGACACTCTACGTTTTATATGGAAGCTCTTGGCAAAGAAGAAGTGGCGCTCGTATATGGCCAGAAGATGATCGACTTCTTTAAAGAGAAAGGGGTTTTTGACAATCTTAAAGCACATGCGATTGTTGACAATTACCGCTATAGTTATTACCTCAAACATAAGACCTTCTATGACGAGCTCGTCAAAAATAAAATAGGACGGCAACTCCCCGTTCGTAAGAAAAAGATCTTATATGCACCTACTTGGGACGATGTAGAAAAATCCTCTTCATTTTATGATGCAACAGCTTCCCTTATAGAAAGACTGCCTGAATCTTTTAACCTTATCATCAAGCTCCATCCGAACTTAAGGCTGAAAGATCCATTCGGTGTCGATAAATTCCTGCTCGCTTACGAAGACAGAATCCAGATCCTATTCATAGAAGACTTCTCACCCGTCTACCCACTGCTCAATTTCGTTGATATCTACATAGGGGATGCCTCATCGATTGGCTATGATTTCTTAGCGTTTAATAAGCCTATGCTACTGCTTAACCAAAACAATAGAGACTCCGAGAAAGACCCCGGCCTTTATCTCTTTAAGTGCGGCATAGAAATACGCAAAGATCAATACCATGACATTTATAAGATTCTCACCGCCTATTTGCCCTCTGATATCTCATACTTCTCTGATGTTCGAAAAAATGTTTATGAATACACTTTTGGAAAGGAAAAAAATGAAATAGACCTAAAAGCGGAAATTGAAGCACTCTATAAGGTATTTCCAGAGAAAGACCTAAACTTTTATTAATCTATTGTAAAGCTGTTTTACATGTCATATCCAAGATCTATTGCTATCCTTACAGGACCAGACACCTACCTAGACCATATAGGAGTACTCTGCACAATCCTGCAGATACCTTTAATAATCACAGAAGTTGAGACATTCAATGCAGCTAAAGAATTCTATCCTCAGCTTGATGCTCATCATGTGGAAATCGTCGATCTATCCCTTTCCTTTTTAGCAGAAAACTTTGATGTTATTTTCCAAAGTGGAAGATTTTGGAATCTAGAGCTGGGATCTGTGATTGAGCTACTCTATAAAAAGAAAATGCGCTTTGTATTCTGCCCCCACGGGAATTCAGATAAAGGATACTCTTTTAAAATTCATACGACTCAGGATGTATCTTTAGTCTATGGAGAGCATATGCTCTCTCTTTTAGAAATGAGCAAAGCGCTTGACTATATCACGAGCACTGTCAAAACAGGTAACTACCGGCTGCCTTTCTATTTGCAGAATAAAAAGTTTTACGATGATGCAGCAAAGAAAAGGCTTCAGGAGCTTCTTTGTCCTGAAAAAAGGACTATTCTGTATGCACCTACTTGGCATGATGGAGAAAACCCCTCCTCATTCTTCTCCTCGTGTGAAAAAATGATCTCCTCTTTAAACGAGGAGTATAATCTCATCATCAAGCTCCATCCATTTTTAGAACACTTTCATCCCGCAGAAACCTACTCAGTACTCAGTCATTATGAAAATATAAAAGGTACTATTTTTTTAACCAAGTTCCCAGCTATATACCCTATTCTTTCTCTCTCTGATCTCTATGTTGGAGATTTTTCATCGATTGGATATGACTTTTTAGCTTTTGATAGACCCATGTTTTTCTTTAATCCTCTTGAGAAAAACGCAGCAAATACACCCGGTTATTTCCTTCATCAATGCGGAATAGAAATACCCTCTAATGTAGATCTAAAAGAGTTCCTAGCTCTAAATCTATCCTCTTGTAAGACAGATTATCGAGAAAAAAGAAAAGAGATCTATAACTATGCGTTTGGAAAAGAAAAAGAATCTGATCAATTGAAGAATGAGATATTTGAGAGCTTACAAGAAACCTGTAAAAAAAAATAACCCAGCAAAAGCTGGGCTATTTTCAAATAAAACTGACCTACAAATTACTCAGCAGCAGCTGGAGCTTCAACAGCAACAACTTCTGTAGTTGGTTCTGCTGTAGAAACTTCATCTTCACCTGCAAATGCAGCCATTGCATTGAACGCTACAAGTGCTGTTAAAAGAGTAAATAGTTTTTTCATATATTGCTCCGAGTTTAGGGTGTTTTAGAACACTCGACATGTATATGTTATACGATTTTATTTAGTCAAATAATTTACTAGGAGAACCGGTCTACACACATGCTAGAAAGGCTTACAAGGGTTTCTCAAAATTTTGTGGCGGCAATATAAAAACAGTAGAAAGATCATTTAAACTGCCGGCAGCGGCTTCCGCTTGTAATTCGTAAGCAGATGCCCCTTCTCGTAAATTCTCTACTTTTTTTACTACAGCAATGGGAAGCCCTGCTGGGAAAACACCATCAAGACCACTTGTAATAAGAAGATCTCCTTCCTTAAGAATGGAGAGTGATTCCAGTGAATTGTAACCGTTCTTAGATTTGCCAGATCTCAGATCTCTTGCAGCTCCTTCACTATCAGGTCTATCATAATTGAATCCTACGCCCTGCAGCAAAGAGCTTCTAGATCTCCATAAAGGGGCGCTGCCGCCATGAAGTTCACCTTTTGCTAAATATCTATCTTGCCCTTCTGTACTAATACGACTTTTAATACGGCTAAAAAAGGAGACGATAGCTTTTTGTTCTTCAGGAGATTGAAATAAATCTTTTCTCATTTCAAGCAGACGAAAAACAGATTCCAGCTGCTGCCACAGCTGCTGATTTTGCTGCTTGCCACGAATGGTTCTTACTGAAGGAGTTAAATTGGAATCAGTAATAAGCCTTACACGAGACTGCGAATGTCTTACGTCTTCAACAACGCCGATAAGACAACCACCTACGACCACAGGACTATTTTTTGCAATAACGGCTCTTCCAAGGGCTTTGTTTTGCTTTTCCCCAACATTGATCCATACAAAGCTGCTCCAAGAGGCTGGTTCTCGAAAGACAACTTTAGCAGGGATTGACTGCATCTGGAGCTCGAGTATCTTTGAAATCTCTTTAGCTCTTCTTGAAAAGAATTCACTCGAGGAAGGATCTATTTCAGCTGATTCCTTTAGATTTTTTACTCTAAGCAACTGCTCTTCAATACGGTCTTCATTCAGCAGCCACTGCCTTAAGTTATCCAGCTGAGAATGTAAAACAATATTCTCTCTTTGCAATTCTTCGAACTTCTCTTCCTGGCCTTTCGGTCTGGAATCTCGTACAGTTGGCAGGGTGAGAAGCTGCAAAGAAGCCCGCTTCATATAATGCATACCGCTCCAAGAAGAAGAGACTGATCGTATGGCTATAGATCGAAGTCTCATTGTAAACGATGAGGGGAGGCTTGTAAGCGTGCAAATGCAGAGAAGCAATAGAACATAAGGGGTATAGGAAATTCTTCTCATGGGATTATCCTATGACGTTTGCTATAGCATTTATTACATATTCCATAGATGTCAGTGTGAGTCCTGCAACATTGATTCTTCCATCATGTGTCATATAGATTCCATATTCTTTTATAAGACGCTCGACTTGCACCTTTTCAAGACCGCAAAAGCAAAACATCCCCTTCGTATTTCCAAGATATCTATAATCTTTTGTTTTTACTTTAGAAACAAGTCCTTCAGCAAAAACCCTTTTCATATGAGCTATCCTTTCCCTCATTTGAGAAAGTTCAAGCTCCCATGACATCCTATAGGCATCATGAGAAAGGATCCCACTAATGACCTTAGCGCCATGTAAAGGAGGATTGGAGTAATTTCTCCGAATCAAAATCTTGACCTGGCTTGTAATCTTTTCAGCCACTGTCGCATCTGAAGAGAGTATAAATAGTGCTCCTACACGCTCCCCATAAAGAGAGAAGTTTTTAGAAAAAGAGACTGCAACGGCCATTTCCATCCCTTTTTCAGCAAAAAGACGAATAGCTGCAGCATCCTCTTCAAGCCCCTTATCCAGTCCCAAATAGGCCGCATCGAAAAAAGGAATTAGCTGTTTAGAACGGCATACTTCTGCAACCTCCTCCCACTGCTTAAGTGTTGGATCTAACCCACTCGGGTTATGGCAACACGCATGCAATACAACTATGCTTTTTGCAGGAAGATTCTTTAATGCCGACATCATTTTATCAAACTGCAGCGTATTAGTCTGAAGATCATAATATGGATAGGTTCCAACACTGAATCCGCACTGCGAGAAAACACCTTTATGATTGGGCCATGAGGGATCAGAAATGTAGAGCCCAGACTGTATTTCTTGATGGAAAAACTCTCCTGCAACTCTTAAAGCCCCAGTGCCTCCAAGCGTTTGAAAAGAACTAATCTTAGCTGATTGATCGCGCCAGAACTCTTTACCAAAGACAAGCTTGCCAACTTCCTGCAGGTATTTCTTATCCCCATCGATAGGCAGGTATTCTTTAGAGTCCTCTTCATGAACAAGTTTTTGCTCATAGGTTTTTACACACTGCATGATAGGTGTTTTTAATTCTTCTGTCTTATAAACACCTGCAGTGAGATTGACCTTAAATGGTCTATCATCTTTGTAAAAAGCAGCGTTAAGACCAAGTATTGGATCGGAAGCTGCAAGAGATACTTTTTCGAAAAAGGACATGAAAAACCTATGTTCCAGCATTATTTCGCATTGTAGACACTTAAGGCCTTTCTACTCAATGAAAGGCGTAAAAGGAACAGTCTTGGAGGCTTCTCATAGAGAAATAGTTGCGATTTTATGATTTTTTTCTTATCCTAGTATCCATTCTACAGTGGGGCGTTAGCTCAGTTGGTAGAGCGCGTCAATGGCATTGACGAGGTCAGCGGTTCGAGACCGCTACGCTCCATAATCCCACTAGAGATTATTTTTTGATGCCAGGAGTGGTCCTTAAGTAGAACTCTTTCATCATAGAAAAAAGAGTCTGAGTATTTTCATACGCTCTTTTGCAGTTAGGAATGCTTTTCAAAAAAGTAGACCCGTAAGATTTAGCCATCAGACGCTTGTCTAAACAAAGGATGCATCCTCTGTCCTCTTTTTTACGGATCAGCCTTCCGAAGCCCTGCTTGAATTTAATCGAAGCGGATGGGAGGGAATAACCTGAAAAAGGATCTTTGCCTTCTTTTTCGTACATTTCGCTAAACGCTTGATACATAGGATCAGAGGGAACTTTGAATGGCAGCTTTACAATGATTACTAGACGGAGCGCTTCACCTGGAACATCCACCCCTTCCCAAAATGAGTCAGTCGCAAAAAGGACATTGCCCTGGCTTGATTTGAATTTCTCAATAAGGACCTGTCTAGAGGCATCACCTTGCTTCAGCAAGGTGAATGCCTTCAGGCGATCTTCTACGAGTTTGTAGACCTGTCTGAGCATGTCATACGAAGTAAATAGAACAAAACAGCTCCCCCGACTTATCTCAACAGCTTTGCATATCGCATCAGCAGCTTCTCTTATAAAGCCTGGATCGGAGGGAAAAGAAATATCTTTAGGGACAGCAAGAAGAACTCTATTCTGGTAATCAAACGGCGAGGGATAGATCTTTTCATTCACCTCTGCTTCCATCTTTTTTCCAGCAAGACCAATACGACCCTTCAGATAATCAAAGTTGTTTGAGGAGGTGAGTGTTGCACTGCAAAGAACGATTGATACTCTAGGATCGAATAAATGCTCTCTTAAATAATCCGCTACATTCAAATGAGCATCGACAAGCATGATGTTCGACATAAAACCTGTCATTTCGATCCAGCGGACCCTACTTACATCTTTTTCATCCATAGTGAAAGATCGGATATCTTCTGCTTTCTCAGAAAGACTTTGAGCTACAAACTCCATCTCTTGAAGATGGGCAGAAAGCTTTTCTACTGTGGATTTATCCTGGTCGCTCAGTTCGCTGCGCAGATTTCCAAGAAGCATGGCCATCTTTACCATCATATCAGCCACTTCTATAAAAAGGGGCTTGAGCTGCTGCTGCCAATAATCACTAAGTAGGTGTTCGGCCTTAAGTCTCCAGCGTAACTCTTTCGACTCTTGTCCTCTGTCTTCTTTCAGGTACGTCTGGCAGAAAAACTCGATCCCCTTAAATAGCTCTTCAATTTTTGTGAGAACTAAACGCTTCTCCCCTGGAAGATCTGTCTGAAGATGAATTTCCAGCGAGGTCTTTTTAATACCAAGTGCTTGAAGGTCTTTGAGAAAAACCATACAACGGCTCTTTTCTGGGTGGTGGTCGGAATAGATTCTACCAAGCCATCGTACTAGATCGATTTTATCATTTTTTTTCGCAAAGCTCTCGAGAGCAATCTCATCTAAATGATGCGCTTCGTCTACGACAAGACGATAGAATTTAGGAAGAAGAGACTTTTCCTCTTTGCCTTTGGCATGAACCTTAGAAGAGATCTCAGCCATTAAGAGGTGATGGTTTACGATTAAGATTTGCGCATCAGCCATTTTCTTACGAGCTTTAAAGAAGAAGCATTCTTTGTAATGGGGGCATTGCACATGCGTACAGGATCCCCTGTCGGCTGCGATTTGATCCCATAGAAACTGAGACACTGGAAACGGTACATCAGAATAGGAGCCATCTTCTTCAAGATCTGCCCAGTCTTGTAATTGAGAGAGCTTATTTTGCTCATCAGGTAAAAGATGAAGTCTTTCCTTTTCTACTTCATATAGCTTCTTTCTGCAGAGGTAGTTGCTCATCCCTTTTACGAGGACGGGCTGGATATCGACATTTAACGCTTTAAGTAAAAAAGGGAGGTCTTTAGCTGTTAGCTGTTCTTGAAGAGGAATTGTATGTGTGGAAATAACTGTTTGTTCGCCGCGCGTGATGGCCCAATAGATAGCTGGGATAAGATAGGCCCAGCTTTTGCCAACACCAGTTCCGGCTTCGACGAGCGCGATTTGCTCTTTTTCATAAGCTTCGAGAATCTGCAAAGCCATCTGTCTTTGCTCATCTCGAAGCTCGTAGTCTTTAAGAACCGTACTTAAGATCCCTTCCTCAGAAAAAACATGATCGACGAATTCTTGACTATTTAGCTTCACAAAGATCCCTTCTGCAATTAATGATCAGAAGGGTATCAATCGTTTTCTAATAAATCAAGGAAAGCCTGTAGCTGTTTCGAACGAGTAGGGTGACGCATTTTTCTAAGCGCTTTAGCTTCGATCTGTCGTACCCTTTCTCTTGTGACTTTAAACCTTACACCCACTTCTTCCAGTGTTTTTGGTTTTCCATCTAAGAGTCCGAAACGCTCAATGAGAACCGTTCTTTCTCTATCTGTAAGAGTAGAAAGAACCTCATTCATCTTGTCTTTCAAAATAGCATATCCTGTCGCCTCTGCAGGAGATTCTATAGCTGTATCTTCAAGGAAGTCTCCAAACTGACTCTCACCACCATCACCCACTTCTGCTTGTAGAGAAATAGGATGCTGAGCGATTTTGTAAATCTCACGAACCCTTTCAGGTGTAAGATTGAGCTCGTTTGCAAGTTCTTCAGGTGTAGGTTCTCTTCCTGTTTCCATCATAAGTTTCTTCGCGCCGCGAAGAACTTTATTGATTGTTTCAATCATATGCACAGGAATACGAATCGTTCGGGCCTGGTCTGCGATAGCTCTCGTTACCGCCTGGCGAATCCACCAAGTAGCGTAAGTAGAGAATTTGTAACCTCTTCGGTATTCAAACTTCTCAACAGCTTTCATAAGACCCATATTCCCTTCTTGGATAAGGTCTAAGAAGGAAAGGCCTCTGTTGGTATATTTTTTAGCAATCGAGATAACAAGACGAAGGTTCGATTCAACCATCTCTCTTTTCGCTTCCTGGCTCTTGTCCATCCAGCGTTGGAGCATACGAACGTCTTTTTTGAACTCATCAAGAGATCTTCCGGCTGCGAGTTCTCTCTTATTGAGCTTTCGCTGTACAGCTAAGAGCTTTGCTGCTGCAAATTTGTTCTTCTCAGCTCTTGGCATGAGTTCTTGGATTTCTTTTTCTAGAACCAAGAATCTCTCATAACCATTTAAAATTACCTCGCCAAAGTCTTCGATGATATTGTGTCTGCAGTACACCCTGCGCAGATACGCCTGTGTTCTAATACGGCTTTTCTCAATATCTTCAGAAATCTTAACGCGGTCGACTTTTTTAAGCTTCGGATCTTTGAGCAATTGCAGAAAGCCTTCTAGCACAGAGTCTTCTTGTCGGAGCAGAAGGCTAAGCTTTGGAAGGAGTACTAGATAAGCTGCTTTATCAGAAACTTCTTTTTCCGATACGATCTTGTCAAAGCGATCTTTACCGGTGATCAGGTAGTTAGCAATCGATATCGCTTCTCTTGTTGAATAGCGGAAACGCATGATGATCTTTTCGATCTGGATCTGCGCTTTTTCAATCCTTTTAGAGATCTCAACCTCTTCCTCTCTAGTAAGCAGAGGAACAGATCCCATCTCTTTTAAGTACATCCGGACTGGGTCATCCGATGTTCCTTCGGGTCTTTTCGCAAGCCCTTCTAATTCTTTAGCTTCTTTTTTCCGCTCTTTTTGCCGTTCTACTTCAGCTTGGTTGAGGATTTGGATATCCATACCGCTTAAGAAGATCAAGATCTGATCGATCTGCTCTGCTGAATCAAAATTCATCGGCAGAATTTCATTGATCTCTTCGTATGTGATAAAGCCTTGCTCTTTCGCTATTGCGACGAGTTCTTCCACCTTTTGCTGGTGTTGCTGGCTAAGTGTCGTATTGAATGCTGTCCCTTTAGTCATTATGGTCCTGGGGAGTATTTAAAGAGCTTGAAATTTTCTTAGGATCCTCTCTTCTTGTCAAGTGACAAGACATGAGGCATTTCCTAAAAAACTAAATAAAAAATGTACATATTCTGCTTTTTTTAGAGCAAGTGTGAATAGATAGTAAGCTCTCTTTTCGGAGAAAATGTAGTATTTCTAGCCCATCCTATCAAGATAATAAGAAATTAGCAAATACATAGAAAAAAGATCGACCTGAAAACGTCAAATCTAAAATTCAATTTTTCCAAGCCATGGATTTTCATTATGGCATAATAATCCAAAATAAAATTAAAAAATAAAAAGGCATAATATAATAATAAAAAATACTCGCCAATTAAAACAATACAATTTAAAATAACTCCAATTTTAAACGCCAAATTAAAAATAAGGAGCAAATAAAAGTGGCAACACCATCTATTACTCTAGACAGACCTGGTGCTGTTCTTCCTACGAGAACAGCTGGAACAGAGGAAAGATCATCTTCCTCCAGCCCAACTAAAATAAATTACTTAAATCGTTGCGTAGTTGATATGAGCCCTGGAACAGAAACTTACCATAAAATTTCAGGACATCTTCGTCAAACAGCTATAGCCATAGGAATGATCGCATATACAGGCTTAATCTTGGCGGCAGTTCCTTGTACTTTTATATTACCCCCAGTTGCAGCATTTATATACTTAGGGGCAGCGCTAGCAACATCTATAGCCGTGTCATTCTATGCGTTTGTATTTCGAGAACATTTTGATATGCACGTAGCCAACTTCGTTGAGCCCTCATATGAAAAAGCTAGGACTGCAAAAGAGATTAGAGAAGTATATAATGCACTTCCTACAGGAAATGGAGAAGTATTGGCAAAGTTAAGAGAATCAGGAATTAAACTCGAAGATTTAGAGCCGACTTTTAGAGAAGCTCCAGCTCAGCTTAGACCAATTCTTGCTCATTACCTATATTGGAATGAATTGTGCAAGAAGCATGCTCCTTCATTTGATGTACCTCTAGAAAAGGTTGATCAAACAAAGATTGTTGATCAAGAAAAAGCTCTTCGAGCAAAAGCTCAAGCAGCTTTTTATCTGGGTATACTGAAATCTCCTTATTCAGAGAAAAAATTTAGCGATGTTGTAAAGTTTTCCACTGACTCAGAAAACCGGCATAAACTTCGCTTAACCAAATTCCCTGGAGAGCTTATTCGAGACTATTTCTCTTTAAAAGGTGACAATCCTGAATGTATGAAGATTCACTCTGAATCTTTGAGCTATAAGGATATTTTTACTATTAGCATTGAAGACCTTTCTAAGAAGATTTTTAAGTCCGACCACTAATCAATTATTTATTAGCTAAACGATAAGGACTAGAGGCATAGAATGTTAGTTCTATGCCTCTTTGTGATTTAATTTAGATTTTATCAAATTTTATATTTAACGTTTAAAAAACATAACATTTAAAAAAAATAGAAAACAACAAACAAAACCTATATAATATACAAAAACAAACAAAAACGGAATAAAATCTAATGGCAACTTTACTAAATATAGCCCAATACGCAATAAGCAGTGTAGCTTACCCAACACCAGTTGTACCAGATTCTTCGCATGACTCTAACCCTGTGATCCTATTTCTGAATAGTGCAACGACTCCTGCTTTGATTGATCGAGTGAACTCCTACGTTACAGGAAAGTGTGATCTAGAAGCATTTCATGACATAGACCATAGCACTGCATACCAGCTACTCGCTGCCGTAAAATTATATGATACAACCCCAGGAATAATAGGGGCTGAACGTAGCACGCATAAGCTACGAGAAATATGCTTGATCAGATCGCAAACTTCAGCAGCTCTTCTTGTACAAAATACCATGTTGAACGCCTTTTCCACCCCCCCCCTTTCTTTAGAAGATCCTGACTTTATGGTAACCGAAACAAACAACCTACACCCAAAAGTGACTTGCCTTACTGGCAAAGATAGAACTGATGCTTCCAATAGAATTCATGCCTATGCGCAAACCCAAGCCTTGTTCGACCCAGAAATCGCTGCGATAATAGAAGACATAATTAGACTAAGATTTGCTTATATCAATGAGGTTTCCAGTCATCTTCCAGATAAATCAATCATTGTTTACAGAGGTAGTTCAGGAGCTGGAAAATCTCACGCTCTTACAAAGGAAGTCTCAAGAAGAACACCTCACCTGACTCCAGCATTAGCTGTTACAAGTACAGATAATCTTAAAAAAGACCTCTTAGAGAAAATTGGGAAAGTTTATTTAGATCAAACGTCTTTTCTACTTGCTCTGTCTATTCGTAAGGTAATGAATAGCGAAATCGAAACAAAAGCTCCCGATCTTAGTTCTTTGCAAGAGGGTTGGTTCAACACTGGGGCTGACATTAAAACTCTTTTTACGCACTTGAATAAGCAAGGACTTAAACTCATCATGAACGATTTTGATGGAGATTTCGAAGCTTTAGCATTGAGAGTTTTAGCCAGAAGAAGCCATCCAGACAATCCTCAAAGTCCCCTGCCTTTAGCTCAATTGATTAGTGGTTATAAAACATGCCGAGAAACACGATGCCAAGTACTAACCTCTCTCAGAGAGGGTGACACCTATAATTTTGTATACGTCAATAAACAAGGAGAGATTATTACAGACAAAGATCCTTTATCTATTCCTGTTGACCCATCTACACTTGACTCTGAAATTGAAGCAACCAAAAATCTTGTGATTTCTGAGGAACATATTAAGTTATATGGTGAAGGTTTACGAGATATGATTGGATTACCTTTTATTGCAGCTTATGAAAAAGCAATAAAAGGTAAGAGAGATTAAGAATGGCTCTGGCTCTTGCCGCACTCTCCACCTTGATTACTAGTGGGGCTACTCTAGATCATAAGAGAACTCCTTTCGATCAGGAAGTAAAGCTCCTCTCTTTAGATCGCCTCAAAGATCCTATCATCACTTCATCTGATTCAGTTCGGCTACCTAAGCAATTTACAATTGCATTTACAGGCGATACTCACAGTCACCTCGACCCATCTGTTAATCCTGACATTCAGAAAGTAGACCGCTATGTAGATCCTTCTTTTTACGAAAAACCTTTAGGCGGAGTTGTACGCCGCATTCATTATTTAGAACAATGCCGCAATCTGATGCCAAATCCAGTTTTAATTCTTGACGCAGGCGATTTTTTACAAGGCACCCCATATTTTGAAGAGTTTCAAGGATCACTTGAGATTGAATTTATGAATAGGGCAGGAGTTCATGTTATCACTGTTGGAAATCATGATTTTGACAAAGGATGGGAGCATCTAGAAAAGTTACTTGAAGCAGGACGATTTCAGACCGTTTGTGGAAATATTTTTCGAGAGAAAGAAACAACCTCCTGTTTACCTCCCTATTGTTTATTACAAATAAACAATCAAAAGGTAGCTGTTGTTGGAATTATGGGCTTAACCGCTTGGGAATCCATAGCACCTTCAAAACGTAAAGGATTAAGAATAGAAAATCCTAGCGAGACCTTAGATAGAATTCTACCAGAGATTCGAGAATATGTAGAACTTGTCATTATACTATCACATTCAGGTATCAAAGATGATACATGCTTTGCTAAACACCCCATGGTTGATTTAGTCATTGGAGGACATTCTCATACATTCATGAATGAGGCTCAAATAAGCAGTTCCACAGAAAAAGTTGCATCTGTATTCCATGCGTATCGACATGGCATATTAGTAGGTATGATGGATTGGGAATTCACTGATAAAGGATTTACATGTACAAGATCTTATATCCAATATCTTGATGGAGCTTATGATGCCCCACTTGATGATGATATTACTTGTAATTTAGGTATTTATAGAAAAGCTATTGCAGATAAATTTTTTATAGAAGTTCTAGGAACATGTAATCAGACATTTCGGAAAGAAGGTAGAACTGAAGGATTAGTTCCTTTAGGAAGATTAATTGCAAATATTTTACGTATAGCAGGTGAAGCCGATGTTGGGGTCATTTATTCAGGAGCAATTAAGAAAGGGATCGATATAGGAGATCTCACAACAGCTCACCTACATGAAATTTTACCTCATAGTGAGCCTTTATGGAAGGTAACAATGAAGGGAAGTTTGCTATTGGATCTTGCAAAAGCAGGACAAAAACGATGGGGAAATAACAAAACCTTCCAATACGAGGGGATGGTGGTTGAATCGACAGATGACGGATCAATAAAAGTTACGGTTGATAATAAAGAAATTGATGAAACATCTTTTTATACAGTTGCAGCCTCATCGTATTTCTTTGAAAGAGAGATCCTGGACGGTAAGGGTGAAAAAGTTCCTGATCATCTAAAAGATAAAGTCCAAAATATCGAATGTATACATGAAGACTCGAGAACTGCTTTGGCAAACCTTATCCGAGAAAAAGGTTTTGAAGCCTTGATTGCCGAAAAAGAAGCAGCGGCGATCTAAAATAAAACAGCATCCTACCATTTCGTTTAATCTCTGGTCTCTAATCGACTGTTAGTTAAAGCATAAAGGATATGCTATGGAATTTCGATTCCATACTCTTTTCTTCGATCAATGGCTTCCGCTAAAATCAATGTCTTCCTAAATAGGAAAAATTTATCTAGACTGTTTGTTCAAATTTCAAACAGCTATTATTTCATGAAATCTGGTTACCTACCTCATTCAGATTTACTTTGTGAAGAGTGGAAAATCACTAACAGATTCAATTTAAGTAAAAAATTCACCATTTATGAAAAATATGACCCTCCGATAATTCTCATCTTTGTAAAACCGTTTACTTCCCTAAAAGACCTCACCAATTGTAAAGCAGCTTTACAAAATAGAGATCTACATAGGATTTGGTTAATAAGCGAGGGGTATGGCTACTGGAAAAAGCAAACCTTTCTAGAAAATGGGAGTAACAACAGGTGCTACTTTTACCGCAACAACAGACAGGATAAAAAAATTGAAGTTTTTGACAAACGTCAGATTCCCCTTTCCTCTGGAGGAATTTATACCACCCATCCTTTTAGCATCAATATAAAAAAACCATATTTTATCAACGGCGAGTTTGTAGGAGTCGAGGGTGAATTTACCTATAGAAAAGACACAAACGAGACCTTTGCTAAAGCGATCGAATACCATATTCAAGAAGAAAAAAAACAGTACAATCCAAGAGCCATTCTCAATAAGCCGACTGCAAAAAAACTCCTTGAGAAGCTTTATCTGATCTTACTCAATAAGCTTGAAGGATAAACTTATTCAATTCTGCTTCAGAAAAAATTATATGTGAAAACGCAAAAGAGTTAAATGATGAATTGAGATCATCTCTTTCGCAGCTACCAAACGGCTAGCAGTCTTCATCTCACTCCATATGTCGCTTGTTTGAATACCGACTTCGCAATTTAATTTTATGTTTAAGTCTACAAAAGAGGGGGCTCTTTTCCAGAGCTACTCTACAAAAGAAGGGGGTGTTTTCAAAATTTTGGATTCTCCACTTTAAAGTTTTGAGGTTTTTTGCTTACGGTCTTATCTAATCTATGCCTTCTTTAAGGTTATCTCGATTGGGTTAAATGGTTGAAAAATTGGCCATATTACAAAAGATACGGCCAAAGAACCTTGAAAAATGGCCGTATAAGAAGATAAAGGTGGCCGTAATGAGTTTGCGCGACAATAAGATGGGTGTATTAAGGCAGCTAGGGCTTGAGTCGGAGTCGATCGGCGTCCCAGTGCTGACGCTTCGAATGGGTAATGGATTTCGGGAGCGCTCAGTTAGGCGTTGGCTAAGTCTTTTAGTTAAAGATGGATCGGCAAAAAAAATCGGCCAAAAACGAGGGACTAAGTACATTGCAACAGGGCGATCTGAAGAGGTTACAAGCGAGGTAAGCAGTTGTTTCAGCTCTGCAAGCCTAGAAGCAATCAAGGTGATAAAAAGACCCTTGTTCGAGCGTCAACCGATCGCTTATGCAGATAGTTGGCTTGGTAGTTACCAACCAAACATTACCTACTATTTGGAAGAAAGATTGCGAAACCAGCTGCTAACATCGGGGCTGAGAGCTACAAGCCAAGATCCAGCCGGCACTTATGCCCATCAAATTTTCAATAGACTGATTATTGATCTCTCTTACAACTCATCACGCTTGGAAGGAAACACATACTCCCTTTTAGATACGGAAAGACTCCTTCTTCAAGGCCATACAGCCGAAGGAAAACTTGATGAAGAAAAGGCTATGATTCTAAACCAGAAAGAAGCTATTCGCTATCTTGTCGACAATGCACCAAAGATCGAAGTCACACGCAATGTCATATGTACACTACACTATCTTTTAGCAGATGGTCTTGTCGAGCCCTCAGAAGCTGGGAATGTGCGTAAGCATGGTGTTCGTATCGGAGGATCTACGTACATTCCCTTCGAAGATCCTAAACGCCTGGAGCAACAACTTGAGAAAATTACCAGTAAGGCTGCACTAATAACAGATCCTTATGAGCAGAGCATTTTTCTCTTAGTTCACATCAACTACCTGCAAGCCTTTTCAGATGTAAACAAACGGACTGCACGGTTGTCTGCCAACATCTCCCTTATTAAGGGTAATCTTGTTCCCTTGGCTTTCAGCGATACCAGAGTCGAAGATTATATGTCAGCAATGATAGCAATTTACGAGCTGCAGGATGTTAGGCCGTTAGTAGACCTCTACGCATATTCCTACCTTCGCACTTGCGCTGCCTATAATTCAACTATCAAGGCGATGGGTTTCGATGAAGTCCGTGTAAGATACAGAAAGGAGCGAAGAGAAGTTGTCCGAGAGGTAATTTTACAAGGTATTATTAAAGCTAATTTACAGCAGTATATTCAGCGAAGAGCATCTCAATTGATACCGGATACTAATCATGGTGCTTTTGTAGAGGATACACTTGAAGATTTGGAACAAATGGATGAGAGTCGTTTAGCAGGACTCGGAATAACACCTGAGCAGCTGAAGGCCTGGCAACAGTTGAATAATTAATTGAGCAAAGAACTTAACTGGAGTAATTCTCAGCTATTAATAGCTTTTTTTTAAGCGACTTTACTTAACAACTATAGAGTTAGCTTAGTAAGAAAGCCTCTTAAGAACACAAAGTAGAGGGTAACAGCCAGGACTAAAAATGCCTGTATACAGGTGACAAAAGGAAAGTTCTTTTGCAGAGTAGAAACAGAAGGATTCTCGCTATTGTACCAAACAGTCCAAGTTTTTCCCTTAAGTTCCTTGATTGTTCTTTCAGCAGAAGGGACATTTAGGAAGTAGGGTTTTGCAAAAATTGTTTTACCATAAGACTCTCGCCCTGAGGCTTTAAAGGAATAGCTAGCTTCTATGGCAAACTGATCAGAAGATTTTTTAACTACCCTCCATTCAGAGATCTCAGCTCTTGAGGCTGTGTTCAAACGGGAATAGTCCCAGAGCCCTTTCATAGCAAGACCAGAGAACCAAAGTGCTACTAATGAAGAGATTACGACTAGAATCATCCAAAACTTATGCATTTTATTTTCCCTTAACTCTACTCATACTTTGACGAATTATAGATCTTGGGGTATATTATCGTGCATCTAATTCCTTAAGAACAGAGTTATAAGTATGGCAGAAGATAAAAAGACAGTCAAAGCAAGAAGACCTTCCGCTCTTAAGCGCGATCTTCAAAGCGACAAAAGAAGAATCAGAAACAAAACTTACAAATCTACTGTAAGTAGCGCTATTAAAGCTTTCGAAAGCAGTGTTGCTCTAAAAGATACAGCAGCTATGAAAGAAAAGCTTAATCTCGTTTGCAGCCTCATGGACAAAGGCGTTAAGAAAGGCATTTTTCCAAAAAACAAAGCTAGCCGCACAAAGTCAAACCTTTCTGTAAAGGTTTCTGCGTAAGCTCTACGATTTTCGTTCCATGATGAGATTGTAATTCTTGTCATGGAACATGATTCTTTTAGTCTCTTGAATACCTCGAAAGATATTTACAGATCTCATTCTCCAAATTACATTCTTCGCACTTGGGACCAACAAGACCGTTTAGCATAATAGAAAATGCTAGTTCTTCTCCGTCTTTGGTACTAACGTAACCCGACATAGTTCTTACACCTTTCATAAGACCGGCTTTCGCTCGTACTTTAGAAGAAAGCCTATCATCAGATATGACGGCTCTAAGAGAGCTGTCAACGCCTGAAACAGGAAGAGATGCTAAAAACTCAGAAGAAAATGGAAATTCTTTTTTTACTTCAGTAAGAAAGTCAACAAATTGTCTTGGTGAAACAAGATTGTACCTTGAAAGACCAGACCCATCCAGAACTACCATTTCAGATGTATTAAGACCCACCCTTTGCGAAAGGAACTCTCTCACAGCCTGGCTTGCATTACTCCATGTTCCCTTTGTATTAAATCTCATCTGTCCTGTTTTCTTAAATAAGCAATCGGCATAGAGGTTGTCAGATTCTTTCATCATCTTTTGGACTATCAGACTTAAAGAGCGAGATTTATGTTCTGCGAGCTGGAGAGACTCAGAAGGAAGAGCTTTCTCTTCTACGATCCCTGAGAGCGAAATATTTTGTTTAGCTAAATACTCTAAGAAAACATGACCTGTGTACAAATGGGGTTGATTCAAAGACACTTCATAAGCAATCGGCTCACTGGTTTGTCCGATACCGCCATTTATTTGGATCAAATTTTTGTTGTGAGACAGGCTTCTTACTACCGCAATCGTAGAATCTGTTTCTTTCGTTGTCTTTGAAAGATTTTCCACATTGACAAAGGCTGTTTTTGGATGGACGAATACTTTTGCTGGCATGCTGCAATCGTCTCCAGGACAAATCCATAACTGTAAGCAACTATGGTTTACCGTCAAAGCGTCCATGGGTGAATTTCTATAATCTGCGGCATCGTCCCACATCCAACCAGGACCCTGGCTCACTCCATCGAATTCTGTATTATCTACATATAATGTTCCTGTAATCTCCTCGATGCCCATAAGCTTGAGCTCGAAGGCTAGCGCCTCTAAATCTTTGGCTTGAAGCTCGGGATCACCGCTACCTTTAAGATAGAGATTACCTACGAGTTTTTTTCCTGTAATTTTTCCATCTGTCCATACTGTTGTAGAAAACTGATAATCGGGACCGAGCGTAGAAAGAGCCGATGCTGCTGTAAAAAGTTTAAGACATCCCGATGGAACAAATAAGTTATCTGCATTTTTTTGGTATAGTCTAAGTCCGCTGCGTAGGGATACAACTTCAATACCAACATTCGCCGTGCCAGAGTGCTGGTCTACGATCTTATCAAGACTTCTTTTGAATTGCTGCGCTTGGTATTTAGAAGACTTAGGAGATGAGCTTGAAGCAGAATATCCTGGAGCCTGAAGAAATAAATAACCTATGAAGAGACTGAGTGTGATGCACCTAAACATGGATTTTCCCCTGTTAGTTGCAGTCTTGCACGAAGGCCTGATATTTTTCTAGAGCTTCTATATACAAGATTTTTTAAAACCTCGTCGCTCGCATCGATTAGCACAGAAATTTTTGCCCTTGTCACAGCGGTATAGAGCACTTCTTTTCCAAAAACTTCTGAACCTTCCGGTGCTAAAATAACAACATTATCATATTCACTGCCCTGACTTTTATGAACAGAGAGGCAGTAGGCATATTCAAAACTGCCCAGCATAATTGCAGGGATTTTTCGGATA
>Ga0247841_10001476_pt1 | contig 52748 bp, 40 predicted proteins | sample LaCruzMarch2015__2_FD_192410 | JGI IMG/M metagenome (GOLD analysis project Ga0247841, IMG submission 192410) | Freshwater microbial communities from meromictic Lake La Cruz, Castile-La Mancha, Spain - LaCruzMarch2015_18m | ecosystem: Environmental > Aquatic > Freshwater > Lake | place: Spain... | reverse complement strand
GGCCTTGAGCCATTGTCGATCCCTCCTGTAACTTGGTTGGTTTGTTCCCAATCCCAAGATACTGCGGAACACAATGGCTCGTCTATCTCTGCGCTAAGCCTTTTTACACAATATTAAGCACACAACCGTTTCATTTCTGCGCCCAAATAAGATAGTTCAGGTCAATCCATAGTTGAGAGTTGAGAGGGAACGTCGAACTCTCAACTCTTAACTTACAATATACTTGCAGAGATTCGAAAGGTCAAGCAATGAGGGCGCCGCCTTTTTAGTGAATATCGTTCATTTGCGTCATTCCGGCAGCCGCGTAGGATAAGCGTCTCGCTTGTCTTAGCCATTGTCAACCGGGACGGTTAACCTACGCGGCGCTGACGTATAGCAGCTTGCGCAGCATTAGGGGAGTCGGTTTGAACGTGATCGTAGAAGCTGTGCGGAGCGCCTGACAGGATTCTGATTTATGACGCATATGACGCATATGAAGAAAAAAGGGTATGCTCCCCCGCTTCCCAAGCGACTCAACGCCTTTCAACAAGCTTCGGTTTTAGTATTTTATATTATATATCATAGTATTTATAGATCATATCGTGCATATGCGTCATAGTTTGCCGACGATCCAGAGATTTGGGCGTCGCAGTAGGATTGCCTCGCACGCGACTCGCAAGCGTAGGAATCCAGTAGTAAATTGAATAATATGATCTGGAGTTCAGAGTACAAACTTCAGTTTGGTTTGGAGTATTCAGCTCGATTTAGACAAACTGAAGTTTGAACTCTGAACTCCAGACAGACACGCTGAAGTTGTGAACTCTGAACGCAAATCCATCGTCATCATCATCATCATCATTATCGCCCATGCCCACGCCAACTAACTACCCCCGCGCCAAACTGCCGCCGACGGTCTGGAACAAGATCGAAGCGGAAGCCAACGCTCGCGCCGCTAAAGGTCAGAACGTCATCGCCCTGCATGTCGGCGATACGCACTTGAACTTCCCTCGTGAACTCAGCACGCCGGTCTTCGAAGAGGAACGTCTCTTCGGGAGCCGTCTCAACCGTTACAGTGACACGTTCGGTGATAAAGCGCTCCGCGAAATCGTCTTGGACAAGCTTCAGGTTCGCAATCGCCTCCCCGTGACCGGCATTGACTCCATTCAGATCACTTCCGGCGCGACGTCGGGACTGGAAGCCGCGTATTCGAGACTGCTGGATCCGGGCGCGGAAGTGCTCGTCCCGTCGCCCTACTGGTCGATCCTTCGGCAGGTGGCCGATCAGTCGAAGGTGAAGTTGGTGGAAGTTCCGTTCTTTGACCAGTGGGGACAGGAGAACCGGGCTCAGCAAGCTGGCCCCTACGCGATCCCCGATGTCGTGTTTGATCCTTCCAAGACCTTGGAACAATATCTGACGCCGAAAACTCAAGGCATCTACCTCAACACGCCGTCCAATCCGACCGGAATGCTGCTCGACCGGCAGATGCTGGCGCGGATCAGCGATTTCGCCAAGAAACACGATCTCTGGGTCTTTTCAGACGAAGCTTACGAAGACTTCATCTGGGAGGGCGGCGAACACGTCTCCATCGGTTCACTGCCGGGGATGTTCGACCGGACGATCTCGCTCTATACTTTTTCCAAATGTTTCGGATCGTCGGGAATCCGCTGTGGTTATGCGGTCGGCGAACCGTCGGTGATCTCGTCGATCAACCGCGCGGTTGTCGGCGGGTATTATCAACCGGGGCGGCTTGGGCAGCTTTACGCTTGGCGTGGGATGAATCGCTTCGATGAGACAGTGGCAGGTCTCCGTCGCGAATATGAACCGGTCTGGCGCTGGGTGCGGGATAACCTCAAGATGGAGTTCATGCCTTCGGTCGGAGGGTTCTACTTCTTCGTCAAGATCCCGACCAATTGGACAGGTTTATCGCCTGAAGAAAAGGTGGACAAGATGCTCGACGGCGGCGTGGTGCTCTCCCCGGGCGAATACTTTGGCAATGACTATCGCAGCTGGGCGAGGATGTGCTATACAATCGTCCCTTCTGAAACGATGGAAGAAGCCGTCCGACGGCTCAACGCGATGTTCGTTTGATCAGGTTATGTTTGTAGAGTGGTCATACTCTAGCGCCACCGCAATATAGTATGCGGGTGGCTTCCCGATTTATCGGGCTCATGTCCAGCGTACGAAATTTGGATCCTCGCAGTTTAGCATAAGCAATGAAACAGAGACGCAAACTGCACGTAGAGGCCAATCCGCCAGTAATTCAGCAGTTTATCTATCATATCCGTTCACTGGCGGATTGCGCCTTTATATTTTCCATTTTTACTGTGGAAGTTATTAAGAAGAGGCACAATCCGCCTCTGATCTGAACACGAAGCGATTAACTTAACCGCGGGCGGATTGGCCTCTACGCGTGCGGTAATGAACAATGTTTGGTCGAAGCGACAATAGGCATCCCTGCTCGCCGCGCCTGAATACCCATTAATAGTTTCCGGTTAAAGAGCGTTTATGCTTGGCTTGACGGCCTCTCTGCATTAAATTATGGTGTTAAGCTCGCCTCTTGAATTTGAAGAGGCGGCGACTTCGCCATCAGATTGATAACGGAAGGCAGATCGAGCCATGCGCATACTCTTAGCTACGATATTGTTCGCTTCCAGCGCCACGTTCGCCGTCGCAGCCGATATGACCGCGACGCTCCCGCTACGCCAACCCGCAGCGATCACTGCACATCGAACCGGAGATGGAGCGCTCCGCGTTGATTGCAGTTTCGACAAAGACTATCTCGCGACACTCGATAACGACGGCGTTCTTCCCTCGATCACCCGCTGGGCATTGGTTTCAGAGGGCAGCGAGGTGAGCGTCTCTTCGCTTTCTGCTGTTACTTCTCCTCATCTGGCTGAAGAATATGTAGCAAATGCTGCATTTACCCTGCCCTCTTCGGCTATTTCCATCGGCGAGCCGATTCCGATGGGCGAGAACCAGCTCATTCCGGTCTCCTTCCATCCAACTGTGATGGGCGACGCTGAGGCATTGAGTGTCGCCTCGCTCTCAGCCGAACTTCGCATCGAATCCTCTTCCCCGCCCCGCATCCGTCGGGTAATCCGCGAGATGTTGGGCGATCTCTTGATCAATCGCGACGACGTTAGGAGGGATCAATCCGACGAGGCGGCTGTCGGCTTCTATGTTTATGTAATTCCAAACAGCAACGCTGTCCGTGAAGCGCTGGCGCCGCTGATCCTGCTGCGCCGTCAGCAAGGCTACACCGTCCGTGAACTCGTCGCGCCGGAGCAAGAAGGCGCCGAATGGGTTTATCAACAACTGGTCAATATCAATCGAGCTGGATCTCCAATCGACTATGTGTTGTTAGCGGGCGATTTCGGCGGAGAATTTTCGGTTCCGGCGCTGACTCGGGGCGTCGAGAGCGATTACTACTACTCGCTGTTGGAAGGTCGCGACAACATACCGGACGCCGCCGTCGGGCGAATTTCTTACAACTCGATTGCCGAATTGGAGCGGATTGTTGCAAAGATCATCAATTACGAAACCAATTTCGACGCTCAGAATCAGGCATGGCTCAGGAAAGCCGCGATAGCCACAGGGCATCAAGCGAGCGGATTCTCGACAAATTTGCTCGGCCAATGGCTCCGCGACTACTATCTCGCGCACGGATATAATCAGGTAGATACGCTTTGGTACTCGATGAACCAGAGCGTCGCGCGCTTTATGCAGGACTCGTTCGAAGAAGGGATGATGTTCGTCAACTTCCGCGGTTGGAGTGGAATGGACGATTGGAGTCCCGAACAGGCGGAAGATCTTCGCAACCAAAAGCTACCGGTTGCTCTGCTCCTCGCCTGCAACACCGGCGACTATGCCGGAGCAGGCGCTGGATATACCGAAGCTCTGCTAAGAGCGCAAGGCGGAGCGATTGGAGCGGTCGGCATTGCTGGAGCTCAGAGCCGTATCAACTTTAATAACGTGTTGATGGCAGGATACTATCGGGGAGTGTTGGACGATGGCGTCTATCGGCTCGGCTGGACGGTCAATCGTGCCCGAATGGAATTATCGGCTATTTACGGAGCCAACGCTTGGGAGTTGACGCTTGACCACAACTCATGGTTGAACCTGATGGGCGACCCCGCCACCGTGCTCTGGATGGGAACTCCGCGTGAAGTGCGGATTGACGCTCCACAGGCAATCGACGCGGGATTGGGGCGTGTTCAGGTGCAAGTCACCTACGCTGAAGGAGGCCAAGTCGCTGCGGGCGTCAGAGTCGGGCTTTATCGCGAAGATGAAATCAACGCCGGTTCGATCACCGATAACGAAGGCAGGGCCGTGATAAGCTTTGCTCCTCGCTTGGTCACGCAAGGCAACGCGCGCATAACTGTCTCAGGCGACCGCATTGTACAGTCCTCGACTGAGATTCAAATGAACCCGCCTCAACGTCAAGTGGCGGTTCACAGTTTCAACATACTTGACGATCAGGTCGAGCCTCGCAACGGAAACAGCAACGGCGTTGTCAATCCGCTCGAAACTATTCAGATCAATCTCCGCGTTATCAACTTTGGCGCGCAGATACTCAATCCCGCGATACGATTTGACCTTTTATCTCTGAGCGAGTATGTGGAAGTCATTGAAGGCGGAATAGATTTCCAACAACAGATGCAGCCAAATACTCCGACGCAAATCCAGTTTCTGATCAGGACTGCGGCGAATTTCCCGGACCGAACTCCCGTGCCGCTGCGACTAAGGACTCGCGCTGGCGCTGGCGACTGGGCGTCTGATTTTACGCTTTACGGCGAAGCGCCGCGCTGGGAACTGGTTCAGATTTTGGCTGAGGATATGCCGGCTCCCGGCGACGCGGATTTCCCCTTTGGCTTACTTGTAGTCAATAGCGGCAGCGTCCCTCTCGGCATATCGCAGGTGATTTTAAGATCCCATAATGAAGACGCTGAAGTGACTTTCGCAGACGCCGAGTTCGATTCGATAGCGGTCGGAGACTTCGGGACGACAGGGAATCGCGCCTTTGGCGTCACTTTCTCAGGCGATATTGCCTACGCATCAGATGTCGAGTTCAGCGTCGCAATGACCTCAGAGGACGGTTATCGAGGAAACTTCGATTTTACACTCAAAATGGCCGATCCGCCCGGCGCAGAACTGACCGGCCCGGACGAATATGGTTACTACGCGATCGACGATCGGGACCGCAGCTCTAATCTTGCGCCGGTCTATAGCTGGATAGAACTCAATCCACGACAAGGCGGGCGAGGCGTGGATACCGGCATTCTCGATCAAGGCGAGGACGAAGATCAGAGCGTTTACCAGCCTCTTCCTTTCACGTTTCGCTATTACGGCGTCGATTACAACGGCGTCACTATCTGCAGCAACGGCTGGATTGCCATGGGAGACCAGCGGAATTATGTCGATTTCCGAAATCTGCCGATCGGTTCACCGCAGGGTCCTCGAGCACAAATCTGTCCGTTGTGGGACGACCTGTACCAACCGGGCGGTGATGCGACTGTATTTTCACACTACAATCCAGCGCTGCACCAGTTTGTCATTGAATGGTTTGGGATGCGAGGATATGTCGGGCCTCAAGCGCAAGGACCGACCGCGACCTTCGAGGTGATCTTGAATGATCCGGCTTGGTATCCGACGACCACCGGAGATGGCGATATCACATTCCAATATTCTGAGGTTCAGGCAAACGCACGGGCAGACGCGAACAGCACACCTTATGCGACGGTAGGAATCGGCGATCCGACAGATCGCGGAGGCTTGCAGCTCGGATTCTGGAACAACTGGGCCCCTGGATCTTCACAACCTGCGAATGGAACCGCTATTCGCTTCTCAACTGCTCGCGGACATAGTTATGCCATTGCTAAAGGATCGATAAATCGAGCCAACAACAACGATCCAATTGCCGGCGCGACAGTTCGCTCCACGCGTGGAGGCTGGACAGTAACCGACGATCAAGGGCAATATCGAATTCCCATCATACTCGCCGATCTGCCATTCCGCCTCGTCGCATCCGCTCCCGGTTTTAACACAACTACGAGCGATGAAATATCGATTCGCGTCGGAGACAGCACGACCGTCGCTCTTCAGCTCCGCGCTCCACAGATCACGGTGGAACCGGCTGAGATCTCTGATTCCCTGCAAGCAGGAGAAGAGGTTTCCACTCCCTTCACAATCCGAAACGCTGGCGATGGTGAGTTATCGTTTCAGGTGAATGTCGATCTCCAAGCCGAACAGGGACTCACTCTGCTGAGTCAAGAAGCAAGACTGGACAGGGACAATCCGGATGAGCCTTTCCAAAGTCTTTTACACTGGAATGTTTCCGACTCGACGGACGACAATCGAATTCTCGGCGTCGCTTATGATGGTGAGCGATTCTTCGTCAGTGGTGGCTCGAATGGCGAAGGTGAGAACAAGATCTATCTCTTCAGTCAGATTGGCTACTTCCTCGGCGAGTTGGAACAACCGGTGCAAGATCTTTGGGGGTTGCATGATCTCGCGTGGGACGGGCAGAACTTATATGGTGGGAGCGGCGAGTTCATTTACAAACTCGATGTACAAGGACGTGAAGTCGCTCAAATCGCCAATCCGGTTATCCCTCCGCGAGCACTTGCCGTGACGCCGGGAGGCGCGCAAATCTGGATTGGCAATGAAACCCATAACATCACATGTATCGATCCAAATGGAACTGTATTGGCGAGCTACGAACATAATCTCCATCCCTATGGCTTTGCCTGGCATCCAGCCGATCCAGACCAGGCTCCACTCTGGATTTTCTCGATGGATGGACCAACGAACATGGTTGTGAGCAAGCTCGACACCGCCACGGGAGTGATTTTACCGGTTGCACAGCTTGAGTTTGCTGATGGCGACCGTCCGGGCGGGTGCGACCTTACGATGACTTGGGATGATCACCGCTGGGCTTTCGTCGCGGTTATCCAGAATCCAGCCGGTGATAGGATCGAAGTATTGGATGCCGGCGTCAATCTCGCGTGGTTGTCTTGCAATCCTCAGGAAGGAACCATCGCGTCTGGAGGCAACCGGGAAGTTTCTGTCACCCTGAATTCTACCGGCCTGATGGGAGGAGATTACTCCGCTGATATCGTCATACAACATAATGCTGCGGGAGATGAAGTTCGGATACCGGTGACTGTGTATGTCGAACCAAACTTCGCTGGCGTCGATGATCCAGCACCCGGAGAATATCATCTCGCGAAAGTATATCCGAATCCATCGAATGGCAGCGTCATCATCAAGTTTGAGCTTCCCACATCAGAGGTTATCCAACTGAGGATCTATGACCGTCAGGGACGACTGGTAGAAACACTCTACAACGGCGCACTCAAGGCAGGGAGTCATCAGACCACTTTCGCACGCGAGGATCTTCCGTCGGGTCTCTATTTTGTTAAGTTATCTGGCAGTACTTTATCTCAGACTCGAAAGTTTGTGCTACTTAGATAATAGGAGTCCGAATCAAGAGTCAGGCAAGTTGCGCTGCCCTGGCTCGACAAACAACGAAAACACAGTTATTCCAGACAGTTAATCCTGAAGATCAATTGTCTGGAATAACGTCTCATAAAATTGGTTGAACTTGACGAACGTACACACTTTATTTTCCAGTATATCCGGGTTGAGGCTCGGTTGGCGCCGATTGGTTCGCCTTTCGGCGCTCTTGTTTTGCGAAATAGCGACAATCGCGAACAGTTTCGCTTCCGATACCGCCACTCTCCCTCGCCATCCTGATCTCTCGCCGGATGGCGCGCGGCTCGCGTTCTGCTATGCAGGAGACATATGGATCGCTTCCGTAGAAGGCGGCGTCGCAATGCATTTGACTACCGATCAAGCCTATGAACATTCCCCCCGTTGGTCACATGACGGCAAGTGGATCGGATTTTCTGCCGGACGTGACGGAGATGACGATATCTACATCATTCCGGCTACCGGCGGACAATCGAAACGCCTGACTTGGCTCGATGCCGACGATCAGATTTGCGATTGGACGTTAGATAGTCGAGAAGTAATTTTCTCTTCACGCAGAACCGATAGATACCCGGACTATTCGATGCTTTATTCAGTCGGCATTGAGTCTGGAACTCCGGAGCCGATCTCCGAAGCCAATGGAGCAGAAGCCTGTTTGTCGCCAACTGATGGTCATATTTTACTGAGTCGGCTCAATTCGCAATGGTGGAGAAAAAGAGAAAGGTCAAGCGGGGTTTCTCACGTATGGTCATACGATTTAACTTCTAAAACTTACGAAACGATCACCGATACCAGCGCACATCAAACCGGCGACGATTTCCGCCGCCCCTTCTCCCGCTGGCCTCAGTGTGACTCTTCAGGTTCCATCTATCTGGTTACGGAGCGAGACGGAACTGCCAACATTTGGAAGCGCAACCAGAACAAAGAGTGGTCGCAGATCACGTTCTTCAAGGAAGATGGAGTCCGCTTTCCGTCGGTCTCGTTGAACGGAGACTTGATCGCATTTGAGCAGGGTACAGATATATGGATCATCAAAGGCGACAACTCTCCTCAAAAGCTTGAGCTGACCTGCCCTGTTGATCCAAGAGACGTCGAACCGCTCGATCTTGGCTTCTCCGACCGAGCCGACTGGATTGCTTTTAATCCCGACGGCAGGGAGATTTTTCTTGAAGTACGTGGAGAAGTAATCGCCGGTCGGATTGTAGGAGACGATGATAAGGCGGCTCGCGGAAGAGCCAATAATCTCTCGACTTCTAATCCAGCGCGCGACGGCGAGATGACGGTTTCACCTGGCGGCGATACGCTGATTGTCGCCTCAGATCGCGCCGGCAGCCGAGACCTATACATGGTGACTTCAGACGATCCCGATACAAAGGAACTGGCGCGAGCATTGAAACTCAATTGGGAGTTGCTTGTTCAGTCGCCGCTTGACGATCATACGCCTCGCTTTAGCCCGGATGGAAAATCAATCGCGTTTATGCGCGATAAAGGCAACCTGATCATTTTCGATCTGGAGAAACGTCAAGAACGGATTCTTCTCGAAGGTTGGTCGCTGTTAGGTTTTCAATGGTCGCCCGACTCCAAGTGGATCGCATTTGCTCGCGAGGATAACGAATACAACAGCGACGTGTTTGTCATACCGTCGACTGGCGGAGCGGAAGTGAACATCAGCCGTCACCCCGACGAAGACGATACTCCGGTATGGTCGGGCGACGGCAAGAAACTCGCATTCCGTTCAAGACGACGCGAAAATAATTGGGACATCTACTTCGTCTATCTCAGACTTGCTGACGAGCAGAAGAGCGTCGCCGACCTCGCCGAAGAGGTGCGCGCCAAGCAAGCCGCCAAACCAGAAAAGAACGGCGAGAAAGACGACAAAAAGAAAGAAAAAGGAAAGAAAGAAGAAGAGGATAAGAAGGCGAAGACTGAAGTCGCTATCGATACGACCGATATCTATCGACGAGTTCATACCGTTACACGACTGCCTGGCGAAGAAGGAATCTTTGCGGTCTCGCCTGATGGCGAACAATTTGCCTTTACCTCCAACCACGAGGGCGAAACTGACATCTACAAGATCAAATGGAACGGTGAAGGATTAAAGCGGTTGACCAATGGCAGCGCTTCACCGAAATACATCGATTTTGAACCCTCCGGCAAACGTGTGCGCTACTTGGATGGCGGAGGCAGAGTAAAATCGATTGACGCCGACGGCGGATCAGGAAAAGATCACCCCTTTGATTGTCGCATATCGGTTGATCCTCGAGCAGAACGAAAGCAGAAATTCCTTGAAATATGGCGACGGCTCAACTCTGAGTTTTACGATCCAGATTTCCATGGTCAGAATTGGCGGGCTTTGCGCGATAAATACTCTGTATGGGCAGACGCTGCCTCTTGTGAGGAAGATTTCGGAGACGTCGTTAATATGATGTTTGGAGAGCTAAACTCGTCTCATATGGGATACTCCTCCCCGGACGGTGGTCGGAAAATGACGGGACGATTGGGATTGGATTTTGACTTCGCACAAGATGGCGAGGGATTTGTTGTCAATAATGTGGTAAAAGGCGGCCCTTGCGACCGTGAAGCGACTAAAGTGTTAGTTGGCGATCGGCTGATTAGTGTTGACGGCGTTAAGCTATCGCCTCAGGTTAGTTTAGAGAAACTCCTTGATGATCAGGTTAACCAACGCATAGAGCTGATAGTCCTCCGCGGAAAGGATCAAAAACGGATCATCGTCAGACCGATAAATCGCTACGAACTTAGCGACTTGCGCTACGACGAGTGGATCGAGGCGCGTCGGAAAACAGTCGATTCGCTATCGAATGGAAGGCTGGGCTATCTACATATTAAAGGCATGGGCGAAGAGAGTCTCGCTCGGTTCGAAGCGGAACTTTACTCAGTGGGAGCCGGTAAAGACGCGCTCGTGGTGGATGTCCGCAATAATGGCGGAGGCTGGACGACGGATTGGTTGCTTGCGATGCTGCAAGTGAGACGGCATGCAGTCACCTTTCCCCGCGACGGAGGACCGGGCTACCCGCAAAGTCGGCTTCCTCTTTATGCTTGGACCAAGCCGATCATCACGCTCTGCAACGAACATTCGTTCTCCAATGCGGAAATCTTCAGCCATGCAGTAAAAACACTCGGACGTAGCAAGCTGGTTGGAGTTCCTACTCCAGGTGGCGTAATCTCAACTGGCGGAGACGGTCTTCTCGACGGATCAGGTTATCGCATTCCGCTTCGAGGGTGGTATATTGGGAACGGCAATATGCCCAACGCTGAATTAAATATGGAAGGACATGGCGCTGAACCGGATTTGATTGTAACGCTTCAACCAGATCAAACAACTGCCGAGGAAGACTACCAACTCAGAGCGGCAGTTCAAGAAATACTCAAGGAAACCAGCGAGGGCCGCAAGAAATGATGGAGATTCGGGGGTGGAGTCTCATTGCTGGAGTGTTGCTGATTGGCGCCTTTATCGGATGCCGTCAAATCGATCAGACGCCGCGCCAAACGCAACTCTTCGCTTCCGCCAGTCCGGAAACTACGCCGCCTGCCGGAGCGGTGATAGCGGATATCGTCGGTCAGGCAGTCTGTATAGATTCAGCTTCACCGGACGACCGTCTGCGAGCCGCCGCAATACTCGACGCTCTCCGCAAGCTTGCTCTCGGAAAACGGAGTGAGCAACTTACCAGTGCGTCCGATGACACAATCATTGCCTCTGCAGAATGGGACGGCATTCGAGTGTTGGGTGTAACGATCCGTCATGGGGGAGTTGTTCTACTTGATTCGGTAGTCGTCACAATCGTGAATTTTCAGAACGATAAAATCAAAGTTCATCGCTGGAAATCGTTCAATATGGAGCTTGCAGAACCCTCCGACGCCGAAAGTCCGCAACTTACAGAACTCATTGGCGCACTCAAAGCTCGCGAAATCGAGACAACCGGCGGTCGTCCCGTTGCGCGAGGTCTTTGGCAGGAATCTCTATCAGTTAGAAGGTGGAAGCGCAAGTGAACGAAGCAATCCGAGTCGCCTGCGGTCAATTTGAACCGGTCTTTGGAGACCTCAACGCGAATCTGCTTAAAATTCAACAGATGGTCGAAGAAGCCGACGCCGACTTGATCGTATTCCCCGAACTCTGCACCTGCGGGTACGAGTTGAAGGATCGTCACGAAGCGGAGGCAGTGGCACTCGATCTCGATAACGGGAATGAAATCGAATGGCTGAGAAATGTATCGAATCACTCAGGCACGCATATCGTTTTAGGATTGCCGGAACGCTCGAAAAACAAGATCTATAACGGATGCGTTTTAATCGAACCGAGTGGAAGGATCACGCGCTATCACAAGCTCCACCTCTTCGACCGTGAGAAGAATCTCTTCGATCCGGGAGAGGCTGTACCTTCCGTCGTCGATACGGCCATCGGGCGAATTGGGATGATGATCTGCTTCGACTGGATATTCCCTGAAGTTGCACGAGTGTTAGCACTCGCCGGAGTGCAGATCATCTGCCACCCGTCGAATCTGGTCCTCAGTTTCTGCCAGAAAGCGATGTTCGCGCGTTCGGTCGAAAACGGCGTCTTCACGATGACCTGCAACCGGATCGGCTCAGAAAAAAGAACGGACAGGACACTCACTTTCACCGGCGCCAGTCAGATACTCTCGCATCGGGGAGTGACCTTGGCGCAAGCGGCGACGGATAAGGAAGAAGTGATCTCTACTGAGATAAAGCCAGTGGAAGCAGATAATAAGATGATTACGGAATTGAATGACAGGCTCAAGGATCGTCGGAGAATCTTCTATCGAACCCTTATAGACGGTATTAACCAGTAGTAATAGTGACTCTTGGCGGACGGGCATTCCTAACCGCCCTGTGATTTTAGGTAGTGTCACTGTAAAGTTGTTATCCTCCAGAAGAATGGCGTTGCAGCAAGAAGGATAGGCGTCCCTGAGTCTTTGATTTACTGTTGAAAGTCCAAATTTCATCATTCCAACGCAAGTTGAAATTCAGTTTAGAACTGTGTTTGTACTTGGCTCCACTGGATTCCATCTTTCGATGAAATGATGAGTGGGCGGATTCGGAGTAAATTAAAGAACTCGTCCCTACCTATCCACTCAAAGGAAACGCAGCTGCTCTGATAGGCAGGGACGCCTATCCTCCTTCAATAAAGGAATAACAGATCTATAAGAACGCCATTTGATTTTACAGGATAGTACATTCGGGCGGTCAGAAATACCCGCCCTCCAAGAGTTCATCAAGTTAATAAAATTAAATTATATACCAAGAGTATCGTGCCATGCCCAAAGTCCTCAGCTTTCTTCTAACGATCTTGTTATTCATTCTTCCCTCGATATGCAATGCAGAGGGTGAGACAGAACATAAGCCGATCAATGGACTCCATCCGGGATCAGGCGCGCTCATGTTCAACGTCAACAATGGGTTCACTTTAGGTGAGTGGAGCAGCATGGCGATCGGTACTAAGCACCATTTTACGGATGATAAAGCTATCCGTGTTGGTTTGAACTTTGGCTGGACGGGTGATGATGAAGATCACCGCACTGAACAAGTCATTCCATCTAACGATTACAGCGCTTCGTCCTCCAGCAACAGATCACAATTCACGTGGGAATTCCGCACTGAATACGTAAAATATAATGATACACACACCATGGTTAATCTTTATTATCTTGGCGGGGTGATTACCGGATATTCTAACTTCGATTCGGAATCCAAGGATTCTGATGGTGACAGATCCACTTCCCACGAAGACGAATGGACCTATGGAGCGGTAGTCGGCTTAGGCGCTGAATGGTTTGCGAGCCCGAACATCAGTTTCACAGCGGAATACAACTTCAGCATGAGATATATTGACACTGAAGAACAAATGGAGAGTATCAGTGTATCTCGAGGTTCGATAAGCAAGACCACTCTGAATAGATCTGGTTGGTCACTTAATATGACGAGCGCACAACTTGGTTTAAGTCTCTATTTCTAATCCCAACAGATAGCAAGCTAACATCACAGAATCAGTTCCACATCCCCTCGCCGAAGCCGTCCGTCGCCTCGTCGAAGCCTACCAAACCGAAGCCATCTGGCTGTTCGGATCGCAGGCGCGCGGGGATGCGGGGCCGGATTCGGATTACGATCTGATGGTGATTGTGCCGGATGACGCCCCAACGGAGAGACGTCAGAGTTTCTTAGGATACAGAGCATTAAGAGGAATCGGTTTTTCTAAAGATGTCTTGATCGCTACTCACACCGGCTTCCACAAACGGCTTCATCTACGCGCAACATTACTTGCTACAATTGTCCGGGAGGGTAAGAAACTCTATGAACATTGATCCTGCTCTTGTCGAAGACGTCAGAGAATGGCTAAATACAGTAATCACTTCCATGATCAACCTCTTTCCCGACGAGTTCAAGTCTGGAATGGAACTCCTTACCGATCCAATTATCCCGAAAGCAGAATAACCTTCTTGGCAAAAAATCAAAACTCCTCCTCTGGCGATCTGATGGATCGCCTCGTCGCCCTTTGCAAGAGGCGCGGCGTCATCTTTCCTTCATCCGAAATCTACGGCGGCATCGGCTCGGCATACGATTACGGTCCCTACGGCGTTGAAATCAAGAATAATCTCTCACGCCATTGGTGGCGCGAGATGACGCTGAAGCATGAAAACATCGTTGGTCTCGATTCCGCGATTATCTACAATCCGCGAGTCTGGGAGGCTTCTGGTCACGTCGGCGGATTCAATGATCCTCTCATCGAGTGTAAGGAGTGCAAGGGTCGTTTCAGAGACGATGGCGTCGAGTCAACCTACATCTGCAAGACCTGCAACAAAGCCAAGATCAAACGCGAAGGTATTGCCCCGAATCTCGATCATCTCGGTGAAGTAGAAGGCGCTACGCTGGTTCCCATCTGTCCTGTTTGTCTGGTGCAGACTGCATGGGAACTTGTTGAAACGCAATGCCCTCGCTGCGGAGTCAAAAACAGCCTCACTCCCCCCCGCCAGTTCAACCTGATGATGAAGACCTACGTCGGGCCGGTGGAGGACGCGTCCGGTCTTGCCTATCTCCGCCCTGAGACCGCGCAAGGCATCTACATAGACTACAAGATCGTGATGGAATCCTCCCGTCTGCGCCCGCCGTTTGGGATCGCACAGATCGGTAAAGCCTTCCGCAATGAGATCACAACCAAGAACTTTATCGCACGCACCCGCGAGTTCGAACAGATGGAGATGCAGTTCTTCATCAAGCCGGGCGAGAACGAAAAATGGTGCGACTACTGGCGCGAACAGCGTTGGAACTACCTGCTCGACCTCGGCGTCCGACGTGAAAAACTACGCTGGCATACCCACGAGAAACTTGCTCACTACGCCCGTGCGGCGTGGGACATCGAGTACGAATTCCCCTATGGGTGGGGTGAATTGGAAGGCCTACACGACCGCGGAGACTTCGACCTCTCGCGTCACAGTGAGTTCTCTGGTAAAGATCTGAGCTTCTTTGACGACCAGACACGGGAGCGATACACTCCGCACATCATCGAGTCGTCTTCCGGCCTCAACCGCGCACTCCTGATGCTCCTCTGTGAGGCGTATCATGAGGATGAGCAGGCGGGCGAAGAGCGAGTCTATCTCTCGCTCGATCCGCGCATTGCCCCTGTCAAAGCCGCTGTTCTTCCGCTGGTTAAGAAGGATGGCCTCTACGAACTGGGCTACGACCTGTTCAAAGGCTTGCTCGGTCGCTGGCCTGCCTCCTTTGATGAATCTGGTTCGATTGGCAAGCGCTACCGTCGTCAGGACGAGATTGGCACTCCCTTCTGCTTCACTGTGGACTACCAGACTAAAGAAGACGGGACGGTCACGGTCAGGTGGCGGGATACTCTCCAGCAAGAGAGGATCTCTAAGGACCGCGTCGCCGAATTCCTCTTTGACAAGTTAGGCGCAATTTGAAGCTGACTCATTCAAAAGTCGCATATCGATCTCCGTCAATTAGATGGCAAATGTGCTTGCCAAGCTGAAACGTCTCCTGCTTGGTCAACCAAAGGATTACACCGAGCGTGGGATATTCCATAAACTCGCGCTTGTCCCTCTTTTGGCTTGGGTAGGCTTAGGTGCGGATGGCCTTTCGAGTTCATCCTATGGACCCGATGAGGCCTTTCGCACGCTTGGCGAGCATACTTACCTCGCCCTCGGTATTGGCGTTCTGACCGCTCTCACTGTCTTTATCATTGCAGGCGCTTATAGTCAGATTATCCGGAGTTTCCCGCAAGGAGGCGGAGGGTATGTTGTCGCCACACGTACCTTGGGTCCTCGCTTTGGGGTTGTTTCCGGCAGCGCGTTACTGATAGACTATATTCTTACGATTGCCGTCTCAATTGCCGCCGCTGGAGACGCTCTATTCAGTTTCATTCCGCTCGAACTCCACTACCTGAAGTTTCCACTTGAAATCGCTTCCATCCTTCTCCTCATGATGCTGAACATTCGAGGCGTCAAGGAATCTGTAGTATTCTTAACGCCCGTATTCCTAATATTCTTATTAACGCATGTACTGTTAATAGGTTACGGAGTTCTTGGTCATCTACCAAACGTTGCCGAGACTGCCTCGACGATGTCCACCGGCTTCCAAACCGGCCTCTCAACACTCGGTCTTGGTGGGATGGCGCTCCTGTTCTTACACGCATTCTCAATGGGAGGTGGAACTTATACGGGAATTGAAGCAGTCTCGAACGGAATGCAAATTATGCGCGAGCCAAAGGTAAAGACGGCTCGCACAACTATGACATACATGGCAGTATCTCTTGCCTTTACCGCCAGTGGCCTTTTAATATGCTACTTACTCTGGAAAGTTGTACCTATCGAAGGCCAGACGATGAATGCAGCTTTGCTCGACGTTGTAAGTCGAGATTTTTCGTTTGGTAGAACATTTACAATCGTGACTCTTATATCGGAAGGGGCGCTGCTTATCGTCGCGGCGCAGGCTGGATTTATTGACGGGCCAAGAGTTCTCTCGAATATGGCCGGCGACTCTTGGCTTCCACACCGTTTCACATCCCTGTCAGACCGTCTGACGATGCAAAACGGAATCATGATAATGAGTATTGCCGCCGCGGCAGTAGTGATCTATACGCATGGCGACGTGCGGGCGCTGGTGGTGATGTATAGTATAAATGTATTCTTGACATTCTCACTGTCGATGTTTGGAATGATTCGACATACGATTTCTCATAGACTCTGGGAACCTGATTGGCGCAAACATCTTACGCTCTTCTTCATCGGCGGTCTATTCTGCGTTACAATTCTTACGATTACCACCATTGAGAAATTCAAAGAAGGCGGGTGGATTACTCTCCTCGTAACCGGAACTTTGATTGGACTATGCTTCGTCATTCGTCGTCATTATGACGTGATTAGGCGAAAGATAGACTCCATAACCGAAGTCCTCCAACGCGTTCCAGAGTCTTCATTGCATCTTGTTGAACCCGACCCCGACCTCCCGGTTGCAGGTTTGTTAGTCTCAGATTATCACGGAATTGGAATTCATACTTTACTCGGTGTAATGAACCAATTCCATGGACAACTTCACGGCGTCATCTTTCTTTCGGTAGGGCAGGTTGACACGGGCAAATTCAAAGGTTCGGGCGCAATTCCTGACCTGCAATTTCATCTCGATCAAGATGGCCAGAAGTACGTGGAATATGCGCGCGGTATTGGAATACCCGCAATCTATAAAACAGCGGTTGGGATTGACGTCGTTGACTCACTTGAACAGTTGTGCGAGGAGACTACGAAAGATTATCCCAAGATTATGTATTTCGCCAGTCAGATTGTTTTCAAACGAGAGCGCTGGTACCACTCCTTCTTGCATAATCAAACAGTCTTTGCGCTTCAACGCAGACTGATATGGGCGGGACAGAAATTAGTCATCTGGCCGATCAGAGTAGTATAAATGACTCAGCTCCCGTTAATGCGACCGACTCGCGCAGAGATAAACCTTGACGCGCTTCGTCACAACCTCGAAGTAGCCCGCTGCCTTGCTTCGCCAGCTAAAGTGATGGCGATTGTCAAGGCCGAGGCTTATGGACACGGGTTGATCCGGATTGCTCAGGAGTTCGAGAGGCTTGGCATCGAATACCTCGGCGTTTCGTTTCTTGAGGAGGGCGTCGCCCTGAGAGAAGCGGGGATCCAGTGTCCGATTCTGGTGATGGGAGGACTGGTCGATGAGCAGATCGGGCGATACTTTAATTTCAACTTGACGCTAACGGTGTCCTCAATTTGGAAGGCGAAGCAGGTAGAAGCGGCGGCGGAGGTTGCGGGAGTTCGCGCCAAGGTTCATCTCAAGTTCGACACTGGAATAGGTCGAGTCGGTCAGAGCTGGGAAACAGCAGGACTACTTCTCACGGAGGCTGCTAAGCTCAGACACCTTGATCTGGAAGGGATTTACACGCATTTTGCCTCTTCTGAGCACGATGACCTAAGCTTTACCCATCTCCAACTCCAGCGCTTTTATTCGATCCTCGATCAAGCGACTAAGCTTGGACTCGGCTGGCGCTATATCCATTGCGCGAACAGTGGCGCATTGTTGCAACTGCCGACGGAAAGTCGTTTCGATCTTGTCCGACCGGGAATTATGCTCTATGGCTATCCTCCGAGCGAAAATTTAAGCAAAAAGGCTGATCTACAGCCTGTAATGTCTCTGAAAACTCGCGTAGTATATACCAAGAAGCCCTCTGTTGGAACTCCGATCGGCTACGGATCGACCTGGCGTTCCCCCGGGGAACATTGGATAGCGACATTGCCTATCGGTTACGGAGACGGATTCCCGCGTCGAGCAGGCAACCGGGCGTCCGTCCTGCTCCGCCAGCGGCGGTGTCCTATTGTTGGAAACGTCTCGATGGATCAAATCACAGTCGATGCAGGCGACTCTGCCTATCTGGGAGACGAAGTGGTGCTTTTCGGCGGCTCTGATGAAGGCGATATTCCTCTGTGGGAACTTTGCCGCGCAATCGACGCTATTCCATATGAGATCCTTTGCGGATTGACAGCGCGCATTCCGAGATTGTATCTTAATAACAATACGACCCAATAATCCACCCATCATCCCCAACTGCGATCAACCGACTATGAGAAAAGCCCTTGCTGTCTGGGGCGCTATCGCGAGCTTTCTATTCGCCCAGAGCGCCCGCCTGGAAGCAGAGATCCACGATCCGGCCTATCATAATCTTGAAGAAGTCAACGCGCGAATTTTCTTCCTTGAAGATTCGTTGCGCAATGCTGGTCGGAACTGGATGAGAGTCGATTCAATTGGCTACAGCCAGCACGACCATCTGCCAATTTACTGCGTCAAACTCGCTGCGCCGGATGTTGACGATACAACCACTTCCAAACCAGCGGTAGTCTATATTGGACAGGTTCACGCTGAGGAAGTACTTGGCGTCGAGTATTGCCTCTGGCTGATCGATCGGTGGATCAGCCGCGACGGCGTTAACTGGCGACAGCGAGTCGATACATACATTATCCCTACGGTTAATCCCGAAGGATTGACTGTAGTCTATTCGCTCGATAACACTTATCGAAAGAACAAACACGATATCATTGGCGACGACCGTTTTCGTTATAAAATCGGCTGGGGTCAGGATACATCCGGCGTGGATATAAACCGAAATTTCCCGCTGTTCTGGTCGAAAGGGTCAACCTTTCTTATGCGCGGTGACAATGAGTTTTATGATTATTTCCGAGGACTCGGACCTCTAAGCGAACCGGAAGCGCAAGCAATCGACCGGCTCTTCGATCGAGTTCGACCTTTATATTCGATGATACTGCACAGCTCACGCACCGGAAAGGTCGCTGAACAAGTAATCTATCCTTGGGGATTCGCCAAGGAAACGAAGATGGCTCCCGATCAGTGGGCATTAGACGATTGGGCGCTCCAGATCGCAAACCGCTGTAAAAAATACGGCGCGCCGGATAAACCTTATGAACAGTTCCGCGTCGCAAATCCACAGGGCGACTCGGAAACCTACCTCTATTGGAAGTACGGAACCTTCGCTTGCCGGGTTGAAATTGGCGCTGAAGGTGAAGCTATGCAGCCCGATTCAATCGGGATCTATGCCGTCATCGATCAGGTGCACACTGGTCTCGAGTATCTTCTGAACTCAGCCGCAGCAATAGCGACCGACTCTTATGGCGGCATCGGTCGAAGCAGGCTTCCGATTAAGGTCGTTGACGCCGTAACCGGTAATCCGCTGGAAGCAAAACTCGTTCTACCGACAATCTCCGGTCCGATGGTCCCGTTCCGCAAGACCAATCCGCGCAATGGCCGTTTCTATTGGCCGATTCTTCCGGGATTTAGAGATACTCTGAAAATCTCCTGTTTTGGTTACTCTCCACTTTGGCGAGTTGTCTCGGGCGATTTGAATCCGACCAATCTTCAACCCTTCCGTATGCAACCGCTCACACCCCGCCGAGTCGGGATTGCGCTGAACGATGGCTCATTAAGCGTCACTTCTAACGTCGAAATGAGCGTTGTTCATCCTGATTCTTCTTGGGATCTTACCATCGCCGGAGGATCAACCGTAATAGTCTTACCAGAGGGCGCATACACTCTTACTTTCGTAGGAGGGATGGACTTTGTTCCGCGTCGGGTGAGCGTTAACGTCAGCTCCGATACGACGTTTAACATTAGCCTTTCCCCCGCTCTGCCTTTATTCTATCAGGATTTTGACGGCAGCGATATCTCGTTCTCGTCCGACAACACCATGAACAATATCCCAAATCACGGTGGGATTGATTCACTTAACCGTTGGGATTTGATCGAAGTTGTTTATCATAGTTTCCCCCGCTCACTTACCGATACGAGATATGCGAACACATATCGAATTGATGACGCTTGGGTAGCACCTTACAACCAGCACGATCGTAGTTTCGATCTCTCAAACTCCGGGACTGCTTCGCTGACTTACTGGCTTAATCAGGCGCTCGAACCCGGATACGATTCGATGTGGGTTGAAGTTTCCAATGGCGGTTCTGGAGATCCTTCAAGTTGGAGTTGGCGTCAAATAGCGCCTGCTCATCAGGAGCTATCTGTCATATACTCAATCCCGGAACTTCCGTGGAATGCCGCTCCGATCCGAATTCAGAAATATGGCGCGTGGCGACGTTTCGTTGTCCCACTGGACTCGTTCTGTGGCGATCCGGTCTTCCACTTCCGATTCCATCTAAAATCCGATACTTCTATCGAAGAAGATGGCGTGTATATCGATGACGTCGTTCTGCTCGCTTCAGGTCAAGCTCCTCCGGCGGTATCTGCAATCCTTCCCACGCCATATAAGTTTGCCTTAGGGTCGCCCTATCCCAACCCGTTCAACGGTCAGAGCCGGGTTGAAATCGCCTTACCTAAAGCAGGAAATGTCAAGCTCGCATTGTACGACATAACTGGCAGAATGGCAGTGAATGTGATGGAGGGGGAACTGTCGGTCGGCAGGCATATGATCGCAATGGACGCTCAAGCGCTTCCCGCCGGATTGTACCTGTTAAGAGCTGTTTCGCCTGATGGCGTGGCAGTTGTAAAGAAAATGACTCTTGTGAAGTAGGAGGAACAATCAATGAAAACCTATAAATCGCTTTTCCTTCTCTTTGCCCTTTCGATCCTACCGTTCGGCGCGATTGCCGCCGTTCCCTTTGGTGGAGCAACTGTCCCAATCGGTTCCTCGGCAGGATCATGGTCGCCGGGCTATGCAATAGGACTCGAGACGCCTGTCAGTCAAAGACATGGACTTGACTGGAGCGCTCTCTTTTCGATTGTCCGCGTAACGCCAAACGGAGAGAACCTTCTACGTACAGCAGGTCGAACTCTAAAGGTCGAGACCACGCGCGGCTGGAGTCTCAGCGTCGAAGCCTCACTGATAGCGAGTAAGTGCATCGCCGCCTCAGCGAGTAATGAATGGCAGTTTAGACTCTTCGGGGGCGCTGGGCTTTTCTACCTTCAGGACGCTGATGTTTTTGTAGGTGGATTTCAACCGACTGGCCCAAGCGCGGTTAATCGGCAACGATTTATTGACGGTCAAACCCTTGTCGCACCGGGCGTGACGCTCGGATTTGCGGGTTTGATTTACGGAAATGTTGAACCTACCGTTCGTCTTCAACACATTCTGACAGGCGAATCTACTCGAGATTATCTCCTGCTTGGATTAAACTTTAAGCCTCGATAAGCTGCGTTTAACTGTCCTTGAGAGTGGATAATTAGTATCCACTCTCAAGGTTATTCGATCACTCCGTCTAATTCACCTTCCTCTTACCTGTAACAATTCTGCCCGTATGGTAGTCTAACTGATTGACGATCGAGCGACTGTTGTAAAAGTGTCGCCTTCAAACTGCGATGCAAAGCAGAGTTTGTCGCAACTAAAACTAAGGAGGAAATGATGAACCGCATGAGGCTTAGTAGGTCTAAATGTATCATTTTGTGGGCTCCGGTTCTCGCATTATTGCTGCCGTTGGTGAGCGTTGCGAGCGAGTCCCGCGTATCGGCTGATCGCAGCGTCCATGTTGAATACAACTCCCTCGGCTCCGCTGGTAAGACGTTGCACATTGAGACGGAAAACGGCGACGTTCAGTGCACTGCGACAGACGCTAATGAGATAATCGTCGATGCGCATATTCTTGTCCATGGGCGACAGATTGAAACCTGCGAACAGCTTGCCGATCAAGTGCGAGTGGAAGTTCAAGTCGTTGGCGAGACAATTGAAGTCGTTACAACCAAACCGAAGAAGTTCGGTTACGGGTATTCGATTGGATACAGCGTCCGCCTCCCGAAACGACTTGGCGTCAATGCCGAGACGGTCAATGGCGAAGTGATGGTTCTCGGCGTCGAAGGAGCAATCACTGTCGAATCTGTTAATGGCAATGTCCGTGCGGTAGAGACCAAAGGGGCAATCGATGCCTCCACTACTAATGGCAGCATATACCTGAGACAGGTTGCAGCAGTCTCAATCGAAGCTTCGACTGTAAATGGCAGGGTTGATTGCAGTTGCCGGGGTACAGCGCCCGATAGAATGGATATCTCAACGGTCAACGGCTCGGTCGATATCGCTCTTCCATCAAAAGTTGACGCGAGAGTGACAGCAGAGACCGTGAATGGAGGAGTTCAAGTTGATCTTGGGGTTGGCAAAGCAGCATCGAAATCGAGAGGCAGCGTCGAACTTACAATCGGCGCCGGTAATTCCAACTACGAATTCAGCAGCGTAAACGGAGCCATCTCGGTTGCGGTAGCCCGAGCCGATTAGTAGTTCTGCGTTATCTTCTACTTTTCCGAGCGGCGTCGAGCATAATTGTCAGGCTGCTTGACTGGGAGAAAAGAACCGATTATATTAAGGTTCGCCTGACGGTAACCGCCATCAGGCTATATCGCGGGGTGGAGCAGTCTGGTAGCTCGTTGGGCTCATAACCCAAAGGTCGTAGGTTCAAATCCTACCCCCGCTACAGGTGATAAAGAAGACCGAGTCGAAAGGCTCGGTCTTCTGCATTTTTTGCACGGTAGGGTGTGCAGGATTTATATACCCCGATTAGGATAGTAAAGAAGACAGGTGGTATAGTGGGGTTAGAGGCTTAGTATAGTGGGGATTGGTGCGGGGAGTGTGGCCCATGAGGGAGCGGTAGACCGGCAAAAGGATATCGTCGGCCTTCTGATCCCTTGAGACGAGTATTTTGGACGCTGAATCTATTTCACCAAGAGGAGTTTCACTGACTGCATGAATCCGCTTGCTTCCAACCTGCAGAAGTAAAGACCTGCGGGGACATTTCCTGCTTGCCAAGTCGCCCTGTGATACCCCGGCTCCTGTCTCGTCTCTACAAGAGTCTCGACAAGTCGCCCGTTCAGATCGAACACCTTCAATGAAACATTTCCTGCCAACGAGAGTGAGTAAGTAACTGCACTGGCCGTATTGAAAGGATTCGGATATTGATTCAAGATCTCAGTCCTAAACGGCAAAGACAGCCTTACGTTGATTACTCCTATCGCATCCAATTCGAATTGGCCATCACCTTCCAGCCAGGTAGCCTCGAGAGATTGTTCATTCTCTCCATCCCAGCCACGGAAGAGGATCGTGTCCCCGCTTGCAGCTCCGTCCTTGACAGCAGTAGTTGGATCATCGGCCCATAGCGCGATGCCAGTCATACCGGATTCCGCTATGCAATCCGCGCCGACACATATTCTATCAACTGTGAAAGCCGCAATTTCTTCGAAGGATGAGGCACCTTCAACCAATATGCTCATACTGCCGATAGATGGCAAATGCATCGTGAAGTGTTGAAGCTGTGCGGGCTTAGTTATCTGCATCAAGCGACCTTCTTCAACATTCCAGACGAGATCAACATCTTCACTGACTTTCACTTGGTAACCCTTGCCACGCCTAAGATTGGGCATATTGCTGAAGTCACGTGCGGGTATGTAGAAATGCCCCTCGCCATCTTTGGCTAACAACAGACTGTTCACAATGTTTTCAAGTGCCATTCGGGCATCCATAATATCTTCTGGGAAGTATGCCACCATTGACCAACCCTCTCGCAACGGAATTGGGGCATCAGCGGCTTCAGGCCGCCCAACGATTGGAAGATCTTCCCTCCGCCGCGTCTTAACTAAATATCCCTGTTGATAATCCCAATTTGGAATATTATTGAAATCCTCTTCCGGAATGTAAAATCTCCCCAAATAATCCTTTACAAGAATAAGATCATCGCGTTCGACGATCTGACCGAAGATATTTCTTATGTCTTCGTTTGCTGGCTCTATATGGCTCGATATCAAATTCCAACCAGGAGCAAGACTGATAGAAGCTACTTCTTCGACATTTTCATCAATAAGAAGAGTAAATACGTCTAATCCAAGAAGCGGTGCAACGACGCGGGGTCCCTCAATGTCAAAATAGGAGCCGAAGTTCTGTAGGAAGGACAGCGAGTCGCCATAATCTGGGTTAATATGAGCATATGCGACTAAGTTGGCCTCGCCCGGTGTGTGTATATCAAACACGTTGATCCCCCATCCAAACAAGCCAAATAGCAGATTGTTGGATAGTTTAAAATGATTAATATATGTGTTTGTATCAAGAACGCATTCATGTTCAACGAATGGTTCTTCAGGATTTTCTACATTCCACCATGCAAGACGCCGTCCAGGATATTGAGAAGCAAGAACATAACCTTGATGTTCAGATATAACATCTCCATTAAAATCGACTCTACTGATTAACTCGGCATCCTGCCAATCATTAATTTGCCAAACCAAGAATCCCGGCTGAATATAGTGTTCATTATAATTTTCGGATTCAGAAAGCGCAGTATATAAAATATTACCAATGCAGACAGTTGTGACACCCATGTGAAGACCTAGGCGAGGATGTGCTGGGCCGCGAATTGGTTCTTGCCGGATATTCTCTGGATCCGAAATATCGTGAACTAGCCATGTCGCCTGACGTGCATCAATTACTACAAGATTCTCATCATATATTTGCATTCCGTCAGGGTGGATTGTCCGGATATACTGATAGTCTCTCAGGATGCCATCTTCAGGTTCTGACGCGATTGCCCCAACGAATCCGTTCTCAAAATCGAAGCTTTCCTCGCCGCATATAATATACTCTCCATAACGAACCATCCTGTTACCACCATTTCCATAAGCAACATATATTGGTCTGCGCGGATTCGAAATATCGAAACATTGCGTTGATCCATAATAAAGTCGGTCATCGTAAGTCAGAAGGTCTTTTCTATAATCACTTGTTGGTAGAGTAATCTCGTTTGCTCCGGCGAACTGGTTATTCTCCAATATTAGTTGCCTCGCGCCAGTACTTCTAAGAGACGATGAATAAGCTAATCCATCTAATAACGTAACATAGTCACTACCCAGTTCAATTGTATTTAGCACTCTTGGATTCTGCCAGTCTGAAATGTCAAAAAGATGCAAGTTTCCTCCTAATCTACCGATCCTACAGCCTGCCAGCAATTCATCATCACGTAAGTCAATACATGAAATAGAACCATCCCTATCTGTCAAGAAGGATCCTTCTGCAGCCCATTCTTCACCGTCAAAAGTATAGGCGAATACTCCCGAAGCAGTGCCTACCACCAGGCGATTCTCATCCTCAACCGCCACTTTGATTTCGGGAAGGACGGCCTCAAATAGGATATTTTCATCCTGATTCTCGGCTAATTCCGATATGCGCAATAACGTATCCTCGATAGCACTGACGAGAACATTTCTACTGAAAGTTAATGGCTTCCCTCTCAGGGTTAAGTCAAACGCGAGTTCGGGATTGGCAGGACTTGAAATGTCATAAATCAATATCCGGCTGTCATTGGGTTCATCCCCTTCACTTATGAAGGCAGCCATTAGCAAATCTTCATTAATCCACAGTCCCGAATTTGGATTTGGTAGGTCCGCAGCTTCTGCGTTCAAGCTACCGACCATTCGCATAGATTGAAGATCTGAAATATCGACGATTGCTATGCCGTGATCCTTCAGTAGGGCATATGCGCACATGCCGGTAATAGCAATATCTAATACTTCATAACCACGATTGAACACCAGAGTGCCTATGTATTCTGGACGTTCATTTGGTGAACAATGAATGGCGATAAGCGAAAAATAGTTAGCCATCAAAATATCCGATCCATCATCATTACAAGTCAATACCTTGGATTGGTAGCCATGCTTATCCCCCGTGGGAATAGAGCCTTCGAAGCGGATATTCCAAGTCCGGATAGGTCCTGCCTTTACAGTCTTAACCATAGGTGCCATCAAAGAGACCCACACCGCAAAAAGCAGGAGACTTAGCTTGGTAAATTGACGGAAGATGGGGGAGGTATGCTCATGGAACCCGGTTGCAACTTGCTCTTCGATTTGCATCAGCGAATCAACAGGAATTTTAATTTGGCAGAGTTGTGCGAAGTTGTGGCAAGTAAGAAATAGATGCCTGAAGGATAATCGTCTGCATTGACTGTCATCCTATATCGACCTGCCTCGACATATCCATTCTGCAAGACAACTATCTCTTTTCCCAAGGCGTTATGGATTGTAAGTTTGAGCGAACCTGGCTCTTGAACACTGTAGTGCAAGACCGCCCGTGAATTGAACGGATTGGGATAAATCGGGCCAATTTCAAACGAGGATGGTATAATTGGCTCTCTTATCGATCCGCCAAAATTCAGTTCTTTCAACCAGAGACTTGGCTCTTCCTGCGCACTCGCAGTTTGAATACTAATTTCACTTATCTCGATATTCTCCCGCGCAACCCAATAACGGAATGTAAGCGAGTTGAAATCTCCATATCCATCCAAGCCATCAGTCGTTTCATCATTCTTCCAAGCAGCGAAGCCAATTATCCCATCATGCCAAACGGCCCCTCCCACACATAACGAATCAGAAACAAATATCCCGATCTCATCACCTTCTGAAGGTTCACGGTCAGGAATTTGTATTTGACTGATCAGTATCGGGAGAAAGTCACCTGTTCCCTCTTGGAACCTAAAATGTTGTGTAGTGGCAATCCTCTTGCCCGTGCCATCGTTTGGCCTTCTTGGTGCTGCGCCAGGTCCTTCCACGCTGTACCGAAGAGTGACGTTCTGATTATTATTCAACTGCATTTGGTAACCTTGTCCAGGCTGCATTGTCAAGTTGTTGAACTGAAAATCAGGTGCGTAGAAGTTACCATTTGCGCCTTTTGCGAGGTAGAGATCAGAAGCGGCAGGATTATTCCAAACCGCAATACCCTCGTCACCCTCCAGAGCATCGCGCGCGCTCCTTGAATCTTCAGGATAGTAGGCTGCCCAATTCCATCCGCTACTCTGTGCATTGTCGAAGAGGTCTATTTCGTCCCAGTATTCATCATCGCCAATTAAGTCGGTACTCACTTCTTGGCCACATATTAAGAGTGAATCGCCATTCCCTGCATTCTGAAGTTTTATCTTATACATCCGCTCAACATTCCACGCTGCCATTGTATTGGTCTCCGCATCAAAATCATAGGCGGTTTCGGTCTGTGTATCAGGATCCCAACCCTGAATTACATCCAGGCGCTGCTGCGTGTCAGCATTATCAAGAGTAATATCTTCGAGAATCCTTGTCACATCGTCGAAAACCGGGGCTATCCTGCATGATATATAATACCAAGTTGCATTATTTAGATTCCACTCATACAGATGTCGGTTATTGACAGCAAGATCGCAGTTCAATATACCGTAACCCATCTCATCGTCTACGCCTTGAAAAGGATCATCCCAGACCGGATTATTGCCATTGTTGATGTCAGTTGCAGTCTTCTCTAATATTCGTCTCACTGTCCAGGCATTTGGGGTTTCTCCGGCAGCGAACGCCACATTGAAAACTAACCCGGCGGCACCTGAGACTTGAGGAGCCGCAAACGATGTTCCTGTCCAAAAAAAGAAGTAATCTTCATATTCTTCGGGTAGGTCAACAACATGCCACCATTCTGGATCCCACCCTACAAGAATCTCATCTGAGGGGGCGACCAAACTAACATGCTTGAGATTGTTATCCGAACTATATTGTCGGTTGCCATCTGTATTGATTCCCGAAATACTCATAACAAATGGATAACCATTTTCGAACCCTTCAGCAAAGCCATTGTAGGCTAACATTGCCGGATAGGCAACTTGATCGTTGCCATGATCAGCATTACCGGATGCACATACAAGCAATGGCATTTCTTCTTCTGCATCCATTAGATCAGTAAAAGCCATCTCCCAAAGTCCAATCACTTCAGCCATCAGCTCCTCATTATCCGGTTCATAGTAAAGTCCTCTACTGTAGTTCACAGCCTGAGGGTGGTGGTTTGTCACTAAGTCAAAGAATGCTTCACATTCGATTCCAACAAATACTCCAAGATCACGATCTGAATTTCCCTTGTAAATCACGAGTTCGCTTATCGGATTGACCCCAACCATCCCCCATTCATTATTAATTCCACCAAAAGAATTATTCGCCTCGGACGAAATCACAGTGGCAACCGCGGTTCCGTGAGGATTATCCTCATCGATATCGCTACCATCGAAGAAATTACCTATAGTAATCCGATTCGCATTCGCCAAGTCCGGATGAAGAACTACATCGTCCCAGTTGACTCCTTCATCAATTATCCCGATTACTACTCCCTCATCGTCCCAATTATTCATTTCTTCGGCCACAGGATTCCAGTTTATATGCACATCCTCATTGTAGCCCTCCGGGTGCCACGCTGATGTGAGATTCCATTGTTCATGTATCTCAGCATCATCATAGAATTCATCCGAAGGCCAAAAATCTCCCCCCAAGAGGATGCAAGGACCGCCGTATCTGGTCAACGAGCTGTTCTTGTAGTATGTTGCCTCTGTTGCCAGGTCCTGGGTCGAGGCAATTTCAACAATGCAGGAACGCCGATCACTATTCCACCACCAAATAGAATGTCCCTTAGCTGAAACAGAATCGACGAAATCAGAAGAATCAGCCGTTGCTGCCAAAAGGCAATAGACCAAGCCATCAAAACAATTGACGCTGTCCGCGTAGTTCCATGTAATCTGCACAACATCCGGCCAATCAAAGCTGGTCGCAATTGTCTCTTCTGAAACACTCATCAGTGAGATTACAATAGCAATGATAATGACGATCGATTTCATTTCTAACTCCTATGGGGTTTAGTTTAAGTTCCGTATTGAAGCAACTGTTAATCAATCTGACTTAATAATCCGAACGTCGGATTGTGCGTATCTGAATGCTGCAAGCGAAGATAGATATGCTTCCCGATTCTCGAAATCTCACCGGTCACCTTCCATCTGGTCCCTTCATCACTCGCGTCCCGCCCAAAAACAAACCGCCCCGCCGATGCGCGCACGCAATTCGATGGGGCGTTGGAAGTCTCAATCGGGCGGGAAGGCTCGCCCGATGGTTCTTGAAGATGCCAGTCAAGTTGGGCAAGGCAGCGGTTAAGATGTTTGGATGCTGGATCCGTTTGGTTCTCTTGGCTTGGATGACTCACGGCGTTGCGTTACCGTGATGGGTCAGTTGGGTGTTACCGTTAGCGAAGGCGACGTCTGTGGTGGGAACTACCTTGGTCTGGACAGTGTACTTGCTCTCATCCTTAAATCCAGACCGTCTTAATCAGCCTTCCCGCAATTGGCGGGTCTCCTCACACAGATGCCGTCGTTAGTAATAAGTCCACCCCGCAATATATATCAGGCGATGCAACCTGTCAAGTCCTTTTTGGATCGCAACCCTCTGTTGCCTCAAAAAGAGGCTCACTCTCGGTGAGGCTGAATGTCTGCCGAAAGCGAGAGAACTCAATGCTGTAAGGGCATTGAGCAGCTTTTAGATGTTTGTAGCTGTCGCCCAAAATTCTTTGGCCTGAAGTCGAATTTCCCCCGAAGCGACCCGCTGCCGAGATTTCGGCGCTGCTCTGACCTGGAATGGATCCGGTTGTGTCGAGCCTTACAGAGTCGTCACCCTGCGATGCCCAGAACCCTTCTTTCAAGGAAGCGTCTCGCTTACACAACCAATATAACGCGTCCCAACCGCCTCCGCAACTCCGACCTCGACTCCCGGAACTGCCACGATCCGAGCCTTCACTGCCCCGTATTCCGGATCAACGACGATCTCCTTCACGAACGCCCTGACCAGCAGCCGCTTCTCTTCTATCGTCCCCTCAGCAAACGCCCGGTCGAACTCCCCCGCCAGCTGAACCGCCTGCTCGACAATGCGATCCAACTCCATGCGCTTCGCGCCGACAGCCTCAAGTTCGAGGCGTCGCGATTCCAACACCTATGATTCTCGCTTCAATTCCACGAGCCGGGCATCGACGTAATCCCGATTGGTTGCGGTCAAGTTATCAATCAAGTTGCAGATGGTATGTTTGACTTCCCGCATCCGTGCCTCAACCTGATCAAGCTCCTCGCCAATCTGCGGACGCTCAACGGCCATCTCCGCTTCGATCAACCGTCTGATCTCTTCCAATCCTTCCGGCGTCGCAAAGTATCGCTGCAGCATCTCCTCAATCCGCCCGACCACAGCGCCTTCCAGCACATCCTTTCCGATTACCCGGCGTTCGCAAACCGCCTTCCCCTTATTCACATAGCCGCTGCAGGCATAGTAGAGTGTCTTTATGTTCGACCCATTTTTGCGCCTGCGTCCCGTATTGACCGTATATCCTATCCATTTGTGGCCACAGCGGGAGCACTTGATCAATCCCGACAACAGATACGGCGACCGCGCCCCGCGCCCGACGTTGTGGGTGTTGGCATAGCCGAACTTGGCCGTTGCCGCTCGCCGCTTCTGCGCCTGATCGAACTTCGTCCGTGTGATGATTGCCGGATGGTTGTTGTTATGCACGATCCAATCTTCCTGGCCGTTGCGGTTGGGTCCATGCCCGGGGAAGTTCCTCGTCGCCGCCGGACGCTTAGCCGAAATCTTGTGAAACTTGGCGAATGATAACCTATTCCAGACCATATCGCCAATATATAGTCGGTTCTGCAGGATGCTCATAATGGTCGTGGCACACCAGCGCGAGGACTTCGATGTTTTCCGTGTCCCGCCTGTGGGTGTAGGAAGATTGGAGCGATTTAACCGCTCCGCAATTCCCTTGTATCCAATCCCTTCCATTACATACCAATCGAAGATCTGCCGGATCAGCGCCACGCGGTCGGGATGCCCGAGCACCAACCTCGACCGATCCCGCTTGGTGAACTGTGGCCTTTCGCCCCTTGGAACAACGCGTGTTACATTGCCATCACCATCCAACACCTGCTTCGATCCATCCTCCATAAACCTGACGGAACACAAATATTCCCCCGACGCCGCATAATAAGCCAGATCATATCCATAAGGTGGCAGCCCTCCATTCCACCAGCCGCCTTCCGCCCGCGACAACAGTCCCCGAATCGTCACCTTCGACAAGTCCTTCAGTTCCTGACGCGCCTGCCACTGCTTGACCGGACGCAATAGATCGTCGGTGTCATCACCGTTGAATCCTTCTGAAACATAGATGATCTCGATGCCATTGCTTCGGAGTTGAAACCTATAATATCCGGCCTCATCGTTGTCAACCCTTCCAAACCTCTTGATGTCGTAGACAAGAACAAACTGAAAAGTGCAGTCGCTGCGCTTGGCATCACCAATCAGTTTCTGAAAGGCGGCCCGGCCGTCGGCGGACGCTCCGCTGATGGCGTCGTCGACATAGTAATCGAGAACGCTAAATCCATTCCCGACCGCCCAGGCGTCGATGACCCGGCGCTGGTCGCCGATCGATTGCTCCTGCCGGTCGGTGGAACGGCGCAGGTACAGGCGATAAAGAAGACCGGAGTCGAAAGGCTCTGTCTTCTGCATTATTTGCACGGTCTGGAGTGCAAGATTTATACACCCCGATTAGGATAGTAAAGAAGACACGAAGTATAGTTGGGGTGGAGGCTTAGTATAGTGGGAATTTGTGCGGGGAGTGTGTGTCGAAGTAATGCAGAAGGCCGGCGATGATGGGTCGCTGGCCTTTTTCTATACTGAGATTAAGGTGGGCTTTGTCGAGCGCTTATCTTACTAACAGAAGTTTCACCGACTGAGTGCGATCACCTGCGTTCAGACGGCAGATGTATATCCCCGAAGGAACATTGTCCGCCTGCCAGACAGAAGAGTATGTGCCGGCCTGGTGAACTCCATCGAAGACAACCGCGACCTCTTTTCCTGCAAGATCATACACTCCAATCTTGATCGCGGCGTTGTTTGGTAGGCTGTAAACGATTGCCGTAGAAGAGTTGAAAGGATTCGGATACGGGTCTGATAAAATGAAGTCAGACGGAAATTGAGGTCCTGATGTTGTGAGGATGACCTGAGCAAATCCATCTGGATCATAAATCCCATCTTCAACTAGCCATTCCGCTGAGAAATCTAATTCCTTATTGTGCATCCATACTCTAATCATCAGCGAATCGCCAACTAACGCCCCATCTTTCTCTGCTGTCGTGGGGTCATCACCCCAAACAGCCAAGCCAATTGGCTTACCTCGAATCGCCCGCGCAGCCCCGACACATATGCCATCAGACGTGATTACGCCTATTTCCTCAATGCCGAGATCAGGGCAATCGATCAAGACGCTCATATTTCGATCTGTTTTGACCGTAAAGAAGCGCTCCTGAGGACTTATATGCTCTGACGTAAGTCCTACCATTCGCTCATTCGGATCGTTCCAAACAAGCTCGCAATCATCTGTGACTTTGACTTGATAACCCCTCCCTCGGGTTAAATTTCCCATATTACTGAAGCGATTGGCCGGACGATAAAATCGCCCCTCGCCATCCTTGGCCATTTCAAGTCTTTCAGCTATGTTAGCGAATGCATCCTGAGCCGGGATGTCCCCGGCAGGAAAGTAGGCAACAATGTTCCATCCCCGACGAAGAGGAATCGATGTCTCGGGCGATACCTGAATCCCTGAGATAACGAGGGTGTCAGGCTCGTTCAACTTTGCCTGATAACCTTGTCTAACATCCCAAGGAGGCATATTGTTGAATTGTCTCTCAGGGAGATAAAATTGGCCGGATTGATTCTTAGTTATGGCAAGATGGTTTTGACGGACAAGATCGGACCATACAATAGGGATATTTGCGTCCCGTGGTAAACAGATGGCAGAGAGTAAATTCCACCCTCCCTGAAGCATAATATGATGTTCGCTTAACTGGTGGAAAGGGGTCACACCCATGTCTGCACGACTCCCGTCGGGATCCTCAGGTGATTCTGGATTCCCAGTATCAATGCATGGGGAGTTCGGCCGCAGTCGGAAGTCATTTTCATCAGCGTCTTGGAATAAAGGATTCTCAAAAATTAAACCATCTCCTGCTTGGGGTTCAAATTCGCCAATTTCTTCCCAATAAACGACTTCATCAATAACTATATGGAATCTCATAAAATCAGATTCATTCTGCCATAATAGATTATAATTGAAATTCATGAAATTGCCTGCAACAGCATTAGGATGTTCCTCATCACCTATAGATAACGCGTATTCATTTTGAACAAAGACGTTATTCTCGACTATAGAAGGAACTGGCCTTCCTTGAAGATAAAACATAGCTATTCCGTCGCCGCATGCATAAAATACATTGTTTATTATGCGATTCTCAGATTCATTTAAAAATATTTCGATTGCCCGGCTTGAACCTCGAAAAACACACCGATAGATTCTCGTGTTTCCCGATGTACTAACTCCAACAATATTCTCCACGAATGTGCAACTCGCTATCATCAATGTTCCTCTGCCTGCGTTTATTGGGACCGCGACGTCTGATGCAAAAATACAGTTCTTTATTTCACCCCCGGCGTTATCAACGTATTCAAGTGATTCAAAATTACTAAATACAAGATCATTCAAATTGACGCAAATGTCCCATGCCGTAAACAGATTCTCACGTCGATCAGATCCCGCCAATGTCGTCTGCAAGTTCGGCGTGCCGATTATCGTAATCCTGGCAGGTCGTTCCAAGTCACCAAGACTTGCCTCGTATCTCCCTGCACTGATGCTTACTGTGTCGTCATCTTCGGCATTCTCAACTGCAGCTTCGACTGATTCGTAATCATCCGGGACGTATAAAATGCGACATTCCGAGTCTTCAAACACTAGAATTGACAGCAATAAAGCAAATGCAAATGACAGGTGTAGTTTCATGTCCTACCTCAAGAGCAGTGTCTTCACTTTGGCAGTACGCTGACCGCCATCAAGGTCTACGAAGTTAATCTGAACTATATATAGCCCAGAGGTCAATTCTTGCGCGTGTATATTTGATCCATCCCAATGTATAGAATGGCCACCCGCAGAGATCCGATAGTAGCGCCACTCTTTGACCATTCTACCTAAAGCGTCAAATATGGCAATATTTGCTGCTCCAGCATTTGGTACAAAAAATGTTATTTGAGTAGAATGATTAAACGGATTTGGATAATTCTGATTTAGGGCAAAATAGGTAGGACTGAATTTTGGATCTTTCAGGTCAATTCGTCGAATTATCAAATCGGACCTTGGATATGAGTCTCTCCCGGGACCATCCAGAAGTATTGTATCGAGCGGAAATGTGGAGTTCGAAACAGCTTGCCAATACTGGATAAACAGCGTATCGCCCGTGATCCAACCATCAATTTCCTCTGTTGTTGGATCATCTACCCAAACAGAAAGTCCTATTTCTGAGACATCCTGAATCCTGGTCGCACCTACACACAATCCATTGCTTCTGAATGCTCCTAATTCGTCGTTCTCCGTAATTCTAACATTCTCTATATGAAGGTTTTCATAGAGAATAGGTTTAAATAAAAGCGATCTACTGCAGAGATTATAATGCATCGGCTCACTTTCAATATCGACGCCACCATCTGCGACTTCATCGATAAACCCATCCAGATCGACATTAGGATACACTAATTCATCCTCGAAGTCCATGTCAAGCTCATAACCTTCTCCCGGCATAAGAGAAGGAATATTGCTGAACCAGTGATCATCAAGCCAGACCATAAAATTTCCTGCGCTGTTCTTGGCAAGGTATAGCGTTCGCGGATTTAACAAAGATTCGAATGCATCAAATTCATCCATAGAACTTCCTGGATAATAAGATACCCAATTCCATCCTACATTCAGATCAATCGGTTCATCCTCAGGTATTATCCTCCTCCCCAACACAATTAAGTCACACTCAGCACTCATCTTTGCTTTATATCCTTTGCTGGAGATGAATGGATCAATGGCACAATTCCCCGGAGCATACGTATTTCCATCAAAATCCTTGACTTGAATAATATTAGCATTTATTTCGCTAAAAAGTAGATTCACGGCGTTATCGGTCTCATTATAGAATACTTCTAGGTAAGTCGAGATATTCTGCCATCCGGACACGAGATGTATCGTCTGTTTTCTCCCGTATTCGACCGCCTGACCAGCGTCTACCTGTCCATACCCTACCTCGCTATCCCTCATGCCATAAGTACTCTGAAAATTATAATCGATTCCCTCACCATCGATCTTATTGGTAGTTGTGCATAGAATCTCAAAAAGCTCGTTCCTGGTCAATTCGGGCGTTTGTGAAAGCAGCAAACCTGCGACTCCTGCCACCATAGGAGTTGAAAACGAAGTTCCAAGGTTTCTGCAATCTTCCAATGCATTATCTGGATTTACGGGCGTCCATGTGTCCTCGTTATTGTAGCATGAAGCACAATAAACAAGAAAGTCGTTCAATTCTTCGTTAGCACCTGCCGGTCCAACGAGTTTTAAACTTGCACTATAATTAGAGAAGAAAGCGCGCGCATTGTTATAACTAGCCCCAACACTGAGTGCGGTCCAGTGGCTTGCAGGATAGATAATTCTATCCCTGTCACTGTTTCCTGAAGCGGACACAAAAAGAATTCCAGCGTCGTAGGTTTCTTGTAGTACATCATTAAGAGAATTTACGGCGTTACTCCGCGAATATGTAATTATCCGGGCTCCGTTGCGAATTAAATATCGAATAGCTGATCTTGTGCCAGCAGCATCTCCAACACCTACCGAAGTGAATATTAATGAAACTCCCGGGGCGTCTCCCCATCCTCCGGCGATTCCAGCAAATTGTGACCCGTTGTTAGAGCGTGCTCCTATTATTGTTGCGCATAGCGTCCCGTGCTGCGGTTGCCACGAACCAACATCACCATTTCTATTTGGGATGCTCGCGCCAATGAGATCGTTGCGATAACCATTGCGGTCATCATCGTTATTTTGGGCGATATCATCAGGATCGAACACCCACCTCCCAAAAACACCGTTTGTCCATTCAAAATCCGGCTCATAGATCAACACACCATCATGATTAAGGTCCTCTCCATCATTCCGCCAGCAATTTCCTCCCAATTCCGGATGTTGCCAAAGAAATCCGTTATCAATTAGACCTATTTTAATTTCTGGATCACCGGTTGTAAAATCCCAGGCTCTCTCGACATTTATATCGTCGAAGGGATCCTCGTCATCGGCCAAATATATTTGAGAATTATAATACTCCCCCTCCGCTTCGTCTGGGATCGCAAGCGGTTTGCTTTCAGTATTGTTGAAAGTCCATTCGGTCATTGAAGCGCTTAGGTAATAGCCGCAGAAGATGAGTGGATCTGGTTGTATCGGGCTTACCGAGTGAATGCAATAAATGTTATCCTCGGAACTTTCACACCAAATTGTATCGGCAGAATATACCAGATTGATACTATCGATTTGGGAGTACGAAATCCAAGAATAGAACCTGACGATGATTTCTGTTCCCATAACTTTGAAGGTATCCTCTTCTGAGATTTCATACCACTGGCCTTCGGATGTCGAATACCAGTAGTCACGCCCGTTGAAGGTGTACCCTTGGGCATAAGTCGCAAAGGAAATCAACAGTGAAAGAATAGCGAATGAGGCAGTTGGTATCCGTTTTGCGAGAGGGGCGCATAGCATGTTAACGGGAGTGACTGAATTGGATGGGGCTACGTGTGCTGTCATGATTCTCTCCTGACTCTGTGTTTATGGTTTTTATAGGTCAAAGGTAAACGAGACAAGTTTGGTGGAAGTCTACCGAGAAGAAGTTTAGAAGAGCAAATCTGTCGTTTCTTTAATAATCCGAACGTCGAATTTTGCGTATCTGAATGCTGCAAGCGAAGATAGGTATGCTCTCCGATTCTCGAAATCTCGCCGCCCGCCCTTCCGCCGAAACCTTCGCCGTTTCCACCCGGCCCAAAAACAAACCACCCCACCGATGCGCGCGAGCAACTCGATGGGGCGGCGAAGGTCTCATAGGGTTTGGAAGTCTCGTCCAACGGCGCTTGAAGATGCGTCAAACTATGGGCGAGGCTACGGTTCAGATGTCTGGATGCTGGATCCATTAGTTCAGTTCAGCCTCTTCGCTTGAATGTCTCACTGCGTGGCGGTGCCGCGATGGTCAGTTGGGTTATACCGTTAGCGAAGGCGACGTCTGTGGTGGGAACTACCTTGGTCTGGACTGTGCTTTCAATCTCCTTCGTTCCAAACCGTCTCGATCAACCTTCCCCGCAAATGGCGGGTCTCCTCACACAGATGCCATCGTAAGTAATAAGTTCACCCCGCAATATATATCAGGCGATGAAGCCTGTCAAGTCCTTTTGGGTTCGCAACCCGCTGTCGCCTCAAAAAGAGGCTCAGACTTGTGCGTCATGACTCCCTGTGATAAGCCATGAAACGCAATGCTGTAAGGTCATTAAGCCGTTTTTTGGCTGCGTGTAGCCATCGCCCAGAGATGTTTGACTTGAAGTCCAAATACTCCTGAAACGACCCGTCGGCGAGATTTCTGCCCCCGCTCTAACCCCGAGTGGATCCGATCATGTCGAATCTGACCGCTTCGTCACTGCGCGTGGCGCAGGAACCTTCTTTCAGGAAAGTGTCTCACTTACACAACCAATATACTGCCTCCGATCCGCCTCCGCAACTCCGGCCTCGATTCCCGGCACAACCATGACCCGCGCCTTTACCGCCCCACCTTCCGGATCGACCAAAATCTCCTTCACAAATGCCCTGACCATCAGCCGTTTCTCTTCCATCGTTCCTTCCGCGAATGCCTGCTCAAACTCCCCTGCCAGTTGAACCGCCTGCTCCACCAGCCGATCCAGTTCCATGCGCTTCGCGCCGGCAGCCTCAAGGTCCAGCCGGCGCGCTTCTAGGATAGCCGTTTCCCGCTTCAACTCGATGATCCGCGCATCGACATACTCCCGATTGGCGGCGGTCAGGTTGTCGATCAGGTTGGTGATGATCTGCTTGATCTCACGGAGACGGGCGTCAACCTGATCTAATCCCTGTCCGATCTGCGGACGCTCAACGGCCATCTCCGCTTCGATCAACCGTCTGATCTCTTCCAATCCTTCCGGCGTCGCGAAATATCGCTGCAGCATCGCTTCGATCTGCCCGACCACCGCTCCTTCCAAGACATCCTTGCCGATCACCCTTCTTTCGCAAACCGCTTTCCCCTTGTTCACATAACCGCTGCAGGCGTAATAGAGCGTCTTGGAATTCGAACCGTCTTTCTTCTTACGACCCTTATTGACAGTATATCCAATCCATTTGTGGCCACAACGAGCGCATTTGATTAAGCCCGACAACAGATATGGCGAGCGCGCTCCGCGCCCGACATTGTGAGTATTGGCATAACCGAATTTGGAAGTCGCCTCACGCCGCTTCTGCGCCTGCTCGAATTTGGTGCGGGTTATAATCGCCGAATGGTTGTTGCGATGGACAATCCAGTTTTCCTGACCATTGCGGGAAGGTCCATGACCGGGAAACTTGCGGGCAGTTACAGCCTTCCCGTCAGAGATTTTATTGAACTTGGCGAATGATAATCGATTCCAGACCATGTCGCCAGTATAGATCGGATTCTGCAGAATCGACATAATGGTTGTCGCGCACCAAGATGCAGTCTTCGATGACCTGCGCAAGCCTCCGGTCGGAGTGAGAACGCCTTCTCGATTCAAACGCTCGGCGATCCCTTTATAACCGACACCTTCGAGGACATAGAGATCAAATATCCTCCGAATCAAAGCCACACGATCCGGGCGTCCTAACACCAATCGCGACCGATCTTGCTTGGTGAACTGCAGTCGCTCGCCGCGGGGCACGGTACGCGAGAGGGTACCATCTGCGCCCAGAACCTCCTTCGTCCCGTCTTCCATGAAGCGTAGCGTGCAGAGAAAATCACCGGGCTTATTGTAATAGGAGAGATCGTATCCCCACGGCGGCATCCCGCCAACCCACCAACCGCCATCGGCGCGCGTCAGCAATCCTCGGATCGTGACTTTGGAAAGATCTTTCAGTTCCTGACGAGCCTGCCATTGCTTGACCGGCCTGAGCAAATCGTCCGTGTCATCGCCGTTAAAACCCTCAGACACATAGATAATCTCGACGCCGTTCCTGCGGAGCTGGTAGCGGTAGTATCCCGCCTCATCATTATCGACGCGACCGAAGCGCTTGATGTCATAGACGAGAACGAATTGAAAAGGGCACCCGTTTCGCTTGGCGTCCTGCATCAGCTTCTGGAATGCGGCGCGCCCATCGGCCGATGCGCCTGAAATGGCGTCATCGGTGTAATAATCCAAGATGTTGAACCCATTACCCAAAGCCCACGCGTCGATGACCCGCTTCTGGTCGCCGATCGATTGCTCTTGCCGATCGGTTGATCTTCGTAGATAACCGACCGCTGGTTTATATCCCGTAGATTGCATTTCTCTCAATTGTCGGAACCTCCTCTGTTACTGGTTATTGCGGTTCCAACAGTGCAGTCAGGGGAGGCGGAAGTCAAGGACGGTTGCGAGGATTGGGTTAAGCATGTCGCTTCGCCGATGATTCCTTGGCTTTGACTTAAGGATGCTCTCACCAACCACCGGGCATAAATACTGAGCGCATATTTGAATCGCTCCGGATCCGCCGATCCATCATAATCGCGGGTGAACTTCCACGCCACAGTTTTCGGTCTTGGCGATCCCTCAGCTATCGCCATCTGGTGTTGCTCACAGTCGACTCGCTTCATTCGTTTCCCTTGTCTGTCGTTGCCCCTTAATAACACCATGTGCCTCGATGAGGGAATTTGGGACAAACCAACGAAGACATTATCGGAAGTATTGACTCAAATGAGTAAGAGTGTTAGATTACGGGTAACGGTTGACGCGATATATAGCCAAGATCAAATCGCCGTTTGATTCGTTAACAGAGGGAGTAACCATGAGCGAAGTGTCTGATCGCCTGTTTGGGGACGTTATCCGGGAGGCGCGCTTAGGCGTCCACCCCCCGCTTTCGCTGAGGAAGTTTGCGGAGAAGCTCGGTATCGCCGCTGCGTATCTGTCGAAGATCGAAAGTAATCAGGACAAGGCTCCTGCGGCTGATAAGGTTGAGCGAATGGCCGAGATATTGGGATTGGATAAGAATGAGCTGGTGCAGCTCGCTAAACGAATGCCGACATCGATAGAAGACGCCTTTAAGAAAGACTCGCGAGTACCGGAATTCTTACGAGTGGCAATGGGCAGCGGGCTGAGCCCTGAGCAGTTGGAACAATTTCTCAAAGAAAATCAAGCCAAGAAACCATAAAGGTATAAGGCAGATGGCCATCGATATGAACGCCGTACCCAGACTGAGTCGGGTGCAGGTGGAGGAACATGCAAGTCGTCTTTTGAGGGTCGCCGAGCATCAACTCGGCGTGAGGTTAGAACCTCCGATCGATATTGAGCTGATCGCGGACAATCATCTGAGGCTTCAGATCGTTTATGAAGACCTTCTGTCGCGTTACGCCAATCCTGACCTGCACGGGGGTCTTCATATCCCGGAAAAGAGGATCGTCGTCGAGGAGACTCTTTCTCCGGGTCGAATCAATTTCACTGTCGGCCATGAGGTGGGACACTGGATACTTCACCGGCATCTATTTCAATTCACCAATTCAGAGCGGGGACTCCTTCTGGGAATGGAGCATGCGGCGAGTGCGCCTCGGGCGGATCTATTGTTGTGTCGCACCAATGATAAAGCTTGGGGCGAGCGACAGGCGGATTGGTTCGCCGCAGCGCTCCTAATGCCTGCAAAATCTGTCAAACTCGCCTTTGATCGTAACTTCAGCGCTCCTCAAACTTTCAGCCGAGACGTTCTTCGTCCTCCTCGGAAAGGCTATCTTCCCGATGATCGATCCCGGGAATGGGACTTCCTTGACGAGTGTTGGGAGGTTCTAAATGTCGTGGATAAGGTGCTGGAGACAGGGAACTTTACCAACGTCTCGAAAAAGGCTGTACGCGTACGACTCGAGACACTGAATCTTATCGTTCCTGAAAGTAGTCAGGCGAGGATGCTCTAATGAGGATGGGAGTTGAGCCGTCTGACCGTATTTTTTGTGCCACTTCTGTTGTGCGTAATATAACGGATTACATTCTTTATTCCAGTGAGGGATTAATGGAACAGACCAAGTCGGTCACGAAAGTCGTCAAGTGTCCTACCTGCCATAAAGTCATCTTTGATGGTAAGGTGCTAAAGTCGCGGATCACATTGTTTGAGCACGACCCAGCCCGGGCGATGTGTTCTGGTTGCAAGAACTGGGTTGAGATCCCACAAGTGAGGTGTGCCTTGTAAACAGCAGCCTCTCCCAGACATCATTCCAAAGGCATAAGTCGCCCCTTCTTGGGGTGTGAAGACAATAAGCCGGAATCGGATGGTTCGGTACGTTACCGAATCGCCGCTTTCGGCTTTTGTCATTTTGAAACCGCCGACTGTCCGATTCCCGCCAAGAATCGGAGGTCGAGGTGGATATACGCAAGGAATGGGAATCCTATATCAGGAATCCCGAAGTTCGTGTTTTGTTCCTGAAGTTCCAGGATATGGGGGGTCACTTTCGAGCGTTTGAGAATCTCGAAGCGTTTATCCTCTTCATGGAGAAACCGTCGCCGGAATCATACTCGGAGAAAGACGCTTGCTTATGGGCAGTCGTACGGCACATCCAGATAAGTGAAGAGCGCACCGCAGGGCTCAGTCTGCTCACTTATTTGATGTCAAAGGGATTACAGGCCATCCTACGGGACATGATTCGCTACGGGATGGAGCCGAGAGATGCTTGGTCTGATCTCTGGTGGAAGTTCCTTGAGACGGCATTGACCTATCCACTTGAACGGCGGCGTAAGAAAGTCGCCGTCAATCTTTTGCTGGACACCCGGCATCGGGTGTTCGGAGGTCGGATCACTGAGATGTCTCGAAGTTCAATGATCGACGAACTGGAGGAAAATGTCGCTTCAATTGAGGCGAGGTTTGATGATCCGCTCTATCAGAATGCTCATCGGCTGATCGAAGGTGAATCTTTGGTAGGTGTCGATGATCGGGATATCGCTCTGGTTGTGGCATCACGAGTCTATGCTCAAGATCTCCATGATCTCGCCAAGGAGTCTGGACTCAGTTATGAAGCGGTGCGCAAGCGGCGGCAGAGAGCTGAAAAGGTGATCAAAGAGCGGTGGTTGTCGGAGAATTGAGATCACAGAATGACTTCTGTCCCAAAATCAACAGGAAGGGTACATGGTTATTTGTGAGCGCACGATGTCTCTCGCTTCGCTCAGAAGTCATCAGGAAGAAAATCATCTGAGAGCAAAGTATTTCTCGGAATTGCCTGTCCCAAATCCGAGTGTAAGAACGCGTGGTATGAGTAAAAGGGAAATGTCGCCGATCATGGGCGACTTAATCGAACGCGAGGATATCCTCAATGTCCAGAGTCAAACGGAACACTGCACATCGCACGGCGAATAGTCGCCGCCACATTCATAACGTCCTGCGGGAGGTCGCTCTCGCCATAGGCGGGGTCTTCTACTCCTACCCAGTTCCGGACGAAGCCGTCTGGGCGACAGCGCGATCATTGGATAAGATATTCCGAAGGGCGCTGGAGGCTCAGACCGAGCAGGCGACCCTCACCGATTCAGTTGCTCCTCACTCACGCGGCCGCAAGCACCCGGCAATCGTGGAGCTTCTAAGGCGACTAGAAACTCATCAGAATCCCGATTCCGCAGGAGCTAAGGTTGTCAGCCGGTGAAATTACTCTTGCCAAACCGGACGAGCGGATCAACTCCTTTCGCCCACCAAAAAGGGATCGCTTGGCACAGATGCGTTCAATGTCATTCGCCACCAATATTTATACCCGTTCGCAACTTCGCATGGACGCTTCATTCTTTGTTGACGCCGTAAAACATACCTGCGTTATTGAGGCCAGTACGGAAGTGAGGCGCGATATCGCTCGCATCTTCGCCGGTTATTTGACTCGTGAATTCGGTGAGAATGCCTTCAAAGTCAAGCGTATTCCGGGGCAACCGAATCGAAGAGAAGAGAAGATTAGAGAACAAATTCACCCCAATGATGACACCGGAGAACAATACGGTCGCGCAACGTAATATGCCCACACCACCAATATTCATGCCAGATGACGCCGAGCGCATACGTGCCGTATTCCCGTCGGAGATGCTTGAATGCCGTCAATGGATTCCCTACTCTGCCACTTGGAGTGAGAATCTCGGTAAGTTCGACAAAATCCCGCTTAATCCAAATACGGGGTACAACGCCAAATCAAACGATCCAAAGACTTGGGGAACGTTCGATCTGGCCGTCAAACGTGCCCTCAATCGTAAAATGGCAGGCGTTGGCTTTGTCTTCAGTAAGGACGATCCCTTCGTCGGCATCGATCTTGACAAATGCCTGAACGGAAACGGCAAACCGGAACCCTGGGCGTCTGAGATAATTCAGCAGCTCGACAGCTATACGGAATCGTCACCCTCCGGCAAAGGATATCACATTATTGGCCGTGGGAGATTACCACCGGGCGGCAGGCGTACCGGGCGCGTCGAAATGTACGATTCCGGACGGTTTTTCACTGTTACCGGCGTCGTCGCGGGACCCGGTACACTGCGTGATATCCAGGAAGATCTGGACGCTCTTCATGCCCGTCTGTTCAAGAAGGCTGAGACACCGAGAGGCAATCGGGCGTCACCTGGCGGCGACCGCTTACCGCCTAATCTAACTGACGCCCAGATCATCGAACGCGCCACCAAGGCCGCCAATGGAGCCAAATTCGATGCCCTGTGGCGCGGAGATTGGCAGTCGCTGAACTACCCGTCGCAGTCAGAGGCCGATCAAGCCCTCTGTGATATCCTCGGTTGGTGGGTGAACTATGACACCGCTCGCCTGGACGGTCTCTTCCGGCAATCGGAGCTGTTCCGCCCCGAGAAATGGGACACGCCCCATTTCTCTGGCGGACAGACTTATGGCGGTGCGACCGTCGAAAAGGCGGTTTCGGGACATAGCGCTGATGAGGGGTATAAACCCGCAGAGTCAACTCGTAAGCGTCGCGCTCCCTTTTCGCCCGGGGAACGACTGACTATCGTCGTCAATCGTCAGCTCGCGGAAGTGCTCGACGATGTCTGGGAGTTGGTTCATGCCGCGAACCGTCGTCAGTGCGGTCCCTCCCTATTTCAGCGGTCGGGACAGTTGGTGCAAATCCGCGAATCAGACGATATGTCACCATACGTCTCAGCGATGTCGAAAGAAGCGATGACGACCGTTCTCTTCAAGCGCGCCGCTTGGGTGGTGCGCACTAAGGAGATGGAAAAGCCGAGTAAGCCACATCCAGACGTAGTCGCGGCAATGCTCTGCTATCCAGACGCGAATCTGCCCTATCTAAGCCTAATCGCCCAAGCTCCCTTCTTTAACCAGGGCGGACAACTGATTACGACTGATGGCTATCATAAGGAGACGCGAGCATGGTTGCGGCTTAGTCCCGATTTGAAGGGTGTATCAATCCCTGATAAACCAACCGAGAAGGATATTCGCTGTGCTGTTACACTGCTCATGGACGACCTCTTGGCAGATTTCCCATTCGCAGATCAATCAGATCGCGCCCATGCTCTGGCCGCTTTGCTGCTGCCCTTTGTCCGAACAATGATTCATGGTTCCACTCCACTGCATCTCATCGAGGCTCCCACCCCCGGAAGTGGTAAAACGCTTCTTGCCAACCTTATCGGAATCATTGCGACCGGTGAAGATCTTCCCGCTCAAACTCTGCCACACGAAGAAGAAGAAGTTCGCAAGAGATTAACAACCATACTGCGTCGCGCCCCCGCCCTCGTTCTACTCGATAATGTGACACAGAAAGCACAAGTGGATTCGAGTGCCCTCTGCTCTATCCTCACGACTACCGACTGGACAGACCGGTTACTGGGAGTTAATGAAGATATTCATTCGAAGAATCAAGCCGTATGGTTGATGACCGCAAATAATCCGCGTATGTCGATGGAAATCGCCAGCCGCACGATTCGCATTCGTCTCGATCCCCGTGTGGAAGAACCGTGGGAACGCGAAGGTTTTCGGCATGAAGATATTCGTGCTTGGACGCGGGAAAATAGACGCCTGTTGGTAGTGGCATTACTCACCATCGTCGCAGGATGGATTGCCGCGGGACGTCCCTTCAATGGCAAGCGACTTGGCCGTTTTGAACAGTGGACAACTGTCATCGGTGGGATTCTACAGAATGCATCTATCGATGGATTTCTCACAAATCGGAAGGAACTCTACCAGCAAGTTGACGATGAGTCATCGGCCTGGCGAGAATTCTTTGAGCAGTGGTGGGAGAAGTATCAGGACAATCCTCTGACCGTAAAAGACCTGCTCGACTTCTGTTCGGAGAGAGACCTGATGACTCATCTGCGCACGGATAATTCTGATCGTTCACAGCAAATTCGCCTTGGTCGCGCTCTAAAACTCACGAGAGATCGTGTCATCTCCAATTATCGACTTCGGTCGGCCTATGCAAAAAATGCATCTGGCAATAGAGTGGCTGGATATCAGTTACTGGATGCTATACAACCGCAAGTATCACAATTATTTAATGAGGATGAGAATGCCATTATCGACTTGGCAGCTCCGTTCTAATATGTCTGCGATCAATCAAAATTGCGTGTTATTGCGCAAGGATATCACATTAAGCGCAAGGATAGCCGCAAGGATGTCGAATGCCCACATCCTTGCGGAGAAACTCAATACTGATAGGGGTTTCAAGGAGCGCAAGGATACGCAAGGATATCTTTTCCCCCCCCTACGCGTATGGGTACATGGGTGCATATACGTATATACGCGCATGTCACGCGCATATATATATAAGAGAGTGGCCGCTCACATCCTTGCGTATCCTTGCGGTGGGCTTATGTTGTGGATTGAAACCAATTTAAGCGCAAGGATAGCGAGTTTTGTATCCTTGCGCATATCCTTGCGCTCGGTTCGACATCCTTGCGCTCCCGTGAAAAGTGAAACCTAATGGACGAATCGTGATTATTACACAGCATTCATGCTTCCTTCCAGGAGCCTTCCCAAAGTTGCTCCCGCTGTGGCGAATGCCCCGGGGAGATTTGGCTGCCGTCATCCTTCGGATCGTGGCTGGCAGCCAGTTCAGCGGCAAAGAATACGGTTCGTACGAATCATGGTCACGTGTCATTTGCGGCATTCTGAAACACGCCGGTGTATCTCAAGCAGGAAATCACTGAAAGGCAAATGAAAATCAAGAAAAATTCAATCACTACGGAGGCTGAATGGCGGGAAGTCGGTCGCGTTGCTCAAGAAGTAAAGCGCCTACTTAGCCAATTGCTAATTGCGCCGATTCCGAGGCGAATTCGAGAACCATTTATCCTCAGGGCAATCGACAACATCAATAAGTTCTGCTCGAACGCTGAAGATGAAATGATGGGGCAACTTCCAGAAATCGAAGATCCGACGCATGTCTTCTATGCCGGAAGAAAACAAGTCAAAGCACGTAAATAACGCCATGTCAATCCAACATACGTTATTCTGCGAGGAGCAAGCTCAGATAATCCCGTCCATTACCACCGATCTGCGGATGAATGTGCTTGCCGCTTCGGAGGCCAGACAGCACGACGTGGAAAGCGATGGCGTTACCTACCGGTATCCGACCGACGACATCTGGGAATATTCCGTGAAGGTCGATCCCGGTGCTGTAAAGCTCAGCGACACTATCGCAGAGGCGCCGTTTTTGAACAGGGTTACCGTTTCGCCAGTGGAGTTTCAACATCGAGAGCCGAACTACACCCATACGGTAGCTATCCTGAATAGGTCATATTCATAACCATAATGCCAGGAGATCCCCAAAAATGAAGAAAAGAAACCCGATCCTGACCGAAACTCAGTGGCGGGAATATGCAGCCAAAGCCAAACAGGTTAACACGCTGATCAAGGAACTGCAACGCATGCCGATTGCGGCATGCGTACTCCAGCCGCACATGAAGCGTATCCAGAGGCATATGTTCATCTTTTGCTGCAAGGCCCGCTGTGAATTGAGACTGCAACACCCCGAGATCAGAGACGCCGACAATCCGTATGAAGATTTTGGCATCCGGTGGGAGGAACTTGAATAGTCAAGGACCGCAAAAACGCCTCCCCGCGCCGCCTTCTGAAGCCAGAGACAACCCTCACGGTGAGAGTAAGAGATGCCGTTCACAAATTTGAAAAACCGCTGTAAGGCGAAGTGTAAAAAGACTGGTGAGCGATGTGAAAGTCCTGCCTTGACAGGCTATGGGGTCTGTCGCATGCATGGCGCGAATCCGAAGAATCCGGGCGGCGCTCCTAAGAAGAATCTCAATGCCCTTGTTCATGGGACATTCGTCGACCGTTTTCTGAAAGACGGCGAGGTAGAGATCTTCAATCGCTTCATGGACGGCTTGAAGAAGGACATCCCAGACATGAATGAATCTTCCGATTACGCCGTTGCCGTCACCGCGGGAATGGTGTTCATCAGGTTGCAGCGAGCCATCGAAGGCGATGCACAGCCGAACAGCGTGGACTTCCTCTCGAAGACCCTAATCCGGCATCTCGAGGCGTTAAAGATCACGCGGCACGCGAGGAAGGGAACTGATATCAATCTTCCGAGCCCGGCACAGTGGGCATTGGAACTAATCGAGCGGGCTGGTCGACAACGGAAGGAACTTGAAGGCAAGACGGAGATCAGAAGGTTGTCAGGTGACTTTGACGATGCGGAGGATGCGGAGACCGAGGAAGGCGATGAGCCGGATGCCTAAATCCGACGCGTACAAACGCGACGTGGGCGACGTTCGGCGGCGCGGTCGAGTGTTTACTCGGCCAGAAAACAGGCGAGGCGTGGGCGAGATTCCCCAAACCGAAAACCGCCACGAAGGCGGCAGTTTTCGGAGTCAGCGACAATCCCTATGGGACGACGGCTGCCCGAAGGTCATCTTCAGTCACTTGGGCATTGACGTCGTCGATGATGATGGCGGAAGTAACTCCGGCCTTCACCATTTCGTCTGCCAGACCTGCATCGGCGTCGCGGACCTGCGGTTCCTGTGTGAACCAGATGTCGCCCTCATGGTCTGCAGGATAAGTGATTTCCCGAATGGTTGTCATCTGCGCCTCTGTGAGTTCAGAGGTCTTGATGACCGCGAGTGTTTCAATTTGCATGGTTTTCCTGTTAATGGATTTGATTTGACTCTGTCCGAAGACGGTCGGAACCTAAATCCGACCCGGCGTCAAATCAAGCGAACCGCGGTCAGTTTCGAATCGAGGAACACAAAGCCGATAAAGACCGATCGGCGGTTCATGGAAAACGCAAATAAAACGTCGCATAGGTCGGTGGGTGGGCGGATCGGTCGCTTTACGGAATCGCGGTTGGAGCAGCGGGAAAGGTCGCATACGCCACCGTATGCGACGTCTTTCAGGCATCGGCTTTAAGAATTGTCAATTTTCAAAGCGAACGACCCCTCCCAAGTCCAAAGCGAAAATGGTGCTTTCGCGGGAGACAAGGTTTCAAATCTTCCGGTTTGTAGGGATCGAAAAGGCTGCGAACACTCTTCTGATAAGGGTTTGAGGCCTCGGGCGACTTAGAGAGTCTCAAGGGCATTTTCGAGAGCATCGTCAAAGAGGTGGGCGTAAATCTGAGTCGTCAAGACCGATGCGTGTCCCAGCGCCTGCTGGACGGCAAGGATGTTCGATGTCCGACCGTAAAGGATGGTAGCAAAGGTGTGGCGAAGCGTGTGCGGGTGAACCTGTTTGGCGATTTCGGCCTTGGCGACCCACTCGTCAAGACGGCGTTGGATTTGCCGAGCGGTAATCCGTTCCAGGCGTTGGCTGACGAACAAGGCCGGGGAGTCGAAAGCCATCTTCCGACGCTCTTTCAGAAATCCATGCAACGCCACCCTTGCTTTGGTGTTGAGGAAGCGAGTTACGATTTGACCGCCTTTGGCTTTGATGGTAATCCGCTTCTCGATGAGGTTGACATCCGAGATATCAAGGTTCACCAGCTCCGACAACCGGATGCCGGTATGCAGGAAGAGATTGACAATCACCACATCGCGAGCTGCCTGCCACCCCTTTTGGGCGCGAATGGTTTTCAGCAGGTTTCGGACCTCGTCAGTAGTCAAGTAAGTCGGCGGTTTGCGATTGTCACGTTTGATACGCACCGCGACGGCGGGATTGCGCGAGATGTATCCCGACTCCGTCGACCAGTTGAAGAATGATTTGATCGTCGAACGGGTGCGATTGATGGATGTGACGGTCTTGGTACTGCCGTCCGATTGATGGGTCACCGATCGGTCGAGGAAGAATCGGTCGAGGTCAGAGGCGGTGATACCGGAGATATCGGCGTCAGGTTCAATGCAAGCCGTGAGCAGTCGCAGATCCCGCTGATGCGCGCCGATCGTGTGAGGTGAACGCCCTGACGCCAATTGATGAGTTAAGAATCTCTGGACTGCTTCATCGAGCTTCATACGTTTTCCGGTGGTTCGTTTGGTTCTTCCAATGGCTGCCAGTTCCAGTCATCGAAGTCATTGACGCGCAGCGTTACCAGCTTACCGATGTAATCGTAGAGCGGTTGCAGCATGCGGCTGTCACCGACAAGTCGAAAGACTGAAGTGTTTTCTGACAAGGCAAAGTTTACGAACGAGATTGTGCCTGCGTCCTGGATGGAGTCGACGACGGCGATGTACTCCTTGGGCTCCATCGACCCGGCTATGGGTTCATTCATGAAATTGTCTCCGTGGGTTATTAGCTCCTGCTACTGCTTGCAGGATGCTGTCCAAGGGTGCAGTTAAAACGATCCGAAGTCAAGCGAACTCCTTTAAAACAAAACAATACCGACGAAACAGATACAGGACATAGCTCAACTACCTAAGCGCGACCAGAAGGCGCTGATGGCGATTTTGAACGATCCGGTGACATGGGGCGAACTCTTCATGCGCAACCGGGACGGCACGCCGCGCCAGTTTTGGGAACACCAGAAAGAAGACCTTCGCCATAAGGGGAAGCAAGTCATCCATCAGGACGGACGCGACGTCGGGAAATCGGTCTGCATTGTTACCGATGTGCTGCATTATGCTTTCATCACCAAGGGCGGCAGCGGATTGGTTGCCGCTCCGCATCAAGGGCATCTCGACACATTGATCGAAGAGTTTGAGTTTCAACTGGGGGAGAATCCCGATCTGATGTCGGCCATCGCCCCGGGACGTGCCGACCATCCGGCCATTACTCGTAAGCCGTACTTCAAGGCGACGTTCATTTCAGGGACGACTATCTACTTCAGGCCAGGTGGTGATTATGGGAAGGCCTTCCGTTCGCTGCATGTCAATCGTGTCTGGGTCGATGAAGCGGCGTGGCTGCCGGAACCAGCCTGGCGAGCGGTGCGGCAGTGCCTCAATGCTGGAGGGCGTTTCCGGGTCTATTCCAACCCGAATGGACTCAGGGACACCACCTATTACCGATTGACCAAGGATGCGAAAAAATGGCACCTCTTCCAGTGGCCGTCTTCTCTTAATCCGAGTTGGTCTGATGAGCGCGAACAGGACATGCTCGATTTCTATGGCGGGCGGGATACTCCTGGATTCCAGCATGAAGTATTAGGCGAGCATGGCAGTCCCTCCTTCGGAGCCTTCAACCACGAGCAATTCAAGCTCTGCCAGAAGGATTACGACGGTTACCGCTTTCTGAAACTGACTGGTGAGGAATTGTCGGATTGTGATGGCGAAGAAGAAGTGCGAGACCGGCTCGATCTGCTGATGTGCCTTGCCCCCGAAGACGGGCGGTTTTGGGTCGGCGCTGATACCGGATATACCAACGATCCTTCAGAAGTGACGGTCTGGCGGGAGGATGAGGATACAATCATGAAGTTGGTCTTTCGCCTCCGTGCTGAGCACGTCGCTTATCCTATCCTATCCGAGATCATCTCCCTCGTCGACCGGTACTACGAGCCCAAAGGGATCGGCATCGACAACGGCGGGAACGGTCTATCGGTGGTGCAGGAGCTGGCGACCCTCGACAAATTCCGAGGGCGTGATTTCGAATCGAAGGTGCGCGGCTTTGACTTCGGCGGGGCGACGGTGATCGGTTATGACGATGAAGACCACCCGATCCGCAAACGAACGAAAGAATACATGACGGCGCTGATAAACAGGGCATTATCCAAACGGAAGGCGGTCTTCCCGATCAGCGATGTCGACATCGAAAACGAGTTCACCACCCACACTTATACCTTGCAGAATGGCCGGGTGGTCTATTCGAAGGGGAACGATCACATTGTCGATTCGACGCGCTGCGCATTTCTGCGGCGCGAAGTCGTGGGCCTTGAGAGTCTCGATCCTCACTACGAGGAAGTGATGATCACGCCGATGGCGACTAATGCAATGTTCTGACAGAAACCTAAAATTCAAATTCAATAGTAACAGGAACAACAATGCCTAACAAGATTATCCCGACCCACTTCAGCGACGGTGAAGTCGACTGTCACTGCGGCTGTGGGAAAACCGTCGCGCCGGAACTCTTAATCCGGTTGGAAGCGCTGCGCGAGAAATTAGGACGCGCCGTCCCCGTCAATTCCGGGGCACGCTGCGAAACCTATAACCGTCAGGTAAAAGGCGAGAATCACTCCTTCCACCTCAAGGGATTGGCGGTCGATATCGCCTGCAGTGACAGCGTCTTTCGCAGTCAGGTGATCCGTACCGCGATTGAACTTGGTTTCAACGGCATCGGCATCGCCGAGAAATTTATTCACATTGATCTTCGTCCAGCTGCAGAGCGGGTCTGTTTCCTCTACGGGAAAACCGGTGAGTAACCGACAACCTGTGACCATATTTCTCGACCTTGACGGTGTGGCTGTGGGATTCGTAGAATCGTCGCTAAGACTCTTTGGACGGGACTTTGCGGACATTGCATGGCCTCCGAGTCAGTACGATATTGCTGAAGTGCTGGGCATGGATCGCAACCATTTCTGGGAGACAATCAATGCTGCCGGTGTCGAGTTTTGGCGGGAGCTGGAGCCTTACCCTTGGTTCGACGAGCTATACGGGGAACTCACCCGTCGCGGGAAGGTCTGCTTTGCGACGTCGCCCACCCATAGCCCGAACAGCGCCGCGGGCAAGATGGCGTGGTTGAAAGACCGGTTCGGCAGCGATTTCAAGGAGTTCATTATCACGCGTCGGAAACATTATCTATCTAGGTCCATGACTCTTCTCCTCGATGACAGCGATAAGCAGGTACGCGAGTTTAGTCGTCGAGGTTCGGGGTGCGCTGTTCTCTTCCCCCAAATATGGAACTCGGCTTACCCATTCATCGAGGGGAACCGGCTCCAGTATGTACTATCCCAAATCGATGCAGCGATCAGTGGAATGAATAATGTCTGAAGAGAACCAACGAAATTCGACTCGCGGTGATCAGGCCGATGACTCGCGTCCCATGACCACGATTGAGGCCGATCCCGAAC
>Ga0247841_10001475_pt1 | contig 52778 bp, 50 predicted proteins | sample LaCruzMarch2015__2_FD_192410 | JGI IMG/M metagenome (GOLD analysis project Ga0247841, IMG submission 192410) | Freshwater microbial communities from meromictic Lake La Cruz, Castile-La Mancha, Spain - LaCruzMarch2015_18m | ecosystem: Environmental > Aquatic > Freshwater > Lake | place: Spain... | reverse complement strand
CTCTTCTGTTCTTCCGTTGCACGGCGGAACGTGATTTGTTTTATTGTATAGCTGTAGTTAGTCAATACAATAAACGAGGAAATACCCTTTTAGATCACACTACACTCTGTGATAAATTGAGCGAATATTATAATAGTATTACATTTCATTTTTTATGATCCTCGAATCGTAAAACCAACGAATTATATCAGAGAAAGAACGGAAACATGTATTAGGATGTCTTGAGAGAGGTATGGACTGGCGGAAAAAAGTGACGTCAATAGAGATACCCGAAGGAGCGAGAGGATAGGAACGATGGAAGGCAATGAGTCAAATCTTTTTGCAGATAGGATGAAAGATCGGGGAATGAGTTGGACAATATCGGGAGCTCAGAGAATGGGAAAGGCAATGGAGTTGACAAGAAATGGAGAGTTAAGTAATTGGGTTGGTTGCAGACCTACATTAGACAAAAGAGAAGATCAAAGCTTAAGTTTTGACATTTTTAGTTACAAGGACGCCTACAAAGAGCAAGCATCAATGCCAGCTTTTTATGGTCAACATGCTTCCAGACATTGGGTTCAGGTGTTAAAGGAATTAACCTCTCTTGATTACCTTGACAATGTTAAATTAGAAAAAAATGCAGTTGTAGCTTTCTAAGCTGTCAATTCTTTATATTATCTTCAAAAACCAAGCTGGAAGCTACTTTTAATGAGTGTGTCCCATATATGAAACATAAAAAATTACCGCAGAGACGCAAAGAACGCAGAGGAAACGATGAGAAAATCAATTCTCAGCTCCGTCGAGTCGGGAAATCAATAAAACCTCTGCGAATTCTCTGTGATCTCTGTGCCTCTGTGGTGAATAATATTGTCATGATGTTTCATAAGTGGGACACACTCCTTTTAATCTAACATTGTCAAGTTACCCACTAAATTAATACAGTCACATCCAGGGGACAAGCATAAACTTCCCGTCCGCGGAGAGATAACCACAAAGACACTAAGACACAAAGAAAACAGGATCATAGTTTTTAGTTAGGAGAAACTATTGAAATCACACTATCATCTAGTCAAAAAAAATGAAAAAATGCTTAGTGTGCCTTTGTGTCTTAGTGATTTTGTGGTTAGATTTCCTCGAACGATAAATTTATGCTTGAGCTTAATTGCATTTCCTTGATTCTTTTTACTTAATATGTTAGAATTCAGACAGTAAAGACCTTACTAAAACTATAAACCACATAAAACAGGAAAATAACTATGACAAACAGAGAAAGAATAATCGCTATAATAGAAGGCAAAAGACCAGACAAGATACCATGGATACCAAGATTGCAAATCTGGTACATCGCTCATAAGAATGCTGGCACTCTACCAGAAAAATATCGTGACTGGAATCTCCTTGACGTCGAAAAAGACTTAGGGATGGGAACGCCTGCTAGAGATGGGCGCGTTTTTTCAACTTATACGAAAAACGTTGAAACTAGAGTGCAAAAAAATGGCAATGAGATTTTTACGGAATATATAACTCCCGTAGGCACGGTTTCAACAAAACAAGTAGTTGTTGAAAAACTCGAAAAAGCAGGCATGTCATCTTATCAGATAGAACACGTAATAAAACGCCCAGAGGATTACGACGTTGTAGAATACATGGTTGAAAATACAGTGCTGACCCCAACTTATGAAGAATTTATCCTATATGATCAGCAGATAGGCGATGATGGGCTTCCACTCGTAAACACTGGCGATTGTCCCATGCACCAACTCATGCGTGAGTATCTTGGGTATGAGAAATCCGTATATGAGATGATTGATCATCCTGACAAGTTTGAGCATCTGCTTGCTGTTATGACAGATCATGAAAAAGAGATGTGGAAGATAGTTGCTGAATCGCCAGCGAAAATGATACTAAACGGTGTGCATTTCGACTCGATGATGACCCCGCCACCGATATTTGAAGAATATTTCAAGCCGTACTTTCAGGAGTTCGCTCAACTTTTGCACTCAAAGGGAAAGATATTAGCGTGTCATGCAGACGCTGACTCAAACCTGCTTCTTGATCTGATGCGTGATTCTGGATTTGACATGGCAGAAGTTTTTACAACTGCTCCTATGGTGAAATGTACTCTGGAACAGGCAAAGAAAGCGTGGAAAAATGAAGTTATAATCTGGGGTGGAATACCTTCAGTTATCCTCTGCGAACCGTTCAGCGACGAAAAATTCGAGGATTACATGCAGGAACTGTTCAGGACGATCACTCCTGACGACAGGTTTATGCTTGGAGTTGCCGATAACGTTATGCCCGAAACTAAGTTCGAGAGGATTGTAAGAATTGGTGAAATGTTAGAGGAATGGAGTTTAAAAATATGAGATTATCTTTTTTGGTGTTTTTGTTACTTTGTGTGTCGTTAGCTTATGCAATAGATGAAGATGGTAAGAAAATTGAAGAAAACGTCCTTATTCAAGCGGATAAGGATATTGAAAAATACCGGAAAAGCGATGTTGTAATTGAAGTTGTAAATAAAAAAGGAAAACCCATCAAAAAGGCAATTGTAAAGGTAAACCAGACTAACAGCGATTTCCTCTTTTCTGCAAACGTAACGCTGATAACCGGCGATCTCGGCGGAAAGATACCCATCGAGCATTACCTATTTCAGCCACGCTTAAAAACACAGGCGGAGGAAGACGAATTCAAAAAAAAGTTTGCTGATTTGTTCAATTGTGCAACTTTACCTTTATATTGGAATTCAGTTGAGCCTGTCGCTGGAAAACCAGATTTCGCTCCAGCGGATAGAGTTCTGGATTGGTGCAAGTCGCAGGATATAAAGGTCAAGGGACATACACTTGTCTGGGTTCATGGCGATAACGTCCCGCAGTGGTTCAGAGACCTTCCCGTTGAGGGACAAAGAAAGGCGCTTGAGAATCATGTTCGTAATTTAGTTTCACGTTACAAAGGCAAGATTGATATGTGGGACGTAGTGAATGAAGCGGCATGGGCAAAGACGACGCTTGCCGGCATGACCATGTATGATTACACTGCTCTGCCATTCATCTGGACTAGAGAATCTGATCCGAATGTTTTGCTTGCTATCAACGAAGCGCATAAGATCACGTCTTCGCCTGAGATGGATATGTTTATGAATATCTTGTCTGATTTTCAAAAGAATAATATCCCTTACGACATAATCGGCATACAGGCACACATTAACCGTACAGACAGGTTCAAGCTGGATGAATTTATTGAGATGGTAAAGAAATACAGCAAGTTCGGAAAACCTATCCACATCACGGAGTTCACTCCCTGCTCAGACGAATTGCCGATAGATAATTCGTGGAAACAGGGCAAATGGACAGAGGAAGAGCAAGCGGATTATACCGTAAAATTCTATAAAACGTGCTTCAGTATTCCCGAAGTCGAAAGCATCGGATGGTGGGATATTACCGATTACAGTTCGTGGCAACCTTATGGTGGCGTGTTACATGCAGACCTTACCCCAAAGCCTGTTTATAATGCTCTGAAAGAACTTATACATAACGAATGGCGAACAAAAACAGAAGGAGAGACAGACAAGAAAGGTTTGTATAAATTCAGAGGTTTTCATGGGAAGTACGACGTATACGTTCAAGATTCTCATGGAAAGACAGTAAAAAAGGATATACATATTACAAAAAACGGTGACAACAATTTCAAAATAGTAATTGAAGATTAAAAATTAGAAAATTCAAAGATTATATTTGATAATACAAGTTTTTCAGTTAGTTGATGAATAGTTATAATTCATGAAAAAACACGGAAACACAGAGGCACGGAGAAAAAAGATGAAGGCGGAAGGATGATGGATGAAAAAAAAGAAACAGGTATTACAGTTTCATCCTTCATCACTCATCCTTCATCACTCATCCTTCATACTTTCCAAGTTCTCTCCGTGCCTCTGTGTCTCCGTGTTTAACTTCTTTTTATTTCTATAAGTGAAAAACTCGTATTGATAATAGGTTTACAATCTTAGAATCTTCTAATCTTAAAATCTAAAGGAGGAAATCGGCAATGAGCGATTATGAGAGAATCCATTTTAAGCATGTTATTATTGACGCTGAAGGTCCGGCAGACCCGCACATCAAAGCATTAGGCGATATTAACGGTGATGGTATTGCTGAGGTAATCATTCCTAGCAGTAATGGCGGACCTTTGGTTTGGTACGAATATCCAAACTGGACTAAACACATTATAATGCCTTCGGGAACTTGGAGTTGTAATGCAAGGGTTGTGGACATGGATGGTGACGGTGATGGGGATATTCTTATCTCTGATTGGATTAATAACAATCGAATAGAATGGTACGAGAATCCATTGCCAAACGGAAATCCAACTACAGATACGTGGAAACATCATGTTTTAGGAAACCCTAAAGCGCATGATATTGATCTAGGTGATATTGATGGTGATGGACGCATGGAATTCGTCACACGCTGGAAGGATGTAGAAGGTAGTCAATTCTTTGTCTGGAAGCAAAAAGCTGATGGTTCATGGGTTAATCGTCCTGTTGATTGTCCAGCAGGTGAAGGCATTGCTCTTGGCGATATAGATAATGATGGCAAGCTGGAAGTAGTTATCGGAGGACGCTGGTATAAAGCAGTCGGTGATATTATAAATCAGTCATGGAAGGAACATATCTTTGCTGATTGGCCCGAAGATGCAGTAGTCAAAGTCGCTGATATAAACAATGATGGACGACTAGAAGTAATTCTTACAAAGACAGAACATCATCATAGATTGTCGTGGTTCGAGGTGCCGTCTGATCCTGAAAATGAATGGATAGAGCATATCATTGACAATTCCATAGAATCCGCTCATAGTCTGGTCATCTGCGATATGGACGGTGACGGCAACTTAGACGTAATAACAGCGGAACAGCATTATTCGCTTGAGAAGCGCGTTATGATTTACTACAATAAAGGAAAAGGCTTGGAATGGGAACGGCAGATTATTGGAAACACCGGTTCGCATAGCCTTTGTATTGCAGACATTGATGGTGATGGCAAACCGGACATTATGGGTGCAAACTGGACTGGTAGCTATCAGCCTGTCGAAGTATGGATTCGTAGGCTGGATTGAGGAACGAAATCCAACAGATCAATTTTTGACACTTATTTTTTTACAGTGCCGTTATTTTAGAGGAGATTAATTAAAATGATGTTTCATCGAATCACCATTAATCCCAATCAAATGGGAGGAGTTCCTTGTATTCGTGGACTTCGTATACCAGTGGCTACTGTTGTTGGTATGATAGCAGACGGAATGAAAGAAAAAGATATACTGAAATTTTATCCGGACCTTGAGAGCGAAGATATACGAGAATCGCTTAAATATGCGGCTGAAGCTGTTCAGGAAAGAGAACTTCCATTGGTAAGTGCGATATGAAATTCATAATTGATAATGCTTTATCACCATTCGTTTCTGATGGATTGCGTAAAGCAGGATATGATGCTGTGCATGTTCGTATGGATTGCAGGCATCAGAAGATGAAGTAATCTTAACTCGTGCTATAAATACACAAAGGAATGATTTTGATAATCGCAAAGGCGGTGATTTAAAATGAAATTTATGACTATGAATGAGGTAGCAGAAACATTATCAGTCAGTCGAATGACTATCCACAGGCTTGTTGGTAAGGGTGAGATTAAATATCTAAAGATAGGACGTGCTGTACGAATACCAGAGGAAAGCCTTAAAGAATACGTGGATCGGAATCTAAAAGGGAATGGTGGAGAACATCCAGAGGAATATCAGAGAAAACGAATCTCTTTAAGGGGAATTGCTAAAGGCGGTCAACCAATTTCAGAAGAAGATATTGACGAGGTTATTAAGGAATGGAACAAAACAGAATAACGCTGGATGCGCATACGTTAATCTGGTACTTTCATACAGAAAGCAATATTAAGCTATCACAGAAAGCTTTAACAGTCATTATGGAGGCTGAGGAAAGTGGTATAATCTACGTGCCGTCAGTCGCTATGCTTGAAATTCTAAGATTAATTGAGAAAGGGAAGTTTCCACTATCTTATGATGATCTGTTATTCCATATTGAGCAAAGTATAGCTTATAACTTGATTTCGCTGGATAATGAGTTATTGAAAACTGTGCCTGATGTTACTGATAGACTGGAACTTCACGATAGGGTTATAGTTGCAACAGCGATATTTACAGATACATTTCTTGTAAGTAAGGATATTAAAATATCGAAGGTCTATGACCGTGTGATATGGTGATCTAAAAGGTGAGTGATAATCAATGACTATCGCAGTTCGTTTCTGATGGATTGTACAATGAAAATATACCACAACGACACAAAGGAATGATATAGATAATCCAATCGGTGATCCTACGGTGTGTAGATATTATCAAATTATATATATCAATTGCAATAACTAAAGTATTAATCGGTATTAACCGATATAGTAATTGTATGTTAGTGTGGTTGAATTTATTGATAATTATCACCATGACGAGGAAATTCATTATGCGTAGAATTATATCATCATTATTGGTTATGCTGTTACTTACTGCTGGTAACGTAATTGCCCAACGCGGAATGATAGTCATTGGCAAAGATGGCGTACTACCTGAAGAACCATATCGCACTAAATGGGCTTTGCTAATTGGTATAAATAAGTATCCAAACTTACCTGTGCAGTATCAGTTGCATTATGCAGAAAATGACGTGAAGGAATTGAAGAAGGTATTACTAGAGCAATATCAATTCCCTGAGTCTAACATCACGACACTCGTAAATGAACAGGCTACATATAATGGTATCAGGGAGAAGTTCGCACAATTATCTGATAAGAATAAGATAGACTCTAATGACTGCGTTCTAATATATTTCTCAGGTCATGGTCAGACTGTTTCTAAGCCTAGAGGTGGAGAGATTGGCTTTCTTCTTCCCTATGATGCTAAAGTAGATATGGACAATGTTAATGATATATCAAGTTATTATGGTAGCTGTATAGGAATGGACGAGTTAAAGAGATTGGCAGGTATGATTCCAGCAAAGCATATCATATTCTTAGTAGATTCTTGTTATAGTGGACTGGTTGTTGCTAATAGGGGTGGATTCAAGACATCAATCCCAAGTTACCTGAAGAAAGTAGCATCTGTTCCAGTTCAACAGGTAATTACTGCTGGTATGAAGGATGATGTGAGTAGTGAAAGTCCAGAATGGGGACATGGTGCATTCACTTACAAGTTATTAGAGGCATTACGCACTGGTGTAGCTGATGAGAATGATGATGGGATTACTACTGGATTGGAGTTAGCATCATATCTACGGAATGTAGTTCCTAACATATCACCAAAGCAGACTCCACAATATGGTTACTTTGAGGGTGAAGGTGAGTTCTTATTCCTGAGAGAAGTTCAGCCAATACAACCAAATCCAGATATAACTAATCCTACAAAGGAATCAACACAGACATTAGTTGATAATCAATCATCTAATAATGATCTGCCGAAAGAAATAACAGGTAAGGATGGTGCAAAGATGATGCTAATCCCTGCTGGTGAGTTCCAGATGGGCAGTAATGATGGTGAAGATAATGAGAAACCAATACATACAGTCTATCTTGATGCCTTCTATGTGGATGTGTATGAAGTCAGCAATGTACAGTATAAGAAATTCGTGGATGCGACAGGACACAAATCGTCAGAATTTTTGAACTATTCAAGCATCAATGCTCCAAATGAGCCTGTAGGCGTAAGCTGGGAAGATGCAAAAGATTATGCCGAATGGGCAGGGGAGCGATTACCAACAGAAGCAGAATGGGAGAAAGCAGCTCGTGGCGGGCTTGTTGGAAAGAAATATCCGTGGGGAGAGAGTCTTACTCACGATAATGCTAATATTGATGGAACAGGTGGAAAAGATAGATGGGAATACAATTCTCCAGTAGGTAGCTTTTCACCCAATGGCTATGGATTGTATGACATGGCGGGTAATGTCTGGGAGTGGTGTTCTGATTGGTATGATGATAATTATTATGCGAATTCGCCTAATCGAAATCCAAAGGGACCAAGTTCAGGACAATATCTTGTTTTACGTGGTGGGGCTTGGTCCTACGATCCCTATTCGCCCCATGACCCCAGCGTGTACTGTCGTTACTATGCTGGTCCTGATGTTTCTGGTAACGATTTTGGTTTCCGATGTGCAGGTAACATCGTACAGCCTTCGGATGCCAAAACTAATATACCCATATCAATAGGTATCTCAGTAGGTTCAGCAGTTAAGGGACCAAAAAAGGCTGAGTTTACTGGTGTTGTACCTACTTATGATGGAGGAAAAGGTAAGGGAGGAAAAACGGTAGGTAATGATCCTAAGTATAACCCAGGAAATTCTTCTGGAACTACTAGACCCAGGTTTATTGGTGATATAAGAGGAGAAGTCGCTGGACGTAAGGTTATATTCTGGCCCAGGTTATCAGAAGAGGTGAAAGGCACCAAAGGAGGATCTGCTACACTAGAAATTACAGTGGACCCTGCTGGTAATGTTACTAAGGTTGAAATCGTTAAAAAGTCAGGCAATAATACGCTTGACCGAATAGCAATGAGTTATGTAAAACAAATACGTTTTGAGGAGCTTCCAAAAAGCGTTCAACAAAAAGATCAACTTGGTGAAATAATAATAAATTTTGAGTTTCAGTAAGTAAATTATACTGGGATAATCTCAATCATTATGTCAATCGGTAAGTTGGGTCGAGGAACGAGACCTAACTATTGTGGAGAAATAGATAATGCAATATCGGTATAAATATACAAAATCCAACATCAATAAGAAGGCGTCAAAAATATGACTCAAATTATTTCAGTAAGAGAAGTAATAAAGAATGAAATTGATAGAGTATCAGAAGATATTCTACCAGAAATTCTTGACTTTTACAGTTTTTAGAATTGAAAAAAGAGAAAACTATTCTAGCAAAAGCATGTCAGAGTCTGTCAGAAAGATCATTTGAAAAGATATAGAATAATGATGAGGATGCTGTTTATGATAAATTATAAACGTGGTGATGTTATTCTTGTTCCATTTCCATTTTCAGATCAAACTACAATTAAAAAGCGTCCTGCGGTAATTATAAGTTCAAATCAGTAAGTCGGGTTGAGGAATGAAACCCAACTATTAGTAAACATAATATTCTATATGGACAAGTGAATAGTTTTAAAAACTCAACTCAAAAAATCACGATTATTCATTGAAGGAGGCAAAAATGCAATCATTTACGTGCCTTGTGAAAAAAGAAGGGAACCAATATGCTTCCCTATGCGTTGAACTTGATGTAGCATCTTGTGGGAATACCAAAAAAGAAGCTATTGAGGGCTTAAAAAATGCGATAGAAGCATATCTTGAATATATGATCTCCGAAGGCAGAGAGAATGAAATATATCGTCCTGTTCCTATGGATGAACTAAGGGATTTTTTGTTCCCGGAATCGGAATCTAATAAATATGAACAGCCTTTGATGGCTATCTCATTGGAATCACAATATGCCTGCGAATCTATCAAGTAATGATGTAGCTTGGATATTGAACCAGATTGGCATAACTCTGAAAAGGCATGGTAAAGAGGATGTTTATTCTGGAGATTATCAAGGAAAAAATCGAGTCGTTATCGTGCCGAGAAATAAGAAATCTATCCCTAAAGGCACATTAAGCTCGATCTGGCGACAAGCTGGAATAACAAATGAAATTGCCGATAAAATCTGGATGAATAAACTTTAGTCGGTAGTTGAGAAACGAAACCCAACTATTGTGGAGATAAATAGATAATGCAATATCGGTATAAATATACAAAATCCAACATCAATAAGAAGGTGTAAAAATATAACTCAGATTATTAATGCAATTTATGAATTTTTTTAAAGCCTTTAGAACCTCTTGACATAAAAGAACATACAAAGGTATGTATAATCATTGAACCTGAAAAAGATAGAAAACGTTCATCTTTGAATTTTCCTGTTGATAGCTATGGTTCATTGCCAAAGAATCTTTCATTAAGACGTGAGGATATTTACAATGACAAGGACGCTAGTTCAGTCTTTCTTGACACAAACGTGCTTGCTTAGAAAAGCACTTGATATTGGATTACATGGAGTAAAAGCAGAACAGGCTTTGTTTGAATTTTATGAACAGATGCGTCAGTGGGACGTTGCTGTGCCTCACGTTGAGCCCCTGTATTGGATTTTGGATTAGGAGATTATCAGAAAACAGGATTAATCGAGTTGCGTAGGTTGGATTGAGGAACGAAATCCAACAAAATAATGGGAGTAAAGAAATGAGAATACTTAATTATCGTGTGCTTTTGCAAAGGGAACCTGAAGGGGGATATACAGTTATTGTGCCGTTACTGCCCGGATGCATAACCTATGGTGAAACCATAGAAGAATCAAAAAAAATGGCGAAAGAGGCTATTGAATTATATTTAGAATCACTAATAGAAGATGGTGAAGAAATACCAATTGAAGATAATGTTTTAGAGGCTATGATTGCCATAGAAACTAATGCCTAAACTGCCAAATTTAACTCCAAAGCAAGTTATAAATATCTTACTTCAAAACGGATTTGTTCTTAAAAGATCAGAAGGAAGTCATCATATCTATTATAATCCAGATACAAGAAAAAGGGTTATTGTCCCATTTCATAAAAGGGATTTGCCAAAAGGAACACTTTTTCAGATATTGAAGCAAGCAGGTATTAGCAAAGACGAATTATCAAATATTGTGTAAACAATCCTGTTGAAGATGAAATAATATGGCAGAATAAAATGAAGATAAACACGAAGAAGCAAAAAAATCTTTGTGTTCTTTGAGTCTTCGTGTCTTTGTGTTTAAATTTCTTGACAGTACCAACTACAAAGGAGATAGAAAAAATGAAAGTAATGATTACAGGCGCCGCTGGTTCATGTGGAAGGGATTCTGCACCACTATTAGCAGAATACTATGATGTTATAGCCGCAGACATCAAGGATCCAAATAATGGATTCCCTTATGTGTATTGCGACGTCAGAGACCTTGAGAATGTTAATCAGGCAATAAAAGAAAATGATGTTGATGCAATTATCCATCTAGGAACACTCCAGCCCGGATTAGGTCCCGCCGATATGTCCATAGACATAAACGTCAAGGGAGTCTGCAATATTCTGGAAGCGGCAAAAAATAACGGAGTGAAAAGGGTCGTATTTACGTCAAGCGTCTGGGCGGCATCAAGAGGACCAAATTCGGCATATCAACCGATAGATGAGAATATACCTCCCACATTCGACGATATGTATGACATAACTAAACATTACGGTGAGGAATTGTGTGCGTATTATTACAAGATGTTTGGCTTGAACACAATAGCTTTCCGATTCTGCGGATATGATCCGATAGAGGGATTTTCTGACGAAGGTGATATACTTTGGGACAAGATAGACATATGCAGGCTTGTAGGGCGTTATTGCGGAATTGGTCCATCATATAAGCTTACTAACGCCTTTGATTTAACGCAAGCCTTCAGAATATCTATTGAAAATACGGGTGTTCCGAGTGGTCTTTTTGTTATAGGGGTAGGTATGCCTTTTGTTTGTGAAGACGCAGAAGACTTAAAAAAGGCTCCGCTTGCTGTTTATGAAAAATACTATCCCGGCGCTACTGAGTTTTTTAAGGAAATAGGTTTTGATATACCAAACATATCATTCTGGTATAATACGCAAAAAGCTCAGAAATATCTTGGCTTTTCTACAAGATTTACATTAAAGGATGTAATGCGCCAATACTACGAGCGTAAATTACCTACGAGTAATGAAGGTTAAATAAATAATCGGGTAATAGCTAAACGACTTTAAGAAACCTTTTTAAACTTTAGGAAATAGAACGCGGATAAACGCGGATCAGGCGGATTTGCACGGATCAAAATAAAGAAAGAAAAATCCGCGAAAATCCGTTTAATCCGCATCATCCGCGTTCTATTCCTAAAAATTTAACATCATTTCTTAAACTTGCTTATGCTTCAATCCATTAATCACATCCTCAGAAGTTATCGAATATCTGCCAAACATCTCAAGGAAAAGTATCGTGCCTCGAGTCTGCCATAGTTCAGCCTGAGTTTCAAACGATTCCATCCCGGTTCCACAATCCCTGATTATGATAACGTCATATCCTCGCTCTGACATGCGAAGCGTACCATAGTCACGCAATAATATACAGGCATTAGTGTTAAATCCAGCATATAACAGGAACATGATGCTCTTCTGCTTGCAATATTGATGGAGTTCCTCACCAGTTGCGATTACTACGTCATTTCCTTCGGGCTGTATAAGAGGATGGATTTTCAGATCGGCAACATGCTTGGTTATTTCTTCCTCTCTTGGTTCAAAGGGTTTTGCATAAGCCTTATAGACGCCTGATTTACTGCGGAATTCATACGGAGGCCAATCATCTAAATGCTTTAAACTCTGGATAGGGATTTTTACCCATTTGGGTTCGTCCTTTGCAATCTCAGGCGAAGGTGCATGGATGATCTGCAAACCCGATTTTCTGCAATTATCAACCAGAGGAACCAGTTTTTCACGAATGATGACTTCAGCCCGTGCCTCAGTATCCTTCAGATAGTGACGGTCCCACACGTCCACAAGCACCAGCGCTGTTTGAGAGAGTGGTAATTCCCAGTCTAGTTCAGCGTATCCCGTATTCGTTTCCAGCCATTTTGCGCCGTGATTAACGTGCCAGCGATAATATCTTGGCTTGATATGTAATATTTTTTCCATTTTTGATTCCTAAATTTGTCAGGATTGCGTAATCTCAAAATCCCAATAATTGCACCTCGAATCTCAAGTCAACTCCAAATCTTTCCTTCACTTTATCCTTGATTATCCGCGCTAACTCAAGAACGTGTTCAGCCCTTGCATCACCTACATTGATGATCATGTTTGCGTGACGATGTGAAAGCAATGCGTCACCGACTTTTGTACCTTTAAGACCGCAGACGTCAATCAAATATGCGACAGAACGAGTTGGAAGACCATACTGCTTCTGCTCCTCTGTATTCAAATTCTGAAATATACTGCCAACAGAAGGCTCTGATGGGTATTTATACTTCCTCGTACGGATGATCTCTTTTGATTTGCCTATTGCCTCATGTTTCGTATAGTCATCAACTTTTTTTAGATCAAAGTGCGCTTCGAGCAGGACGTGATCTTTATCCGTCTTGAGCCTTGAGCTATCGTAATTAAAATTGAACCAACTGGAATCAACTTCCTGCACCTTTAAGGTTTCTTTGTTCAAGACCTTAGCCGATCTTACAAAATTAGCAATGAAAGCGTCAAAGTAGTGAAGATTTATGTATAGTGCGCCTCCAATGCTGGAAGGTATCCCTGAAAAGTCTTCAACACCGATAAGGTTCTCTGCAAGCGCAGTATTGATAAGGTTTTCAACCGCTACGCCAGCTTGTGCAGTAATAATATTATCTTTTACTAATATCGTTTCATTCTTTTGACGTATGACTAATCCATTAAAACCATTGTCGCTGACCAGAATATTTGCGCCAAGCCCAAGCACGAAAGCAGGTAGTTTATTCTCTTTAGCAAAGCTAAGAGCTTCGATAACTTCATCAGAGTTTGATGGTTCGCAAAAGAATCGAGCTTGTCCACCGATTTTAAAAGTCACATAAGGTTTTAATGGGATGTTTTCTTTTATATTCATTTACTTACCTTTAATTTAAGAAAGTTTTCTAAGTCTTAGCATGTAATCTGCTATACAGGGTGATTGTCAACATGATTAAAAAAAAGATTCCATAACCCCACCATGGTAAATTAATCGCCTTACCAGTCAGGGCGAGTATGTAGTATCTTGGTGTTCGTCCAACGAAGACTGCTAGCTCGTACTTTTTGATTGGATATTTGCTAGTAACTGCAAAAACCCTGAATGGTGCATAAGGAATAGGTGTAAGTCCGCTAATTACTAGGCTGAGGAAAGGAACTTTTTTAAACCAACCTTCTGCCTTTTGATACCATTGTTTTTCTGTGATAGCTTGTACTCGCTTGATGTTTGTGATAAGTCCCAAAACTTGGTAATTTAAGAACTCAACCCAGCAAGTTGCGACACCACCTAATAATGCTATCAGCAATGGGTTAAAAAGCGTTCCATAAAGCAATACAATAGGTTCATGTGGAAGCCATGGAATACAGAAGTTTGATATTGCAGTATAGAAGCAATACCAGACCAGCGTTTGATATTGAGGGAAAAATAATAAAACTATAAGTTCTGCAAGGGCAAAAGAGCCTACAAAAGAAAAATAAATCCACCACTTGACTTTATTTACTGACATATTTAAAATCGCTTATTATTTCTTAGCCATTGGTTTAACTCGTTTTGGATAAAATCCTTGATAGGTGTAGGCTGGGTCAAGACCAAGCCTACCATTTTTTTTATAATCCCAATTTTTCTTTGATGTATTTTCGGCTTATGGTAACGCTTTCTTTTGGAGTTCGTTTGGTATTGTCCTGCTCAACGATCACCCATTCGAGGTCTTTCTTCTCCGAAATCACCTTCATAATGCCCGGAAAGTCAATGATACCCTGACCTATCTCGGCAAAGCCTTTATCTGGAAACATATCTTTGAGATGAACTGTCGCAACACGGTCAAGATTCTTTTTCAGGAAATCCACAGGCGATTCCCCACCATGCTGAACCCAATAAACGTCAACGCATAGATGAACGTATTTCGGGTCTGTCAACTCATAAAGCCTGTCAAGAGCAACGACGCCATCATATTTCTGGAACTCCCAGCTATGGTTGTGATAACAGAATTTAATGCCTTCATCATAGCACTTACGACCAACTTCGTTAAAAACCTTTGCGGTTTCTTCGTAGGCAGAAATCCCTTTACTCGTATCGCCAACACCGGAGATCATGTATAGATTGGAATTCATAGCCTTTAAGTAGGTGATAGTTTCGTTCAGATTATCAAATCCGCCATATCCTGTGTGAACCCCGGCGAGTTTCAGTCCGAAATCATCCATGAGTTTCTTAGTTTTTACAACATCTGGTGATGTTCCGCCTTCAATACCAGCGTAACCAGCTTCCGATAATTCTTTTAAAACACCCGGAAAATCTTCTCCGCCTCTTGCACCAAAGATAATCAATTGGCACGCAACGTTCGGTTTACCCATTTGTTTCTCCTTTTGATTTATAGCTTACAACGTCCATACATTCAGATACATTTATTCAGTATAAACACATTTTATCTGCAAGTCAATTGAAAATAAAGGACTTTACGTTTGTGCTGTTTGTGAAAACGAGTTATTTTACGAGTTTTTCAGTTAGTTGAGGAATAGTAATAATTCATGAAAAAACACGGAGACACAGAGTCACGGAGAGGAAAGGTGAGGTAATTCTACCGGTCAACCGAATAATTTTTACAATAATAGCACACGGATTGGCACAGATGCGACGGATTTTATTTAGCAATCAGTGATCAGTAAGCAGTAAGCAGTAAAGATTTAGTCTTATGAAAACTGATCACTCATCACTATTTTAATCCGTGTGCTATTTCCTAAATATTTAATCCCTCACCTTTCCTCTCCGTGACTCTGTGTCTCCGTGTTTAGCTTCTTTTTATTTCTATAAGTGAAAAACTCGTATTGTTTCTAAAATTGAGCATTTACTCCAAAAGTAGGCAGGATCGGAAGAAAGCCTTCTGTTATTCTTTGATAAGAAACATTGCCCTGTTCGTCAGTCGTTTGTTCAAAAGAATATTCCTGAACATTATTACGATTATAAACGTTCATTATTTGCAAGTAAGCGCTCATATTCCATCTTCTGAACTGAAAATTTTTTGTAAAACGCACATCGAGACTGTGATACGACGGTAATCGGTTTCCGTTTATGGCTCCATATTTCTTTTCCCATTCTCCATCTGCTGTTTTCTCGTATTGTGCAAAAGTGTATGGGTCTCCTGAATGGTATCGCCACGTAAAATTTATCCATCCATCAACTAAAATGGCATAATCAGCATTTAGAGTAAGGGAATGTCTTCTGTCGTAGTCTCTTGGGAATGTCCCAATATCAGTTTTTACATCAGATTTCGCTAAAGCATATCCCAATCCCCACGAGAAGCTTGATAACGGTGATTGGCGAATATAAAGCTCTAAGCCTTTAGCATTGCCCGATTTTGGGTCTATAAAAAGACTTTCTTTTCTTCCATAATCTTTTATTCTACCAACGAGATCGTCAAAGGTTTTGTAATAAGCCTCTGTTCTCAATAACCAGTTGACTTTTGGGGAATACTCAGCAGACAGCACGTAATGGCTTGCTTTCTCCGGTGGACGGATTTCGGAAATACCTTCTTCTACTGGAATGTTCGTAACCTGAACAGGCTGATCGTATTTCCCATAAGCAATTCTAAGCGTCAGGCTGTTGACAGGCTTTACTGCTAGGGCTATTCTGGGCATGATGCTGAAATATTCACCGAGATTCTGATACATAAATCTCAATCCAAGATTCCCGCCTAACCATTTGTTTATAAGCCATTCATCCTGAGCATAGCCATTTATGTCCCAATCATGATTTTCTACATTTATTGATGTTATCGCTTCATCTTCCCGCAAGAAATAATCATAATTTGCCTGTGCTGTTTGCCATCTTAGACCTGACTTGAAGGTATGCTGTTCTTTCCAATTATAAGTATAGTTGCTTTTCAATCCGATATAGGACATTGATCTTTTATCTTGTCCATCAATACCTTCGTGCTTGTCTCTGCCGGCTTTGCCTATGAACGCATAGGAATCCAGCAGGCTGTTTGCCCCGAATAGATGATTCCATTTAGCCCAAGCCGTACCATTCCAATATTTTGATTTTATATCATTATCATCGCCTATTCGATCAATAATATCGGAATCACCAGCGTAAAGTACGTGCACAGAGAGTTTATCTACTGGTGACACATTACGGGTCATTTTACTGTAAATATCGTAATACTGTGGTCGCAAAATCTCTTCAGATTGAATCAGACCCATCAATAAGTCAATATAACCTCGCCTTGCCGACATCAGCCATGAGCCGCCTAACACAGGCGCATCGAATATCAGATGCGCATTTAATATATCAATGCCAATATCACCACCAAACTTGTCTCTCGTTCCGCCACCGGACACAACGTCAAATACTCCCGACATAGCATCTCCATATTCAGCAGGAAAGCCACCCATCAGAAGATCAGCGTGTTTGACAATACCAAGGTCTATGATTGATATGGCTCCGCCGAAATCTTGAAGATGGTATGGGTCATAGAGTTCCATGCCATCAAGTTTAATTACAGTTTCATTTCTGTCGCCACCCCGCAAAGAAAACCTTGCGCTAAAGTCATCAGCTACAACTCCCGGCAAGGTCTGAGCCGCTCTATATACATCATTATCAATGAGAGGTAACTTATCCATCTGAGACTTCGATATTTGATATTGTGATGGCGCACTCTCGTCAATCGAGAATTTTCCGGGTGTTACGGAGATTTCACCAAGTTGATAGACATTATCTTTCGTGTCTTCAGCATAAACAAAGCTGAAAGATAAGCTTATGAGATATAGTACTAGGGCTATTTTCAGAACTATATTCATTTTTTGCCTTCCAAAAGTTTTAGAATAGTATCAACGTCATACACGCAACCGCCCCACGTTCCACCAGAGACATTCTGAAGTACTGCCCAAAGGTGCGTATCATCAGACAGCGCTTCGTCAGGCGCTAGATCAGGACGGGGATTTCTTTCTGATAATATCCGATTTCCTTCTTCGACTCCAAATATTGTATCGCCATGACCTATGAGATTTACACTTCCCTCAAGATTCTTTCTGTCAATTATGATCTGTATAATGTCGTTATCCAGCACTTTTCCAATAGGTCCGCCTGCCAGTGCTTCGGGTGCGACATGCCCTATACATGCGCCTGTTGAGACTCCTGAAAATCGTGCATCTGTAAAGACCGCAACGTGCTTGCCATAGGATAAATGCTTTAATGCCGCAGTGATCTGATATATTTCTTCCATGCCTGCGCCCAATGGACCACGACAGCATAAAACTATTACGTCACCGGGCTTGATCCGATCTTCGCCACGACTTTTGATTGCCTTTATTGCATCACTCTCACGTACAAATACACGAGCTTTTCCGTTTATACGATAAATACCGTCAGCATCTACGACACCGGGGTCAATAGCTGTACTTTTAATAACAGAGCCTTCGGGTGCAAGATTCCCTCTTGGAAATACGACTGTGCTGGTCAAACCCTTTTCTATTGCACGCTCAGGACTAAATATTACTTCATCAGGGTCAACTCCATCTTTTTCCGTGAGTATGTCGCGCAGGCGTTTACGACGTTCTGAGCTTTCCCACCAGTCGAGATTACGACCTAAAGTCTCTCCAGATACGGTCATTGCGTTTTCTTTCAAGACACCCAATCTACGCAGGTATAGCATCACTTCAGGCACTCCACCCGCTAGAAATGCTCTGACTGTGGGATGTCCAACAGGTCCGTTTGGGAGAACGTCAACCAGACGAGGAATAGCTTTGTTTATTTTGTTCCAATCGTCAACTGTTGGGCGAGGTAAACCTGCGGAATGAGCGATAGCAGGTATATGCAAAAGCAAGTTCGTTGATCCACCAAACGCCGCATGAACAGCCATAGCATTATGTATTGATTCCTCTGTAAGTATGTCCTTTATTGTAATGCCTTTATCAGAGAGATTGATAAGTGCATGAGCTGATCTTTTGGCAATATCCATCCAGATAGGCTGTCCTGACGGAGATAATGCAGAATGTGGAAGCGTTAATCCAAGTGCCTCTGATACTACCTGAGAAGTGCCTGCTGTCCCTAAGAATTGGCATCCTCCACCGGGGCTTGCACATGCCTTACATCCGTATTCCGAAGCATCTTCAAGGGAAAGCTCCCCCTGTGCAAAACGTGCTCCTATGCTCTGAACTTTTCCTGCATCCTCGCCCTTGATCGGTGGTAAGGTTGAACCGCCGGGAACAAGTATACAGGGCAGATCGTGCATTGACCCAATCGCCATCATGACTGCGGGCAATCCTTTATCACAGGTCGCTATTGCCATTACGCCTTTGCGGACAGGTAATGATCGGATCAGACGCTTAAACACTTGTGCCGCATCATTGCGATATGCCAAACTATCCATCATACCCGTAGTTCCCTGGGTGCGTCCATCACATGGGTCTGAGCAATACATGGCATAAGGTATCGTTCCAAGCTTATTGAATTCATTAGAAGCTGTTTCTATCAACAAACCAAGTTCCCAATGACCTGTATGATAACCCAAAGCAATAGGCTTACCATCAGAGTTGCGTAATCCCGCTAGAGTGCTGATTATAAGGTATCTGTCACGATTCAGTTCCGAAGACTCCCAACCCATGCCTGCGTCCTCAGTCATTCCGAATAGATGACCGCTTGGATAATTAATGAGCATGTCTTCAGTCAATGGCAATCTGCCTTTGGGACCGGGAGCTTTTGTCTGTATTTCATAAATGCTGTCATCAGAAAAAACGATATTGGCAAAATTCATCTATTGCTCTCCATATTCGCTTGATTATACAAGTTTTTCAGTTATCTATATAAAACCACGGAGACACGGAGAGAGAATTTAATAAGAAATGAAAAACAATCAGAAGATTCTAAAATTTCAAGATTAATGATTTCCATAATCTTCTAATTTTTCTAATCTTTTTTCTCTCCGTGTCTCCGTGGTTTTTTATTGTATAGGAAATTATATTCTTAACCCTAGTCGTCTCTGGTTCGCTTCTCACGGCAGTGCCAGACGGTTTTGCTCCTCGTTTATTCTTTTGTTGTCCGCGTTACTGGCATCATGAACTCCATTCCATCGTGGTCAGAGGTATAGGACGCTGCAAAGGCATCGATGTGTAGACCCACGGCGGAATCAAAACTCCATCCGAGCTTTTCGATCAAACGATATGGACTATCACCCCAGAACTGTCCATACTGCTTAATGAAACTCTCCAATGTGAATATCAGCCAGCCCGCTTGCTTGATATGGATAGAGAATAGGTCGTCGTGGGGCTTCTCAAGAAATTCAGTCTTCGCCTTAACGCCAAGGGTGTAGCGATAGCTTTCCTTTGGGCATTGTTCGTCATACGAGGCTACGCCAAATATCGTCTTGTCGTCTCCAGCGATGGTCTTGAGCGTTTCCCACCTACCGTCGCTTCTCACCTCATCGTAGAGTTCGCCACCAGATTTAACGCACTTTGTAAAACCGATCAGCTCAAACGCTGGTAGTTCTTGGTACCTTGTTTTGTAGCCCACATTTGCCTGTTCATCATGCTGTTGATTTGCGCTCATTGTAGTTACCTCCTTCGCAGCGGCGATCTGTCCTTCGCCTGCTTTAGTTGATTTCAGTTGATGTGTCGAGATCATACATCCGATAATTCCTGTGGCAAGGTAAATAATCCCAATAGTTATTTTAGCACCTTAAATAATTATACAACACATATGTTAAGTAGTAAAGTGGTTTTTATATCTTACTTTGTGAACTGATCACTATTTCTGCGTTGCAGTTTCTATTGGCATCCAGATACCCCCGGTCTGCTCGGTAATTGACCTCTGGAATGGCTCATCAATACCGATTACATCCACGACAACCTTCATTCTTTTTGCCTCTCTCAAAATGTCTGATATATTGCGAGTTACTTTAACATATTCATCTGTTACAAAGATAAAATGTCTGCCCGCACCCGATCGAAACCTGACTTTGGAGAATGCCTTTATAAGAGCATCTAGTGGTCGTTCATCGCCACCTACCTTTATATTACGAAGCACATCTCTGATCAACTCAATGTCACGAGTTTGATCTGTTATCTCAATGTCAGTACCAAGCCAATTTAACATCACGTTATAATGGAATGTAACTACCCCAACGGTGTAATCAAGACCCGCTTCACCAAACTGCTCGATAAGTATATTCAAATGCTGTCTTATAGCATCTATGTCATTCTGCATACTTTCGCTAATATCTATAATGAAAGTCACGTCAATTTTCTTTGTTTTGAATTGTGAGATGTGACTTCCAATCTTATCTAAGGCGTTTACGAAAGGCATATCGGAATCTTTGTAAATCTGAAGTTTTTTACTGAGTGAGAGATCAGCCACCGGCGTTTTTGTTTGTATAGTTGGTATAATCTTGCCTGAATCGGATATTTCTCTACTCTTTCCAGATAAATTACTTCCCACTATTCTGCTAATACCTTTCCCCTCCGAAAATGTATCTTGCGCTGATCCTGTAAGGGATGTAACGGGCGGAGAATTAGATGAAAGATTTTGTGATGAAATCTCTGGATTTAATGACAATGTATTGACATGAGTTATGCTATCCATTTTAGTGACTATCTGACGGCGAGGTAATTCACTGGAAGAAATTTTCATAGAAGAGATATTAGTAGACAGCCTTGTCGATCTTTTTGTAAGAGTCTGTGTCCTTTCTGTCATCTCGATCTTTTTATTGAACATACTCGGTAGGAGACTGGAATCTTTGGGAACGTTTATAATATCAATGTGCAAACTTCTGGGGATAATGTATAATATACTGTTATACAGCGTAGTGCCTCTAAAAATCAGAAATGCAGTGATATGAATACCAAGAGAAATCAGAAGAGCAATTTTAACTCCATTTGACCATTTTCGCACTTCTCATCCCTCATCTTTTTATTTCATTTTTGGTTTTTCAAGGTAGCTGTATATTTCAATTTCTCTGATCGTGGCTTCATTATATGCGTAAACGTCATAAAGATCAATACGTACCCGATCTCGTCCTACCTGTATATATTCTGTTCTTTGATTTAATATCTTATCGTTTTTACGTGGTGTACGAGTAGTCACGACTCCATCTTTTGCCGCTTTATCAACAACTAGCCTAATCTTATTCGTCTTGAAATTAATGCGATGATCGAATCTGGGTGTTGAAAAATTGTATTTATCAGAATATACCTTTTGGTTTCTTGTTCTTTCGCCGGCACTACTGACAGGAATCCACTTTCCGTTTTTAATATCCAAGCAATAAAGTTCATAAGATGAAACATTTCCGCAATATACGACTATTCTATTTATTTGCTTTTCTTCCGATAAAATAATCTCAAATTCACGTTTAGGTGGAAACATAACTCCAAGAGTATCATATTTTCCATCGTTGATCTCAGGAAGCGACCCCTTTGCGCCGTTAGATGCTAAAGCATAGTTAACACTCCATGATTCAGCCAGCATTGTGGCACATCCCGAAGTAAATATTATAAGACATAAAGCACAAAGTACCAGATATAAATTACGAAATATGAATCGCTTCAAATTAAAACGCTCCTTTTTATTAGAAACAAAAAACTAGCAACTATTCTTCCGCTCCTCGTTTATAAGTCGTCCGTCTGTCATCTCGATAATTCTGTCTGCTTTTTGCCTCAAACGCATATCATGAGTCACAACAGCAAAAGCGGTATTGTGTTTTCGGCAAAGGCTTTCAATAAGGTCCATGATACTCGCACTATTCTTACTATCAAGGTTAGCGGTAGGTTCATCGGCAAAAACAATAAGAGGATCATTAGCAAGCGATCGGGCAAACGACACTCGCTGTTGTTCTCCTCCAGAGAGTTGTGATGGTCTATGGTTAAGTCTTTCGGATAAGCCGACCTGAGCTAGAAGTTCTTTTGCCTTATTTTCAGCTTCCTGACCCTTTATCCCGCCGATGTTCATTGCGATCGTAACGTTATCTAAGGCAGTAAGGTAAGGTATGAGATTGAATAATTGAAACACAAAGCCAACGCTTTTCCTGCGTATTAATGATAGATCCAATGTTTTGTAGTCAATCTCTGTTCCATTTATTATTAAACGCCCAGAGGTTGGTTGTAGTATACATCCAAGTATACTGGTAAGAGTCGTTTTTCCTGAACCGCTTTCACCCATGATGACAAGCAATTCACCTGCATTGATAGATATACTAACGTCATTCACAGCAACAACAGTTTCGCTGTCTTCTCCGTATTGCTTTACAAGATTTATACCTTCTATAAGGGTTTCCATACTACCGACCTCTAAATGCTATCATGGGGTCAACAGTCGCCGCTCTCTTTGCGGCAACGTAACCACCATAAGAACACACAGCAATAGTTATAATAGCAACAATCAAAGGCTCTCTAAGACTTATAGATACCATAATCGGGAAAAATCTGGCTGAAACAACTGCTAGTAATATACCCAAGATGACACCTGCCAATGTTGTAAGTAGTACCTGCTTCAATATCATTGAGATCACGTATTTATCTGAGGCGCCTATGGCTTTGAGTACTCCGATCTCACGAGTTTTTTCCAGCGTAGTCATGTAAGTGATCATGGCGACTATAAGACCAGTGGCAATCCACAGCAATGCTCTTAAAGCGCGGACGCCTTTCATTGGCTCATCAACGTAATTAGCTAGAATAATTTTTACGATCTGGTTACCTGTATGTGCATCTACACGGATGGGGCTGATATTCTTTATTTCTCCAGCCAGAGTAGATTCGTTATAACCTTCTTCAGCTTTTACCAGCATAGTATTAACGTATAAAACGTTGCTTAGAACAGTGTTTTGTGCGGTTCTGAGATCCACAAACAACAAAGGCGTATCAAACACAAACAGATGTCCTTTTGTTTTACCTACAACTTTTAATGGTTTTCCTGAAAGCTCGACAGTTTGACCGATCTCAAGACCGGTTTTTTCGTCTACGACCACCTCAGCCGGTGGCGTGTATTCAGGACCTTCGTATTCACTTGGTTGGAAAAGCCTGCCGGTGATGGGATAAAACGGAGACGTAGTATCATTAATGTCCTGTTCAGATGGACCTCCAAGCCTGCCTAATTTATAACCAACCACAATAGCTTTCTTCTCTTTGCCATTGATAATGGGGCGCGCTTGAGCAAAAATAAGAGGTGAAAGTGGTATATCCTTATCAACGCCTTTTGCTAATTTCAAAACTTCGAGATATTCACTGTCGAGTAAAGAAAAGCCTGCAAATGTACTGCCTGATCTTTCCGTAGAAAGCCATACAACTCCTGTTTTTGCCTGCTTATCCACAGACATAACATAGTCCTTCGCCTGCATAGTGAGTGCATTCATCATGCCACCCATAAGGAGAATAAGCATCACCAAACATGCCACACTTATAATCGTCAGCACGACTCTGGCTTTTTTGTATGCCATATCCTTCAGGAAAATACTTCTCATTATACTTATAACCTCGTATTATTAGTAACCATGTTGTTCTTCTTCGATTATGATTATACCTTACCAGCCATTTTGCGTCAAGGTGAAACTATGATATAACCATACGAGTTTTTCACTTATAAAAACAAAAAGAAGTTTAAACACGGAGACACTGAGGCACGGAGAGAACTTGTAAAGTATGAAGGATGAGTGATGAAGGATGAATACGATTAGAAGATTCTAAGCCTGTTTTCAACAGGTGTTGAAATCCTCTTGACAGAGAAAAGTATGACAAATAAACGCTTTGTAATGGCAAATTTTTCTGAGTATGTCCCATATATGAAACATAAAAAATTACCGCAGATACGCAAAGAACGCAGAGGAAACGATGAGAAAATCAATTCTCAGCTCCGCCGAGTCGGGAAATCAATAAAACCTCTGCGAATTCTCTGTGATCTCTGTGCCTCTGCGGTGAATAATTTTGTCATGATGTTTCATAAGTGGGACACACTCATTTTCAATCAGATTTAGTGATATTGTTTTGGGTAGTGTCCGAACTAATGTCCTAAGCCCAGATATTCTGTTGCATGAATGTACATAGTGTTCTATAATGATTAACCTTAAAACCGTTAATTGAATGTTCTTGAGCTTAAAAGCTCGTTTGTAGAACGGTCACTTTCCTATTTTGTGGATGATTCATTTTCCTTATGAATTTGGATAACATTTTTTTATTAGCCACTGATGAAACATGGATTTTCACGGATAATTTCAAAAAATCCGTTCTACGATATTCAGGTCTTGAATGACGCTCTCGTCTATTCCTAGATGGTCTATCCGTTCTACTTTAACACTTCCCATTCTTATCCTCCTCTGATATAATGTTATACTAGAAAATGATAATACATTTTGTCACTCAATGTAACTGCTCAATGTCAGATTCAAAGCATAATCTACAAAAAAAGTAAAATTAAAAACAGGAGGAAATACCTTTGAGGGTAGTCGGAATCATCGGTTATAAAAAAAGCGGGAAGACCAGTCTTTTGGTGAAAATTGCACGAGAATTAACTGCTCGTGGATATACGGTATCATCATTGAAGCATGTATCAGAAAATATCGATCTTGCTGGCACCGACACATCACTACACAAACAGTTTACCAAACAGACAGCGGTTGTTAGTCCTTCTGAATCAGCAATTTTTTTACCAGAAAGTAAAAATGTAGAGCAAATGCTTACATTTCTGGAATCTGATTTTATCCTTATAGAAGGATTCAAAAAAGAAAAGACGTACCCGAAGATTATATGTCTTAAACCAGACGATGATCTGAAAACTCTCGTGGATGGTTTGCAGATATGTATATATGCTATGAGATTAGAGCAAAACCTGGACATTGACGTTCCTATATTTAATTCTGAGAATGACATTAGTAAGATTGCTGACTTGGTTGAACAAAAAGCATTTAAACTTCCCAATCTAAACTGCGGAGAATGTGGATACGAAAACTGTTATAAACTGGCTTTGGAGATCATCAAAGGAAATAAAACTATTAATGATTGTGTCGCTTTGAATGCTGACATCAAGATACAAATAGACGGTCTAACTATACCACTAAAACCATTTGTGGCGAATATTCTTACAAATACTATTATTGGAATGTTTTCTTCTTTGAAAGATTATAGAAAAGGTAATATTGACGTCAAAATTAGAAATTAATAACAGTTTTTTGTATTTATCAAAATAAAGTGTCAAAAAACAAGCAAATCCTAGATTTTTTCTTGACTATTCAATAGATTAATGGTAGTATTTTTGTAAGGGGAGAATTACTGTCGTTTTATAACTGAGTTAATAACCTCCCGCATAAAACCTATCCTCCCCACTTTCGTGGGGAGGAAAACGGGGATGCGGGGGCTTGCGTTGAAATTTAGACGCAACTCTTGTTGACTAGCCTAAGTCTTAATTGAGACTACGTTGTGTGCGAATCCTATACGTACTTCGGGATATTCAGTCTAGTGCCGAACACTACGGCGGATGGTTAAAAACTCTGAGAGGTAGGAGTGGTGCTGTTCGCAAGTAAACCGCATACAACATTGGCGAAGACTGCTAACGGGTTTTGGTAGTTCCTGGCGGGATTATTGACTCGCACAAAAACTACCTCTTATTTTTAATACTAGAGGAGAAAGGCATGATGGAGAATATAATCTTAAGATGCTTACAATGTAACGAGCTTTTTTATCCCACACCTTATGATTTTTATCCTTCTTATGAATTTGAAGATAAAGATATATTAAAAGAAATAAAACATAACGATCTCGGTGACTTCAAAAATTATCATAATGGTCATAAAATTGAGGAATTACAAGTGGTCAATGGGTCATTTTTTAGTCATTATGCATATTGGGAACCCGTCAGAGAGGATTATCTTCAAATTACAGATGGTTCTGAATTTTACACAGTAAGGCGCTGGCGTAAATATATAAGCGAACCATTAAGGTATCAAATAGTAAATTTTGATATAATATGTAGTGAGCCTATTCTCGAAATACAATCAATTGATCTTGAAAAACAGATGATAGCTGATGCTGATAGATTTAGATTTACAAAAACTAATATTAAGAGATTTATTAAGTTATTCAAAACTTTTGTTTCTCATCTTGAATTGGATAATATGGTGGAATGTGGTTTTTCAGTAAATGATCCCAGGGTCTCTTATGCGAAACTAAAAGACGAGGTTAGAGAAACTTTCTTGAATCATTATAGCTATAAATTCAGTGCTAATGATATAAGGAATTTACGAGTGTTTATAAGTGAAAATTCAGAATATGATGATGTAATAAATATACAGATTGTACGTCCGTTCTATCTAAAGCCGTTAAGTAAATCTTTTAATACGATAAATACTCAATCTACAAGTTCTCCTAAATATTCGGAAAATATGTTAAACAAGTTTTGGAATATACACTAAAGTTTTCATTCGATAAAATCCTTTATTCATAAGGCTTTTCTTAACTGAAAACTGATTATACAACCGCTCTGCTAAATTTATCTATATTTTCTATTCACATTTTACACCACATACCTCGATATATATAATGATAGCATAATCCCTTATTTGCTAGGTATATGAAAATCACCAAGTAGTCAAAGTAACACCAAAAGCTATGTATAGCAATAAAAGAGTTTTTATGATGACAACGAAAAGTATTCTAGTAAACTTTAATGGCTGTCCATCCTCAGTAGATTCCTTAATGCCTGATAATGGTCTTGCAAATCTTGCTGGGAGTCTTTTGGCAGAAGGACATGAGACTTGTATAATGGACTTTAGCTCGGTTGATATTATCAGAAGGATGATCCCGTATAATATTAGCAGAGAATTGAATATCGTATATCAGGATTCTATAGATATGAAGACCAAGCCACAGTCTGAAAAAACTTTGCTTGATCGTCTGTTAAAATTGGATCATGAATTGGATGATCATAAGCATTTAGAGTTGCTAAAAATAGCCAATGAGATAGCTAACGAAGCTACTATTATGGGTGCTGATTTTATTGGCTTCAAATTATGGACAGGAGAGGGATTTGAAGGCTCCGTTAAGATAGCAACAGAAATAAAAAAGAAAATACCAGACATAAAATTGTTCGCCGGTGGACCTCACGTTGATTGGTTCATGGAGTACATTTTTGAATATACAGACATTTTCGATGCGCTGGCTTATGGCGAGGGTGAAGAGACAATAAAGTTTCTTGCAGATTATGCAAGTGGCAAGCGTAAGTTATCAGATATTCCAAATATCATTTATCAAGAAGATGGCAGAATCAACATTACACAACTAAAAAGGATCAAAGATTTGAATCTGCTTTCAGAGCCTGTCTATGATGAAGCGATTTATCCTGCTATGAAAGGTGACCAGAAGATAAGGTTCATAATGATTGACGAAAGCAGAGGATGTCCGAACTCCTGCTATTTTTGTATTCATCCTCAAAAAAGTGGAAGCAAATGGAGAAAATACGAACCACTCCATACTATTAATCTTATCGAGAAACTAAGCCATAAGCTAGATACAAATGCTTTTAGGATGTCTGGCTCAAATACTCCACCTAGCTTAAGAAAGGAACTGGCACAGGAATTTCTAAAACGAGGATTGAATATAAGTTACGCAGGCTTTGGTCATGTAAACGGTAATGAAGATTACAATCTTCTTCGAGAATCTGGTTGTTTATCTCTGGCTTTTGGCGTCGAGTCTGGTAGTCAGCTAATACTTGATCAGGATTTGAATAAAAACGTTAAAGTAGATCAAATAATCTCTGCTCTAAATAGCTGTAAACGTTCAGGAATACTTACTGTTGCAAGCATAATAGTGCCATGTCCACATGATAATGATGAGACCATTAAAGAAACTCTTGAGTTGTTAATCAAAACTAGACCTGACTCTGTTACTTTGCAACTTCCGGGGCTTATACCCGGTGCATACTGGTATAAGAACAGGAAGAATTTTGGATTTGAGCTTGATGATGAATATATGATTAAATCTATGTTATATAAGATCAAGCTTCTTTTACCTCCGATATTATGGGAACCCTTGCCTTATAAGTTGAATGGAAAAGTTCATAGTCAGTTGGTCGCCATTGCGCAAAATGTAACAGCAGAATTAGAAAGAAATGATATATTAACAGGAATCGGTGATTTTCTGTTATTGATCGGAAGATTCGCTGGGGTCTCCGCTAAAGAGATGCGTGACTTAAACAGAAGAATGTTCTTTGTCGGAGATCACGTTAAGGTAATGGATGTTGTAAGGGCTTTCAACGACCAAGCTAGGCATTACAAGGGGTAGATGGAGGTGTGTCTAGTTGAAACGAATAGTAGTAACTGGTATAGGGTTGGTAGCTCCCAACGCCATAGGAAAGGAACCATTCTGGAAAGCGCTGACAGAGGGAAAATCAGGAATAAAGAGGATAACTAGATTCGACGTTAGCTCTTATGAAACACAAATAGCTGGAGAAATACAGGATTTTAGACCGGATGAGTATATGTCTCCAAAAGATATAAGGAGAACGTCGTTAGCAACTCGATTTGCGATAGCTTCAGCAAAAATGGCTATGTCTGATTCGAAACTTCAGATCGAAGAAAAAAGTAGATTTGGAGTTATAATGGGTGTAAGCTCAAGTGCGGCAGATATAATCGAGGCTTATCATGCTGCTTTCATCGAAAAAGGTGCATCAAGAATCAATCCATTTGGGATTACAGCAATTCTCCCTAGCGCCGCAGCGAATAATGTTGCAGCTACCTTCAGTTGTAAGGGAACCTTGATGACTATATCCAATAGCTGTGCGGCTGGAACGGATGCCATAGGGTCTGCGTTTCATAACATTTCGATGGGGAAAAATGATATATTTATAGCGGGCGGAACTGAGTCTCAGATAACTCCCTTTGCTTTTGCTATGCTTTCTGCTCCAAAAATAATGTCTAAGAGAAATGATGATCCAGAAAGTGCAAGCAGACCTTTTGATAAAACACGAGACGGTGGCGTGCTTTCCGAAGGAGCCGGAATATTGATACTCGAAGAATTAGAACATGCGCAAAAAAGAGGCGCACACATTTATGCAGAAATTCTTGGGTATGCTAGTCGGGCTGATGGTGTATCATGCATTGATCCCGAATCGGATGATACTGGGATAGAACGTTCAATATCTATGGCTTTGTCTGATGCTAATGTATCTCCTGATGAAATTGACTACGTATGCGCACATGGTCCATCAGATAACTTCGATATAGTCGAAACAAAAGCAATCAAAAAAAATCTAGGAGATCATGCTTATGAAATTCCTGTAAGCTCTATAAAATCTATGATTGGGAATCCTCTTTCTGCGGCGGGACCTCTCCAATTAATCGCTTCGATTATGGTTTTTGAAAGAGGTATAATCCCACCGACCATTAATTACGAATATCCGGATGCTGACTGTGATTTGGATTACGTTCCAAATAAATCTAGAAAGTCTTATAATATTAATACAATATTGATAAATTCCCACGGTTTTGGTGGAGTTAATTCTTCTATTATTATAAGGAAATTTAACCCAAATTAGATATTTATGTTGTGAGGTAATCTGCCAGATTGCCAAAATACAAGCAAACTAAAAGTTTGCTCTAATTCAATTAATCTAAACAAAAATTTGGTTAATTACCAGAGATCGAAAATGTACGTAAATCGGTTATTGTTAATATTAATTATGTGTGCTACGCTATCTTTGGGTGTCTTCGTTCAGCTAAGGGACAGAAGAAATGCCATAAATATATCCTTCTTCGTCCTGACAATAACCATTGCTCTATGGACATTCGGTGTTTTCATCGTTTTGACAGCATGGTATTCACCGAACTTGATCAAGTGGGTTAGAATTGCATACGCACTTGGTACGTTTATGACTGCCAGCTTCGTTATTTTTTCTGTCATATATCATAGAGAAAGCTTCCAACCTGCGAAAAAATACATAATAATTTTAGCTCCTGTTTGTATAATAATGGCTTGGCTTTCAATGACTTCACTATCAGTAGTAGATATTATATACGATAACGGGAAAATTGATAAAGTGATATATGGTATCGGAAATAAGATATGGGCAACGTATGAAGCAATCTGTTGGGTACCTATCTTTTATAATCTGTTAAGTAAGTGGAGGAAAGGAAGTGGAGTTGAGAAGCAAAAAATAAAATATATGTTCTTTGGTATTGTACCCACTATAACCTTCATGGCATTTACAAATATTCTTAGTCCGCTGATGGGTTTTGAGAAAGCAATTGGTTATGGTCCTTACTTTACCATGATCATGTTGGGTTGCATTGCTTATGCCATAGTCAAGCACCGACTAATGAATATAAGAGTGTTTATCAGGAAAGGAATAGTATATTCTGTACTATTAACCAGCGGCGCAGTTGCAGTAGGACTTTTAGTTATAGGCGTACCCTCTGCTTTTCCCAATCTAAGCAAAATTCAAACTGCTGTGATCTTTCTAGTAGGAGGAGCATTTATTGTATTTGCTGTAAGACCATTTACGCAAAACCTGAAAGACATTATGCAATCATTCGTGTTTAAAGATCAATACAATTATCAGTTAGCCTTGAGTAATCTTGCTTCATCTGCATTTTCATCTGCATTAAAGATTCTGGATATAGAAAGATTAATAGAATTGATCTTTAATACCACAGTAGAAAACATAAAAGTTGGATGTGCATCGCTTTGGTTCAAGGACCTTAAAACTGGATTATATAAACCGTTATGTTTATTTGGTCTAAAAACTGATGATCTGAAAGTTGATATTTCTGATACAAGTGCTATTGTATCTTATCTTGAGAAAGTTCGAGAACCTGTTGTTAAAGAGGAGTTAGAAAAAATACTTTCTCCAATTGATTTTGACAAACTCGAAAGTGATTTTAACCTACTGAAAGCAGAGATCTCAGTTCCTCTTTTTGCTGAAGACAAACTCATCGGAATATTAAATTTGAGCAGTAAAACACATGACAGACTCTATTTTGAAGAGGATATAGCTTTTCTAAAAGTTGTTATGAGTCAATCTTCTATAGCTATTGAAAATGCAAGACTTCATCAACAGATCGTTAATATGGAGAAATTGTCTTTTCTTGGGCGTTTATCTGCTGAATTAGCTCACGAAATAAAAAACCCTCTGGTAACTATTAAGACCGCATTTGAATTTCTTATGGAATATCAAAATAATAATTCTTCTGGCAATCAAGGAATCAGCGATGACTTCAAGAATTTTATCAATCTTGCAATGCGGGAGACTGACAGAATTAATGACCTTATCAAAGATTTGTTAGACATTGGTCGCCCATCTTCGCTTAAATTTGCATGGTGTGATATAAACCGGATAATAGATGATATTATTCTAGGATTGAAACGAAGTGTCGCTGAGAAAAATGTTGAGATTGTAGATTTAAGAAAAAACCAACCTGTTGAAATATACGCTGACGAGCTTCAGTTAAGAAAGGTGTTTTTGAATATCGGAAAAAATGCGTTGGATGCGATGAAAGATGGAGGAAAAATAATTATCGAGGTGAGTGTAAAAGTAAATCAAGAATATAATACACAAGATTATGGTACATACCAAAAGCAATCTGAAGAAGGTTCTTATGTGAGATCAGATAATATAATAATAGTGAAAGTGTCGGATACAGGTATAGGAATGTCAGGGGAGGAATTGAAAAACATATTTGAGCCATTCTATAGCGGAAAATTATCGGGAACGGGTTTGGGATTGGCTATTGTAAGCAACATAGTGCATGATCATAATGGTAACATTGACGTCAAAAGTATAAAGGGAGAAGGCACTACGTTTACAATAGAACTTCCACAAGTTTTACATAAAGTCGAGTTATTAAGGGTGTAAATTACTAAATAAAGTTAGGAGTTGATTACATGCAGACAAAAGGCAATGTTTTAGTTGTAGATGATGAGCTTGGTGCAAGAGAATCAATGAAGATGATACTTAGTGATCGCTTTGACGTTTCAACTGCTGATAATGGCGATAAAGCCATCCAGCTTGTGAAACAAACGGATTTTGACGTAGTTCTATTGGATATCAGGATGCCCGATATGACAGGTATTGAAGTTCTACAACACATAAAAAAACAGGATCCATCTCCAGAAGTCATGATGGTCACCGCTTATGCCGCTCTGGATACAGTACAAGACGCATTAAGGTTTGGAGCTTATGATTATGTGGAAAAGCCTTTCAAAAGCTTTGATCATTTAAGAGATGTTGTAAGTAGAGGGGTTGAACGTAAGCTTAAATCTTCCCAAACAATACAACTTGCAAAGGAGTTCGAAGAGATCAAGAAGCAAATCATGCAGCTTGAGAAGATGTCTTCACTGGGTCAGATGGCTTCGGAAGTGATTCACGAGTTGGCTACACCGATAACCGGTATGCTTGGGTACTCGGAGTTCCTATTAGAACAAGAATGTGACGAGATTATTAAGAACAGCTTGAGGAAGATAAAATCAGAAGCAGAACGTTCTCAGACTATAATCCGCAACATTCTGGCATTTTCAAGAAAACCAGAGAATATTAAAGCACTTATCAATATCAATGAGGTTGTATCAAAAACAATTGATATTAAAATGCAACATTTTAGTACTGATAATATACAGTGTACCCTCAATCTCGATAGTGATCTTCCAGATACATTGGCTGATTTCAACCAGATTCAGCAAGTACTGATTAATATAGCCAATAATGCTCAAGACGCTATGAAATCGCATGAAGGCAAACGGCAGTTATCTATCATTACGACTCATGACTCAAATTTCATTTACTTGGCAATTTCAAACACCGGACCTAGCATACCTAAAGAGTATCAAGAGAGAATATTTGAACCGTTCTATACGACAAAAATAGCAGGGCAAGGCACAGGTCTTGGACTCAGCATATCTCGTGACATTCTTCGAAGTCATAACGGAGACATCCGCTTGTCTAGTAATGCAGGGGAAGGCGTAACTTTTATATTGGAAATTCCTATTGAAAAAAAGTAAATAAAACGATGCGTTATAAGGAGAACGATTTGATTATAGCCATTGATGGTCCTGCTGGGGCAGGCAAAAGCACAGTTGCAAGGTTGGTCGCTAAACGGCTTGGTTACCTTTATATCAACACAGGCGCTATGTATAGAGCAATTACCTTGAAGGCTTTGCAGAATAGTATGGACCTTGAAAACGAAAATGAACTTGTCGAACTGGCAAAAGGCTCTAAAATTAGTTTCGAGGATGGTGGTAGTCGTGTAATTCTTGATGGAAACGACATTACACAAGAGATCAAAACTCCTGAGATTGATAAAAAAATATCCACTGTAGTTAAACATCCCCGCCTTAGAGAAATCATGGTAAAGCAACAACAAGATATAGGCAAACAGGGTGATGCTGTATCTGAAGGCAGAGATTTAACCACGGTTGTTTTTCCTGATGCTGAAGTCAAAATTTATCTGGATGCCTCTCTTGATGAACGAACAAAAAGACGTTACGAGGAATTGAAGCAAAAAGGATATGATCTGGATGTAACACAGGTACAGAAAGATACGGCAAGAAGAGATGAATCAGACAAAACTAGAGAACACGGACCATTGAGGCTTGCTCAAGATGCTATATTGTTGGATACAACGGGTATGAATATAGATCAAGTAGTAGAATCAATTATTGAAATCGTAGAAAAGAAAAATCATGAATCATAGAGAAATGCCATATCTTTATCATTTCATTCACATAATTACCCGTCCTCTCCTCAAGTCCCTTTTTAAGTTCCAGATTTTTGGATCTGAAAATGTGCCTTCTACGGGCGGAGCCATGCTGATGATAAATCACGCTAGTTATCTCGATCCAATATTTATTGGCAGGGCTGTGAATAGAAGCATACATTACATGGCAAGAGCAACGTTATTCAAGTCGGGGATCATAGATAAATTTTTGAGAAGCCTGAATGCTTTTCCTGTGCATCTGGGGTCCGCAGATAGAGGTGCCATAAGAAATGCCTTAAAGATTCTTGATGAAGGCAATCTTTTGCTTATATTTCCCGAAGGAACAAGAAGCTTTGATGGAACTCTGGGAAAAGCTCAAGATGGGGTTGGATTCATGGCTTACAGAACAAAGGCAGATGTAATTCCTGTTTATCTTAGCGGAACTCAGAAAGCGTGGGCAAGAGGGTCAAAGATGATCAAAACAGCAAAAATTACAGTCACCTTCGGAAAGCCTTTAGATATGAGCATTTATCGTGACAGTGAAGCCTCAAGGGAAACATACTCAGAGATCGGCGCAGAAGTAATGGCAAGAATTGCTGAACTCAAGCGAGATCGTGAATCTAAAAAATTAGCACTTTAACAACCCCCTAGCCCACTTTTTTAAGGGGGAATAAATCGAGTCATAACATTACCCCTTAAAATTTGATGACTTAAAATTAAATTATGAAAGTTATATTAGCAGAAAACTCAGGATTTTGTTTTGGGGTCAAGCGTGCAATGAAGTTAGCGTTTGAAGCGGCAAATAACTCCAAATCTCCAATATATAGTCTTGGACCGCTTATCCATAATCCACAGCAAGTTAAACAACTCAGTCTTAAAGGAGTTCATGAGGTTTCAGATATTGAGTCACTAAAAGCTGGTGACGTCTTGATTATAAGGTCTCATGGAACTACACCGTTAGTACTCGAAAAAGCAAAATCAAAGGGATTAATGATTGTGGATGCTACTTGTCCCTTTGTAGTAAATGCGCAAAAACTAGCGAAAACCCTAAATTCCAAAGGTTATCAGGTAGTCATCGTTGGTGAAGGGGATCATCCCGAAGTGATCGGAATAATGGGATTTACAGAAAATAAAGCATGGGTTATAGATAAAGCGAGTATTGTTAAGGAACTACCGAATACAAAACGTATAGGAGTCGTTGCTCAGACAACTCAATCATTTGATAATTTTCGAGAAGTAGTATCTGCTCTTCTGGAAAAATGCAGTGAACTAAAAGTATTTAACACTATATGTAATGCCACTGCTCAACGTCAGGAAGGCGCCATAGAGCTTGCAAAAAACGTTGATATGATGCTCGTTATAGGCGGATATAACAGCGCAAATACAAATAGGCTTGCATCACTATGCAAATCATCAGGCGTCCCAACCTACCACATTGAAACTGTAGATGAACTCAACGAGTTATGGTTAAAGGGAGTAAAAATCATTGGGGTGACAGCAGGCGCATCAACACCCGAATGGATCATAGACGAAGTTATCAATTTCTTTAAGTCATAAGTGAAAAACTCGTAAAAATATAAGCAAACTAGCAGTTTACTCTACTTTTATTTGTCAAACGGCTCTGAAATAATGATAATCATTTGAGATTCATAAGCCAAATAGTATCAGTAATGTAATCGGTATAGTATTCTGGTGAAAATACTGTTGCGACTCCAGTTTGATTATATCTGTATTCCATATCTAATACTTCGGGTAATTTCACTCTCACGTACGATGGTTTAAGATTTCTTCGAGGGTATGTTAGGAGTTGTAGCTGAAATCCGGCTGTTGAACCATAATCTGTCTTTGATACAAAAGTAGTTAAGCTTGTGTTATGGAAAAATCGGGTTATCTCTATTGACGCTCCCTCATCTTCATATAGAAACCTTCCGAAACGTGCAGTAATTAACGTATCCCAGAAAGGCGGTTTATAGTAGAGATTTATCAACCCTATTTTTTTCCATAATTTTGTATAATATAGTTTTCCGTCCTGATAATAAGCATTTCCAAGCCATGCGGCAGTTCCACCGATACCGACCCCGTTTTTCCATTTATATAATATTGCTTCAGAAGCTATCCCATATCGATCATCTTTCAGAAGTCCTATCCCCACATTCATGAAAGTTAATGCTGAATGTCTGTACGTGTAACTCAGACATAGCTTATTCAAAGCTACTCGACGGCTTTTGTTTTCCAAGTCATCATGAAGCTTGAATCTTAGCTGTACGTTGCTCCTTATACCCTTCCCCCAGAATACAGAAAAGTCTGGTGAAATAAAGAACTGAGAAATAAATGGGTCATCAAAATGCCCAAGTACCATATTCGCACTTGGACGTATTTTTATATCAATTTTGCCAACACTTGAATTGTATTTCTTTACAGTTGATTCATAATCTGTCATATTATGTGATATGTTGGGAGCCATTATAATTAGTTCGTTATCGAATTCTGTGATTTTGGGATTAGTCAAGACTATCTGGAAAAGCGGGACATTGTCTCTTTTTGGTATCAATACCAGTTTTTCAATACCGGGCGTCATATTCATTGATTTGTTTACAATAACTTTGATAGCGTCTTTTTCTCGGAGATATACTCTATTTTCATATTCAATTATTAGTGTGTTGGAAGAAGCCTGTACCCTGACATTCTCAAATCCGCATGATGTAATAGTTTTTGCAACTTCATCAACTGATACTGATGAGGTTTGCATTTCTGCACTGGTACAAGCATAACAGACTAGCAAACATATAGTTATGGATGTTATCAATGGTAATATATATAATTTTTCATGAGCTTTCATAACATATAATTGAAAAATCCCTCTAAATATCCAAAGGGCATATTCAATATGCCCCTACGAAAAGGGAGACTTTAAGGATCATTTCACATCAAAAGTATTATTCACAAACCAAATGAAAAGCTTGTTCCACCTGATATATATTTCATGCCCAAAACGTCTATGTCAATATTCACTTTATCGCCAAAAGGCATTATTCTTAATCCTGCATTGTATTTCTCTGTATCATATTCACCTATGACAGCCAGAAACTCGCTTAAATGGATTTCAACTCCTCCAAACACTCCACTCATATTAGAGCGTTTCGATTTTCTAATCAGATTTGCGGCGTATCCCATGTGAATATCCAGTAAATTAATAATTGGAGGATGGAGAGATTTGCTGATAACAACGTATTCAGAATGAAAAAGTCCGGTACCCATAAAGTCATTAATCCCCAGTAAAATTGAGGGTATATAATGACTTTCACTCAAGGCATGAAGTTTTATATTGATTGCTCGATCTTTATCTGAACCATAATTTCCAATGTCCATACGTCCAGGGAAAACGGAAATTCTGAAGCTACATTCAATAAATGGGAAATACCCGACGGTTGCATAATATACCATTTGTTTATATTTCGGTCCCCTCAAGCTGTATTCCTTGTTTGTATATCCAACCCCCAAAGCCATTTTCCCATCGGGGATAATGTATGCTGTGGGAATATTTACTAACCCTGTAGTTCCAGTCAGGGATGTAGCGGCTGAACATATTTGAGGAAATACGACAGCTATAATAACCAACATGAAACATATAAAGAAAAACCAGTTGACTCTCAAAACATAACTCTCCCAAAGATTGTTTAGAAAATACGAGTTTTTCAGTTAATAAAGTAAGATATAAAAAACCATGGAGACACTGAGGCACGGAGAGGAAAGGCAAGGGATTAAATATTTAGGAAATAGCACACGGATTAACACAGATTAAAATAGTGATTAATGATACGAGTTTTTCACTTATAACTGAAAAACTCGTATCAATGATTAGGATTTAACTATTCGATAATAATAATTCCCTGGTTATGCTCAGGTACTATTGGTTCTACATTTACCGTAGTACCTGTCTCTTGGGCGGTTGTTTCAACAAAATCCTCTAATTCTGTCTGATTGGTTTGCTCAATATTGTTAATTTCGGTTGCTATATCAGTTTTAACCTCTTCTACCACTTTATCCTGAATAGTGCTTGCTTGTTGTTGGATTACCTGTAAATCATTTGCACTTACTTGAGTCATAACATCTTTTAGGCTATTAAGGTCAATTTGGTCCGGTATAATCACACCTTGCAACTTACCTTCAGCCTGCATCTGTCTGAGTTCCGATGCCAATTCTGTCATAACCTGATTTGTTATCTTCTCATCCATCACGGTTGACATCTCAGTTTTCGTCTCATTTATTAGAGCATTTTCTTTTTGTATGACTTCTGGTTCCTTTGCCAATTGCTGCTTTACAACATTGGTCAGTAAACCTCCTAGCAAGGGATTTGGCTTTGGGATTAACTGATTAGCGAGACTATTTCCTGAGATTGATAATCCTGTTGCACTATTGATCTTATTAACGGTATCATTGATAGCCGCTTTACTGCCTTCTGTAATAGCATCATCAACTGTTGAATTAGTCGCTTGATTCATCGCAGTCGTTAAAATCAGAAAACCGGCAGTATCCATCAGGTTGGGATTATCAGCATCGGCAACAGTTAACTCCGTCTTACCGCCGGTTCTTTGCATTACACCTTCTGCCAAAGTGTATAAAACAGCATTTTCGGGTTTTGTACGATCAAGGGAACCATTAATAATCGTCTGATTTATGATTATATTGATAGTACTAATCATAACATTTTGTAATACACTTTGGGGAAGGCTAAATCCAGAACCTGCAAGCGCCGTCTCCATTGCCAATGCCATATCATTAATGCTATATGTCTTATATGGATCATTAATTGATGAAGTTGTTAGTCCCATTACTGCCGTAATTGTTGATATAGCTTCAGAGAGTTTTGCCGGGTTATCTACTGGTGGATTCATGATTGTATCAAGGGCTTCCTGTAAAGACATGCCAGGCGCCAGAGCTTGATGATCTAAGAATTTGTATGACTCGATATTGTCATTCTGCAACAATTCCATACGACCGCATCCTATGAAAACGGTCAACATTAGAGCGATTGAAACTAAACTCCATAACTTTTTGTAGTTCATAATTTTTTCTCCTTTTTTAATAGTCCTGTAATCGTTAAAAAATGCCATTTTGACATAGTATTCCAACGTTTTTCACAACCCCCTAGCCCCCTTTTTTAAGGGGGAATGTTGATACGACTCTATTTATTCCCCCTTAAAAAAGGGAATACTCCATAAGATTCCCCTTAAAAAAGGGGGTTAGGGGGTTGTTTTTAGAACATTTATGTATTTTTTAACGATTACGAATAGTCCTGTTATTCGTTATTGCCAGAGTCTTCTGTCATGTAATGGTGATAGTAGTGGTAATAGTAACGATAGTAACGGTAATAGCCATAGTGCTTTGCGTAGTCCACATCTGTTACTAATGTACCGATTATGTTGGCGTTTGCACGACCTAAAGCATCAACAGCTTGATTTGCTACCTTGCCATTTGTTTTGCCTGAGAAAGTGACTAATAGTACCCCGTCAACTTTGTTGCTCAAGGCTACGGAATCTGCAACGGATAGTATCGGCGGGGAATCTATTATGATCATGTCAAAACCTTGTTTCAGGGCGTCTAGTATAGCCTGCATTTTTTGTGATGCAAAGAGTGATTCTGTATTTGATATGTGCGATCCACATGGCAGTATGTATAGGTTATTTATATCCGTCGGATGAATATGATTAGAAATTACATCACCACTAATTTCTGTGTCTAATGCGAGTAAATCTGTTAATCCGGGGAGGCGATCTTGTTGAAGTATTCTATGTACTCTTGGTCGTCGTATATCAGCGTCAACTAGAAGCACTTTATTATCGGGTCTTGCCATGACTATCGCTAGATTGCTGGATGTGGTTGTCTTGCCTTCTCCCGGTATTGAACTGGTGACAAGAAGCGTTTTTAACGGCTTATCTATGGAAGCAAATTGAACATTTACTGCCAGATTGCGATAGCTTTCCTTAGCAGAATTTTTGTGTGAGTTTTTTGAAGCATATAGCAAACTATGACCTAGCAGACTTTGCATTTCTTTTTTGTGATTTTTGGATGAATTCTGATTTTTGGATTTAGAAGACTCATTGTCATTTGGCTTATTGCTCCTCCAATTAACTGCTGATTCCGGGACGGCATAAGGCGCTATTTTGGGTATTGTTCCCAATACAGGAAGATTTATATAGCGTTGCGCATCCTCTTCTGTATTGATGGAGTCGTCTATGTAGTGTAAAAAGAATACTATCCCTACTCCCAAAAATAAGCCAAGTAATGCGCTAAGGGCTATTGACTGATTAACTTTTGGGGATATTGGCGATTTTGGGAGCGGTGCAGGGTCAATTATCTTTAGACCAGCGACCTTCATCTGCTCCATCAAACGCATATCCTCGTATTTACCTGTCAGCGCTGCATAAGTTTGCTCGTAAATTCTTGATTGGCGTTCTAATCTTATTAATTCAACCTGCTTTGTCGCTAATTCCGGATGTTGCGCTCTGAACTGATTCAGCCTGTCTTTCATCAGGGAGGCTCGTTTTTCGGAGCTTTTTAATTGTACCGTCAGTGTTATGTATTGCGACATTAAGTTTTGCAGTTCAGAGATGGGATCAAGACTACCAGTATCAGTTCCGGATAATAGTTTATCAAATTCTGTCTTTAATTGTGCTTCTGCAAATTCAATTTTCTTTTTGATAGATATTACTTCGGGGTCTTTATCTGTTCGGGTCTCCATCCTTGCACTCAAATCAAGTTGCAGAGTGACTAGCCTTTCACGGATTTGGTCCATCTGCGCGGATACTCCGCTTGTAGCGGCTGATCTTGCATACTTCTTCTTTTCTTCGATTAGTTTTTCAATGGTCTGCAATTGCGTATTTGTGAGTTCAGCGTCATTTTCTGCTTGTATAATGTCGCTTTGCATGTTGCCTAGCTTTCCTAGTAATCCACCGGATTCCGTATCCGTTGTTGAAGCGATGATCCCCTCTTTGTCTCGAAAATTGCTCAAAGCCTTCTCTGTTTCCTGAATCTTTGCTTCAATCTGATCTACCTGCTGTTGAAGAAATAATAATCCCTGACTTAGCTCTGACTTCTTCATTTCTGACTGCTTTGATATATATACTTTTGAGGCGGTGTTTGCTATCGCCTGCGCTTGTTCGGGAGAATTGCCCTTTGCGATCATCTCCACAACATCTGCACTATCTTTGGGTGAAGATAAACTTAACCATTTTATAAGTTGATCGGTATTGACGTTAAGAGTATAATTTTGAGCTAATTGCTTTTGTATTTCTATTAATAGGGGGATACTCTTTAGTAATATCTCCTGCCCTTTATCTAGTTTTTCAGACTGGATGTCAACTCCTATTATGCTTGCTGGTAGTTTTTCGGTAGCGGTTGCTCGCATCAGGAGTACCTTGGATTCGTATATGTATGGTGTAGTTTTTATATAGTAAATTGTTGAGCCAAGAACCGTAAGGAAAACTAAAATGATTATCCATTTTTGAACGAGGATAATGCGCATGAATTCCTGCAAAGAAGTATCGTTTGTGCGCTTAGGCTCAAATTTTTTAACTGTATTTTCTTGCATTATGATGTACCGTCCAATCTCTAAAACCGTAGGTGCGAAGCATTTTTTTACAAAAACGTAATCGTCGAAAAAATACATAAATGTTCTAAAAACAACCCCCTAGCCCCCTTTTTTAAGGGGGAATCATGTGGAGTATTCCCTTTTTTTAAGGGGGAATAAATAGAGTCGGCATCAACATTCCCCCTTAGCAAAGGGGGTTAGGGGGGTTGTGAAAAACGTTGAAATCTATGTCAAAATGGCATTTTTTAACGATTACTTATAGAAAAGAAGCTAAACACAGAGACACAGAGACACGGAGAGAACATAGAAAGTATGAAGGATGAATACGATTTGAAGATTCTAAGATTACTTTACCTAGTTTCAATCTTCCAATCTTTAAATCTTAGAATCCTTCTGCCATCAGCCTTTTTCTCAGTGTCTCCGTGTTTTTTTCATGATTTCTGACTATTACTCCACTAACTGAAAAACTCGTAATAGATGCTTAGGACTGCGAATTAAATAAATTCCGTGTTTAATGGTTGAAAGTTGGATTTCGTTCCTCAATCCAACCTACTTTTTCTCTTTAGGAAATAGAACGCGGATGACGCGGATTAAACGGATTTTCGCGGATTTTTCTTTATTTATTTCGATCCGCGCAAATTCGCCTGATCCGCGTTCTATTTCCTAAAAATTTAACATCATTTTTTAATGTTGCTTAATATTCGTCCAATCCCTGAAAAGGTAAGTTATTTAATTATAGATGCTCAATAATTTCGTTTGCCTGTTATGATTAGATATGCTAGGAAAACAGTTGATATCTCGGATGCTGTTTTTACTATTGTTCCCCAGATAGTTCTTTCGGGCTTTTTTGGAACAAAAATGGTGTCGCCATCTTTAAGTTTCGGTAGTAGACCGAATTCACCTTTTGTCAAAACCGTATTCAGATTTATTTTTTTCTGCTGTTTATTAATGGAATCAGTTGTTTCGTGTATTATTGTTATCTTTCTTAAATCAGCCTGTGAAGTATGTCCTCCTGCCAGTTTTAGAATATCCAAAACACTTGCATCTGCGGATACTTGATATATATCTGGTTTTGTTACTTCTCCAATAATACTTACACGCATGGCAGATAAGAAAGCTGAATGAATTGATGATATCCTTTTGGATCCCTCCATCATAGGCACAAAAATTGTTTCACCTTTTTCGAGTAAGGGATTGTATTCTTTATCGCTAGAGATTAAGTACTGTTTAACGTTAACCTGTTCTTCCTTTTTTGAATCACCACGTATGATAGTTACTCTCTCGATAGCCGCCTCATCAACGAATCCGCCTGCTATGTAAATAGCATCTATAAGTCTGGATTCGTCTGTAACTGGGTAGGACCCCGGTCGGGCTACCTGACCGATAACATTGACTGAAAACGGCTTTTTATCCTTTGGCTCTCTCGGAATAAAAACTGTGTCGCCTAAATTTACTATTGGGTTGGCGCTTTGATCCTTATCTATCATGAAAGATGTAAAATTTACTTCTTTCCATTTATACGTACCATCTGTTGATTTGCTCAATATTGATATCTGCTCTGGTATCGCAATATCAGAAAGCCCACCAACCTGAGAAATTACGTCCACTAATGGCAAAGGCTCCTCTGTCTCGAAAGTGCCGGGCTTGATGACTGCTCCAATAACGTTTATGTATTTTATGCGATCCTCTTTTGGTAATCTTGGGACGATTATTACATCACCAGATTTCAGATACGGATTGGCGGAACGATCAGTTTTCTCAATGAATAATTCAAAGTTTAATACTCGCTCTATTGTTTCGGCTTCAGCGGATATATCACTCTCGTTTTTTTTGCGGATCAAAAGAATATTCTTTTTGTCGGCAAGAGTAGTAAAGCCATTCATCATTCCAATAGCTTCTTGAATAGTAGTACCAGCCGGCACTTTCACAAAACCCGGTCTCTGCACCTCTCCCGTTACATGGACAATAAAGCCTTCAGTCGGTATTATATAGACAAAGACTGTTGGATTTACAATATACTCTTTTATCCGATCAATGATTATGTCAGAGATTTGCTTTGATGCTAATCCAACAACGGAGAATGAACCAATAGGCATTGGTAAAGAGATATTACCATTAGAATCAACTAAAACTATACCAGAAAGAGTATTTTGTTCCCATACGGTGACAGAGATGGAGTCGCCCGGTCTAGCAACATAATCTTGTACCGATGTACCATTTGCTGTAAGAACGAGCAGTAAAAGCATTAATATATTTGTCATGATCCTTTCCGTTAATACCTAACTATTCTCTATGGCAATGAAGCCAATGCTCTTCTGATTTAACTGATACTAAGATTATAAACTATTGGCGTATTAACATCAAGAGAAAAATACACATGCACCAAGCATAATTCGTTGGCTTGTCGCTAATTTCCGCTATGGTTCGTTATAGACTATAATATTCGTTTCTTCTTTTTCATCCATCATCCTTCCGCCTTCATACTTTTTTCTTCGTGTCTCCGTGGTTATTTTCTTTTTGTTTCTATAAGTGAAAAAGTCGTAACATTATTGAGATTGCGTCAATAACACAACAACTCCAGTTATACCGCCGTATTTATTTAGTTTTTCGGCAGCCCTCGTTGCACTATCTTTGGTATCGTACTTCCCAACCAACACTTTGTAAATCGCTGGGCTTTCATCAGGTAACGGCGAAATAACAAGGATAGAATATCCTTTCTCTCTCAATTGTTTTGCTAAACTCTCGGCACGTTCACTTTCTGAGAATGCACCTGCTTGAATACTGTAATAACTTGCCTTTTCCGATTTGACATCTTCTTTGATTTTAGAATCTATCTCTTTTGGGTCATTTGAGACCTGAACCTGATTTTCTTGCATTTTATCTTTTGTCTGAGCTTTTTTGGGCTGACTTGTTGACGTATCTTCATGCAAATCTAAATTTGATTTCTCGGTTTCCATAGGTTTTATTTGAGATAAATCCGTAGTTTTATTATCTGACGTAACACGAATAGAGTCCTCTGTTGTAATATTCCCGAAACCTGACGTAAATACTTGGGGTTGGACAATTAAAATGGTTACAGCGATTACGGAACCAGAAATCCCAACAACAATTAACACCATAATCAATGTCTTCCACAATAATCCATGGTTCCCCTCTGTGAAAGTCTTTTCGTCAGTATAAGCATCTATCATACCCGTCAACCACATAAGTATCAGCAAAACAATAAGTATCAACAGTGCCAACTGCGAAATAGATGACAGGTAGATCAGAGACAGTATAAGAGTTGTGTAGATTATGGCAAAATTAATGCCTTTCAACCCCTCACCTTTGTATATCTGCCCAAAACCACAGTAAATTAATGACAATATCAATGCTAATACACGATTCATGATCTTTTTCGGCAAATAAACCAACAAGCATGATCTTGTCGTTGGAGGACATGTCCTTTTAATTGCCTTCCCCATACTAATATTAAAAATTATAGTCAAGGTGAATTAAAGTTATAATAACATATCTCATTCTAATTTGTCAATTATTTTTTCTTGATACGAGTTTTTCAGTTATGCAGAAAAGATGTGACACTTTACTAATGATTTGATACAATAACATCTAAACATAGGAGTCAGTGATGATAATACCATAAGATACTATCAGTACGCATACATCGTTGGGATATCGAACCATTCCATGATCAGATCAAGCAATTCTTAGGAGCAGAAGATAGTCAATTACAAACAGAACAAGGAGTCAGAAAGCATCTGACTTTGGTGTTTGTAGTGAATTCACTTTTGAAGTCCATTACTCAATATATGGACTTCAAAAGCAGATATGCCTACAGCCTGAATACATCAGTAGATGCTATAGACGGAAATATCTATGTTGTTGGTGGTGAAACGACCTTTTTTCCCTTTACGAAGACTTCCAAGGTAGAAATCTATGATCCTAAGACTGATACTTGGGATAAAGGGACTGATTTGAGAAATGCCAGAGCGTATCATGTCTCTGAAGTAGTAGACGGCAAAATCTATATAATCGGCGGAGTTGATGATTGTCCCCCTGTCATTATGCTACCAACAGATGAAGTCTTTGACACAGGACTCTCTGTCTCTTCGCAAGGTAAACTCTCTAATACATGGGAAAATCTAAAGGCAAAATGAGCATTGCCCGTTTTGTGAATATATGATATGATGTTCTTGAAAGTATTTGCATTTATTTCTATGTTGAAAAGATAAAATTGATGAAAAAGGAGAGAAATATCTTGATTACAAGGGATTTGCTCAAAGAAGAAATAGATAAAGTGCAAGATAATTATCTAAATGTCTTATATCGGATTATCAAATCTCTGGAAAAGCCTCCTGATTCTGAGGATTTCTGCACATTGGAAATGTCTAACTGGAAAAATTTCATTGACGCAACTTATGGCTGTATGGCTGACGTTCAAATTAATAGGGGAGAACAAGGACGGTATGAACTGCGCGAGGTTATTAAATGAAATATTTGCTTGATACCAATGTGTGTATCCGCTATCTGAACGGGCAATCTGAAAAAAATACGTCAAAAATTGAGTATGAAGGATGTTGATGAAATCGCATTATGCTCCGTAGTAAAGGCTGAACTAATTTATGACGCCGAAAAAAGTGGAAATCCAACGAGAAATTTACAAAGATTATCTTTGTTTGTAAAGCCATTTATATCATTACCTTTTGATGATAGGGCAGCAGAAATATACGGTCAGATCCGTAACAAACTAGAACAGTTAGGCACAACAATTGGTCCCAATGACTTGATGATTGCTTCAATAGCAATTACTAACAATGTGATTCTTGTAACACATAATATCAGTAAGTTTGGAAGAGCTGATAACTTACAAATTGAAGATTGGGAAGGCTGAAAAATTATTTTTAGTAAGCACCGCCCATTAATCAATTCGGAAATGATGGGCAATGCCTATCCTACTCTCTGACTTTATCGGCAACTCATATAAAATCTAGCGTTTGCGATTGTTTATCATTGCAAACGCAACACCAATCTATTTTATACTCACCTTTTCTCACCTACATAAAACATAACATAATTAATACGACACCAGAAAAATGAATCAAACTCAGTTTTCTACGTTGAAAAGTCCATGCAGATATGGGATAATATGAGCATTAAATAAAGGTTTTGATTTCAATATTTGGTAATCAACTATGGGTTATAAAGATGAGTCACACTGAAAAAAAAATAACAACAATATCCAGAAGACGCTGGACAAAAGAAGATCGTGAGTTTTTGTCACTTAACTACCTGAAAATGAATAATGCAACACTTGCAGAGCATTTCGGCACGTCAATTTATTCCATCGCTTACCAGTTGCAAAAATTAGGGCTTATCAGAAAAAACAGATGGGATGAGAGAAAAGATAAATACCTGAGAACCCATTATCTCGTTATGTCAAATAAAGAGCTTGCGAAACGATTGAAAACGACGCCTCTATCTATCAATAACCGTCTTATAAGGTTAGGGTTACGTCGTTTTTTCAAATGGACGCCTGAATCCGAAAAATTACTTGCTGATAATTATCTAAAAATGTCTGACAGCGACATGGCTGACAGTTTGATTACAACACAAGATTCTGTATCCAAGAAACTGAGAAGGATGGAACTGAAAAGACCGCCCAGAACACGAAAAATATAAGTAATTGGGGACAAGTGACACGTAACGAGTAAAAAGACAATGAATTTGACAAACCCGTCACGAATTACTCGTTACTCGTCACTATTTCTTTGTGATCTCGATCCAATGACTCAGACCATTACCACGTTTACCTATGTTAGATACCGCAGTTAAAGAACCATTCAACACCTGATCTCTCAATTTCATTGTTAAGGAAAGATGGTAATGACGACGGTTTACGTCTTCTGTATTAATCTCACCTGTCATAAGTCCAGTAAGGTATTCATCTCTAAATATTGGGTCATTTAGTAATGTCTTGAATTGATCGCCCATCTTAACAACAACATCTCCGCACTCTTTGAACCAAAAAGTTACAGGAATGTCTCCCTTATATGTATGAACTCTACCATTCCATTCTCCGATAAGTTCAGGGCTAGGAGTGTAATCTATTGGTTGTTGATTTCTTTCGGATTTCTGGGTTGCTTCACGGATCGCTCGATTCTCTGCATACTTTGGTAAAAGTGCCGATAGAATATCTTTGTAAATCATATCGGGTAGTGGTGATGATGAATTTGCCAGAACAGCGACAGCTATCTTTTCATCAGGGAAGAGCATAAGCGTTGTGCTTACGCCACTCATTCCGCCACCATGCCAAACAGCACGATAACCATTGCTATCATCACGGCTTGCCCAACCGATTCCATAATAACTGTCATTACCACTCTCTGCTGTTCCAACCTTCATATCATCAATAGCTTCATCAGAGAGTATTGCTTTTTGGTTTGGGAGATGCGCTTTTAGATGAAACATCCCGAACCTTATAAGATCATGTACACTATTATATATTGCTGATCCACCGGGGTGATCAAAATCGTAAAAAGGTATTCTCAGACCATCATTATCGTACCGAATTGCCTGATATTTCTTTAATCCGTTATCAATATGCACTGACGAATGAGTCATATCCAGTGGAAGAAAAACCTCTGTGCGCATAAAGTCCTCATAGCTTCTTCCTGATACTCTTGAGATTATGTAGTCAAGAATACCGTATCCAAGATTTGAGTATTGATACCTTTCACCGGATGCTGTCACGAGATTACCGTATCTCCGAATAGTTTCATCCATTGGAGGCTTTGGATATGGCTCATCTTCGTAGAAAAAATGATAATGTAATGGAAGCCCTGAAGTATGGTTCAAAACTCTTCGTATAGTGGCGTCTTCTGTGTTTCCAACGAAAGCTTTGAGTTTAGCCTCACCAAGATAGTTATTAATTGGCTTATCTAAATCTATAAGTCCACGTTCCTTGAGTATCATTAATCCTGTTGCAGTAATCGGTTTTGATATGGAAGCCAGTGAATACATGGTGTTGACGTTTGCAGATAACATTTTCTCACGATCAGCCCAGCCAAAAGCCTCCTCCCACAGGATTATGCCGTCTTGAGCCACAGCAATCGCAAGAGAAGGAGTTGCCGTTTCTATCAGCTTGGCGTTTATCACATCTCGTATAAGAGAAAAGCGTTCGTCTATTATGCAAGTTTTTTTCATTTTTATTCGCTCCGAATTTTTGAAAGGCACTGTAAAAATTAAACACGAAGGCACAAAGAACACTAAGAACACAAAGTTTTTTTGTTATTTTTTATTTCTTTGTTACGAGTTTTTCACTTATAGAAATAAAAAGAAGTTAAACACGGAGACACAGAGGCACGGAGAAAAAGGATGAAGGCGGAAGGATAATGGATGAAAAAAGACGAAACGAGTATTATAATTTCATCCTTCATCACTCATCCTTCATACTTTCTCTTTCCTCTCCGTGCCTCTGTGTCTCCGTGTTTTTTCATGAATTATGACTATTCCTCAAACTAACTGAAAAACTTGTGTCTTTGTGATCTTTGTGTTTAATTTTTATTTTTGACAATGCCTAAAAAACATTATCTAAACATCTATATTATCATTTATAGACAAATCTGACTCCAGTTTGGATGTCTCTCAAGCCGATCTTCCATATCACGAAATAGGGAAAGTGATCGCTTAAGATAAGCATAGACGTCTCCGCCGACACTGTATCCTTGAAATCCGATCCTTCCAGTATAGCCATATTTGTTAAGCAAACCTAGCAAAGCGAAATTGTCCATTTCACCACAATCCAATGGCTCGATTGTACATCCTGCAATAGTTCCACCTCTACGGGTTCCACACATATTAACCGAATAAAGATATGGAGATGCTTCTTCTATTCGTTCAGCCAATCCTTTACCATCTGCGGCATACCAATGAAAACCACAAAAAACTGTTTTCAGACGGGGATTATTCATTTTCTGGCATAGGCGTACACCATCTTCCACTCGCTCAAGCCATGCGCCGAAGTGTGGATAAAGGCAGACATGGGAATTATGATTCTCGGCTATACGAAGCAGATTTTCCAGCTTATCCATCGCTTTACTGTCACCATCCGATGATGACCTTCCAATTGACTCATCTCGGCAACTTAATGAGAGTTCAACATCACATCCGTCTGGTAGTTGGTCAAATAATTTCGCAACCTGTTCAATGCCAGAATCATCTTTATCTGCCGAAATATCAAATCCGCCATAAGCGGCTGTAACTTTGATACCATATCGCTCTTTTGTGGCTGACATCTTGTCAGCATTCTGAAGTTCCGAAGGGGAAAGCGATACATAAATACCATCATAACCAAGTTCTGCTAATATTTCGCATCTTACTTCATAAGGATAAACACCAACTATGGAATTAGAAAAACAGGTATCCATTGCAAAAACAAAATGTTTCATATTTAATCCTTTCTAAGTTCTCTCCGTGCCTCTGTGTCTCCGTGTTTATTTTCATTTTATTTTTTATAGTGCCTAACGGTTTGTGGTTGTCCGGTTTCAGCGCAATCGTAAACAGCCCGCAGGCAACTAAAGTTAAAAATTGCCTGTTCGTTTATCACTGCTGACGAAGGGTAATTATTCACTGCATCATAAAAATAGCAGAGCGGTCTTTGAAGCATGTGTGGATCATTCTTCCCGGGTTCGCATGGAATATCTTCGGATACCACTTTTCCTTCACAATCAAAGTAACGTTTCAAACCGCCCTGTAACCAGTTCAATTCGGCGGAGCCTTTTGTTCCCTGAAATTCAAAGAGTTCTAGTTTTGCACCATAAGCAGGATGACCTCGTTCATAACTGACAGGTATAACAGTTCCATCTTCACGATGATAAAGCATAGAAGCCCCGGCATGAAATTCGACGTCAAGTATAACGCCTTCAGGTGCTTGGACATTGGTAACAGGCGAAGCCATCCACGCATTAAATACTTCCACTTTCACAGGCATAATAACATCATTAATTGCAGTGAAGTCATAAGCACCCCAATCCATAATGACTCCGCCACCGCCTTTTTTCCGTTCTGCCCGCCATAATGCGTCAGTGCTTACAACCACACCTTCTCTTGATCCTTGTCCTCTAGTATGCCAATTTACGCTGTAAACTTCGCCTAGTTTTCCATCATTGAGCCATGATTTCATCAATTCAGTGGCAGGATGTCCGATAAACCTTACACTGCAACAGCCTAACAAACGTTTCATTTCAAGTGCTTTTTTGAGCATTGTATGCGCCTCGTTCTGATTCATGGCAAATGGCTTTTCGCAAAGAACATTCCTGCCAGATTCCAATGCTTGTATGGTTAATGAGCAATGAGAAAACGGCGGAGTGGATACAATAACTATATCATCCGCCTGTGCAGGACTATCAAGCATTTCTGACGTATTGTTATAGATTTTCACACGAGGAAACTTTTCTTGTGTTTTTTTCAGGGCTTCTGGATTAATGTCAGAAACGTGTACTTCGATGTTTTCGGCATCGGGTAATCTTTCGATAGTCTGAATGTGAGTTCCTGAAATAGCACCAGTTCCGATGATATATATACGATTAGTTGGCATTTGTAAACTCTCTTTCTGTCAATACAATAAGATAAACCGAGTTAAATTTAAGATACCTTACCGGTAGCGACCCATTCACATCCACGTATCAACGTCTGCTGAAATCCATTGCTTTCAAAAGCCTGCATTTCTTCTTGTCCCTTCCAGATATGACCAAGAACCTGATGAAATATGCGTCCCTGACCGTATTGGGTTATTACCATCATAGGCTCATAATTCCCTGTACCACCTGTATCCGATGCAGAATAGGCTTGAGCAAGCACTTGATAAGGAACATTGTGCATGTGAACAAGCTTATGATAGAGTTCGTCCCACTGCATAAAGTCATCAATGCCTTGTGTGATGGGATGGTTGTGATCTACAATTTCCACTTTAAACTGATGGAATCTTCCATGTCCCGTGCCTTCGCGCCATAATAGACAAACCATCTTTTCATACTCTACCCAACCCGGAAAGGCATTATCTGCCGCATGAAGTATCACCAAGCCTGTTCCGTTCTTTACAGCATTTTCGAAATTAGCCTTAGCAGTTTCGCTCCACATAGCTCCATTGTAATCAGAGAAGAACAGTTGGTAATTCTTTAGCTCCTGAGCGTTTTCAAGTATCTCTGATGGATTCTCTGTGACGGTCACTGAAAATTTTCCGCTTTGCTCCAGCAATTTTTTGCAGTATGGTGTAGCTCTTTCCCAATCGTGATTATTTGCGCCTGAGATAAGTAGTGTTTTAATCATTGTTTTAATTCCTCCATATTCTGAGCAATTTTAGTGAATGAAGTTAAATTTTTTAGGAAATAGAACGCGGATGACGCAGATTAAACTGATTTTCGCGGATTTTTCTTTATTTATTTCGATCCGCGCAAATCCGCCTGATCTACGTTTATCCGCGTTCTATTTCCTAAAGTTTTAAAAGGTTTCTTAAAGTCGCTTATTTTGTTTATTTAAATCTCATAGATAATTTAATCTCTTTGGCACAAGTTTGTCAACAGGTAATATTAAAATCTGTAATTCGGAAAGGTATTCTACACCAAACACTCAATTATTTATGTCATTTTCAAAAAAGTCAAAATATAACCAAAATATTACAATAAAAACGAAACTATTGAACCTTATGTGAAACAAAAACCAT